>Ga0308169_10000191_pt1 | contig 114267 bp, 84 predicted proteins | sample PhyBR1_2_FD_202139 | JGI IMG/M metagenome (GOLD analysis project Ga0308169, IMG submission 202139) | Phyllosphere microbial communities from UC Gill Tract Community Farm, Albany, California, United States - DLSLSB.R1 | ecosystem: Host-associated > Plants > Phyllosphere > Unclassified | place...
ATCACCGTACCGGTTCGATTCCGGTCCTCGGCATTACAAATATGCGCCCATAGCTCAATTGGATAGAGTGTTTGACTACGGATCAAAAGGTTAGGGGTTCGACTCCTCTTGGGCGCGTTAGTTTTACGGGAAGTAGCTCAGCTTGGTAGAGCACTTGGTTTGGGACCAAGGGGTCGCAGGTTCGAATCCTGTCTTCCCGATTAGTAAATAGTTTCAAGGGGCCTTAGCTCAGCTGGGAGAGCGCCTGCTTTGCACGCAGGAGGTCAGCGGTTCGATCCCGCTAGGCTCCATTTCATTTAAATAATGAATACTTTTTTTCGCGGTGTAGCTCAGCTGGCTAGAGCGTCCGGTTCATACCCGGGAGGTCGGGGGTTCGATCCCCTCCGCCGCGATTATTTAAGAGCCTGGACCTTTAGCTCAGTTGGTTAGAGCAGACGGCTCATAACCGTCCGGTCGTAGGTTCGAGTCCTACAAGGTCCATAGCGACGTTGTATTTCATATTGGAGGATTACCCAAGTCCGGCTGAAGGGAACGGTCTTGAAAACCGTCAGGCGGGTAAAACCGTGCAAGGGTTCGAATCCCTTATCCTCCTTTTCATATTATCGCGGGATGGAGCAGTCTGGTAGCTCGTCGGGCTCATAACCCGAAGGTCGTAGGTTCAAATCCTGCTCCCGCAATTAAAAACTAAAAACATTGGTTCCGTGGTGTAGGGGTTAACATGCCTGCCTGTCACGCAGGAGATCGCGGGTTCGATTCCCGTCGGGACCGCCACGCGGGTGTAGTTTAGTGGTAAAACCACAGCCTTCCAAGCTGTTGTCGCGAGTTCGATTCTCGTCACCCGCTTTTAGTTTTTATGGGCCTATAGCTCAGCTGGTTAGAGCGCACGCCTGATAAGCGTGAGGTCGATGGTTCGAGTCCATTTAGGCCCATTTATTCAAAATCTTAATGGTTTTGGGGAAGTACTCAAGTGGCTGAAGAGGCGCCCCTGCTAAGGGTGTAGGTCGGGAAACCGGCGCGAGGGTTCAAATCCCTCCTTCTCCGTTTCATTTTTATCTGGCCCGTTGGTCAAGCGGTTAAGACACCGCCCTTTCACGGCGGTAACACGGGTTCGAATCCCGTACGGGTCATTAGCTTTATATTGGAGGATTACCCAAGTCCGGCTGAAGGGAACGGTCTTGAAAACCGTCAGGCGGGTAAAACCGTGCAAGGGTTCGAATCCCTTATCCTCCTTTTTCATATTATCGCGGGATGGAGCAGTCTGGTAGCTCGTCGGGCTCATAACCCGAAGGTCGTAGGTTCAAATCCTGCTCCCGCAATTAAAAACTAAAAACATTGGTTCCGTGGTGTAGGGGTTAACATGCCTGCCTGTCACGCAGGAGATCGCGGGTTCGATTCCCGTCGGAACCGTTTGGCTCGGTAGCTCAGTTGGTAGAGCAATGGATTGAAGCTCCATGTGTCGGCAGTTCGATTCTGTCCCGCGCCATACTGCGGGTGTAGTTTAGTGGTAAAACCACAGCCTTCCAAGCTGTTGTCGCGAGTTCGATTCTCGTCACCCGCTTTAGTTTTTATGGGCCTATAGCTCAGCTGGTTAGAGCGCACGCCTGATAAGCGTGAGGTCGATGGTTCGAGTCCATTTAGGCCCATTACTTTCATATTTTTACCTGGCCCGTTGGTCAAGCGGTTAAGACACCGCCCTTTCACGGCGGTAACACGGGTTCGAATCCCGTACGGGTCATCGAAGATACTTCATGTAAGTATCTTTTTTTTGCTCTTTGACAAGTAGTGTTGGCGAGTTTAAATGGCTCTTCGACAAGTAGTGTTGGTGAGTTCAAATTAGAAGAATTTCATCGAGAATCAATCGAAGCAGAAATAGGCTTCGATTGATTCTTTTTTTTTTGGATCGATCTTGGAAAACCTAGCCCTGGATCAAGTCAATATGGTAAAAAAATGGAAGGAATGGCGGTATCTATCAGTCACTCGTTTGCTGGCCTTAATATTATTGTTCCTTCCAATGTTCCGTTACTATAAGGTATTTATAAGGTATTTTTGATTCCCTTTCTATATTTGATCACTTTCATCCTACATCTCATATAACCCACTGTTGGTTGATTATCTAACCCTACATGAATCATGTAGGAGAAGGTCTACCTTCTTTTTTTCAGAAAGCCAATTCTTTGGAAAATGATTTTTTTGTCTGTTAAACTAAGTAATTTTTTGTAGGTTCATCCATGGAGATATCCTTTCTTGAGCAGCTTTGTTTTTATCAGTTTACTTCATTATAGAGCCTGTATCATCAGAGCCTGTATCATCTTTTGACTGTAGAGCTGAGAAAGTGATTATTCTCATCATATAAATCTACTATTTTCTTCAACCTATCAATTTGCTGATGTTATGGGAGAGTATTTTTTTCGTGATTTTAAAATAAATGGGTAATTTTTTTAGGAGTAGTCACTATACTATAATTAGTTAGAATGTACGAAATATGACGTCATAAATCTATAAATTTTAAACTAGATGATAGAAAAATTTAGTTAGAAGGATTATATGGTAGGAGAAGAAGCAACAGAAAACCATAGAAATGTTGCTGGTTTTAAAAAAGAAATAAATAGGCTACCTTGTAGGTCAGAAGATTTTTTCATTCCTTAGGAACAAATTGGTACAAAAATTATCAAGCAAAAAGAGACTCGGAACTTGAAAGTCAGCGCTCAAATAAGAAAGTAAATGCAAGTAAAAAGATACGATGAGTAGGGAGGGAACCTGTTTAGTCAAAACAAGTAATATCTATAAATTAGAAAAGAAGATTCGATAGATACATCGAAAACAAACCAATTTTCGTCCGCACTATCCCCCTATTAACCGTCAACTGAAATGAAGCTTGAAGATAATGGCGTTGTATCCATAGAAGCAGAAGCGACTCTACCCTAGCTTCAAATCATATCCCGAATGATTGAAACCTGTTGTACCTATCAATGTGACAATGCTGGACATACAGCGAATAGAGATGACGATCTTAGTCTGGATTTAGTTACAGTGTCGGTTATACGAGCATTCATCAAACAAAAAAGTAGGTGTATCGAATTTGTTTTATCTGAATAGACGTCTCGTATTGAACCAAATGAGAGTAGTCAGCAGCCGTAGAATCGGAAATGTAGAAACAGAAAATAAACATTGATCCGATAACTTTTAAAATTGGGTAGAACTATTTACAGAATTTTGGCAAAGGAAAATATGAATACCGAAAAAATGATGAAAGAAAACAATAAAAATGAATTTCTCCAAAAACTACAGATATTAACATTAGCACTTTCGTTAAAGGAAAATAATCAAAGAGTTGCTTCACCAGATTTTTATAGTTCACTGTATTCAACGTACATAAAAATGCTAGAAAATGATGATGATCAATCCTTTATTGATATAGAAAACCAGTCAAAAGTGATTGATTCACTGAAAAGATCTATGGATTTTTATAGCAGTGATCATCCAAGTTTTCTACAGAAAATCATTGAAAAAATGACCAATGATGATCCAACAGACTTCATGCTTTTCCAAAATTTGAATAATCTAGATAAAGATGGAAATAATTTACAACATTATTGTGGCTGGATCGTTTATAAAAGGGAAAATGATTTGTTTGTTGTTCAAGTAGATAGAAAAGAGAAATTTGGTGTAGGACAGGTGTCATATGCTAGGATTCCACTAACAAAAGCACCTTGTTTAAGTGAACTATTTTTTTTGAAGTTGAATGTGCAAAATTCAGAAGACTTCTCTTTATTCCATGGGATCAAGTCAATTTCAGCTGGGTTTCAGGAAATTCCTGTTTTAAATAGTATAGTAAAAAAAGGAATGGACAATCCGGTCAGTGCCTTAGAAGATATCTTTAAAATACTAGTGTTCCACTATATAGCAGACATTTTTTCGGTAAATACTACTGATAGGATAAAGTCACTCTGGCATGGAGCTAATATTCAGCTGACTATACAAATACGTGAAAGTCTTCTTGCAGCGATAAAAACGGACAATCACATCTGGAATGACCAATTTGACTACATTTTTGATTATTATTTGTATCAAACTGGAAATATTGGAATCAATGCAATTTTACCTAGTAATAAACAAAATGAGTGGCGGGACAGTATCAAAAAAAGTTTTAATAGTGATCCTTATATCCTTGCATTGATGAGTAGTGATGGAAAGATTTTGGATATAGATGAGGAGCTATTGCAAAAAAATCTTGTCTTAACCGTCAAACCATTAAATGTACTGTATGATAGAGAACTCCCATTAGTCAGTTCGATTGAATTGATGAATACACTCTATCATGATGGAATAATGATCACTATCTATGAAGATCGGTTGACTATGATCAAGAACCCTATAGCAAAAGAAATGAATCAACGTTTCCTTTCAAGACTACAAGAGCGATACCAAGAAATAAATAAAGAAATGAAACGACGTATCATAAAGAATCAACCAGAAGAACTAACTCTGGAAAGTAATAGTTATAGTTTAGTTCAGCTAGGAACAAACGTAGTATCAACAAATGATAGTAGTTTTGTTCAAACAGAAATAATGAAACAACAGAAAAAATATGTTTTTTCACGAAACATAGATATGTTGGCTTTAACGTTATCGTTAAAATCCAATGATGATATCAATTGTTTCCCAGGAATTTATGATCTATTATTTTCGACCTACATTAAAATGATCAAAAATGACCAAGAAGATTTTTTTATTGATAAGCAACGGCAACCATATATTATACAGTCCTTACAACGAACGATAGAGATTTATAAACTAACAAACATAGAAGACTTACATAATATTTTTGGGAATTTAAGAAATAATGATCCAACGGACTTTGTACTGTTTCCAGCTTATTTTCATATGTTAGATCCAAAAGAAGGCGGGCATATTTGTGGATTGACCATATATAAAAGAGACAATGAATTTATGATTATGCAAGTAGATAAAGAGTCTTTTTTTGAATCAGGTGCAGTCTCTTATGTTAAAGCACCGTTAAAAAATATTCAGGAGTTAAGTCAAATTATCTTCTTTGCACGAGAATTTTTTGATTTTAAGCCATATGGTATCTTAAGAAAAATCGAAGCTATTTCTCATAAATTTAAAGCGATCCCATCGATAAAATTAGCCCATCAAACTACTGGTAATTGTGGAATTATTGAAATCGAAGCTACTTTGAGATTGATTTTATTCCACTGTAAAAAGGATCTCTTTGCTTTACAAACGTGTGATCGAATCACACCAAAATGGGGTAAAGATAGTCAATATTCAGCAACCATAGAGATGAAGGTACGATTTGTTGAGGCAATGAAAGGAACAGATCAAGAATGGAATCAAAATTTTGATTATGTATTGGGTTATTATCTTTATCGAAAAAAACAATCGATAAAATGGGGAGAAGCACAATTATCTATACATAAAGATTATTGGTATACAACCATACGTCATTTATATTCTAATGATCTTTACATTGTAGAAATACTGAATAGCGGGGGAATGATCCCAGCTGACTTTGATGTATCTTTAAAAGAGAAAATGATAGAACTCGTAGGAAAAGCAGGTATATTGTTGAACAGAGAAATCAAAGTAGTCGGGTTATCTGACCTATACAAAGAAATTCGAGAGAATACCTATGAACTAGAATTATTAAAAGGAAGACTCTCCTTTCTCAAAATCCCTGTGGCAAAAGAAATGTTAGACTACTATATTGCTCGCATAATGATAAAGAATATAGAAATAAAGAAGGAAATCAATCGACGTATCGGCATTGAACCAAAAGAATCTACCTGCCAAATGATGGAACGTCTGCCAATAATATCCCCTCCTGCTAGCGTTCAAAGCCTTCCACTATCATCACCTACTTCTCAAAGAACAACAGGGACTATGGTATCTGTGTCGAATCGTTTTATTTCAATGATTGATCAAGTAAAACAGGTGTCAAAAGATAAAAATCAGCGTTTAGTCAGTAAACAAGTCAAATGTAAAGTGCAGAATACATTGACAAAGTAACTGATGGATTTTGAAAAATATAAATTGTGGTTTTAATAAGTCAAACAATAGAGTTCTTTTAGTTGTGAACTTATTTAATAAATTGACGGATAACGATAAGTTCGTAATATGGTATGGGAAATCCAAAATCACTACCTAGGAGGAGAGAATGATATGGACACGGAAGATGAATTTATTAAAAGACTAGATATGCTAGCTTTAGCACTATCACTGGATACAATGTCGGAAAACTTTCGTTCATCATTAGGAATGTATGAATTGGTTTTTTCAACGTATATCAGCATGATCAAGAACGATCCTGATGAATTTTTCACTGAGAAAGGGCAACGGGCGAGAGTACTTGAATCATTACAACGATCAAAAGAATTCTGTAGCATTGAAAATAGAGAGAACCTGAAAAAATTGTTGGAAAATATGAGGGATAATGATCCAACAGATTTTATGATATTTCCTATTCCTCTTAAGAGTCCGATTAGCGAATATATGATGCCTCAGTTAAGTACCTTAACAATCTATAAAAGAGAAGATTATTTTGTTGTGACGCAGGTAGAGAATGGACAACTGGATGAGCTAAGACAACAGGATTATTTTTGGATACCTTTAATGGACGTAGTTAGTTTGTGTGAAATTATCACCTTTGATCGTAATGCTATTGGGTCAATTGATTCAGAAGTACCCAATATAGTTGATGAAATCAGAGGAATTTCAGACCAATACCAAGTTACGTCTACGCCCGTTGATAAAAAAGAAACTATAGCGTTCAATGATCATTGGATCAGTAAAGTAGAGAGTGCTTTGAGGATCATTTTGTCCAATTGTCGCACAAATGAATTTTTTATTGAGTCCACTATACCACCGCTCCCAACATGGAACATGAAACATCCTGATCCGAATATTGAAATGAAAAAAAGATTTCTTGAAGCGGTCAAAGGTAAGAAACAAGAATGGAACGAACAGTTTGACTATGTTTTTGATTATTTTTTATATAAGAAAAATCGATTGATTGAAAATTCTGTCGTAGCAACAGAGAGTTTTTATCCACCGTGGCCGAACATCGTTGAATTTCTATTTGTAGAAGATCCCTATATAGTAGCATTGCGTAAAAGCAACGGTGATATTTCAAGGACTGTTAGCACGGAACTATCTTATCTAAGAAACAGAATGGAAATGTCCGTAGTAGATGTATTAGATACATTAGACCAATTAGATGGGGGAGAGGTCATCGATTTACCATTTAATGAGTTAGTAAATGGGCTTCATAAGAATCGCGAAATCATTAGCGTTTATAGAGAACGATTACCTCTAATCAGACTTCCGATCGCTAAGGAGATGACCCAACTTTGTCTTTCAAAAATGGAAGTTCGCTCTGAAGAAATAGAGGGTGAATTAAAGCGTCGTATGACAATAAGAAGAAAACTGGATGAAAGCAGTAGAATCACGCAGTTTGTCTCCAAAGTAGTACCAACTAGTATCATGGATTATATCACTCCGAACCAAGAGACAATGGAGCAAAGACAAGAATTTGCAAAACGAGTGGACATGCTAGCTATGTCATTATCGTTGAAACCGAATGATCAATCATTTGTTTCACCGGAAAGTTACGAATTACTATTTTCAATCTATGCGAAGATGATCAAAACTGATTATAATAATTTTTTTGTTGATCGAATACAAACAATGAATATTGTCCATTCGTTAAATAGAACAATACAGTTGTATCGCATGGATAGCGCAGGAAATCTCCAAACTATTTTCGAAAAACTGAAGAATTATGACCCTACCGATTTTATGCTTATTCCGGTAGCTTTTTCCACTGATCATCCACAGAAGTATTTTGGGCATGTTTGCGGTCTGACGATTTACAAAAAAGAAAATAATTTTATTGTGATGAAAGTGGATAAAGAACAGTCCTATCGTACAGGTGCGGTATCATATGTGAAAGTTCCTTTTGAAAAGGCAAAAGCGCTAAGTCAATTGCTTTTTTCAGAACGTCATTTTTCAAATGAAAAACCATACGATATACTTAAAAAAATTGAAGGATTATCACATGAGTTTCGCCCGATTCGAGCAATACAACTCAAAGAGCAAACCATTGATAATTCCGTCATTAGTGAAATAGAAGCATCGTTGAGAACTATCCTGTTTAATTGTAAAAAAGATATATTTCGTTTGAATGACCAGGAGAAGGTAACACCAAAATGGGGCAAGTTGAATGAGCCTATTTCAGCAAGGCCTCAGAGACACCAAAATTGGTGGATGGAAGATCTTGGAACAACTTTAACAATGAAAGAGAGATTTCTTTTGGCAGTTCAAGGAATTAATGGAAATTGGAATAAGAATTTGCGATATATCTACGACTATTATTTTTATTTTAAAAATATATGTAAAAAAATGGAACATTCAGGAATTGATCAAAAACAAGCCCTTCTTAAGAATATCCGATATCTTTTTCAGCATGATCCTTATATTCAAGAAATGGTAAACAGCGGGGGGCAGATTCCAACGATCTTTGATGAACAACTAAGAAAAAAAGTGAAGAAAATGGTTGAAACAATGGGATCGGTACCTGAGAATGTCCTGAGAGTAATGGAGACATCTAAGATCCAGCAAGAAATTCAAATTAACGCGTATGTGCAAGGTTTTATAAAACAACGCATCCCATTTATCAAAATTCCGGTAGCCAAAGAAATGTCTGAACACATGGTTTATTGTACCGAAATAAAGAACGACAGATTGCAAAGAGAGTATCAGCGCCGTGTAGATCTCGCACAAAAGAGACAAAAGGAAGAACCAATCTACCGCTCTACCACTATGCCAATTACAGAAACATCAAGTCCAGTTGCACACAGCTCTCGTACCTCACCTAATTTGCTAGCGAGAAGTACAAATTTTGGTGATACTCTAAAAGGGCACTTTTCGGAACTATGTGATCGAGCAAAAAATTTATCTGGTTCTGTAAGCAATAATCTAGTAAGAGAAGCAACAAACAAGAAGAATCATAGACAAGAAAAGTGATTTTGCGTTATTTATTTTAATGGAAAGTGAAGAGAGGATCGAAAACATTAACTATGGAAATGAATGGATAAAAAATCAGCTAAGTTCGCTTTAAGCTTGGCATTAAAAGAAGATAAAGAGTTTTGATTCATTCGACGAGCATAGATTGCTGATTACAACTGATATATCAAGTGAGCATATAAAGAAATACATACGAGAAAGGATAGATTTAAATTCCTACCATGATATGCAAGGTATTTGTCCGTCCGTTCTCTTTTTAACAGCCCAAAATGGGCTATAAAATGTGTCATATTTTGTTAGCCATACGATGAATGTTGCAACAAAAACTAAAATTATTTATTTTGGAGGTAACTATGAATAATGAAAAAACAATCGAAAAAAGAACGAATGGAAATAAATGATTTTAAGAAAAGAATTGATATACTTGCCATGAATCTGTCTTTAAAAGAAAATGATCGCTTTTATGACGGACTAGAAATGATTTTTGCACTGTATGAAAAAATGATCCAAAATGATCAAGATGCCTTTTTCATTGATAAGGAACGAAAGGCACACATTATTGAATCATTAATATACTCGAAACAGATTTTCGAGATCAAGAAACCCATGAAGATACAAGAATTATTACTAAACTTGAGAAGTGATGACCCCACAGACTTTCTAATTTTCCCGGCTACTTTTTCTGTGTTTGAGCATAGTCTATCTGCTCATCTATGTGGCTTGATCTTCTATCGGAAAAACAATCATTTATTGGCGATCCAAGTAGACAAACAAAGATACTTTAAACAGACCGTTGTTTCCTATACCCAGATACCGCTAACGAAGATCGAGCAATTAAGTAAAATACTCTTTGTTAATCGAGATCATTACGGGCATAAACCTTTTGATATATTTAAAGATATCGAAGCAATTTCAGCAGCATTTCAATCTATTCCAACAATACAAATGAAAGAACAGATGACAGGGAATTGTGTGATTCTGGAATTAGAGGCTACGTTAAAATTAGCCTTGTATCACTGCCAAAGAGATATATTTTCGATTGATATAAATGAGAGAGTGACACCGACATGGAACCTAGTTCATCCGAATCCAACAGTAGAAATGCGCGAAAGGTTTCTTAAAGTAGTCAAAGGAAAAAACAAAAAATGGAATGCTCAGTTTGATTATATCTTTGGCTATTATTTATACCGAAAAGGGTATGATATAGAAACTACGATCATCCATCACCACAGACAAGAAAAAATTTGGTATAAGCTTATTGAAACGGTTTTTAAATTGGATCCTTATATCCTCGCTATACAAAATGGTAATGGAGATCTTCCAATTCTAAATGAAGCGAAATTAATCAAAAGACTTGATCGAGCAGTAGAATCATTAAGTGAACTTTATGAAGAGGATATTAAGGAGGTTGCTGATGATAAGTTGGTGCTCATGCTCAAGTTTGATGGATGTTTACGATCCATCATCAAAGAACGATTAGCATTCATAAAAATTCCAGTAGCTAAAAAAATGAATGAACATCTACTTTTAAGGATTGACGAGCGTTTTCAAGAAAACTACGCAGAAATAAAGAGACGAACAGAATTAAGAAAAAAAGAATGGGGATTGCTAAGTGATAAAGGGTGGTTGGTTCAGTTTGCAGAGAAGTGGATACCAAGGACTAGCGCCTATTTTTTATCATCAGAGATTGGAGAAACAAAACAGTTATATGAATTTGCAAGAAGAATGGATATGTTAGCATTAACTTTGTCGCTAAAGAGTAACAAGGATTATTTTGTCAGACCGGAAAATTACATATTATTATTTTCAACTTACATAAAAATGCTCAAAAATGACAAAGATGGCTTTTTTATTGATAAAAAAAGGCAACTATCTATCATTCAGTCATTGGAACGAACGATTGCGTTGTATCGTTTTGACCGAATGGAGAAGTTAAAAATTGTTTTAGAGAATTTGAGAAATAATGATCCGACAGATTTTATGCTTTTTCCGACGAGTTATTCTACGTTAGCTTCTGACCAAGCTGGACATGTCTGTGGGTTAACTGTCTATAAAAAGGATGACCAGTTTCTGGTGATGCAAGTAGATAAGAAAAAAGAGATTGGTGCGGGGGCTGTATCTTATGTGATGGTATCAGCTACTAAAGCTGAAGAATTGAGTAATATTTTATTTTCTGCACGGGATTTATTAAATTTCTATCCATATGGAACATTAATAAAAATCGAAGCTCTTTCTCACCAATTCAAAAAGATTCCTGCCATAAAATTGGAACCGCCAACGACTAATAATTATGGAGTAAGTGGCATCGAAACATCTTTAAGATTGATTTTGTTCAATTGTAATGATTGCCTATTTGAATTAGTTGATGGCCCTAAAATAACGCCAACGTGGAATAATAAGCATAAGAACGCAACTTTTGAGATGCAGAAAAGATTTCTTCATGCAATGAAGGAACACAATCGGGAATGGAATAAAAACTTTGATTATGTTTTTGGTTATTGTCGATTTAGAAATTCGATATATGCGCATGCGCAACAATCGGGTAGTAGTCTTAGTAAAGATGAATGGTATCGAAATATCCGTTCATTATACAGAGAAGATCCTTATATAAAGGTAATCTTGAATAGAGGTGGCAGTATTCCACCAACGGTCGACGAACAAATAACAGAAAAAATCTTAAAAGTAGCAGAGGCACCGGGGACATTATATCAACGTGAGATCAGTGAAGTTGATTTGTCGGACTTGCATCGCGCACTTCTAAGTATTAGACATGAAATAAGTCTCATAACAGATCGAAACACCTATACCCAGATACCAATAGCAAAAGAAATAATCGATTCTTCGATTGATTTTCTTCAGGAAAAAACAATAGAAATTCAGAAAGAAATCAATCACCGCAACAGAATTGAAAAATTTAATCACTCAAATCAAATAAGTAAACAATGGATTCCCTTACCTTGGCATAATACCAGTAGGCAAGCTGTTCACACACTGGCAACTGCTTCGGAAGAAGTTGCTATTTGTTCCTCACGAGAAAATCGAATCTCTTATATGCTTTCTCAAGTCAAACATCAGGCAAAAGTAACAAGTAAAGATCTAGCCAGAAAGCCAGCAATAAATGAACTAAAAAGGCAATAGAAAAAGAGCCAATTAAATACGTTCAATAACTGATTTTACGAACTAAAACACACGAACTCCTTCTATTTCTTTATTCTAAAAAATTCGTTTCCTTATCATTTTTACAACTTTCTCTTTTTTCTAAAAAGTAACAAAAAAACGAGCGTAAAATCTGTTTATCTGCTATACTTGACTCGTTGCAAGTTCCCGAGAGGATCCGTACGAACGGAGATGCCTTGTAACCGAATTTAACTAGGGGGAATCATAATTATGGTAGAAAGACATTTATTTACATCAGAATCTGTTTCAGAAGGACATCCGGATAAGGTCGCTGATCAAATCAGTGATGCGATTTTAGATGCGATCCTAGAACAAGATCCAAATGCAAGAGTAGCTTGTGAGACGTCTGTAACAACGGGGTTAGTTTTAGTATTTGGCGAAATCTCTACGACAGCATATGTGGATATCCAAAAAGTGGTACGTGAGACAGTCAAAGAAATTGGTTATACTCGTGCAAAATTCGGCTTTGATGGTGATACTGTAGCAGTATTGGCAGCAATTGACGAGCAGTCACCAGATATCGCTCAAGGGGTGGATGAAGCACTTGAGATCCGTGACGAAAAAGAAAGAGATTTATTAGATGAAATCGGCGCTGGTGACCAAGGGTTGATGTTTGGTTTTGCAGTGGACGAAACACCAGAATTGATGCCTTTACCAATTGCTTTAAGTCATCGCTTAGTACGTCGTTTAGCTGAATTGCGTAAATCAAAAGAATTAACATATTTGCGCCCAGATGCAAAATCACAAGTCACTGTAGAATATAATGACCAAGGACAACCAGAAAGAGTCGATACGATCGTTATTTCGACACAACATGATGATGCAGTTGATAATGCAACGATTCGTCAAGATGTCATTGAAAAAGTGATCAAAGAAGTTATTCCAGCAGAACTACTGGATGAACAAACAAAATATTATATTAACCCTACTGGACGTTTTGTAATCGGCGGACCTCAAGGAGATGCTGGATTGACAGGACGAAAAATCATTGTTGATACGTATGGTGGGTATGCCCGTCATGGCGGCGGTGCTTTCTCTGGTAAGGATGCAACGAAAGTTGACCGTTCAGCAAGTTATGCGGCACGTTACATTGCGAAAAATATCGTAGCAGCAGGACTTGCTCGTAAAGTAGAAGTCCAATTGGCTTATGCAATCGGTGTCGCTCAACCCGTTTCGATCTCAATCAATACCTTTGGAACAGCAGAAGTGCCAGAAGAAGCGTTGATTGCTGCGGTAAGAGAAAACTTTGACTTACGTCCTGCGGGAATCATCGAAATGCTTGATTTGCGTCGTCCAATCTATAAACAAACAGCCGCATATGGTCATTTTGGACGTACAGATGTTGACTTGCCATGGGAAAAAACAGATAAAATAGATGCATTAAAAGCTAGTTTAGCTAAATAATTTATGTTTGAATTGAATGTGTTCGCTACGTGTGACGCACATCAAATGTAGACCAGTAAGCCGGGATATTCGAAAGTAGCTTATGCTACTTTTAGAGTATTTTGGCTTTTTTAGCAGAGTCGAAGTTTATTAGGCAGATGATGCCATTTAAATAACGGAAGTTACGATAAGGAGTGGGCTTGAGAATGGAAAGAAAAACAAACGTGAAAGTCGTAACGATCTGCGTGTTCATCGCTACATTTATGACGGCGATTGAGGGGACAATCGTTACGACTGCAATGCCAACGATCGTTGGTTCACTGCACGGCATGGAAATGATGAACTGGGTGTTTTCGATTTATTTATTGACGAATGCCATGTTGACACCCATCTATGGGAAGCTTGCAGATAAAGTTGGAAGAAAACCGATTTTTATTTTTGGTACGCTATTATTTATTATCGGTTCACTTTTTTGTGGGCTTTCTCAATCTATGCTTGGCTTGATTATTTCGCGGGCAATTCAAGGGATGGGTGCAGGAGCAATGATGCCAGTCGCATTGACGATCATTGGCGATTTGTACACGATTGAAAAACGAGCAAAAGTATTGGGTTTAAATAGTTCAGCTTGGGGAATCGCTAGTGTGTTTGGTCCATTAGCTGGTGGGTTTATTGTGGAAGCATTGAGTTGGCACTGGATTTTCTTCATCAATGTGCCAATTGGGTTATTACTGATGGTACTGATTTGGCTCTATCTCAATGAACCAAAAACAACTCGTGAAGCAAAACCGATGGATCTTAAAGGTAGTTTTAGTTTGATGTTCACATTGGTTCTGCTGTTACTAGGTTTTCAATTATTAGGTGATCAAGGGCTGACACCATTTGTGTTGGCATTATTGATAGGTAGTGTTTTATTCTTTTTCTTATTCCTGTTCGTCGAAAAACGAGCAGAAGATCCTGTCATCATGCTACACCTATTTAAAAACCCGCTTTTTGTCGTTGTGAATGCAGCAGCAGCTTTAGCAAGTGGTTTTTTAATGGGGATCGATGTCTATATCCCAATGTGGATGCAAGGAGTATTAGGACTTAATGCGGCAATTGGTGGATTAGTTTTGGCACCACTTTCTCTTGTTTGGATGGTTGGTTCGTTCTTAGCAAGTAAGTGGATGACCCAGATGACCACCTATCGAGTGTTACGTATTGGGTTGTTCATTACCATTATCGGTGGTGCAGGACTTTGGCTGATGCCATTTCAAAGTAATTTTTTATGGTTCTTCCTGATTTCAACGATCATCGGTGTCGGCTTAGGGATCACAATGACAACATCGACTGTCAGCGCACAAAACAGTGTGCCTTCAGAACAAATGGGTGTTGCCACTTCGTTTAATACGTTAGTCCGCACCATTGGGCAAACAGTGATGGTCGCAGTTTTTGGATTATTGATCAACCGGGTCACGCAAGCTGAACTTGCTGCCAAACAATTGACAGACGATCCGGATATTATGAACAAATTAGTCAATCCACAAACAGCAAAAATGATTGACGCAGAAATATTAACACCATTACGAGAAATTTTGTATCATGGGTTACACCAAGTCTATCTGGTGGGCTTGTTATTAGTCATCATCGCGCTAGGGCTAACATTTTTAATTCGTCAAAAAAATGCTACAATAAAAGAATACAAGTAAATTTACAGATTGTTGTCAGAAAAACGATCTGAATAAAGTAAAGAAGGCGACAAACATATGGCATTTATCCAAGCAAATGTTTATTCAAACGTATTAGAAATGGAAGTCAATCTAAATGTGATTTTACCTCAGACAACCAAAAAAGTGATTGGGACAAGTACGTCGGCCAATATGACGGATGTTCCAGTGCTTTACCTGTTACATGGTATGGGAGGTAATCATAGTGTCTGGCAACGACGGACTTCCATTGAAAGATATGCGGCGGATTACGGGTTAGCCGTCATCATGCCATCAACGGATTTAGGTTGGTACACAGACACAACGTATGATATGAAGTACTGGACGTTTATCTCAGAAGAATTACCAGAAATCTGTCACGAATTGTTCCCACAACTGACAACGAAACGAGAAAAAACGTATGCAGCCGGTCTTTCAATGGGCGGATATGGTGCGTTGAAATTAGGGTTAGCAAAGCCCGAACATTTTTCAGCTATTATTTCTCTCTCAGGTGCGGTGTCGGTTGGTAATCGAATGGACGACTTATTGATGATCCGTCAAGCCAAGTTCTGGGAAGGGATTTTTGGTCCACTAGATAGCATCCAAGGTTCAGTAAATGATCCAGCTTACCTTGTTGAAACCTTAGCAAAAAGTGACAAAGAACCACCACGTATGTATCTTGCTTGTGGTGAATCCGATTTTCTCTATCAAGCCAACCAAGAAATGGCAGAAATTTTAAAAGAAAACAACATCGATGTGACATTCGAACATGGTCCTGGTGAACATGATTGGATTTTTTGGGACCAATGGATCCAACGAGCTCTCGCTTGGTTGTTCAACAAAAGGAGCTGACCACTTATGGAAGAAACAAAGTATTGCAAAGACTCGATGGTTATCCAAACACATCGGATCTTTCCCTTTGATTTGAATCCATTTGGGTATCTTTTTGGAGGGAAACTAATGGCAATGATCGATGATGCAGCGTCGATTTCGGTCACCCGTCATTGCCGCAGAGGGGCAGTCACTGCTTCTTTAGATAGTTTGAATTTTTTGAAGCCTTTGCATGAAAATCATTCCGTTTGTGTGGAATCTTACGTGTCGGGTGCCCATAAGAAATCAATGGAGGTTTTTGTGAAGATCATCGGTGAAAACTTAACGACAGGTGAACGCTATTTGGCTGCTACTTGCTTTACGACATTCGTTGCGGTTCCTTCACATATGAACCTTGAAAAAGAGTTTACGGTGCCACATGTCATGCCTGAATCAGCAGAAGAACAATTAGTCTGCAAGGGATATGATGAACGACGTGCTACGAGACAGCAGGAGAGAACAGCCTATAAAGCATTTGCCGCTAGTTTATCTTTGGACCTCCCTTGGACAAGAGAACGAGAAGGCGAATAAGTCTACTTATGAATGGTAGAAGAAATGTAGAAGTGATCGATCAAGATCACTTCTTTTTTATTGTGGCGAGCAAGATAGGTGCTAAACGGATTGGAAATAAGCATAATAAAGAAGAATTCCATAACGTACCTTTTATAGTGAGAGGAAGATAGACTCAAGAAGAAAGAAGGTGTATTTAAAAACAGACACTTTAAAGTTTCTTTCTATTGTAAAAGTAGTTCCAGCGTTAAAAAATTACAGGTTGATTTCTTTTTTCAAACATGGTAAATTGTTAGTCGGTCTATTTTTACGAATTATAAAATAGGACGATTTATTATAAAAAAAGAGAGGTGTAAGTCACAAATATGAAGCTTATTTTAAAACATGCAAAAAACTATCGATTAGCTGTTTTTGTTTCTTTGCTTTCTGTCGCACTTATGGTGACAGCTACGCTTTGGCAACCTAAGTTGTTGCAACAAGTACTAGAAGCAATCATCACGGAAGACAGCGATGAAATGCGTACGATTGGCATTTCTTTGATTAGTTTAGCACTCCTAGGTTTAGCAGCTGGAGTCACGAATACGATATTTTCTGCTAAAGTCGCACAAGGTGTCAGTGCAGATATCCGGGAGGAAGCGTTTCGCAAGATCCAGACCTTCTCATTTGGTAATATTGAACAGTTTTCTGCTGGTAATTTAGTGGTGCGCTTAACGAACGATATTACGCAGATCCAAAACTTAGTTATGATTTCTTTGCAATCTTTGTTCCGTATCCCGTTTCTGTTTATTGGTGCATTTATTCTTGCGATGGCAACAATGCCTCAGTTGTGGTGGATCATCGTTCTTTTGATCGTTACTGTATTCTTGATCACAGCGCTGTCCTTTACACGTATGGGCAAGCACTTTATGATCATCCAAAAACTGATCGATAAAGTTAATAGTATCGCAAAAGAAAATCTAATGGGGATTCGAGTAGTCAAATCGTTTGTCCAAGAAGAAAATCAGTTGAATGAGTTTAGTAAAGTCAGTGAAGATTTAACAAAGCACAATATCATTGTTGGAACATTATTTTCAGTCATGATTCCCTCATTTATGTTAGCTGCGAACTTAGCTGTGGTGGGCGCAATCTTCTTCGTCAGTGATCTTGCAAAAGATGATCCAACCCTGATTGGTGGTATTGCTTCATTTATGAACTATTTGATGCAGATCATGATGGCGATCATCATTGGCGGTATGATGATGATGATGACCTCAAGAGCTGCCGTTTCATTGAAACGGATCAAAGAAATCTTGGATACTGAACCAGATTTAACTTATCTAGATGTACCTGAACAAGAATTGACTGGTTCTGTTCGTTTTGAAAACGTGTCTTTCCGGTATCCTGGTGATGATGCAGACACACTCAAAAATATCACTTTTTCGATCGAGCCTGGTGAAATGATTGGTATTGTTGGGGCAACCGGAGCAGGAAAGTCAACTTTAGCACAATTGATTCCACGCTTGTTCGATCCAACAGAAGGAAAAGTAGAAGTTGGTGGTGTTGATCTACGACAAGTGAATGAACACAGTTTAAGAAATACCGTTTCGTTTGTTTTACAAAAAGCGATTCTTTTTTCAGGCACGATTGCCCAGAATCTACGTCAAGGGAACAAGAATGCAACAGAAAAGGATATGGAGAATGCTTCTTCTATCGCTCAAGCCAAAGAATTTATCGAGAAATTAGCTGATCGTTATGAAGCACCAGTCGAAGAACGTAGTAGTAACTTTTCTGGTGGACAAAAACAACGTTTATCTATCACACGTGGTGTGATCGGTCATCCAAAGATCCTGATTCTAGATGACAGTACCAGTGCATTAGATGCCCGTTCAGAAAAACTGGTTCGCGAAGCCCTTGATCGTGAGTTGAAAGACACGACAACGATCGTTATCGCCCAAAAGATTGCTTCTGTTGTCAAAGCAGACCGCATCTTGGTATTGGATGAAGGAAAACTAGTGGGTGAAGGAACGCATGAAGAACTCGTTGCGAACAATCAGGTATATCAAGAGATTTTCGAAACTCAAAAAGGAACGGAGGAGTAGCCATGACTGATTTGATTAAAGCAAGTAAGTTTTTCTATCATTATTTAAAGCGGTACAAGGTTTCCTTCTTCTTTATCTTTATTACTGTGATTGCAGCAACTTACTTACAGGTAAAAGCACCTCAATATATCGGGGAAGCTTTCCAAGAATTAGCAAATTACATCGGTGCTTTGATGCAAGGTGTCGATGATAAAAGTAATTTCCTTTCGATTATTTGGAAGCTTTTGATGTTTTATGTTTTAGCCAGTGCGGCAAATTTTATTTACAGTATTTTATTTACACAAGTGGTAGGGAAATCAACGAACCGGATGCGTATTGGTCTATTCAATAAATTAGAAAAATTAACGATCCGCTTTTTTGATTCCCATCAAGACGGAGAAATTCTTAGTCGCTTCACTAGCGATTTGGATAATATCCAAAATAGTTTGAACCAAGCACTTCTTCAAGTGATCACGAATGCGGTTCTATTAGTTGGTATCTTGATCATGATGTTCCGCCAAAATGTCCAACTTGCTTGGGCGACGATTGCTTCTACACCGGTAGCGATTTTGATTGCTGTCCTAGTCATTCAAAAAGCCCGCAAATATGTAGACATCCAACAAGATGAAGTCGGTAAATTGAATGGTTACATGGATGAAAAAATTAGTGGCCAACGCGTGATCATCACGAATGGTCTGCAAGAAGAAACAATCGAAGGCTTCTTAGCCCATAATCAAACTGTTCGTGAAGCAACATTTAAAGGACAAGCATACTCAGGGTTGCTTTTCCCAATGATGCAAGGCATGTCTTTAGTTAACACCGCGATCGTGATTTTCTTTGGTGGATGGTTAGCGTTGAATGGTGATCTGGAACGTTCAGTAGCGCTAGGATTAGTAGTTACTTTCGTCCAATATTCCCAACAATATTATCAACCATTGATGCAAATTTCTTCTGGCTACAGTATGATCCAATTAGCGATCACTGGAGCGCGAAGACTGAATGAAATGTTTGCTGAAAAAGATGAAGTGAAGCCACAAAATGGCAAACCATTTGCTGGAATCGAAAAAGGCTTATCATTAACGAATGTTGATTTTGGTTATAGTCCAGAGAAATTAGTCTTAAATGATGTTTCCATTGATGTGAACAAAGGCGAGATGGTTGCTTTAGTAGGCCCAACTGGTTCAGGTAAGACAACGATCATGAACTTGTTGAATCGCTTCTATGATGTGAACGGTGGCTCTGTGAGCATTGACGGAACAGATATCCGCGAGTATGATTTAGACGATTTGCGTCGACATGTCGGCATCGTTCTACAAGAATCAGTTCTATTTTCTGGCACGATTCGAGACAATATTGTCTTTGGTAAACCAGATGCAACGGATGAAGAAGTAGTTAGCGCAGCGAAACAAGCAAATATCCATGACTTTATCCAGACGCTAGAACACGGCTATGATACTCACGTCTCTGAAGAAAATAATTTGTTCAGTACGGGGCAAAAGCAATTGATCAGTATCGCGCGAACAATCATCACGAATCCAGACCTATTGATTTTAGATGAAGCAACAAGTAACGTGGATACAGTAACTGAAGCAAGAATCCAAAAAGCAATGGATGAAGCGATCAAAGGTCGGACAAGTTTCGTGATCGCCCATCGCTTGAAGACGATTTTGAATGCTGATCGTATCGTCGTTTTACGTGATGGTAAAGTGATCGAAGAAGGAAACCATCACCAACTATTAGCAGAAGATGGCTTCTATGCGGAGTTGTATCATAATCAGTTTGTGTTTGAGTAGGCGCTTGGGACAGAAGTGTTCAGCCTTATTTCCGAAGAGGTTCCTTCTGTTACCGCCGTTTATTCGGTTTTAGGTGGTGGGAGAGAACGAATGTCTCACTCCCGTCATTGTGTAACGAATGTTCAAATGGAAGTCGAAAAACACCAAATCAAGAAGCCCTTGGTTTGGTGTTTTTCATGTAATGCAGTCTGATTGGCGCTTTTGGATGAATCCAAACATGAACCTTGGAAAATTAGCAAGGCTAATGTACTTATGTAACAAAAGTTGTGGCAAATAGTTTTCAGTTATTGGAAAGTGAATCTGTGATTTCTTATTAAGTCAGATCAATGATTTTAGGAACCATGACTACGTACAATAAAAAGCACTTAATCAAGTATTCCTCTTGATAATCGTTTGATCAATAGAAGTAACGATGAATTTCTATTCTAAATACACAGACACACTTGAATGTTAATTGTATTATAGTATAATGTATTCAACAAAGAACAGGTTCATATTACGACCAAGAACCACTAGCTGGCGGGCTAGTGGTTTTTGTCTAAGCGTGTTACATAGAACATAGTAAGGAGAACATCATGGGTATTTTAGGAATCCTAATAGCCATCATCACTTTTATTTTGGCAGTAGGCGTAACAATATTGATCATTCGTGTGCTAAAACAGTATTTCACCAAATCATAGGACAAATGTAATCAAGTGAATACCATTAAGAAAATGGCATTCTAATTGGTCGTTAGGTTTTGCTAAAAAAATGAAAAACCTCTTTATCTTCTCAGTTTTATCACACTAGAAGATAAGGAGGTTTTTATTAGTTGTGACTTTTCTTTTTTTCGATACAATACAAGATCGGAGGATTATTTTTTTGATTGATAAATTGATAATTCAAAACATTGAATTGTTCTTGAGGTAATGCTTGGCAAAAGCTTTGTACCATATCTAGTTCTGCTTCGCCACCTTGATGGCCATAATAAACGACGATGATCATGCGACCTTGTGGAACTAAACGTTTCAAGATTTCTTCCATCGCTGTTTTTGTCGTTTCAGGTAGCGTGATGACGGATTTATCACTTTTGGGTAAATAGCCTAAGTTGAAGATGCCGGCTTTGATGGGTTGTTGTTCAGAAATGACCGCACCAATGGTTTCATGTCCTTGTAAAAACAGGGTCGTCCGCTCCAATAAGCCGTTTTCTGACAATTTCTGTTGCGTGGACGCCAATGCTTGTTTTTGGATATCAAAACTATATACCTGACCGGTTTTTCCGACTTTTTCTGCAAGAAATACAGTATCATGTCCATTCCCCATCGTGGCATCAATCACATGATCTCCCGGTTGGATGATTTCTTCCAATAGCGTATGGCTAAAATGAAGTGCCGTTTTTAACATCCGCTTTTGACTCCCTCTCGAATATTGTACTTTCCTTGGTAACTATTGCGACGAATCATTTCTTCATCGATCGCATTCAAGACTTCCCATTTTTTCAAACTCCACATTGGCCCGATCAAGGAGTCCCAAGGTGCATCGCCAGTCAAACGATGGATGATGATCTCTTGAGGAATCATTTCCAGTTGGTCACAAATGACAGATACATAATCTGCTCGACTCATCAACTGCAGTCTGCCCTCATGATAGTCTCGTAACATCTTCGTTTTACGCATCAAGTGCATCAAATGTAGTTTGATTCCTTGGATATCAGAATCTAAGATCGTGCGACGAACATTTTCCCGCATCATTTCCAAGGATTCTCCCGGTAAACCGTTGATCAAATGCGTACATACACGTATGTCGTGCTTCCGTAATTTCGCAACACCGTCTAGGTACGTCTGATAATCATGGGCTCGATTGATCAGGATGGAGGTTTCTTCATAAGTCGTTTGTAAGCCCAATTCTACCCATAAATATAAACGTTGATTCAATTCAGCTAAGTAATCAACGACTTCATCGGGTAAGCAATCTGGTCTAGTACCAATTGATAAACCAACGACACCTGGTAGATTGATGACCTGTTCAAATCGTTCACGAATGACTTCGACTGGCGCATGGGTGTTTGTGAAATTTTGAAAGTAAACGATGTATTGATTCACTTGTGGCCATTTTTTGTGCATCATATCGATTTCTTTTTGAAATTGGATCGGTAGTGGCTCTTCTGGAGCAACGATCATATCACCAGAGCCAGAAACACTACAAAAGGTACAGCCACCATGGGCAACTGTCCCGTCACGATTGGGACAATCAAAGCCACCATCGATCGGTACTTTAAAAATTTTTCCACCAAATTCATGGCGTAACGCATAATTCCAAGAATGGTAACGTTTATTTCCTTCAGCATAAGGAAATTCCATTAAAATCCCTTCTTCCTATTTGATTGTGTAAATGGCAAGCGTTGTTGGACATACCAAGGATAAGTCAAGCATAACCAAAACAGGCTCAAGCTATAACCACCGAGGATATCACTAGGATAATGGACACCCAGATAGACACGACTAGCGCCAATACTCAGAATCAATAAACCTAACAATACTTGGATCATCCATGCCCATTCTCTCGTCTTGATCAAAGATGGCATCAAAAAAATCAGTGTGCCATACAAGATCATACTCGTTGCGGCATGTCCGCTGGGAAAACTATATGTCGTTTCGACCACTAAATGTTGCAGACTTGGACGGTCACGCATCACCAACAGCTTGATTAGTGGATTTAATATCCCAGCAACTAGCACAAAGTTGAAGATGAACCAATACAGTTCTTTTCTTTTTTTCTTGTGCCACAACCAAAGAGCAACTAATCCAAATACTAAAATGACAGTTATTGCATTTCCAAATGTCGTGATCAACCGCTGAAATGGATTCCAATCAGGATAAGGAATACGAATCCAATGGGTCAGTGTTTGGTCAAAACTAGACAATAGATCCACGCGAAATAAGACAAGTAGACTCAACGCTAGAAAAAGCAAGAAGCAACTTGCGGCTGAGATTTGGAAGATTCTTTTATTTTTCATTTAACTCCTCCTTCATGCCCAACCATTATAGCATTTATTATAAGAACGAAAAACAAGAGTTTTCTATTCCTGTTCACTTGGATCAATGAATAAAAACATATTGTTATGCAAGTTGTAATGTAATAGCAACCCTCAAGTAATATAACCGACATATTTAATTTAAAAAATAGGTGGTCATATATAATTTAATAACTCGGAATCGTTTGATTAAAGGGTTAACAAAAGCGTCAAATCAAAAAATTACGAAAGATTACATAAAGATTACAAAACAACGTAATAGTCTTAAATAACTTTTAATAAATATTAAGAGAAGTTATAATTATTGATAAGGATAGATAAAAGTAATTAAATATGGGGGATAGTATATGCAAAAGGAATTAGTAGGACGAAAAGAACGCAGACGTCTGGAACAAGCAAAGCGTTACCGTAAAGTAAAGCGAAGTGCGGCAATCGTCGGAACCGCAATGGTGGGCTGTTCAGCTGTCGCACCAGTATTACAATCAGTCGCTGTCAATGCGGATGAAACACCGATCCAAATGAACTCTCGGATCAATACCGCTGCATTTATCACAGAAATTGCCACATTTGCACAACCGATCGCAAACGCGAATGATTTGTATGCTTCAGTAATGATCGCTCAAGCAGTCGTCGAAAGTGGTTGGGGTGGCAGTACATTATCACGTGCACCGTATCATAACTTATTTGGGATCAAAGGAAGCTACCAAGGACAAACTGTTTATATGGACACGCTTGAATTCTTGAACAACCAATGGGTGACGAAAAAAGAACCTTTCCGTCAATATCCTTCTTTCGCAGAGTCTTTTAGTGACAATGCCTATGTACTTAGAAATACTTCATTTGGTAATGGCTACTACTATGCAGGTGCTTGGAAGAGTAATACTCGTTCTTATACGGATGCTACTGCCCATTTGACAGGACGCTATGCGACGGACCCAAGTTATGCGACAAAATTAAACAATCTTATCATGACGTATGGCTTGACTAAATATGACACACCAGCAACTGGAAATGCAGGCGGTGGTGCGACTACTGGCGGCGGCAATACGATCAATACAGGGAACACAGGAAGTACAAATACAGGAAGCACCAACACTGGAAGCACGAATACAGGAAATACTAGTGGAAGTACGACTACTGGTTCAACGACGTACACAGTAAAATCAGGTGATTCTGTTTGGGGCATCTCAAATGCTCATGGCATCTCAATGGCGCAATTGATCGAATGGAATAATATTAAAAATAATTTTGTTTATCCAGGACAAAAGTTGACGATCAAAGGTGGTACAGCTGGCGGTTCTTCAACAACAAATTCAGGAAACAATACAGCTTCTACAGGTAGCAGTTCTGCTGGAACAACAACAAACAATTCGTCCGGTACGCGTTATACAGTCAAAGCAGGTGACTCTGTTTGGGGTATCTCGAATGCCCACGGCATCTCAATGGCACAATTGATCCAATGGAATAATATCAAGAATAATTTTGTTTATCCAGGACAAAGCTTGATCGTTTCTAATGGTGGGTCTGCTTCTGTAAATACACCATCGACACCAAGCACAACACCATCAACACCAAGTACAGGTGCTTCAGTTTCTGGTGCAAAATATACGGTCAAAGCAGGTGATTCTGTCTGGGGTGTGTCTCATGCCCATGGCATCTCAATGGCACAGTTGATCCAATGGAACAACATCAAGAACAACTTTATTTACCCAGGACAACAGTTGGTTGTTTCAAATGGTGGCGCATCAAGCACTGCATCAAGCACTGCATCAACGAATCCAGCACCTTCAACAACGACGAATAATCCAACGACTTCAAACACAGCAAGCCAAGGCTCAGGCACCTACACGGTCAAAGCAGGGGAATCTGTGTGGAGCGTCGCAAATAAAAATGGGATCTCAATGAACCAATTGATTGAATGGAACAATATCAAAAATAACTTCATCTACCCAGGTCAAAAGCTGATTGTAAAAGGCGGTAGTACAGCGGCGCCAACATCTACACCGACAACAACACCGGCAGCTGCTCCAAGCACACCGAATACGTCAGCAGCAACGAACACATCAACGTCTGGTGATACGATCTATACGGTCAAAGCAGGTGAATCCGTTTGGGGTGTAGCTGACAAACACGGCATCACGATGGATCAACTGATCGAATGGAACAATATCAAAAACAATTTCATCTATCCAGGCCAAAAAGTGGTCGTGAAAAAAGGAAATACAACAGCAGCACCTACGTCTAATGATGGCAAACGTTACACAGTCAAAGCAGGTGAATCCGTTTGGGGTGTAGCTGATAGCCATGGCATCTCAATGACTCAATTGATCGAGTGGAACAACATCAAAAATAACTTTATCTACCCAGGTCAAAGTTTGATCGTTGCAAAATAATCGTTCTAACTGAAATAATAGTTGATTGATTCAATAATATTTGTTACTATGAAGCTACTAAAAATTTAGTTGATCAACGTTTGAAAAGGAAGTAGTAAAAAGTCGAAAGTTTTAGAGAGCACATGGTTGGTGAAAATGTGTACGGACGCTTTTGAACTCGCCTTTGAGTTGCACCTGCTGAACAGTTCTCCCAGTAAGCAGAGGCGGTGACGACCGTTACAACGTTCAAGGCCTTGTTTAGTAAGGCAAAATTAGGTGGTACCACGTAGATTACGTCCTATAAAAAGAGCAATCTTTTTATAGGATTTTTTTGTTTTTCAAGGCCAGCTTCTAAAAGAGAAACAGATCATTACATCAAAATAGGGGGTTCAAGATGAGCTATAATCACAAAGAAATTGAAAAAAAATGGCAAAAATATTGGGCAAAAAATAACACCTTCAATACGCATGATGAACCAGGTAAACCAAAATTCTATGCGTTGGATATGTTTCCATATCCATCAGGACAAGGTCTACATGTTGGGCATCCAGAAGGCTATACAGCAACAGATATCCTAGCTCGTTTCAAACGTAGTCAAGGTTTCAACGTATTACATCCAATGGGGTGGGATGCATTTGGACTACCGGCAGAGCAATACGCATTGGACACAGGCAATGACCCTGCAGAATTTACGCAAAAAAATATTGAAACCTTCCGTCGCCAAATCAATTCACTTGGTTTTAGTTACGATTGGAATCGTGAAGTCAACACAACAGATCCTGAGTACTACAAATGGACTCAATGGATTTTTACTAAATTATACGAAAAAGGCTTAGCCTATGAAGCAGAAGTAGCCGTGAACTGGGTACCTGAACTAGGCACCGTGATCTCAAACGAAGAAGTGATCGACGGCAAAAGTGAACGTGGTGGTTATGATGTCATCCGTAAACCAATGCGTCAATGGATGCTGAAAATCACAGCTTATGCAGATCGTTTGATCGATGACCTAGAGCTTGTGGATTGGCCCGAAAGCATCAAAGAAATGCAACGTAACTGGATCGGTCGTTCAGTCGGAGCAAATGTCACGTTTAAAGTGGCTGGCACAGATAAAGAATATACGGTCTTTACCACACGTCCAGATACGTTATTTGGGGCAACCTACTCTGTGCTAGCGCCAGAGCTAGACTTAGTTCGTGAGATCACAACTCCGGAACAAAAAGAAGCAGTCGAAGCGTATATCGCAGAAACAGCGAAAAAATCAGATCTCAAACGAACAGATCTTGCTAAAGAAAAAACAGGTGTATTTACAGGGGCGTATGCGATCAACCCAGTAAATGGCAAGGAAATCCCTATTTGGATCGCTGATTATGTGTTAGCTTCTTATGGGACAGGTGCGATCATGGCAGTACCGGCACATGATGAACGTGATTATGAGTTTGCACAAACGTTTGATCTAGAAATCTTACCAGTCATCGAAGGTGGCGATATTTCAACAGCTGCCTACACAGAAGATGGTGCGCATATCAATTCTGATTTCTTGAACGGATTGAACAAAGAAGAAGCCATTGATGCGATGAATCAATGGTTGGAAGAACATGGTGTTGGGAAAAAAGAAGTCAGCTATCGTCTGCGTGATTGGTTATTCTCTCGTCAACGTTATTGGGGTGAACCAATCCCAGTCATCCATTGGGAAGACGGTACAGTAACAACCGTACCTGAAGAAGAGTTGCCATTACGTTTACCAAAAACAAGCAATATCCAACCAAGTGGAACAGGGGAGTCACCATTAGCAAACATTGACGAGTGGGTCAATGTCGTTGATCCTGAAACAGGTAAAAAAGGCCGTCGTGAAACGAATACGATGCCACAATGGGCAGGAAGCTCATGGTATTACCTACGCTATATCGATCCACATAATAAAAAAGAGCTAGCTAACTATGAAAAACTAGAACGATGGTTACCAGTAGATATTTATATCGGTGGGGCAGAACATGCGGTACTTCACCTATTGTATGCTCGCTTCTGGCATAAATTCCTTTACGATATTGGCGTGGTACCAACAAAAGAGCCTTTTGAAAAATTGTTCAATCAAGGAATGATCCTTGGAGGAAACAACGAAAAAATGTCTAAATCTCGTGGCAATGTCGTCAATCCTGACGATGTCGTGGAAGCATATGGTGCGGATACTTTACGTCTCTACGAAATGTTCATGGGACCATTAGATGCATCGATTGCTTGGAGTGAAAATGGCTTAGAAGGTAGCCGTAAATTCTTAGATCGTGTTTGGCGTTTGATCGTGGACGAAAACAATAAAATGCGTGATCGTATCACGACACTGAATGACGGTAAACTTGACAAAGTATATCACCAAACAGTTAAAAAAGTCACAGAAGATTACGAAAATCTACATTTCAATACAGCGATTTCTCAATTGATGGTCTTTGTCAATGAAGCATATAAAGTCGATGCCTTACCTTATGAATATATCGAAGGATTCGTACAATTACTTGCACCGATCGCTCCACATATCGGTGAAGAGCTATGGGCGATCCTAGGAAATGAACAAGATCTTTCTTATGCACCATGGCCAACTTATGATGAAGCTGCTTTGATTGAAGACGAAGTAGAAGTCGTCTTCCAAATCAATGGAAAAGTTCGTGCAAAAGCTAGTGTTGCACGTGACTTATCAAAAGAAGAACTAGAAAAAACAGCGATGGACGATGATAGTATCAAAGAACAACTAGACGGAAAAACAATCAGAAAAGTGATCGTGGTTCCAAATAAATTAGTCAATATCGTCGCAAATTAATAAGTAAGTACTAATAGAAAAGAATAAAAACGAGATGCCACATTCTCATGAAAATCATTTGGATTTCATGAGAATGTGGTTTTTTTTATAAATTTCCTTTTGAGGGAAATTTTATTATCAGTAATAATTTCTTATTTTACTCTATATAATAGTTATCCCCTTTTGTCCAAGGAATAGTAACTAATCTAGTGTAGATAAGTAAAAGGTAAAGTCGAAAAAATAGTTATCAACTGAAGTTCATATGTGGGATGTTTTTTTACCTTGCTAACGGTAAAAAAAGATTTTATTAGTATTTTAAAATTATGGATAATATTTGTATGGCATTTGCATTATTATTTTTTGAGTTTTTTTTCATTTTTTAGCGGGTTTGAACCATTGATTCCACATAAAAATTCTACTTATAACTCGCAATGATTTTTGCGAAGGTGCCTGAGCTAACTACATACCTTTTATTTATAGCTGAACTTTGCAGAAAACTTACGATCGAGTAGCTCGTTTTAAACGATTACTTATCTCAATCAGCTTATCCAAAAAGATAGATGATTACATGCATTGTCAAAAAATAAGAGAGGGGAGAGAATTTTTGAAAGCAAAAAAAATACGGATTATCGCTACCTCATTCCTATTGTTTCAACAGGCATTGCTACCTTCAGTGGTAATGGCAATAGAAAACGAGTCGATAGCTAATACAGAGATCATTGAAGAACAGCCAGAAAGCCACTTATCTGAAGAAGCAACAGACGTGGTCGAAGAACCAGAACCAATTACTCACGAAGAGCCTGAAGTAGTAGTGGAAACTCCTGAAGCCCCATCAGAAGTGGCAGAAGAAGTGCCACCTATGGAAGCACCATCAGAAGCACCAGCGACGGAGGAAACGCAAGAAGAAGTGCCACCACTTGATGAAAGTCCGCTATCTGTCCATTTGGGACGGCTGAACTTAACTGCACAAAACGTAGCAGAATTAACCAATCATGGGAGAATTTCCTATATCCAAGCTGTCTTGCAAAATGCCATCAACCGAACCATTACTTTAGGCAACGAGGTGAATGCAACAGCGACTTTCTCTGTGACCGTACCGACACATTCAATGGTTCAGCGAGTAGGCAATAGTAATGGATGGATTTCTTCTATTGTCACGGATAGTCCTGCCGGAATGCCCGACGAATTTTACACACAGATGTATTATGGAAACCATTCGACTCACCGAAATACCTACACACTGACGAATATTTCGTCAAGTAACGCAGCGGTGAGTGTATCCGCCACTGTGACCATCAATTCCAATTTTACATCAACGATCAATTTTACAGTTAGAAGAGTACAGGCGGCAAGTACGACCGTAGCGTTAGATGTCCGTGGAAATGTCGGTTTAGGTACGACAGGTGTTGCGACTCAGTTTACACACATTGCGACCCCAAGACATGTGATGAATCTTAGTTATACAGGGGAAACGATTGGACAATTGACAGTGAATGCGGAAGATGAGGGTGAAGAGGAAGAAGAAGAGGAGGAAAAGGAAGAAGTCGGTGTTCATGAGAATGTGACGGTTCAGGCCACAAGAAATCAAACGTTATCACAAGAAGTGATCCGAAGTTGGTTCCATACATTACCAGGTTCAGGAAATTGGCGTTTCTCCACGACAAGCCTTGGATCTGGTTGGTTTCCTGGTTATACTAATCAATTACCAGTTTATCTTATCAATAATTCCACTGGTGGAATCACACGATTTTGGACAAATGTGACGGTCGTAGACACTGAAGCACCTACAGGTATGGAAAAAACTGAATGGACAAATATTCAAGCAAATCGTCACCGAGATTTTAACCAAGAAGAATTACGTTCGGTTATAAATAATCTTCAAGATAATTGGTCTACGTTGAGTAATATTAGAATGGCATCTACAAGAAGCTTGATGGAATTAGAACCTAACTCCACTCATTTAATTAATCTAAATGCAACAGATGAAAGTGGAAATACACAAAATTTTTACGAAACAAGAATGCGTATTATAGACACATTAGCCCCTACAGGGACAGTGAAATCAGAAATAATCGATCTTTCTAATGTTGAAACAAGCATTCCCTCTCGTTCGGAAATCATGCAATTTTTGAATAATGATTTGGAGGACAATTGGACATTAAGAGATGAAATTATCGTCCAACTGTTAGACAGTAATGGGGAAGTTATCAATTTGCAAAATCTAGAACCATCAAATAGCGTTCATACAGGTTATATTCGTCTAGAAGATGAATTTGGGAATCAATCGGCGCTACAGGAAGTGAAATTTAATCTGAGAGATATCGAAGGACCAACAGCAAATGTCACGACTACGCCAGTAGATTTTGAAGCCACAAGAGTGAATGATTTGACAAAAGAAGACATTATGAAATTCTTTATCGATGATCCAGTGGATAATAGTACACCAACGGATCAAATCGATATTTCATTAATCGATAGTTCTGAGAATACAGTAAGTATCAGAAATGTTGCTCCGTCAATAACAAATGTCTATGACGCAGCAATCCGTCTAACTGATGAATTTGGTAATTTTCGTGATTTACCAGTTACGTATCGTGTAATAGATACAATATCTCCAGACGTTACGACCAATACAACTACTAGAGATTTACAAGCACGACGAATTGGCGGACTTGAACGCTCAGAGTTATTACCGTTTGTTGATTCGATGTCGGATAACTGGACCTTGAATGATGAGATTAAATTATCATTGCTTGACTCGCTGGGTACGGCTACTTCGATTGCTGGAGTAGCACCTAACTTACTCCAAACATATACAGGATTTTTAAATGTAGAAGATGAAGCAGGCAATGCGAATAGAAATAAAATGATCAATTATCGCGTAATCGATACACAAGCGCCGACAGGAAGTGCTAAAGGAACTTGGACAATTTTTGAAGCTAATCGTCATCGCGATTTTACCCAAGAAGAATTACGACTACTATTTCATAGTATTTCGGATAATTGGACATTACCAGAAAATATTCGATTAGAAAATCATCGCCATTTATATGTTTTATCTCCGAATGATCCAAATGGATACCATCCAATGGATATCACGGCAATTGATGAAGCTGGAAATGAACATATTTTTAGAGGAACTATGCCAAGAATAGTTGATACTACGGCGCCAACTACTAGCTTCAAAGATGAAGTCATTGATTTTTCTACGCTCACTTCGAATACGTTCTCTCGAACGGATTTGTTGCGATTTTTCAGTAGCGCCCCTGTCGACAACTGGACATTACCAGAAAATATCACCATCGAATTAGTCGATAGTCAAGGAAATGCATTTGCGTTGGATGACTTGGAGTTCCAAGAATATACAGGCTATATTCGTTTGGAAGACCAACACGGGAATCGTACGGATCTACAAGAAGTCAAATTTCTTGCAGGAGATAACGAAGGACCGACAGGGAACGTCATCACGACACCAGTCGATTTTCAAGCACGTCGAGTGAATGAATTGACGAGAGACGAGCTATTAAAGTTCTTTACCGAAGATCCATTGGATAATACGACAGCAACCGATCAAATTGATCTTTCTTTACGTAATAATATTGGCGAAACTGTGAGTATCGTCAATGTTGCACCTTCGCCAACCATTTATGATGCCAACGTTCGTCTACAAGATATTCGAGGCAATTACACGGAATACGCTGTTAACTATCGCGTGATCGATACACAAGCACCGACCGGTTCGATCAATCAGACAACGACTGTCTTTGAAGCGACGCGTACACGTGATTTTACACAGGAAGAATTACGTTCTTTACTTATTGATTTAGAAGATAATTGGACAGAACGAGAAGCAATCACGTTAACAAATAATGTTCCGTTACATACTATGCCTCCTCATAGTCCTGGTGAATGGTATTATGAGCTACAGGTGGATGCCACGGATGAAGCAGGAAATACGACTACGTTTGAAAAAACGAAAGTTCGGATTGAAGATACCACAGCACCTGAGGGGGTATTAAAAGATCCATTAGTATTCACAAAAGGACAAACAGCTCCAAGCGGACGAGAATTTCTAGATGGTGATCCGACCGACAACTGGTCATTGTCACCAGATATTCAAGTGGTAGTTACATATGAAAACAATGTCGCGTTCGCAGATTTAGAAGTGGGAACGTATGGTGTGACAGTCACTTTGACGGATCAACAGAGAAATTCTCGAACATTGAACAGTCAAGTCACGATTTTAGAAGACACGTCCGAGTATATCGATGTGACGATCCCGATGAATGTGTCCTTTGCCCAAAGCAAAGAAAGTAATGGTATTGTCTCACCAACTTATCAAATCCAAAATAATGCGGAACGTGCGGTCCAAGTGTCAGTAAGTTCAGTCGTTAGTCAATCAGAAACGGAAAAACTAACAGAAATCGACCTTGGAGTGAAAAACAATCTGAATGATAATCAAGTGATGTTGATCTCATCAGGTAAAAATCTCAATAACCGCAGAGAACTAGGAACGATTGACGGACATAGTACTTCTTTCTCCTTCTCATTATTTGGTACAGTTGGCGAAAACTTTGATTTTGAAAGTTTGGACGATCCATTGAATCCGATTTACAGTATGCGCTTGAATTTCAACGCACAGTAATAAAAAAATTTTTATCAAATGAAATAGGTGAAGAGAAAACCTAGCATTCTTTATAGAATAATAAGAGAACAGTAAGAAAGTAAATGCTTTCTTACTGTTTTTTTTTATTTTAGTTAAAAAAATTATTTATGAGGAAAAGGTTTGGAAGTTCTCATAGAAAAAACATTAATTTGTACTTATAGAAATTTTGGTTTTAGATAGAGGGTGAGAATACGGAAACATGAAGAGAAATCAGCAATATATAGTGAATATCAAGAAAACATATCGAGCAATTCGGTAACAATATGATTAAAATTCAATGTTTGTTTCTCTAATTTAAAGTTAAAACCATTTTTTTTGCCTTTCTAACGGTAAAAAAAGATTTTGTTCCTATACTGGAATTGTGGATAATTTTAATGTGGAATGTGTATTATCTTTGATTAGATATTAAAAAACATTCAGTGAAAGAATTACATAAAACAATTATTCGATCGTGAGAAGGCGATTCTGCGAACTGTTTATACTGAATGAAACAGATACATCCTCTATCTGTATGAGCCATTAGGCAGCTTTTTTGTGATCAAGCACATAGTTTTTTAACGCCTACATATAGTTACCAGTTGATCTCAAAGATGCATACAGTCAGTAGGTTTAACATGCACATTCTAAAAGAAAGAGAAAGGGGGACAGAATTTTTGAAAGCAAAAAAAATTCGGATGATCGCTACTTCAGTCCTATTGTTCCAACATACATTGTTGCCATCGGCAGTATTTGCCATAGAAAATGAGACGATTGCTAGTACGGAAATCATGGAAGAGCAGTCAGAAAGCCACTTATCTGAAGAAACACCAGAAGATGTTATAGAAGAACCAACAGTACAAGAAGAGGCTCCGGAGGAATCGATCCTCTCTGAGCAACCAGCGACTGTAGAGGAAACACAAGTGGTCGAAGAAGAGCCAGTTGTCTCAGAAGAACCAACGACGGATATACCAACTGAGGCAACAGTTTTACCACCACTTGATGAAAATTCGCTAGTGGTGAATTACTTAGCACGCTTGAATTTGACCACAGAAAATGTGACTCAATTAACGAATCATGGTAGGAGTTCTTATCTTGAAGGTGTATTACAAAATGCGATCAACCGAACCATTAATTTAGCGAATGCCGCAAACTCAACCGCCAGTTTCTCTGTCACTGTACCAACACATTCATTGGTTGAGCGTGTTAATGGAAATAATGGTTGGATTTCATCGATCGTCACGGACAGTGATGCCGGAATGCCGGACGAGTTTTACACACAGATGTATTATGGGAACCATTCAACGCATGGAAACACGTATACTTTATCGAATATTTCTTCAAGTAATGCTGCTATAAGTGTAGCAGCAACGGTGACAATCAATAACAATTTCACTGCAACTATCAACTTCACAGTAACAAGAGTACAGGCGGGAAATGAAGCTGTAACGTTAGATATTCGCGGAAATGTTGGTTTAGGTACGACAGGGGTTGCGACGCTATATCCAAACATTGCGACACCAAGAAAAGTGATGAATCTTAGTTATTCAAATGAAACGATTGGACGATTGACGATCAATCCAACAATAACTTATGTAATTAAAAATCCTGTGACGATCGAAGCCCAACGTCCAGCTCGTGTACCCAGTGATACAATACGTGATACTTGGTTTGATTCCGTACCTACGTATGCGCGTAATTATTATTACTATGTTGCTGGTACGATAAACAACAATATGTGGTATCCAGGTCGAACTGGTTCAATGACAGTCAATGTAGCAGATTCTTCCAATTCAATCGTCTATGAACGCATTTCGACAAACTATGTCGTGGTGGACACCACACCACCAGAAGGAACGGCAGTCGAAGATTTCGTCACAATCCAAGCCAATCGTCACCGAGATTTTACCCAAGAAGAGTTACGATTATTAGTGAACGGATTGAAAGATAATTGGTCAGAATTAGAAAACATCACATTAACTTTCGAAAAAAAATTATATAACCTTAGTCCTAGTACAAGTTATCAAGATTGGGTGAAATTGACAGATGAATCTGGTAATGAACGTTCATTGCTCAATACGAAGTTGCGTATTACTGATACCATAGCGCCAACAGGGACAGTGAAATCAGAGACGATCGACCTCTCTGGGGTAACAACGGCTATTCCTTCACGGACAGACCTTTTGGCATTTCTGAATAATGATCTGGATGACAACTGGACATTACCAGAAAACATCAAAATCGAACTCGTTGACAGTAATGGTTCAGTGATCAATTTACAAAATTTAGAGTCAGAGGATAACATTTATACAGGCTATATTCGCTTAGAAGACGCACAAGGAAATCAATCAAACCTACAAGAAGTAAAATTCCAGGGAAGAGATGCGGAAGGTCCAACAGGAAATGTCACAACATCACCAGTTGATTTCCAAGCGCGAAGAAGTGAAGAATTGACGCGAGAGGAACTCTTAAGTTTCTTTACGGATGATCCTCTAGATAACGTGACACCAACCGATGAGATTGATCTTTCCTTACGTAACAATGTTGGCGATATCGTGAGTATTGTCAATGTCGCACCGTCAACGACTGTTTATGATGCGAAAGTTCGTTTACAAGACCAAGCAAACAACAAGACAGAATATTCAGTCAATTATCGGGTGGTGGATACACAAGCGCCGACAGGAACAGTCAGAAATCATTGGACGGTGTTTGAAGCCAATCGTCATCGCGATTTTACCCAAGAAGAATTGCGTCAGCTAATTGATAATTTAGCAGATAATTGGTCAGAGTTAGAAAATATTCAACTGAAGAATCATCGTCACTTATATGATTTGTCTCCGAATAGTGGAGGGACTTACCATCAACTGGATCTCACGGCATCCGACGAATCCGGGAATGAACACATTTTTGACAATACCATGGCACGGGTAGTGGATACTACGGCGCCAACCGCTAGCTTCAAAGATGAAGTCATTGATTTTTCTACGCTCACTTCGAATACGTTTTCTCGAACGGATTTGTTGCAGTTTTTCAACGGTGCCCCCGATGATAACTGGAGCTTGCCAGAAAACATCACCATCGAATTAGTCGATAGTGAAGGGAACGAATTTGAGTTAGACGACTTAGAGTACAAAGAATATATTGGCTTTATTCGTTTAGAAGATGAACAAGGAAATCAATCGGCGTTACAAGAAGTCAAATTTCTTGCGGGAGATAACGAAGGTCCGACAGGAAATGTCGTCACGCAACCTGTTGATTTTCAAGCACGAAGAAAAGATGAATTGACGAAAGATGAACTATTGCAGTTCTTTACTGAGGACCCATTGGACAACACGACACCAACCGATCAAATTGATCTTTCCTTGTGTAATGATAACGGGGATATCGTAAGTATTGTCAATGTTGCCCCATCGACAACCGTTTATGATGCGAATGTTCGTCTAGAAGATATCCGAGGAAACTATACGGACTATTCGGTTAACTATCGCGTAATCGATACGCAAGCACCAACTGGTATAGTTAGAAACCATTGGACGGTGTTTGAAGCCAATCGTCATCGGGATTTTACCCAGGAAGAATTAAGGGAACTAATCAGCGATTTAGCGGACAATTGGTCAGAGTTAGAAAATATCCAGTTGATAAATCATCGTCACTTATATGACTTATCTCCGAATGGATTCAATGCCTACCATCCAATGAATATTACAGCAACCGATGAAGCTGGAAATGAATATATTTTTAATAATGCCATGCCACGGATTGAAGATACTACGGCACCTGACGGAACATTAAAAGATCCGTTAGTGTTCACGAATGGGCAAACAGCACCAGCGCCTCGTGAATTTTTAGATGGTGATCCGACCGACAACTGGTCATTATCACCAGATATTCAAGTCGAAGTTGCGTATGAAAACAATGTGCAATTTACCGATTTAGCGGTAGGTGATCATGGTGTAACGATCACCTTAACAGACGAAGCTGGCAATGCTCGGACATTGAACAGTCAAGTCACGATTCTAGAAGATACGTCCGAGTACATTGATGTGACGATTCCTACAAATGTATCCTTTGCGGAGAGTAAAGAAAGTAATGGTATTGTCTCACCAACTTATCAAATCCAAAACAATGCGGAACGTGCGGTCCAAGTGTCAGTGAGTTCGGTCGTTAGTCAATCAGCTACCGAAAAACTAACAGAAATCGATCTAGGGGTGAAAAACAATCTGAATGACAATCAAGTCATGTTGATCTCATCAGGTAAAAACCTCAATAACCGCAGAGAACTAGGAACGATCGAAGGACATAGCACTTCTTTTTCCTTCTCATTATTTGGTACAGTTGGCGAAAATTTTGATTTTGAAAGCTTGGATGATCCATTAAATCCGATTTACAGTATGCGTTTGAATTTCAGTGCGCAATAATTGAGAAGAAGTTGCACAGCCGTGTGACTTCTTTTTTTTTTACGTAATTTTATAACTATTTTCCTAAGCGATACGGAAAAATCTATTTTGAAAAGAAAGCGATTTCATTTTATAGTGAATGTAAGAAATTCAATCAAAAAAATAGAGGAGTGATCGTAATGAAAAAAGCATTGATTATTTGTGCCGCAGGAATGTCTTCTTCGATGATGGCATCAAAAACAACAGAATATTTTAAAGGAAAAGGCGAAGAGGTATTTGTTGACGCGGTTTCTGCAACAGAAGGGGACAACCAAATCAAGACAAGTGATTTCGATTTGTTCTTGATCAGTCCTCAAACTACAATGTACTTGGATAAATTTGTTAAACTAGGAAAAACAGTAGGGAAACCGGTCGTAAGTATACCATTCCAAGCGTATGTTCCTATCCCTACGGGTATCCAAAAATTAGCAGAGCTGATTGAGGAAAATATATAGACGAATAGGGGAAGATAATAATGAAACAAACAGAAAAAGAGTTATTGCGGCAATTGATTGATCATCAAGGAGAATACCTCACAAGCCAGTACCTCGCTTCTGAATTATTATTATCTGACCGTACGATTCGAAACTATTTGAAAACATTGAATGAAGTGATCGAAACCAATGGCGGGAGACTCATTGCAAAGCAAGGGCAAGGGTATCAATTAGAGGTCGTCAACAAGCTTGCTTTTGCGCTGTTTTTAAAGCAACGAGAAGTCACTGTGGAATATGGCGATCAGGTGACTGAGTTCTATGGTTCAGAAGATCGAAAAAAGTATATTTTAAATAAACTACTTTTGGAAGATCGCGCAATCGTGATCGATGATTTGGCAGAAGAGTTATATATCAGCCGTTCGAGTTTAGTGAATGATATCCAAGAAATCAAAGAGAAGTTAGCCGAATATTCGTTGAAAATTGTGTCGAAACATAAACAGGGAATGTGGATCGAGGGTCAAGAACAAGACAAGCGACATGTGATCATGGATACCTTTTTTGGAAATAAGTATACCAATTCTTTAAAAGAATATCTCGGTAACAGTCAATTCTTCAAGGAAATCAATTTTGAAGAATTAGTGATCATCATCTTGGACGAGATTCGTGAATCCAAATTAAAGGTGTCCGATTTTGTGATACAAAATTTAGCGTTACATTTAGCATTGGCAATCAAGCGAATGCGAGCCGGATTTGAGATACAAGTGCCTGAAATCACTGGAGAAGAAATCCATGAGACCGAATATCAAGCAGCCAAGAATATAACCAGACGGATCGAGTCTATAATGAATGTTCGTTTCCCAAAAGATGAAATTGCTTATTTAGCCTTACATTTGATGGCTAAATCGAATCAAAGCCATAAAAGGGAGAATCAGGAGTTAGTGACAGAGCTAATGTCAGTTCTTAAAGAACTTGCTCAGGTTCTTGGTCAGTCAATCGTCGAAGATTATCAATTCAGGAATGGCTTGCTCAATCATTTAGAACCAATGTTGGTTCGTTTAAAGAGAGGGATTGCTTTGGAAAATCCTTTAACAAAAGAGATCAAAAAAGAAGATCCCCGGGCCTTTGAATTGACTAAACACTATTTCAGTCAGATGCCTTCTTTGAAAGGTTATAAAATCAATGAGGATGAATGGGCGTATTTAGCGCTTCACCTAATGGCAGCGATTGAAAAAAATAAGGTCGATTGTAAACTACAGGCGTTGATCATCTGTGCGACTGGTTATGGAAGTGCACAATTGCTGAAAAATCGGGTATTGAGTGAATTTGGGAAAAACATTGCAGTGAAACAAGTAAAAGGCTACTACGAAATCGATGAACAGGCATTAGAAGATATTGATGTAATCATTTCTTCTATTGATTTATCTACGATGTTTTTCAAAGTACCTGTTCTCCATGTCAGTGTTTTCTTGAATGATCAGGATGTTCAAAAGATCCGTAAAGTGATTGAAGAATATCGTCCAAGTTGTTTTGTGAAACCACAAGAAGCGTTATCTTTTATGAAGGAAAAAGTAAGTTTTTATGAAGAGCAGATTTCTAGAAATTGGTTTAAAGTTTATCCTTCAGCACCAACAAAAGTCCAAGCTATCAATGATTTATTGGCACTTTTACAAGAAGATGAAACGGAGAATTATACGTCTGAGATGGCTCACCAAATCGAACGTCGTGAGAAAATGGGGCAAATCATTTTCAGTGAACAAGTAGTTGTCCCGCATCCAGCGATCCCAGTGGGGGCTACTGCTAAAATTGCAGTGGGGATCATTCCTGATGGGATGGAATGGGATGAACAAGGGGCGATCCATTTTGTCTTTCTAGTCTCTCCTTCTTGTATTGAGAATGAAGGAATCACTGTTGTAACGAAAGCAATCGTGAAATTTATTGATCGATTGGATTTACAGCAGCAGATTTTAGCTGAACCAACGTTTGAAAATTTTAATGAACAATTTATAAAAATGATTTATTAAGGAGGAGTCTTGATGACGGAGAAAATGACGAGTGAAGAGCTCCAAGTAACCGCTTTTGATATTATTTTTCACAGTGGCAATGCACGAACATTGATCCATGAGGCATTTGCTTTGTTACGAGCAGAAGATTTTACAGAAGCAGAAGAAAAGCTAAATGAAGCAAATCAAGAAATTTTAGAAGCCCATAAATCACAAACGCATTTATTGAAGGAATACGCGAGTGGGCAAAAAATTGAAATGGAGATCATTATGGTCCATGCGCAAGATCATCTGATGACGACGATGACGTTATTGGAAGTTGCAAAAGAAATGAGCTATCTATATCAAAAATAAACAAGAACAGGGGGTGAAAAAATGAGTGAAGCTGAAAAAAAACAACGAGAATTAGAGAAAAAGGCATTTAGTTTGAAAGTCTTGTATTTTAATCGTTATTTGATCATTCGCTACTTAACGGCTGGGTTCTTTTTTACCAATCTTTATTGGCTGGTTGCCTTACTTCTTGCGAGTAGCAAGATGTTTTGGGTACCATTAGGGCTATTATTCTTTCTTTTACCAGTCGTCGCAGAACAAGTGGCACTCTATCGCACACATAAAAACAATGCAACGGTTACTCGAAATTATTACCGCTTGCAAGCGGTAACCAACGTATTTCTCCTATTAGCAGTATTTTCACCAGGGTATTCTCAGTTGTTTCCTTTTATGGCGAATGGTTCAAATGGTCAAGCATTGATTTTATTTGTGATTGCCAGTGGGTTGCTAATCTGTCTGTTTTGTCAGCGACGCTTGAATAAAATCCATGCAAATACGGATCGTCACTATCAACGAATCAAAGAGTATGAACGTGTAGTACATTTTGGAAAGGGGAGTAAATAGATGTTTGATTTTCTACAGAAATATTTGATGGGACCGATGGGGAAAGTGGCACAGTTCAAGATCGTACGCGCAGTAATGGCTGCTGGGATGGCGTCGATTCCCTTTACGATCGTAGGCTCGATGTTTTTAGTTTTGAATATTTTACCGTTACCATTTCCATTTTTAGAAGGATTTTTCAATGCAACTTTCTTTAAAGTCAGCGACTTGTATATGATCGTCAACACGATGACGATGGGGATATTATCTGTTTATTTTGCTATTGTATTTGCTTATGAATTAACGTCGATCGAAAGAGATGAACAAGCACTGAACGTCAATCCTTTAACTGGCGCGCTATTATCTGTTTTTGCTTTCTTTATGTGTATTCCAGAGTTGATCATTTCAGACGGAAAAATCAGCTTGATCTCTAGTATGACCGATGCAGAAACTGTGGTTAGTGGTGTACGTATGGGCGCATTTGTCGAACGTCTAGGTACGTCAGGTATTTTTACCGCCATCATCATGTCTTACATTGCAGTTGAGTTGTATTGTATGTGTGTAAAACGCAACTGGGTCATCAAGATGCCAGATGTTGTACCACCTGGGGTTTCACGTTCCTTTACCGCGTTGATCCCAACGTTTGTGATTGCCTTTGTGGTGATGCTTGTCAACGGTACATTAGTTGCTTTAGGAACAGATATTTTCAAAATGATCGCTATTCCATTTGGATTTGTAACAGAATTGACGAATACGTGGATAGGGATCATGATCATTTATTTCTTAATCCACGCATTATGGATCGTAGGGATTCATGGGGCGAATATTATTACCTCATTCTTGACACCAATCGTCTTAGCGAATATGGCAGCAAATGCGCAAGGTGCAAATTATCCATTAGCCGGCGAATTTAATAATTCTTATGTAACAGTTGGTGGTTCTGGAGCGACATTAGGACTAATTATCTTTATTGCTTTTATGGCAAAATCCGATCAGTTAAAAGTATTAGGAAAAGCATCATTAGTACCAGGGATCTTTAATATCAACGAGCCAATCATTTTTGGGATGCCGATCGTTTATAACCCTTACCTGGCAGTACCATTTTTCTTGGCACCAATGGCATCCGCATCATTAGCATACTTTGCCATCAAACTAGAAATCGTTCGACCGATGTTAGCCCAAATGCCATGGCCTTCACCTGTAGGGATCGGCGCCTTTGTTGGTAGTGGGGGTGACTGGAAAGCCGCTGTTTTAGCCGTCTTATGTGCGATTCTCGGCTTTATCATCTGGTTGCCATTCATCAAGTTTTATGACAATAAATTATTGACTGAAGAACAAGAAAAAGCCGCAGAATTAGCAAGAGAAGGTTCAGTGGCTTAATTAGGTACTAAAAAAATCAGTGACCGTCCATAGCGATGGGCACTGATTTTTTGTTATGTAAAGTATATATAGAGAGAGTTATTGAAGACAATAAAGAAGTATCACTCCCTCTGGGTCAAAGAAGAATAAGTCATATAAGAAGAATACAATGCGTTAAGAATGAATCGATTACTTGGTCAAGAAAGTGAATGAAGAGTAGCTCCATACACGACCAATCTTGAGTGAGAATCATCAAGAAAAGCGCCAATCATTTTAGTTAGTCTGTTCGCTTTCAAGTAACTAGTGGACACGAGCGGAACTAACCATAAAGAAAAATTAAAGGAAGCTGAGAATCAACCGTTGTTTCGTCCAACGTTGACGCTCAGTTTTTTTATATATTTTGTTGAATGATAGAGCAACAGATGATAGCACCTTTTTTTCTTGGCAACTTTTTAAAGTAAGAATGGGTGTGCTAAAAGCCATAGTTTAATAACAAGAAAAAGAACAAACGAGAGGAATCCTTTTCCTAGCGTATTCTGCAGTGGCACGAGCTATTATAACTTTATATTTGAAATATTTAATTATAATTTTTTCTAAATTTTATTGACAAAAGACACGTTTTACATACTGGAGTGCAAAAGTTGATTTAACCATTCAGAATTAAACATGTTAAATTATCCTTATTCTAAGCAATAAATAAAGGTATTCTTTTTGTCTTTTGAGTTGAAATGTCGAGCACGATTAAAGTAGCGAAATGATTTCACTGATCGATGGATATGTAGAATATTTTTTTATTTAGACAAGAAAGGAGGTGTCACAACAACCACTTTGCTTCACATAAAGAAAAAAAGGAGTTAATTATGAATAAAAAAGTGAGTAAAAAAATAACTGGCTTATTGTTGGTGAGTCAGTTGACATTATCGATGATGCCGGTCACTGCATTAGCCACAGAAGAAAATGAACCAGTTTCACCAGAAGTGGCAGAATTACTTCGCTCGGATGATTTATTGTCTGATTTACAATCTGCTGAAATCATTGATGCTGGGGAAACGGAACAACCAGAGAGCGAGATACAGGAACAACCTACTTTAGAAAGTGAAGAGTCACAAGGAGATGGAGATATCGTCGATCCTATAGAAGACGAGGAAGAGGCGCCAGAAGAGGAGATTCAAGAAAGCGGGTCAGAACCTTCTGATGATCACCCAATAGAAAATGACACAGAGTCTGAACAACCGGAAGTAGCTGAAGCTCATTTAGCAAGAAATGCAGTCCAAGTATCTACTAATGCTCAATTAAGGTCGGCATTAGCAAATGCGAATGTTACTCAAATCAATCTAGTGAATTCTATCACTATGTCTAGTAGCGTGACGTGGACTGGAACGACGAAAACGATCGAAGGAAATGGACATACGTTGACTTTTGCAAATAATGTTCGTTTGTACGGAAATACCGTAAATCAAGGATTGAGTATCAGTAACGTACGAATCGTTTCACGTGCAACGAATACGATCTATCAGAATCGAACATCAAGTGTATCTTTCACAAATGTGATTCACGAGAATAGTCATGCGACTGGGCGTTTAGTCTATTTAGATGGGCCAAATTCCTCGGTTAATTTTTTAGGAGAGAATCAAATCAGCGCAGGGTCACTTGTGTGGGCAGATTCAAACAGCCGAGTGAATATCGATAGTGGAGCAACTGTCCGAATAAATAACAATGGTACAGCACGTGCCATCTATCTTGTGAGTGGTGGACAAATCTATTTAGGTGAAAATAGTTTGCTTGATGTGGCGCAAAATAGTCCGTTAAATACGGTGAAAGCAGTGTTGCTTGAAGGAAGTGGTTCTAGCGTAAATATTGCTTCGGGAGCAACGTTTAAGATCACTAGTGCACCAAATACACAAAAAACGCAAGAAGCATTAGGGTTAAGGGGAACCTTGTTCGTTTCTTCTGGTGGAACGTTGGATGTGGTTGGCAGAAGTACTTATTCAACAGTGAATGTGGGACAACCGAGTACCTTCCAAGAAGGGGCGAATGTTCGTATCCAAAACAATCATAGGAATGGAACGGCGATTGGCTCTTACCCAGGTACAACGAATTACACTATCCATTCTTCTCGAGGAATGCAAACCTGGCAAAGAGGAGCGAATTTTTCTGGTGATCCAACCTTTAATTATCAAGTATTTAACCAAGGATCTTTTTCATTAAATAGCTATATTTCAAAACAAGTAACTTCTCAAATTCAATCAAATGATGCCAGATTCAATGCGACTTTCAATAGTGGACAAGTGGGGAAAATCGTTATAGGGAACTTTGTTGCTGGGGCAACGATCCAGCAAACGGCGATTGATGAATTGACTACAAGCTCTACTCAAATCACCGGTCAAGCGGAACCTAATGCTGTTTTAACTATCACTATCGATGGGCAAGTAACACTGACTGGTCGAGTAGCAAGTGATGGCACATACCAGGTGACTATACCTGACAATGTCACGTTAGCGGTTGGCAATAAGGTCACTGTGATAGCGACAATCAATGGTCTTACTTCTGTTGCAGAAACAATCGTGGAAGACAGTGAGAAAGCTACACTTGCAGAAACAACGATCTCTGACCTGAATACAGACTCAACCAGCGTATCAGGAACAGCAGAACCAAATGCGGAAATCGAGATCAAAGCTGGAGAGTACACTTTAGCTACTGGGCGTGTAGGTAGTGATGGGATTTATGCGTTGACGATCGATAAGCAGCAAGCAGGAACAATCATCACAGCACAAGCAACCTTAAACGGTATTTCTTCAAATATCGCCGAAACGTTGGTGGTTAGGGCAACAATTGCACCTACTGTACTGAATGAAGTAACAACGGCTTCAACAAGTGTAAGTGGTACAGCAGAACCAAATGCTCAAATCGAAATCGAAATCGATGGCTATGAGACGAAACGAGGTACGGTCGATCACGAGGGGAATTTTGAAGTAGAGAAAGATCCACAACCTAAAGGAACAATTATTTTGGCTCAAGCAAGTATCGATGATCTTACGTCGAATATTGCTTCCACGGTGGTTGTTACTGATCCATCACAGACGACAGGAACGATCACACCAGATAAATACAATATTTCCGCTGGATATCCGTTCTTAACAGGTACTTACACGGATTATGTAGTTTCTGCGCGTGTTTACATCAATGGTTCATCTATTCGTGGAGGATCATTTGATCAAGGGAAATTTGAGTTTTTTGTTGGGAATCGAATCCAATCCAGAGACGATGTAGTGGAGATCGAAGCGCTAGATCAAAATGGACGCGTACTGGACCGCAAGACAGTTGCATTAGAAAAGGATTTGGCTGGAACAATCACTCCTGAACAATATCGTGTAGGAGAAGTAGCGGTTACTGGACGGTTTACTGGGGATGTGAACTTTGCTCGTCTTGTTATCAACGGCACAGCGACGAATGCTTGGGGAGGAACGTTCAATCCGGATGGGACATTCTCTTTCTATGTAGGGAATCTTAACATTAAAGCAGAGGATAAAGTAGAGATCCAAGCATTGAATCGTCAAATCAGCGGTAGCAGCGAAGCGATTCAAGTATTAGATGTGAAAGAAATACCAGTGATTGAGCAATTGAAAGGTACACTTACACCAAATAGATATCGTCCTACGGAAACTACGATTACTGGGACTTTTACTGGGGATATCAACTTTGCCAAGCTCTTGATCGATGGACACTCTGTAGGAAACTGGGGAGGAACATTCAACAAAGATACTGGCACGTTTGAATTTTTTGTTCACACTCGCTTTAGAGAGCAAGTTAGAGACGCGTCAACAGTGGAGATCCAAACGTTCCACAGAGAGACGATAAATGGACAAACGATCGATCATCGGCTTGTGCGTCAACCAATCGAGGTGGTTAGAGGAGATGGGACGATTTCACCAGAACCTTTCAAAGTAACAGAAAATCTAATTACTGGGTCATTTACTGGAGATATCAATCTGGCTAATTTGATGATCGACGGACAGTCTATTTCATGGGGAGGCACCTTCAATACGTCTACAAACACATTCACGTACTTTGTCAATCAAACGGTTCGTCATATGATACGTGATGCTGAAAAAGTAGAGTTGGTTGGCTATCAGCGTACAATCATCAATGGCCGTCCAGTTGAAACTGAATTGGATCGTAGTGTGGTGGCAATCAATCGAGAATTTACAGGCACGATCACTCCAGAGGATTACAGATTAGGGAGTCGTGTCGTCACTGGAACATACACAGGAGAAGATATCAACTTTGGCCGTCTAGATATCGATGGACTAACTCTTTGGGTGAGTGCATTCGCTGATGGAAAATTTACTGCTTACTTGAATGCGACTCAGGCAAACAGTATCACCATAGAAAGTAAGATGACGATCTATGGGGTCCATCGTTTCCGAAATCAAAGTACAGAGATCATTACAGAAGCAAATGTAACGATCACAGAATAACATTTGATTCTTGAAAGAATGAAGGGGACCTTGTGTTTCGACCCATGCAAGGGTCCCTTTATGTATAGAAAGAGAGAGATGAAATGAAAGTCAAGCTACTTAGTTTATTCATGATGCTATTGTTTGTTGCAGGCTGTTCGAATGACACGCGCACCAAAACAGATATCACAGATCGTAGTGAGTCAGCGGAACAACTGGCGCAGCAACCTCAATCGATTATTGGCGGGTTAAAAATCAGCATCGACAAGCAAGAAATCAACCAGAAAAATACGGAAGATGGCAAACGTGTTCTGCATACTTTTACGCTCACTGGTGAAAATATGGGTTCGGTCGCTACAGGATTAGGCTCGATCGATTTTCTTTTAGAAACAGATACAGGAGAGCAGATTGAATTGGATCATACAATGGCAATGTTTGGCGACGAGATTGCGGTTGGAGAAACGCTCACTGGGAATGTTTCGTTTGAATTAGAAGAAGGACAAGAGGCAAGAAAACTGATCTATCATACCGGTGAGGAACAACTAGCAGAATGGGAAGTTAAAAGCAAATGAAGATAAATGTAATTGGTTTAGGCTATATTGGACTACCCACAGCAATTACCTTTGCCTATCATGGGGTTGAAGTTGTTGGGGTAGATATATCTAAAGCGGTGATCCACGCCTTACAACTAGGACGAGCACCTATTGAAGAACCAGAGATCGAGACTTATCTAGGAAAGGCATTAGAAATTCAGAAATTCAAAGCACAATCAGTACCAGAAAAAGGAGATGTCTTTATTATTGCCGTTCCTACACCAAATAAAGAGGATGAGCATGGTAGCTGTGATCTGACTTATGTAAAAGCGGCAATGCAAGCGATTTTACCATACGTAGAAAAAGGAAATACCGTCATCGTCGAATCAACGATCCAACCCCGTACGATGGAAGATATCGTCGCACCATTTTTTGAAGCGGAGGGTTATGTTATCGGTCAAGATCTTTACTTGCTTCATTGTCCTGAACGTGTTTTGCCAGGCAGAATATTTGAAGAATTGGTTAGGAATAATCGGATTATTGGCGGAATGACTGCTGCATGTATCAAACAAGGAAAGAAAATTTATCAGACGTTTGTGCAAGGAGAGATGTTAGAAACTTCTACGGGGATCGCAGAGTTATCAAAACTGATGGAAAATACGTACCGTGATTTGAATATTGCCTTAGCCAATGAATTAGTTCAAATAGGGGATCGTCTAAATATTGACGCTCTAAAAGTCATTGACTTAGCCAATCAACACCCACGCGTGAACATCCATCAACCGGGCCCAGGTGTCGGAGGACATTGTTTGGCTGTTGATCCTTATTTTGTTGTTGCCTCGGCGCCTGAAGAAGCGAAAATTATCCAGTTAGGACGCCAGATAAATACCAATATGCCTAAATTTATTATCAAAAAAATAAAAGAAATCCTTCTTCATCATCAAGGGGGAAAAATTGCTATCTTAGGACTTGCGTATAAAGGAAATATCGATGATGCAAGAGAAAGTCCAGCGATCGAGATTGTTGCCAGATTAAAACAGTCTACCGATTATCAAGTAGTGACTTTTGATCCGTATGTTCCAACAGCAGACGTCTCGCAGTTAGAAGAAGCTCTTTCAGATAGTGATTTGGCAGTGATTCTTTGTGACCATGATGTGCTCAAAGAAATTCCGAAAGCAAGTATAAAAAAAATGAAGCAACAGGTTGTTTTTGATACAAAAAATATTTTGATGAATAAATCTAGTTTCGAAAAGACCTATTCTCTTGGAAATCTACAAGTAGAAAAGTAATTTGTTTCGTCAGGATCGTATGACATTGAAAGGGAAAAATGATGAGAAAAGAGATAAATATCAAGAAATTAAAGCAAGTCATTCAGCAAAAAAAAGGCTGGATCTTTATGATCATTAGTCTTCCCTTACTAAGCATGTTTGTTTATCTCCACTTGTTTGCTGAGCCAATCTATCAAAAAAGCGCACAGCTGTTGATCAGCCAATCAGACCATTCATCTGGGCAACGTTTAGAAACACAGATGATCCAAGCAGATCTGCAACTTGTCAATACGTACAGCGCGATCATCATGAGTCCAAGAATTTTAAATGGGGTAAGTAAAGCGTTGAACGAGGATTATAGTATTTTAGAGTTGAGCGAACGCTTAAGTGTTTCTAATGCAACAAACTCACAGATCATTGAAATCAATGCTTTTCATAAAAGCCCCAAAGTTGCTGCAAGGATAGCAAATACCACGGCGAAGATTTTTAGTGAGGAGATTCCAAGTATTATGAATATCGATAATGTGACAATATTAGCGGAAGGTGAGATTTTACCAAACGAAAAACCAGCTCGTCCACATCGATTACTTTTGTTTGTTTTGACCTTTTTTCTGAGCTTGTTATTGGCATTTACCTTCGTTTTTATCTTGCTTGTACTTGAAAGAAGTTTCGCTTCATCGACAGAAATTGAAGAAATCTTGAATCTACAGATCCTTGGTGAAGTGAGTAAAGAAAAACGAGTTCCCTCGTTTAAGCCGGATCGCCCAAGAAATACGAGACGGAGGGCGCGCGTGTGATGCGAAGTATGAAAGAAAATTATTCGATTGCCAGAGAGCAGTACAAATTGATTAGAGAAAATATCGATTATTTACGTACCCAGCATGAAGTGAAAACGATTTTGGTGACTTCGGGTGAAAGTGGCACAGGAAAATCCACTGTATCTGCTAATTTAGCGGTAGCCTATGCGCAAAAAGGCAGTCGTACTTTGTTGATTGATGCGGATCTGCGAAAGCCAACACAGCATAAACATTTTTCAAAAGATGCGCACCTGGGACTGTCGAATTATATCCGTAGAGATGTATCCCTCGATAGCTGTATCCAACAAGTGAATTTGGAAAATTTTGAATTTTCAATCATCACAAGTGGTCCTATCCTACCTAATCCGAATGATTTGCTCTCATCCACTAAGTTGGCTACTACTCTAGCTTATCTCAAACAGGAGTACGAAGTAGTGATCATCGATACACCACCGATCAATATCGTTTCTGACGCGTTGATTCTTTCTAAGAAAGTAGACGGTGTGATCGTCGTTGTTCATGCAGATAAGACAAACAAGCAGGCTGCAAAAAATTCAGTAAAAAAGTTAAGGATGGTGGATGCCAAGATACTAGGAGTTGTATTGAATGGCACAGATAACGCAAAGAATTATTATTACTAAGGAGAAGGAAAAAATGGATAGACCAACGATTGACAATGAAAAGTTACATGTTACAGCAAATCGCTATATCTATTGGAAAGGTGCGATCGAATTTTTGATAAGCTTGTTTCTTCTAGTGTTGCTTAGCCCGTTGTTATTCCTTATTTGTGTCAGCATAAAATGTTGTGACTGGCAAGCACCGATCCTCTTCAAACAAGTGCGCGTGGGTAAAAACGAACAGCTCTTTTTAATGTATAAATTCCGTACGATGTATCCAGGAGCGGATAAGCAATTAGACGATTTTTTAGATAAAAATGAGATCGAAGGTTCAATGTTCAAACTAAAAAATGATCCACGCATCACAAAAATCGGGCGTTTTCTACGCAAGTCGAGCTTTGATGAATTTCCACAATTAGTGAATGTCTTAAGAGGAGAAATGGCGTTGATCGGGCCTCGTCCTCCATTGGAAAGAGAAGTTGCAGAGTATTCTGATAGGGATAAAATAAGGCTCACTATTACGCCTGGATGCACAGGACTATGGCAAGTAAGTGGCCGTAATGAATTAAGCTTTCATGAAATGGTCGCATTAGATCTGTACTACATCGATAATCTTACTCCTTGGCTGGATTTCAAAATTTTTATGAAGACGATTGGGACCGTGTTACTTCCTAAAGGAGCTTTTTAATGAGTAAACAGCGACGAATAGAGGTTCTTGGAAGCAAGTTAGATCCGCTTACTTTAGTTGAGACCATCACTGCAATCGAGCAAATGATCGAACAGGGAATCCATGCACAACACGTTTCAATAAACGCGGGTAAAATAAACTTAATGAAAGAAGATCCTGCACTACAACGCATCGTGAATCAGGCAACGCTGATCACGGCGGATGGGCAATCGATTGTGTGGGCAGCTCGCTATTTAGGCTATGATGTACCAGAAAGAGTGACCGGAATCGATCTTTTTCGTGAGTTGGTAAAGTTAGCTGCTGAAAAAGGCTGGCGACCTTTCTATCTTGGTGCGTCGGAGGAAGTTGTTTCATCTGTTGTTGCTCATGATCAAAAAAAATATCCCGATCTTACCATTGCAGGTTATCATCATGGCTATTTTTCAAATGAAGAATCCCATCAGATTGCCAGAGAAATCGCGGAAGCAAAACCAGATCTGCTATTCATTGCTTTTTCAAGTCCTCAAAAGGAAATATGGTTTGAGACGTTTAAAGAGGTATTGCAAGTCCCCTTTTCAATGGGTGTAGGTGGAAGCTTCGATATTGTGGCAGGTAAGACAAAACGCGCTCCAAGATGGATGCAAAAGACGGGACTAGAATGGTTTTACCGCTTCACACAAGAACCGATAAGAATGTTTGACCGATATATCAAAGGCAATATTCGCTTTTTAAAAGTGGTCTGGCGAGAGAAGCGAAATAACGTATGAATACAAATAAACAGAGAACGATCATTTTTTTTATGGGTATCGTAGCTGTTTTTCCAGTCATCGATGTGTTGAATGGCTTGTTTCTAAGCATCGGTGTTCGCTTTCCGATTGGTGTCGCGTATCGCCTTCTCTTTTTTTTATTTCTGATTGGAATGATCGTTTTTGGTCGTATTACACGTAGCTATTATACGTATTTGACCTATGTATTCATCGCGACCACAGTTGCTCTTTTTTTACTACAGTCTGCTTTCTTACAGTATTCCTGGTCATGGTTGATTGCGGATCTATCTGTATATATCAAATACCTTTTATGGGTATTGATTCCTTATTTTGTGTATCAACGCAAGGAATTGATCTCAAAAGACTATTACGATCGGTTATTCATTATTATCAGCGTTTTATTCACGCTAGGATTACTGATCCCCTATTTCTTAGGGCTAGGCTATCAAACGTATGACAACTCTGATGCTGGATATAAAGGATATTTCTTTGCGAATAATGATACGAGTTTTGCTTTTATTGTGTCGATTACTTTTACTGTTCAAGCGCTGATCGAATCAATAAAAGAACAAAATCATAGACGTTCTCTTTTTTTAGGTAGCCTATTTGTTGGGAATTTCGTTTGTTTAGTACTTGTCGGTACCAAGACGGGGATTTTTTATGGCCTAACTACGTTGCTTTATCTATTGTGGCGGTTGATCAAAGGGATTGAACGGCAAGCATTGATGCAACAGCTATTTATTTGGTTACTCAGCTTTTTTTCAATCTTTTGGTTGGTTATACAAGGGGTTCCTTTGATGATCGAAGCAGTTGAAGGAACGTATTTACGTCTAGTCTATTTTTATCATTTATTCGATGGGGATTTAATCCGTTTGATTTCAAGTTCACGGAGTGATTTTTTGATCGGGGGTATGCTTGCTTTTTTGAATGATGATTGGCGATACTTCACGATGATCTTTGGGCAAGGATTTGAATATCGCTTAGCGAACTTTGGTCGTCTAGGTTTAATTGAAATGGATTTCTTCGATACGCTTTTTGGACAAGGTTTTTTAGGGACCAGTTTATTGCTACTTATGAGTGCATATTTTCTCTACTTAGCATTTCAATATACTAAGCGTTCGGTCTATAGCTTGGGATTGATCGTTGTCTTTTTTTATAGCTTTTTTGCCGGTCATGTTTTGTATTCTGCATTATCTTCTACTTTTTTAGGACTGATTTGTGGAGGGATTATTTTAACAGAGAAAGAGTGAGATACTTATTGAAAAAAATAATGAAAAGACTAGGTTTTTTCTCCATTGGTTCATTAGGTTCAGCAGTCTTGAATCTGGTGCTGTTACCAGTGACGACGACCTTTTTAAGTCCAGAGGAATATGGCAAAACTAGTATGTTTTTTCTCGCGCAAACTTTTTTGATCTACGTGATTTATCTAGGTTTTGATCAAGCTTTTACACGAGAATACCACGACCAAGAAAATAAGAAGGCGCTTTTGCAACAAGCGATGATAATTCCATTGATTGGCTCTATTATTTTGGCCATGAACTTGGTTCTTTATGCGAATCATTTTTCGATGTTTTTATTTGAAGATCCATCTTATACAAAGGCGATTTACTTACTAGCTATATCAGCAATATTATTGATTTTTGAACGTTTTATTTTGTTGAATATTCGTATGCAAAATAAAGCAATGATATTTTCGGTCTATAGTGTTTTAGTCAAGCTTATCATTTTATTGTTTACCTTACTCTTTCTTTACGTGGGGAGGCCTACTTTTATTACAGTCGTCTACGGGATGTTAGTAGGGCAGATCATTGCAGATTGTGTCCTGATCATTGGAAATAGTATACTTTTTTATCCATTTATCATTAGATTCGATAAATCGCTGATCAAAAATCTATGTCGCTTTGGTCTTCCAACAGTTGTCGGGACATTTCTTTATAGTTTATTAACAATCATTGATAAAGTCATGTTACGCCATTTTGCGGATTTTTCTTCGTTAGGTATTTATACTGCTGCCTTTAAAGTAGCAAGTGCCTTGATGATCTTACAAGTAAGTTTTTCAAATTTTTGGATCCCAACTGCTTATGAATGGTACAAAAAAGAGAAACCGCTAGTCCATTATGAACGTGTCAGTCACTTTATGATGTTTCTTTTATCGTTTTGTTTTTTGATAATGGTCCTTTTCAAGGAAACTATCGTTTTATTATTATCCAGTGAGTATAGTGAAGCACAGAATTTGGTTCCGCTACTCTCCTTTTACCCATTAATGATGACGATCAGTGAAACTACTAATTTAGGAATCGTCTTTTCCAAAAGAAGTCATTTGAATATTGCGACCTCTCTAGTTGCTGTACTAGCTGCAGGTTTGACACATTTATTCTTCGTACCTGTATTTGGTGCGACAGGTGCAGCTGCTGCAACAGGGCTAGGTTACTTGATTTTCTTTTTTTCCCGCACTTATTTTTCGATGAAGCATTGGCAAGGTTTTTCAGTAAAACGACAAGTCAGTTTGGCACTGTTACTTTACTGTTTTGCTCTTTTTACCGCAGTAAATCAAAACATCTGGTTAGAAAAGGGAATAGTGTTGCTCTTGCTATTACTCATGCTCATTCTCTATCAGAATGAGCTGAAACTGATGAAATTATTTTTTCAAGAAAGGAACATCCGGAAAGTATGAATATTATGATTATTGGGCCTGATCCAGATGCGCAAGGGGGGATTGCAACAGTTATCAAAAATTTTAAAACAGCAAAAACACCTGAAGATGTACACTTTTTTTTCATCGAACATGGTCAGAAAAAAGAAAATTTCGTACCCAGTGTAGAGCATTTTTAACTTTTCGTTCTCATATAAAAAAAGAAAAGTGTCGCATCCTCCATTTTCACGTGGCACAAAAGGGTAGTTTTTATCGAAAGAGTCTTTTATTATTACTGTCTCCAAGAAACTGTCGAACGATATTCCATATGCACGCTTCACAATTTGATCGTTTTTATCAACAGAGCCACCCTGTGATGAAGCGTTGGATACGGTTTATTTTGAAGCGTGTAGATCAATTGGTGGTATTAAGTAACAGTTGGGCTGATTATTACCAAACAGTAACGGATACACCAATTTCTATTCTACCAAATGCTGTGGAACTACCTTCTCGAAATCTCTATGATCCGCAAGCAACTTGGATTCTTACACTTGGTCGAATTGGTAAGAGAAAGGGAAGCTTTGATCTTTTAGAAGTTGCAAAAAAAGTAGCAGTAGAATTTCCAGATATTCGCTTCATGTTATATGGAGATGAAGAAAATGAACAAATTTCCCAACAGATCAAAAGAGAGAACATCCAGAATGTTTTTCTAAATGGTTGGGTCTCGAAAGAGGAATTACCAGCGTTGTTTCAACAAACCGTGTTGCATTTTCTTCCTTCTTATCATGAGGGGTTACCGATGGCGATTTTAGAAACCATGGCAGCAGGAATACCTAATGTCACAACAAAAGTTGGTGGGATCCCCGAGGTGATCGAACAGGAAAAAAATGGATATTTGGTAGATGCGGGAGACACACAAGCAATGACCGCAGGATTACGAAAATTATTACAAGATAAAGAACAGTGTTTACAGTTGAGTCAAGAAGCGAGATCCGTGATTGCCAAAGACTATGCACTTCAACCATATTTGGACCAATGGCGCAACATTTATAAAAAGCACTATTCTTTATTTAAAAAAAACACATAAAAAGGAGCATTATGGAAAAAATAAAGGTATTATCAATCTTTGGTACTCGTCTAGAGGCAATCAAAATGGCACCCATAATCAAAGCGTTGGAGAAAGACCCCCGCTTTCTTTCCAAAATCGTAGTAACAGGGCAACACCGAGAAATGCTTGATCAGACGATGGCTTCTTTTCAACTAGTATCTGATTACAATTTAGCAATCATGCGTGAGCATCAGACATTGTTTAGTATGACGAGTCGAATCTTGGAAGGGCTAGAAGCTGTTTTTCAAGCAGAGCGTCCAGATCTCGTGTTAGTACATGGTGACACAACTACTGCTTTAGCTGCTGCACTCGCTGCGTTTTATCAACAGATTTTGATTGGCCATGTGGAAGCCGGGTTACGAACTGGCGACAAACAAGAGCCATTTCCAGAAGAAATGAATCGTCGATTGATCGATCAGTTATCTGACTTTTTATTCGCTCCGACCGAACAGAGCAAAGAAAATCTTTGCAAAGAGAATCATCTGCAAGAGCGTATATCGGTTACTGGTAACACATCGATCGATGCGTTGTATCATACCTTAGATCAAAGAAAACCAAAGTCATTGGAGTTTGTGGAAGATGAAAAGAAGATCTTGCTGGTGACCATGCATCGGCGAGAGAATATTGGCTCACCGATGGAAAATGTATTTCGTGCGTTAAAACGAATTGCGATTGAGCATCCGACACTGAATGTAGTCTTTCCTGTACATAAAAATCCAAAAGTACGGGAAATAGCAAATCGATATTTAAAGAAGCAAGCTAATATCCAACTCATCGAACCATTAGATACACCAGAATTTTATCAGCTTCTTTCAAAAAGCTATTTGATCTTGACCGATTCTGGAGGAATACAAGAAGAGGCACCTTCATTAGGTGTACCTGTGTTGATTGCTCGAGAAACGACGGAGCGACCAGAAGGCGTGTCAGCAGGTACATTGAAATTAGTTGGAACGGAAGAAGAACAAGTATACACGAAGATCACGCACTTATTAACAGATAAAAAAACTTATGAGGCGATGGCACAAGCAAAAAATCCATATGGAGATGGTCAAGCCAGTAGCCGGATCGTGGATCAACTTAAAAGTTATTTCAATTAGAAGAGGGTGAAGTTATGAGACAAATTCAATCATCTTTTGTTACGAATAAAACGACACTGAGATGGTTGCATCTTATAGAATATATGGAGCATGTTGCATATACACCAATACGGGAGTTGTCGAAAGTAATCAAAAGTTCTAGTCGAACAATTATTGAAGATTTGCAAAATATCAAAGAGTATTTCTGTGACTCGATTGAAATGAAAACTTCAAACATTGGCTATAAACTGAAAATACTTGATATAGAGAAATATTTTGAAAAAAAAAAAGCACTGATCAGTAATGAACCACTCTTCAAAATTTTAGAAAGTATTTTTTTAGGAGAAATCCTATCAATCAATGAATGGGCGGATATTTTTTTTCTTTCTCCAGCAACACTGATGCGCTATTTAAGGAAAATCGAACCCATTCTTTCTCGGTACGATTTGAGTATCAATAAAAGTCAGGTAGACTTGATTGGCGAAGAAGTAAATATTCGACATTTTTATTTTAACTTTTATTATGAATCTGATATTACCCCACATACAGTCTTTCCACCGTTGATCATTCAGGAAATCGGGTTGGCTTTAAAGGGAGAGCAATTCAGTCGTGATTTTTCAAATGTTGCGTTTGAAGAGATCTGCTATATGATTTACATTATTTTGGAACGAACTTCGCATGGACATTATGTAAAGATCGATCTAGATGTGGTGAAGCTGTTTCGTAAAGAGTATTATATAGAATTAAAAAAGTTAAAAAAGATGTTATCGAATTATTTACAAATGCCAATCTGCGAAAAAGAAATCATCTATTTTTATGCACTGACGATTAGTAAACGGACCGTTTTTGATATTGATCTGGAGAGAAGCTTTTGCAATAAACTTGGAAAAGAACCGCAAGTCTTACATCTGACCAAACAGTATTTAGGGGAAATTGATCCACCTAAAGGGGCAATTGAAAGTAGTGCCATTTTTATTCAGTCCTTCTTTTCTAACGTGATGTTAAAGCATCAAATTTCGCCAGTCTTAAATACGGTGATCCCTGATTTGATCACATTTGTTAATAAAGAGTTCCCGGAGGAAGTAGAAAAAAATACCAATTTTTTGAAAAAACAATTGGAGATTGTTCCTTATCTGACGTTAGAAACAATCGTAGATGTAAGCGCAGTTTTTACTATCTTGATGGATTGCTTAAAGGAATTATACTGGGGAAAACCTAAAAAGATTGCTTTTTTATTAGAAGGTAATCAATTTATCTCACAACGTATCCAAGTCACAGCACGGAAGAACTTAGGTAGCAGTCAAGATCTTTATTTCCCAAATGCATTAGATATCAGTCATGGTTACTTTAAAGCAAACCAATTCGATATCATTGTGACCAATTATGCAGAGCATCTGTCTAATTTTTCAAGTGCGGGTACTTGTTTGCTTTTCAATAAAATCCCAAATGAAACAGATTGGCAAAGATTGATATCGTTAATCAGATGCTAGGGGTTGATTCACGTGATAAACAAAACAAATTTCTAGACGAAAGGGAGAAATCATGATCAAAAAAGTACAGGTGACACCTGCTACCTATTTAAAAAATTATGAAGAACTTTGTCACTTGCAGGACTTTCCCATCATTCAACAGGTTTGTATCGAATTACATCAAAAATTTGTAGATATTTGTCGTACACCTTACGATAATATTTTGGAACAATTTGCTGAATTATTAGAAACCGATGCGCAATTGCAAATGTTTTTAGATTTTTTTCAACATGGTTTTTTTGAAGAAACGGGGTTGGCGGAAGAAGAGGTAGTGGAAATGATCCTAAAAGATAAAAATGTGTACTATCGTTTACTGACAGGTATTGCAACGAATCAAAAAGCACCTAAAGGGCTGATCTATCTCAGTGAAAAATAGGATAAGAAAACCCAATAGGCTAAAATAAACCGGAGGAATCGAGATGTTTAGCAGAAAAAAAGCATTTCTTTCAATACTGATCGTACTCGTACTTATGACTTTGGGAATCGTAGGATATATTGGGAAAATCTATATTGATATCCGAGCAACCGTAAACGGCTCTTATGAAGCAAGTGAGCGAACAGAGACGGAATTGGATTACCTTTCAGGAGATCCGTTTTCAATTTTGTTGCTTGGAACAGATGGAGGGGACCAGGAAAGAGTGGACCGCGGGAGAACCGACACGATGATTGTTGCTACAGTCAATCCTAAAAAAAAAATAACAACATTAGTTAGTCTTCCAAGAGATACCTATACAGCGATCATCGGCCAAGGTATCAATGACAAAATCAATCATGCATATGCCTATGGTGGTGTTTCGACCACTCTGTCAACAGTAGAAAATCTATTAGATATCCCAATTGACTATTATGCACAAATCGATTTAAAAGGAATGAAAGAATTAGTGGATCTTGTTGGAGGTATTGAAGTGAATAATGCGTTCACCTTTCATTATGAAGGAATCGATTTTCCGATTGGAAAGTTACAGTTAGATGGAGAAAATGCACGTAAGTATGCGCGTATGCGTTATGAGGACCCTGAAGGCGATTACGGCAGACAAAAAAGACAACGTCAAGTTTTGACTGGCTTTTTGGACCAAGCAAAAGCAGTGGGCACATTAGTCAACTATAAAGGAATGCTTGAAGTCATTGGAGAAAATATGGAAACGAATATTTCATGGGAAACAAGCCAAATGCTGTTTAAACATTATCGAACTGCGTTGACTCATGTGAATTCTGATCAATTAATGGGGGTAGGATTTACAGGAGATGGTGTCACAGGAGAACAAGGTATCTCTTACCAAATGATCCCAGAAGAAGAATTAGTACGCGTACAAAATGAGTTGAAAGAGCAATTGAATTAGCAGAAGTCAATGATAAGACATCTCCTTCTCAGGAAAAGTTTTTTTTATAAATAATAGCTAGTAACTGATGCCAGCAGCCAGATCCTATATGTACAATAGGATCGGCTGCTTTTTTTACTGGGAATTGTTGCTAAAGACTTAATATATTGGATAAATAAAGATAGATATTTATGTTAAATAACAGAAAAAAAAGGACAAATAAAAGGGGAATCCTACGTATACTAGATACAAGTATGAAATAAAGATGTTTAGAAAAAGGAGGACAAGTAAATGAAATTGATTGATTTAAGTATCACGATTGAAAATGAAGTGCCAAGTGATCCGCAAGAAATGATTCCGATGATCAACTATTTAGACCACGAGAAAAGCGTGCCGGATATGTTACGCTTTTTTGAAACGGCAAAAAAGGAAGACTTGCCTAATGGCTTAGCTTGGGCGATGGAAAGTGTCCAGCTCACTACGCATACAGGTACTCATATGGATGCACCTTACCATTATCATCCAACAATGGATAATGGACAGCCAGCTTGGACCATTGAAGAGGTGCCCCTTGATTGGTGTTATGGGGAAGGTGTCATGCTTGATTTTTCAGATAAACCAAATGGCTATCAGTTGACGGTCACTGACTTTCAACACGCCTTGAAAAATATCAACTATACACTCAAAGAAAAAGATATCGTGCTTATCCAGACAGGTGCTGCGCCGTTTTGGGGGACGCCAAACTATTTGATCAGTGGATGTGGTGTCGGACGAGAAGCAACCCTTTGGTTATTAGAACAAGGAATCTGTTTAGTTGGTACGGATGCTTGGTCGTGGGATCGACCATTACCGTTTATTGCGGAAGAATTTAAACAGACTCGCAATCCCTCGATTATTTGGGAAGGTCATTTTGCTGGAATCGAAAAGAAATACTGTCATATTGAAAAATTGACGAACTTAGATCAACTGCCATCCACTGGTTTCAAGCTAAGCTGTTTCCCAACTAAAATCAAAAAAGCGAGTGCTGGTTGGACACGAGTGGTCGCGATCATAGAAGAAAATCAATGTTGATTTGAAAAAGAATGAACGGATTTAGACATCTAGCGTCTGCCTATAGTGGGGGCGCTGAATGTTCAGATCTGTAAATGGAAGAACTGCGGACAAGAACAAGTAGGGCAAGCTGAGACAAAGCCAGTTAGTTCATGGAGGGATAGATCAATGGATTCAGAAAAAGATATCTTGCTTTATGGCTTATATAAGAAACGTGAAGCTTTTTTTGCTGATGTAAAGAATAATAAAGTTAATCTACAAGGCTATCCAACCTTATCTGGTGAATCAGAACATGCATATATCATTGATTATTATAATAACAAGCTACATATGGCGATAGTTGAACGAAAAAGATCAGGAAGGTTACGCACTTTTGGGCAGTGGCGTCTATTTATAGAACAACTACCTTTTGTGTTATTCCGATTTTGGTATGAACATCCGCTTTGGAAACAATACTTGCAGTGTATGGACTGGAGTCCTAAGAACTGTTTATGGGCAACGTTCAATTATCCAATCTTTCATGAAAATCTTCGACTAGAAGGTGTCGTATTGTATTTTCAAAATGCAGAAGGCGAGATAATAAGTTGTAATGACCATATTACTAGAGGCTGTAAAAATGGCATCGATATGGCCATCCATTATCCTAATATTCTCATTTATTTCGTGTTGGATGGCATAAAGATGAAAGAAGTCATGAAAAAAAATCGCCAAAAAAAGTACAAAAGTGAGTATACCTGTAAAGAATTACGCTATATTTACCGACATTGGTATCAATTAAAGGAGAAAGTCTTATTTTTCCTAAATCGAAAAATTGTAAATGCTCCTTGGATTGAAGGAGATCACATTCATGAATGGCAAAAGTATCATGAGCATCGTAAGAAAAAGTTAGGGAAAGAGATCTCTAAATCTGTGGACGATCTAACATATGATGTTTTCCCAGAAGAGAAGAAGAAAAATGAATTAAAGTCTTTCAAATCACTGCTTTTAGAAGTAAGTGAGAAAGGACACATCCAAAAAAAAATAGAAAAATCTATCGGTAGACAGCGAGCGTTCACGTTGTGAAGTATTTAGATGATTCGTGCATATATTATTGGCTGTTACGGCAACAAATATTTGGTTATTGAAGTGTATTCGTAGAATAAACAGGCGTCACTGGGGAACAGGAGAGAAAAGAATGATAGCAAATGAAATAAAAATTTTGTTTTTTGGGAAGAAAAGTGAGTATCAATGGTTATTTGAGTCAAATGAATCGGAACGATTCCAACCGGGTAAAGACTATCAGGTACAAATGTTTGACGCATGTAATAATGAAATAGAGAAGTTGATCATTCAGTTTGTTAAGGAAAATAAACTACTTACATTAAAAGACTGGGAGGATTTTTCTGATAACTTACCTTTGTTACTATTTCCACAAAATGAAAAAAAATTAATTTATTTTTCTGAATACTATGAGTCAATGAATCGCTATCCTGAGAATCACTTAACAAACGTTTTTGAAGGAGCCATCCAAGCAGGAAATCTTCAGACAGATGGCCAAAGATTATTCTATACCAATGCTGTTGGAAATGAAATTTCAATCAATCTACTTAAGGAACATGGGTACAAGACGGCTCTAGATATGGCAATGAGTCATCAGCTAACTATTTTATTTTCTTTAAGTCATTTCAATCAAAGAGATATCAGCGATTACGATTTTTTAAACCGCTCTGAAACAGCTATTTTTCGCGAATCGATTCACTATATCTATCGAGAATTTTCGCAATTAAAAAATTTTAAAGAAAAGTTTCTTTTTATAAACAACATAGAAAGTGTGCCACCACCTTGGATTGATGGAAATTATATCAAAGATTGGCAAGCTTACATTAAGCAAGAAATTGACACGAAAAAGTCAGAATCAGAAACGAATCAAGAACCAATAAATAATAGAAAAATATTATTTTTTGGTCATGAAAGCGCCTGTGAATCGTTAGCTAAAACCCCTGAAATAGAGGAGAAACTCGTCAACAAGGACTATAAGGCGCATATGTTTGACGCTTGTAATAAAGCAATCGAAAAGTTGATCATGGGACATGTTGAGGAAGGGAAACTGATAACCAAGGAAGATTGGGAGATTTTTACTAATAAATTACCTTCTTTGTTGGAATCACAAAGCGAAAAGCTAGTACATGTACCTGAGTATCTTCGAACGATGGGGTTAGAGAGGGAAGATCAATTCAATCGATTAAATAAAATAATGGGAGTGTTTTTTACCAAAACATCACCCGGTAGTTTAAAAACAGATGGAAAAAAACTATATTATGAATTTTACTGTTATAAAGATCATAAAATGAAAGCGCCTGTAAAAGGGCTTGAAATACAAGCTTATGAGATTGCAGTGGATATGGCTATAAAAGAGAATATCCCGATTTATATTTCCTTAGATGGTATTGACCTGCGTGGGATATGTTTTAAACTTCAAAAACACAATGTGGATTTACTCCCTAAGAAGGTCCTTAAAAATGAGCTTTTGCTACGTGCACTCCGACAAATTTACCGGAATTATTCAGAACTAGGGGAGAAAGTTACTTTCTTTGAAAACGGAAAAAGAGTAGCTCCACCTTGGATCAAGGGCGCATTTGTTCTAGAGTGGCAAAGATATTTTGAGCGTAAAAAAAATAAACTGGAACAGAAAAACATCCCCTCTTCTCTGACAAAAGTAAACCGAATGAATAAATTAATACAGACAATTCATGGCGAGAATATCATACAAACGGTCAAAAAAATGAGAAAAGATATGAATCCAGCCTTTCGGGAAAAAGTAGAAATGTTTGGCAAACAGGCAAGTGCGCTAAATGAACAGAGGATCAGACAACAAGCTCAAACAAAAGTAAGGAGACATTCCGTTCAGGTAGAAAAGTAAGAGGAATATCAATTTTCGTATTTACGTGTAAATGATTAAGTTTAAGAAAGTGGGATAGTGGAAGGGATACAGACAAAGTGTACCTTTTATGATTTGGGATGGATGAGCAGCGAAAACTATTTTACCAAGGTGTAATTTGAGAAAAGTGACACTGAAAGGATCTCCTAGTCTGACAGAACTAAACTCATCGGCATATGCCATTGATCACTACAATAAAGAGCTATATGAATGGATCGTTAGTAAAGTGTTGGAAAAAATTAAAACTGTAGAAGAGTTGCAAGGATTTGAGAAAGTGTGGCCTAGCTTATTAGCAGAAGAACATAAGTATCGACCGCATTGGAAAAGATACTGGCAGTGTATGCAATGGGACCCTAAAAATCGCTTGTTGAATAGATTCAAAAAAGTGGTGATTGAAAGACGATTATTCGTGGAAAAGGGCGCACTTTACTATCGCAACAAGTATAAAAAGAAAAAATATTTAATAAGCCTATCGAAAGAGAGTGTAAAAACAGTATTGAAATAGCCATCCACTATTCTAATCTTAGAATATATGTTGTACTAGACAAACTGAATATGCACAATATCTCTGAGAAAAATTGTTATAGACATTACGAAAGTGATTATACGTGTAAAGAATTGCGCTATATTTTTCGCTAGTAGGTTGCATTAAAAGAAATAGTCGTTTTTTTAGAATAAAAAATCGTTAAAGCACGACCTAATACAGTGCTTCGAAATGACCATCTCTCAATAACTTGAAAGCAAAGATTCATAAAAAAATGATTGAAAGGTGAGAAATCTAAAGAAAAAATCATTCACTTACTCTCACTTCAAAAAATACAGAGATAACCATATAAAAAAGCCAACTCATCATAAAAAAGGAAAGCTCATGATGAGTTGGCTTTTTAGTTGGTGTTAGCTGTCTAAATTAGAAAATCTGGATCTTCTATAAAGCAATCATTGTTCGATCAAGCGTTTTGCTATGTCATAGTCACCTTCATAAGGTTCATCTACGCCACCAACTTTTTGATACGCATCCACGCCTTTACCAGCAATCACAACAGAGTCTTCTGGATGGCTTTCTGCTAATGCTAGTTGGATCGCAGTGGGACGGTCCATTTCATAATGAACAGCAAGCGCTGTATTGGTGATTGCTGCGTGGATTTCTTCTGCAATTTTTTGTGGATCTTCAAAAGCAGGATCATCTGCAGTCAAGAAAACGATATCGGCTGTTTCTGACAAGACTTCTCCAAAGTCTTTTCTGCGGGAAATCGCTTTGTTTCCTGGACTTCCTAGAACGACGATCACACGACCATTGGGATGTTCACTTTTAGCAAATGCTAAAAGTGTTTTTAAACTTAAATAGTTATGGGCATAATCAACGTAAACATGGGCGCCGTTCTTATGGGTCAACTGATCCATGCGTCCCGGTACTCTAGCTTCTCTTAGGCCTTGTTGGGCATCGGTGATCGAGGCACCGACTAAAGTCGCCGCAATGATTGCGCTAGCTGCATTTTCTTGATTGAAGCCACCAGCTAATTTGATCTCATACTCCGCTTCAACAGGTAAATCAGAACCATGTGTGATCAATTGAAACGCCTGTGTTTGATTTTCTAAACTTTTCACTTGAACGTCTGTTGTATCTGCTCGTCCGTAAGTGATTGCAGGAATACCGTGGACTTGACCTGTTTCCACTAATAAATCAAAGTAATCACTCTCACGGTTTAAAATCACTTTTTTTGAATTTAAGATCAACTGTCGTTTGCAATAAAAGTAATCATCAAACGTAGGATGTTCGATCGGACTGATATGATCTGGAGAGATATTTAAGAAAATCCCAACATCTAAAGTTAGTCCATAAACACGTTGCGTCTTGTAGGCTTGAGAAGAAACCTCCATGACAAGATGTGTCATACCGTTTTCTACTGCTTCAGCCATCATGCGATACAAGTCAAGTGACTCTGGGGTCGTTAAATTCGATTTAAAAAAAGACTTGCCGTCTAATGTGGTATTCATTGTTGAAAAAAGGGCAGTTTTATAGTTAGTCGTATGGTCTAGAATGGCTTTTGTAAAGTATGCAGCGGTGGTTTTACCTTTAGTCCCAGTAAATCCGATGACTAGCATCTTGTTTTGTGGATAATCATAAAAAGCCATGGAAAGAATCGCCATTGCTTTGCGAATATCGGTCACGATTATGCCACATGCTTCATTCTCATAAGGTTCTTCGGCGACGTAGTAATTAAGCCCTTGAGCAATTGCGACAGTTAAATATTCTTCTTTAAAATTTAATCCTTTACAAAAAAATAATGTCTCAGCGTCGACCTGACGTGAGTCATAACTTAATTTCTTGAATACTCTATTTTCTGGAGCATAAAGATGCCACCCCTGTGGTGATACAAATTCTTTTAACAGATTTTCTTTTAACAATAAGTTGCGGATATCTTCTAAGGAGAAGCTCATTGAATCATCCCTCACTTTGTATTTATTTGGTTTATTATAGCATATTTTTTGTTACGTATTTTCAGGAACAGGTGATTTAAGTAAAAATGAAAGAAGATAGAATATGGAAAGTGGACAGGAACAAATGATTGGATACGAGAGAAACGGGCAGATTTCCATAATAAAAAAGTGGTATTCCAACAGGAAATAGTGCACAAAAAAACAATGAATGTAGTAAAGAAGTGTTCCATTGCTGATATCCAACAGCAGATCAAGCGAGATACGGAAATCTTACTAAGGAATCACTGATTGAAATAAAAAGAGAGAAGGTCTAAAGATGAATTCTGAAAAAATAAGCGGATTTAATGAGCAGTTATCAAAGAGAAATACTGTATCTAAAGAGAAACGAGAGCAATCTGAACGGAGCAGAGAGGTTGAATCTTTACATTCAAAAAATCATCTAGAGGATAGTTCAATGTATAGTATAGAATCTGACTCAATCTACTATAGTCTAGACGATAGCTATAGTTCACAAGATCATTTGATACCTAGGGAACAAGCCAAACAAGCGAGTCAAGACAGTGGGAAACAACTGGGAATGATGACCAGGGGGTGGAGAAATCTACTAGATTCTAAATTTTTAAATAGCGTAGCCTTAAATAAGGCGAAGGAAGAGTTCGGTGGAGGCAGAATCACGCAACATTCAGAAGAACGAACAAAAAAAACAGTCAACAGTGTTCCATCTTTAGGGAGAACCTCTCTACAGCTTAAATCAAAACGACGAAGAATTTTGTCATACATAGTTGAAAAAATCCAAAAAATAGGCAGGAGAACAAAGAGAAAAGAACCTAGAACAGTTGGGAATTGTTCGTTACCAAAGCCAAAAACGATCCAAAAAAATGAGAAGCAGTCCACTAAGATAATAAGGGATAGTCCAAGCTACTTGTCGCATAAACTTCGTTCGGCGAATGAAGCTGCCAAAACGGCAAATAACTTATTTTCAAAAAAAGAAAAAGCTGTGGTTTCTAAAGAACGAGGGTAAATCGTTTGGTCTCAGCTTTAACCTTTTAGTAGAAAAAACGTTAAAAGGACAGAAACAAACTAGGTCTGTCTGATAGTATCTGCAAGGCAAGTCTTAAATAAAAAAGAAAGAAGGAATAGAAAATGATTGATGAAGAAATACGTGAATTTGGGGAAAAGTTATTGAACAAAAAGGATCTATCGAAAGAGGAGAAGCTTATAGCCTTTAAATATATAGTTTCACATTATAATATACCAGAAGATGATGTAATAGCCAGACTAGAAAACAACTTTGTACGCAAAGAAGACTCATTTAATGAGGCGATAGATCAACCTCATCGTGAACAAAGATTCAGACCCCTAAAGCAAATCGGTCGAGCAATTCAGTTACTGTGGAGAAGAGCATGGGGAATGATAAGAGGCGATCGAAAGTCCGATAGAATTGCTTTAGAACAGGCGAAGAAGGCGCAAGTTGTCACTAAAAACAACAACGAACAACAATCGAAAGCAGGAATCAGTCGAAGCGACTTGACTACAAGTAGAACAAAACACGCAAACAAATTTGATGATGTAAAGGCTACAGAAGATTCGCCGCAGAGTCCACAAATGTCCAAAAAAACCATTGAGGCTGTGAAAGAGAGTCCGATATACTTCACACGTAAAATTCGTTCGGCGAATGAATTTGCACAGGCAGTAAACACCGCATTAACTAAAAAGGTAAATCATCCGATTTCCAAAGAACGAAGATAAACGTTTGGTCGGAGCGTGAAAGTCTAAGTAAAACAAAACCTTAAAAGGATGGTAGATGGTAAAGAGAATAATCTATCTTGTTTCAATCTAAAAATTGTTATTTAAATAAAAAATGGAAGAAGGAATAGGACAATGAATCCAGAAATCACTATGAATTCGATCATCCCATGTATCAACAAGTATAGGCGACAACGTGCAAAATATGATGTATATGAATTAATTAAATTAATACAAGAAGTAGAAACTAACCCTAAACTGCAAGAATTGTTAGCTAAAGAAGGAGGTCCGACTAAAGGGGAAGCAGCGTTAGACTATGTGTTAAATAAGATAGATCGTAAATTTGCAGAAGAACTAATTCCTAGCAAACGTTCATCTAAAAAGACTGTACCTACAAGCAAAATGTTTCCTATAAAATCAACGAATGATGGAAAGACAAGAGACGCTCTAGTTACCTCTGATCAAAATAGTAGAAAATTATATACTAAATTCGAAATAGAAGGTTTTAATAGAAAATGTGATTATGCAAAAAAAAATGCAACTGTTGTAAATAGCAACTTAGAAAAAAATGAAAAAGCGATGATTTCGAAAGAACGAAGATAGAGAACCAGTTCATCCTGTGAGTGAAATAAAACAGTGATTACGTAAAAACTACAACCGCTACAAAATAAAAAAAGCCGATAAAAAGATTGCTACTTTGTGGATTTACACTTAAAATATGAGTAATGTTTTGAAGAAAGTTGGAATCTGATCAATGACTAATCAAAGAAAACCAGCAGTAGAAAATTTGACAGTTCAAGAGAAAATGGCTAGAGGTTCTGCTTGGATGACTGCAAGTAATATGATCTCTCGATTACTTGGTGCGGTCTATATTATTCCTTGGTATGCTTGGATGGGCGAAAATGCAAAGGCTGCCAATGGATTATTCAATATGGGGTACAATATTTATGCGTTATTCTTAATGATTTCAACTGCAGGGATTCCAGCTGCCATTGCGAAACAAACCGCACGTTACAATTCATTGAATGAATACGGGACGTCTCACCGGTTGTTTCTAAGAGCAATGCAAATGATGGCTGTTTTAGGAGTGTTTTTTGCAGGATTTATGTATTTTGCCTCGCCTTGGTTAGCTCGTGCCTCTGGTGGTGGGGAAGAATTGATTCCAATCATGCGCTCATTAAGTGCAGCACTACTAGTGTTTCCTTGTATGAGTGTTATTCGAGGATACTTCCAAGGGAATCAGGAAATGATGCCTTATGCACTTTCGCAAATCGTTGAGCAGATTGCACGCGTTTTTTATCTGTTGCTTTCTACATTCATCATCATGAAAGTCCTGTCAGGTGACTACGTAACTGCGGTCACTCAATCGACTTTTGCAGCATTTATTGGGATGATCGTCAGCTTGGCTGTCTTATTATATTTTTTGAAGAAACATCAAGCGTATACAGCAGCTCGTGTGCAGTACAGTGAAAACCAAGTGACCATTGCCACGAAAGAATTATTGTTGGATACGATCAAAGAAGCGATTCCTTTTATCATCGTAGGATCGGGGATCACGATTTTTAAATTAGTCGATCAATTTACATTTATTAAAATCATGGCGGATACTACTGAGTATTCCAATGCCCAATTATTGGATCTTTTTTCGATTTTCAGTGCGAATCCTGACAAGTTGACAATGGTCGTCATTGCTTTAGCGACGTCGATTGCTGCGACAGGCTTACCTTTGATCACGGAAGCGGTAACGATCAAGGATCGTCGTGGACTAGCAAAATTAACAAGCAGTAATTTACAGTTGTTTTCCTTTATTATGTTTCCTGCAACGTGTGGAGTGATGCTCTTGGCATACCCTTTGAATACTTTATTTTATACACCAGATCAACTAGGAAGCCAAGTATTGATCCAAGCAAGTTTTGTCGGTCTTTTTCTAGGACTTTATATGCTTGTATCGAATATGCTCCAAGGGATGTTTGAAAATAAAGCGGCGATCCAATACTTACTGGTTGGGTTTCTCGTAAAATTAGTCTTGCAGTATCCAGCAATCCGTATTTTTGAAGTGTATGGACCATTGCTCGCAACGATGATTGGATTTATCATTTCTTGTTCGTTGATACTAAAGAAAATCCATCAAGTGGCTCGCTTCAATCGGAAATTTGTATGGCGCCGCACCTTATTGATTTTTATTCTTACTCTGTTGATGCTCCTTGCAGCTGGGCTGACGAAAATGATTTTTGGGATGTTCTTGAACCAAGACAGTAAGTTCCAATCACTAATATTAATTGTTTTAGTCGCTGGAGTGGGTGGTTTGGTTTATACGTATCTGGCACTTAAGCTTCGTCTCGCAGATAAGTTATTAGGTCGTCAAGGGATGATTCGCTTACGCCGACGTTTGCGCATCAAATAAGACAGGCATTGCTTGAAAAGGGGACAATCACATGCGTTTAGATAAATTTTTAGCTGACATCGGTCTTGGCAGCCGCAAAGAAGTCAAAGGGCTAATCAAAAATGGCTTGATCACAGTCAATGGAAACTGTATTAAAAGTGATAAATATCAAGTGAAAGAAACCGAAGACACGGTGATGTATCTAGATGAATCCTTACATTATCAAAAAGATTTTTATTATATCTTGAATAAACCTGCCGGCGTAGTTTCAGCAACTCAAGATAATCATGATCAAACCGTCATCGACTTACTTTCTGATGAAGATTTTCGGGAAGATCTATTTCCAGTCGGTCGGTTAGATAAAGATACAGAAGGATTGTTGATCCTGACCAATGATGGACAGTTTTCACATCAATTACTCTCTCCTAAAAAACACGTAGAAAAAGAATACTTGGCAGAGGTCAAAGGTGTGATGACGAAAGCAGATGTGTCAGCCTTTGCAGAAGGGTTACTCATTGATGGAGAGGAACAGACCCTGCCTGCAAAACTGTTCATTGACTCAGTCGATGAAAAAACAAACACTTCTCGTATCCGCTTGATCTTACATGAAGGCAAATTCCATCAAGTGAAACGGATGGTAAAAGCCGTTGGAAAAGAAGTCACTTACTTGAAACGGATACGTATGGGGAATTTTCTTCTGCCAGAAGATTTAATTCTAGGAGAGTATCGCCAAATGACACCAGATGAATTGGCACAAGTAAGAAGTAAATAGAGCCTGAAACACAGCTTATAGGATTGGGGTATACTACTCAATCCTATAAGCTTTTTGTTTAGGGCTGACAAAGAAGTGTATAGTGGAAAGTCTAAACACAAGAAGGAACTAAAAAGTAATTTCCATATACGATTATGATGTTAAATCAACCAATTATGACGGATAAAACAAAATAATAAATATATAATGTATTATACTCAGTGTATAAATCATTTGAATTTTTTATTAACTAAAAATATTAATTATGTAATTTGCTCAAATAATATTTTAGGAAATATTATGCTCTATTATATTTCTATTTTCCCAAAATGGGAGGTACATAACGAATGAAAAAAAGCTGTTTTAAAAGTTTATTTAGTTTATAACCAGGAATAATAATTTATTTATGTGAGATGGTAGTTCAGAGAAAATATCTATAGGTAGGTTCTATGTCAATATTTCAAAACAAGGCAGAGGGGAAGTATGAAAAAGAATAATTTCATCTTGATGGATAATCTTGGAGTGGAACATAAAAACAATAAAGTATTAAAAAATATAAATATGCAAATTGAACATGGAGAATTTGTATTTTTGATAGGAGAAAGTGGCTCGGGAAAAACCACTTTAATTGAGTTGATTCAAGGGAGACGAATGTATAATACGGGTAGCTTGAAAATCAAGGATAAAGAATTATGTCAATATAACTATATCGAATTACAAAATTTAAGGGAAATGATGGGGGTAGTTTTTCAAGACACAAGATTGATTGAAGAGTGGACAGTATTTGAAAATATAGCTTATAAATTGGAATATTTAGGTTATCCATTCTCATTGATACAGTCGAAAGTTGAGGAAGTTACAGCAGATCTAAAAATAGATCAATGTATAAAAAATTTACCTAGAAATTTATCTGGTGGTGAAAGACAACGTGTGAATATTGCCAGAGCAATCGTTGCGAATCCCCAAATTATTATTGCTGATGAACCGACAGCTAATTTAGATAAGGCAAATGCAAAAATAGTATTTGAGTTATTGAAAAAAAAGAATAAAATAGGCTCTACGATTATTATGTCTACTCACGATCCTAACTTTATAAAAGAATCTGAATTTAGAATCATTAAGTTAACTAAAGGAGAGAAGGTATATGATCAATGTGGGTCCAACTATTTTATCTAACCTATATCTTGTTAGGAGAAGTATTAAAAGCGCATACAAAGTAGGGATTAGATATGTTGTTTCGATTACTATTATTGGCATCCTATTTTTTGAGTGTGTCTTTTTGCAATTGTATTTACAAAGGTTTATTCAAATCATGGAACAAGAAATAATGAGTAGCAATTTAAAGTCGGCACAACTAAGTTTAGATGGAAATCAGTTTTTAATTATGCAAATTTCTTTTGGAAGGGATATTTTATCCTTTTTAATAGTGATAATTAGCATATATATATTATTTGACTTTAGAAATAAAATTTTACTAATCAAGGTAATTGATAGAACAGATGTTGAAACAAAAATATATTTGGGAATCCAACCTAAATATGTATTGAGAGAATTATTACTAAAAATTTTTTTTATCTACATAATTGGATTAAGTCTTAGCTATATCATTTGTATCTTTCTAAATATGAAACTATTTTCTTTATTCAATTCTATTTTGCCTTATGATTTACAAGGACATCATAGAAACTCGATTTTCTTTTCAATGTTTTTTTTTATGTTAATACTTTCTATAGTGTTAGTATTCTACACTATTATAATAGAGTTTATTAGTATTCAGAGATTTAAGAGAACCTTTTCACTGTATTAGTACTAATACAGTGAAAAGGTTTCATAAATATTATTGTTTTTTTTTGTACATGTGTAATCAGTTTTATTACGGAGTTCTTTTTTTCACATTCTCACCAAATAAAAGTATAGATTTATAAAAATATGCGTATGTAGAGCAAATAAACTGACTTAATTATTATCCAACCACAGTCATACATTATTATGTAAGCATCCAACAGCAAAGTACATAAAAGTTTTTCTAACTGCATTTAAACTAAAAATAGATAGAGCAATAGAAACAAAACCTACTTATAGGATTCAGGAACGTGTTCCTAAATCCTGTAAGTAGGTTTTGTTTATTTATTGAAATCATTATAGATGGCAACCTAAAACAGCTATTTTTCGTTTTTCTGTCTCACGCCTCAGATCAAAATGATTCTTTTACAATCTTCTCTATAATTTGTTTCATTTTCCCTATGATTTGTTCATTTATTATATCTTTTGAAAGCGCTATAATGACAGTGCGAATGAGGTGAAAGGAGTTTTTATATGAGAAAAAGGAAGGGGTTAAAAGGTTTTTTTGGGAATTTATGGCGTTATAAGGCGCTTGTTTTGATGGCGATCCCTGGGATGATCTGGATGATTTTTTTCTTTTACATCCCGGTATTAGCAAATGTCGTTGCGTTTAAAAATTTCCATATTTCTGCGGATGGCTTTCTTGCCAGTTTAAGAGAGAGCCCATGGGTTGGATTGGAGAATTTCAAATTTTTATTTTCTTCTGATCAAGCCTTTCTGATTACTAAAAATACGATTTTATATAATGTGACATTTATTTTACTGAATCTTTTGATATCTGTCGTGTTTGCAATCATTATGAGTGAATTGCGAAATAAACGATTGGTAAAAGTATACCAGACCATGTCATTGCTGCCCTATTTCCTTTCTTGGGTCATCATTAGTTACTTTGTCTATGCGTTTTTAAGTCCAGATAAAGGGATCTTTAATCAATGGCTGGCAGCAAGTGGGAGAGAAACAATCAATTGGTATAATGATCCTAAATATTGGCCGTTTATTTTAGTCTTTATTGGAACATGGAAAGGGATCGGCTATAACAGTATCATCTATTTTGCTTCAGTTATGGGAATCGATCCGACGTATTACGAGGCAGCGATGGTGGATGGCGCAAGCAAGTGGCAACAAATCAAACATGTGACGATTCCACAATTGATCCCTCTGATGACGATCTTGACGATATTAGCAGTTGGAAATATTTTCCGAGCGGACTTTGGTTTGTTCTATAATATCCCAAGAAATTCCGGAGCGCTTTATGAAGTGACACAAGTTTTAGATACTTATATCTATAATGGGCTGACATCCACTGGCGACTTTGGTATGACGGCCGCAGCTGGGCTGTATCAATCGGTCGTCGGCTTTGTTTTATTAATGATCACCAATACGATTGCTCGTCGTTTTGACAGCGAATCGGCATTGTTCTAAGGAGGAGAAAAATGAATAAAAAGAAAGTTCAACGAGTAGAGATTCGCTCGTTTAGTCAAACCACCAACTTTTTCTCCAATATTTTGATTGCACTTTTTGCTTTTTCTTGTGTATTACCATTTATTTTTGTAATTGCGATCTCTTTTACAGATGAATCCATTTTGTCCACGCAAGGGTATAGTTTCTGGCCTAAAACACTTAGTACATTTGGATATACTTTTTTGTTTGACCAGATGCAAAACAAAATTTTTCAGGCTCTTTTCGTCACTGTTCTTGTGACAGTAGTAGGAACGTTGATCAATAGTACAGCAACTTCTTTATATGCTTATGCTATTTCTCGATCCAACTTTCCATTTCGTCGTTTCTTTACAGTCTTTTGTTTGATCACGATGTTGTTCTCACCAGGGATGGTTGCCAACTACTTAGTGATGACGAATTTATTACAACTGAAAGATACGATTTGGGCATTGATTTTACCGATGGCGGTCAGTCCGTTCAATATTATCGTGATGCGAACATTCTTTAAACGTTCGGTGTCTGATTCGATCATTGAATCTGCTAGGATAGATGGGGCGAGTGAACTTCGGATTTTTGTACAAATCGTCTTACCTTTAGCGATTCCAGGAATTGCGACAATCAGTTTATTTGCAGCTTTAGGTTATTGGAATGACTGGTTCAATGCGTTACTGTATATTCAAAACGATAATCTCGTTCCATTGCAATATTTATTGATGAAGATTCAAAGCAATATCCAATATCTTACTCAAAATGCTGGAGCAGGTAGTCAGTTAGCCGGCGGTCTTGCTTCTGTTCCTGGAGAGTCTGCTCGTATGGCAATCGTTGTTATCTCAACATTACCGATTGCGATCAGCTATCCATTTTTCCAAAAATATTTTGTTAAAGGGTTAACGATTGGCGGCGTCAAAGAATAAAGCACTAAAATAGGAGGAAAAAGATATGAAGTTATGGAAAAAATTAGCTTTTACAGGATTCTCAGCACTAACAGCAATCAGTTTAGCAGCTTGTGGGGGCGGGTCAGGTGACAAGGACGATGCAGCGGCCAGTGATACAACGACATTACAAATGTACCAGATCGGTGACAAACCAGATAACCTTGACCAGCTGCTGGAAGTCGCGAATAAACGTATTGAAGAAAAAATTGGTGTAAAAGTCAATATCAATTACATTGGTTGGGGTGACTATGAGAAGAAGATGAACGTGATCATCTCATCTGGTGAAAATTACGATATTGCTTTTGCCAACAACTACGTATCAAATGCACAAAAAGGCGCATTTGCAGATTTGACTGAATTAGCTCCTGAGTATGGAAAAGAAGCGTATGATTCTTTGGATGAAGCATATATCAAAGGTAATCTGGTCAATGGGAAATTATATGCGTTCCCAGTAAACGGCAATGTCTTTGCACAACAAGTGTTGACCTTCAATAAGCCACTATTAGATAAATACAATTTATCGATTGATGGTATTGAAACGTATGCAGATGCAGAAAAAGTTTTACAAGAGTTCCATAAAAAAGAACCGAATACAGCGGCTTTTGCCATTGGTCAAGGATTTAAAGTACAAGGTGATTTTGATTATCCACTAGGAAATACTTTGCCATTTGCGGTTGATTTGAATGGTGACAAAACAAAAATTATCAACCAATATGACAACGAAAATTACATTGAACTGTTACGGACGATGCATAGTTGGTATGATCAAGGATTGATCCCTAGTGATGCAGCGACTAGTAACAAAGATTATCCGTTAGAAGGTAATACATGGTTGATGCGTGGAGAAACACAAGGACCATACGATTACGGCGATACGATTTTAACAAATGCTGCAAATCAAGAATTAGTGTCTAAACCGATCACGGTTCCGTTGAAATCAACAGGACAAGCACAAATGGCAAATTTTGTTGTCTCTAATACGTCAAAAAACAAAGAGAAATCAGTAGAGTTCTTAGCGTTATTGAATAGCGATCCTGAATTACTTAACGGCTTGGTTTGGGGGATTGAAGGAGAAGCATGGGAAAAAGTTGGCGATGACAAAGTGAAATTATTAGACGGATATCAGCCAAAAACTCACATGTCTGCTTGGAATACCGGTAATAATAAAATTCTTTACACACAAGATACGATTACCGATGAAATGATTGCTAAAAGAGATCAATCGATTGCAGAAGCTGAAACTTCTCCAATCTTAGGCTTCAGCTTTAATACAGACAGTGTAAAAACTGAATTGAGTAATATCTCAAATGTCATGAATCAATACCTTGATGGGTTGAACACTGGAACTGTCGATCCAGATGAAACCTTACCAAAACTAATGGATGCCTTAGATAAAGCTGGATACGACAAAGTACTGACAGAAATGCAAAAACAATATGATACATTCCGACAAGAAAACGATTAATCCATACTGAGGTTGTGACGGAAGTGTCTAGCTCCGATAAATAAGGCGGAATCCACGGAAATTGCTCCTGAATTTTTGTGGATTCCGTCTTATTTCCGAAGGAGTTACTTCTGGTATCGGTTATCTAGCTGATAACCGAAGTGTTACTCCTCGAAGACCATTTATTTGGTTTTAAAGGTTCCAATATGCTCAATGTTACAGTATGTTTTTGTATAATAGGATATGATGAAGAATAAAGGGGGAAAGTCCTGTGTTAGGTAGAGCATTGGAAACAGTATTCATACGCGTATGGGTCATCATGAAATTGACATTGTATTTTTGGGGCTTAGCTGTATGTGGCGGAGTCGTTTTAGGAATCGGACCAGCTTGGAAAGTTGTCAATGAACAGTTTTATCTCCATGGTTTCGAATATAAAGACATCACGATCAGCGAAAGTTGGCAGATGTTCAAACAATCCTTCGTAAGAGGAAATCAATTATTTGGTCTTTTTTCGGCTGGTCTTTTTTTGCTTAGTTATAACTTGTATTTATCTGTACAGATCCAAGGGATTCTTTTCTTAGTGATTGATTTTATTATACTGTTCAGCATGTTGTACGCTTATGCGACGTATCAATATAGTATGATCTTGGATAGTGGCTATCAAATGACTTTAAGAAATCTATTAAAGTTAAGTTTGGTTTCCAGTTTCGCTAGTTTTTCAACTTTCTTAAAAATCATCCTTGGTAGTGGTTTGATTCTTTGGGGGACGTGGAATTATAAAGGGTTGATTTTATTTGGATTGATTGGGTTACTTACAGTTTGGAACGGAACGATCACCAAACAATGGCGGGAAAATCTGGACTTGCAGTTGGAAACATATGAATAGGTTAGATTTCATCTTTTCAAAAGGAACGTTGTTAAACCGCTTATTGCGTAAATATGCCATCATGATGATTGCTCTGACGATGATTGCAACGATCATCATCAGTGTGCATACATTCATCCAAAGACAAATCCAAGCACAACAAGTAGTAAATGAGGCAGTTCAAAGTACGTTGCGAACGCTTAGTGATAAAACAACGTTAAGTAAAGTGATCAAAGATCAATTTGTAGGGGATTCAGATAAAATCGAGAATACCACCACTTATTTAACTAAACCGATCGATCAATATTTGATGTATGCGTATGACCGACAACGACAATCTGCTGATTTTCTTTCATTCCCTAACGTAGTTCGTGATATGTATGTCAATTATGAAGAGGTAAGTAGTGTGTACCTTGTGTTCAACCAATTACCAGAATATTTTGAGTCCACTAGAGAGAACAAAGGCGGGACAGTCAAGAAGGGAACGCCACAATTAAAACAGGCTTTTTATATCAAAATGACGATTACACAAGGTGGCGCAGAAATTGGCAGTATGTTTGTAGGTTTTGATAAAGATGAACTTGATGCAGCGCTAACGAATTTAAATACGTTTAATGGGTTATCTCTTTACATGATTTCCGGAACGAGTAATCGGCTGTATACATTTCATGATCGAGCACTGGGCAAAGAACGAATCTTTGAGCAAGAAAAGTTGATCAGTCAGACCCTACAAGCAGATTCTACATTACCAGTAGAGAAATTAGAAAAATCGAATTTTATCCAATCGCAAGAGGTGTCCGACGATTATCGTATTTTAGCCACATTGGATAAGCGTACGGTTCGCCAAGTAACAGAAAAAAGTTTAGCACCGTTGATTATTGGCGTCATTTTATTGGATGGGTTATTGCTTTTATTTTTATACAAGACGTTCAAACGTTACTCTCAACAAATCGATCGTGTCATGGAAGCTATGGATGAAGTGGCTAGAGGGAATTTAGATACTCGTGTGGATACTAGTATCACTGAATACGAGCTAAAAGACCTATCAGTTGGAATCAATGAAATGCTAGGCAGTATCAATCAGTATGTGGAAGATATCTACAAATTAGAAATCAAACAACAAGATGCGCACATGCGCGCATTACAAGCGCAAATCAATCCGCATTTTCTATACAACACATTGGAATATATTCGAATGTATGCCATCAGTGAAGGCAGTGAAGAACTAGCAGATGTTGTCTATGCTTTCTCTGCATTATTACGTAATAACACCAATCAAGAAAAGACGATTCATTTAAAAGAAGAATTGGATTTTTGTGAGAAGTATGTGTACCTCTATCAAATGCGTTATCCTAGTCGCATCGCTTATCATTTCACGATCGAATCATCATTGGAAGAGATTGAAGTACCGAAATTTATCATCCAGCCATTAGTAGAAAATTATTTTAAACATGGCGTTGATTTTACTCGTTTTGATAACGCATTGAGTGTAAAAGTATTTGAAGAAAATGGACTTGTTCATCTTTTGATCCGTGATAATGGCAAAGGAATCACAGAAGAGCGACTAGCTGAAATCAGCGCACAGTTGGCGCAAAGTAAAGTAAAACTCAGTGGATCGATCGGCTTACAAAATGTCAATGAACGGTTACGTGCTAGTTTTGGACCGAGTTATCAGATGACCCTAGCTAGAAATGCAACTGGTGGATTAACGATCCATATTACTTTTAAAATAAAAAGGGGAGCTGCTGATGTCTTATAATGTACTACTAGTTGATGATGAATATATGATCTTGGCTGGCTTACAAAAAATCATCAATTGGCAAAATTTAGGATTTAACGTTGTTGCTACTGCAGAAAATGCTATGCAGGGACTATCGATTTTAGAGACGCAGCCAATTGATCTAGTCGTCACAGATGTAACGATGCCTGAGATGAATGGATTAGAATTTATTGAAGCTGCTCAAAAAGAACATCTTTTTGAATTTATGATCTTATCGGGCTATCAAGAATTTGATTATCTAAAAAGCGGGATGCGGTTAGGCGCTGTTAATTATTTGATGAAACCTGTCAATAAAGCAGAACTGATTACTAGTCTTGAAACCGTCAAGAAACGCTTGGATCATCGAAGACAACAAAAAAACCAACAAGAAGTGTACCAAGAAATTCTGTTTAGCCAATGGTTAAATGATGAATTGGATGAACCTAGTGAAGAAGAACTATTAGAAAAACTAGGCAAGCGTCAGCGACGTGTCTTACTTGCACAAGTACCTAGACAGGCTGAAACGACAATCAGTCAGTGGCTAACAAAAAGAAAAGAACCTTTTTATTACCAACGGAATTATGGAGAACTTGTTTTATTTGTTTTGTTACTTCAGGAAGAGGCAGTAGAGCGGTTTAGCTATTTTGTCGAACAGTCGCTGATGTGTGAGAATTGGCTGATCAGTATTGGGGATGAATCTTGTGATCCGGAAACGATACCGCAAAGCTTCCAGCATGCTAAAGATAATTTACAACTACATCAATTCTATGGGGATCGAAATCAACGTATTTTTTATGCCGAACAAGCAGGAATCAAACAATCAATTGATTTTGTATCATTTAGTCGTGTGTTGAAAAGTGGTCAGTTAGCGGTCGCGCAACAAATGATCTCTGACTTTTTTGAGCAATTCCAACAGGCGGTCATGTCGCCTGAAGACATCCGTCATTTCAGTTTTTTATTATTTATGGATATCCATCGTGAGCTGATCCGTTTAGAAGATGATGAATATTTAACAGGCATCCAAAAAATCAATCAAGCAAAATCTGTCCAAGAGTTGCATCAACTCCTATTATCTTTATTGGAAAATCAGCATAATCAAAAATATAGTCAAAATGTCGAAAAAGTTCTTCAAATCTTACATGAGAAATATAAAGAACCGTTAACCTTGAAAGAAGTCGCAGAACATTTGCATCTGAATGTCATGTATCTAGGACAACTGTTTAAAAAAGAAACTAAAAAAAGCTTCTCTGCGTACTTGAATCACTTAAGAATGGAACAAGCAAAATGGTTGCTGATCCATAGTAATCAAAATATCAATGAGATCTCTAATGAAATCGGCTATAATAATACGACCTATTTTTCAAAATTATTCAAAAAAATCGTCGGACAGTCGCCTTCAGAATACCGAGAAAATCAAGGTCAAACAGAAGGAAGTTTCATCTAAATAAAAAACAGAGATCGTGAGATTTAATATCTCGTTATCTCTGTTTTTATATGATTGAATTAGTAAAAACAATCATATAAAAAAACAAAAAATATAAAATATGTGATGGGTTCTATGTTAAAATGGACGATGTAGATTGTTTATGATGGTAGCTACTCAGGGGGTGATGCTTATGAGCACTTTCCCACTTCAACGAAGGGAGTAGCCTTTTGTCTATTGCGGAAGCACTGGCATTGATGATCCAGTTCGGATCGTTGATGCTTGCGCTTGTTGGCATTATGCTGACAATAAGCAAAAAAGATAAAAAATAAACCCGTCATAAACTTTTAGCAGAAGTTGACGGGTTTACTACGTAAAATTTTGCTACCACAAAACGGCTACATTGAAGCGATGTTCACACATCGCTTCTTTTCTTTAGTATAGCATCTTAGCGAGTCATTTGTAAATAAAGAGTCATGGATAAAAAATCATTTGAGTAAGGAAATAAAAAAACATAGTTTGTGCGGATGCTGTTCTCTTATATTCTTTTTTTTATATGATTGAATAAGTAAAAACAATCATATAAAAAAACAAAAAATGAAAATATGTGAAAGGAAATATGGTAAAATAAACCATGTAGATTGTTTATGATGGTAGCTACTCAGGGGGTGATGCCTATGAGCATTTTCCTACTTCAACGAAGGGAGTAGCCTTTTGTCTGTTGCGGAAGCACTGGCATTGATGATCCAGTTCGGATCGTTGATGCTTGCGCGTGTTGGCATTATGCTGACAATAAGCAAAAGCGATAAAAAATAAACCCGTCATAAACTTTTAGCAGAAGTTGACGGGTTTATTTTAGCTCAAAACATGCTACCACAAAACGGCTACATTGAAGCGATGTTCACGCATCGCTTCTTTTCTTTAGTATAGCATCTCAACGAGTCATCTGTAAACAACGAGTCATGAGTGAAATCAATCATTCAATAAAGTCCTAATGAAGTCGCACATTCTCTAAAATTAGTGCTGAAGAGGATGGCAAATGGAATTAACTACAGAGTAAGCACTGGGGTAGAAGCTTCCTTAACCACGCTTCTTTTCTAGCTGAACCACTGATACGATTCTTGGCGACTTAAAGAATAAGGCAAGCTATCCTCTGAATAAGTTTTAGTATGAGGAACAATGCCTAAATGGTAGTTGATCGTGCCACCGTTTAGTAAATCTTTATGAGTAAAATATAGCTTTTCATAAGTGTAGCCATCTCGACTTACATGGTGAATAAACTGTTGTTGGGGCTGATTAGGCGTAGCATGGATAGTCAATTGATTGCCGTTTGAAAGTGTTAAGATCACTTGATCAAACAGTGGGATACCAATGACATACTCACCGGTTCCAGGTGTAACTGGGTAAAAACCTAAACTGTTAAAGATATACCAAGCGGCCATACTGCCATTATCCTCGTCGCCAGGATAGCCAGTAGGTGATGCATCGAAAAGTTGCGTAAGCAACTGTTTGATCAAAGGTTGTGCCATTTCGGGTTTCCCAAGGTAATGGAAAAGATAAGGGTAGTGAAAACTTGGTTGATTAGAGATGGCTAATTGTCCAAATTCAGTTGCTGCCATCTCACTCATTTCATGGATTTCAAACCCATAACCACCGACTTCAAACTTAGGCGGTTGATTACATAATTCAACTAATTTGTTCTCAAAAGCTTGTTTTCCACCATGCGCTTCGATCAGTCCTGCAAAGTCATGGAAAACAGCAAAACTACTTTGCCATGCACTTCCTTCTGCGTAATCTGTGCCCCAAGAGATAGAGGAGAAATCAGGACGGAATTGTCCTGAGCAGTCTTTTGAACGCATAAAACCAGTTGTTGTATCAAAAACATTGCGATAGTTCATGGATTGTTGCTGATAGTGATGAGTTGTTTCAACATCAGCTAGTGTTTGAGCAACTTGACTGATACAAAAATCACTGTAGGCATAATCAAGTGTGTGATTGATCGATTCATGGTAATGGTTTGGCACGTAGCCATACTTCAAATAATCGATTGTCCCTTGGCGACCATAATTTTGTTGATCACTTTGAACTGTCGCCCCTTTTTTCATGGCTTCTAAAAATTCCGGCATATTCTGACTGCCGATACCTTTGATGGCAGCATCAGCGATCACTGCATCGATCAATGTTCCAGGCATGAGACCTCGTTCATCTGGAGAAAGCCATTTAGGTAAGAAGCCAGTTTCTCGATAACTGTTTAAAAAACCTTCCAACATCTCTTCATATTTTTCGACTGCAATCAATGAAAAGAGTGGGTAAACCGTTTTGTACGTATCCCAAAAACCATTATTTGTATAAAGAATCCCATTTTTTACTGTACAACTAGTGGTATCATAATGGATTTTTTTTCCTTCTGGATCAATTTCGTAAAAGGTTTGTGGGAATAGGAATGTCCGATATAAATTGTGATAGAACGTTTGCGTTTGTTTTTGATCATGATGGTTGATTTTGATTCGATCAAAGTAGTTTTGCCATTGCTCCCGACTGTCTAAAAGATAGTCTTTTTCTTGTTTTTCTTGCTCTTGTTCCAAATTGTGGTGAGCTTGCTCATTACTGATGAATGACGTTCCTAGCCGAATCGTCTGTTGCTTGATATGACCAAAATTAAGAGCTACAGTGTCAGCTTTTTCGCTAGAATACTCGAGTTCACTACTTGTCAGAGGCTGATCGAGACTCAAAACAAAATAAAAAGTGAAATTCGGATCTTCTGCACCCGCAAAATGAGTGACTTGGCCTTCTAGTGTGTAGGCATCTTTTGCAGTAAGACGGAAACGGCCAGGAAAAGTTAGTAATAAACCGCTATCATTTTGTTGGTAAGTGATGGAAAGGATGCCGCCATACATACTAGGGATTAATGTCGATTGAATACCGTAACGCAATTGGTCAATGGAAAGGTGGGTGGGACAAAAAGTACATTCTTCTGGGCGATACGAACTTTGGGCATGGAACACCGTGGGTTCTTGTAATACTCCACTGAACGGAGTCATCAAAAAGTGGCTGAAATCCCCCATCCAAGGACTAGGTTGATGAGTCAAACGATAGCCTTGGAAAATCCGGTCATCGGGGTGAAACCACCAACTACCTCTTTGTTCATTTGTCTGTGGGGCAAAATAGTTCATACCAAAAGGAACGCCTGTATAAGGCAGGCAATTCCCATTAGAAAAGTTGGCTTGATTCGCAGTGCCATGACGTGTATCAATTTGTTGAATGTCCATGTGTATACTCCTTTGTCGATTGTCGTTGGATCAAAGTAACAGGATGTTTGATGTCAGCCGGTTTTTCTTTTGTTTGTAACCACTGGATCATCGCTTTGCCCGCAAGTTCGCCTAATTGGAGAAAATCTTGGGCAATCGTTGTTAAAGGCGGATCAACCAAAGCAGCAGCTTGGATATCATCGAAACCAATGACGGAAAAATCATTGGGAATGGTGTAACCCAATTGTTTTAACGTAGTCATTGCTTGAATTGCCACTAAGTCATTCTCACAAACAAACGCTGTAACGCCATGTGTATGAATATAGTTAGCTAATTCATTAGTGGTCGCCATTGGATCATTTAATGCAGTATGGAACGATAACTCTGCTTTATTCAGTGCTTCAAGATAACCGAGATAGCGTTGTCTCACGGATTGTGGATGGGATAAATCGCCAAAAAGATAAGCAATTTTTTTGTGACCTTGTTCAATCAGCTGATTAGTTCCTAAAGAACCACCTTGAAAGTTATCCGATAAGACAGTTGGAAAAGGTAACTCATATATTTTTTTATCTAGCATGAGCACTGGAAAGTCTTTTAAGGAAAGCTCAAAAAGCAAGTCAAGATGTTGATCTGTTTCAAAAGCATAATAAATCAAGCCATCAAATTCTTGCATCAGATCATTGGCTGTCTTTGTTTCTAAAAAATCTAAAGTCGTCATCATGACCTCGAATTGATGTTCTTGCATGATTGGATTCAAGCCCTGAGTAAAGTCACCCACGGATAAATCAGACAAGTAAGGCAAAAGAAATAAGATTCTTTTTTGAGTAGAGAGACTACGTGAAGGAACACCTTTTTTGGGAGCTTTAACAAAACTTCCTTTTCCGCGTACACGATAAATCAATCCTAGTTGTTCTAATTCTGTCAATGCCCGTTTGGATGTGATCCGACTAACATTGTATTGTTGGGATAGTTCTTTTTCAGTGGGAACTTGACTGTCGACAGGTAAAGTTCCATCATGTATTGCTTTTTCTAGCGCTAAAAATATTGTTTTATATAATGGTTGCTCCATAATTACACCTCTTAATGATATATCATAACTAAATCATAGCATAATAATTGAAAAAGTAAATAGAAAAAAGTTTATTGAAAGCGTAGACATTTATAGTATAAGCAGGTATAATCCATAATGACATATCAAATAAAAGGGAGTTTATATAATATGGCTTATAAAGATATACCTAATTCAGTGAAGCGATTTATGGATGACATGATACAAAAATGTGGAGAAGAGCATGCAGATTGGGCTAAGAATTTTTCTTCTGCCTTTGCGAATACGTTATTGACCACAGTCAAAAGGCAAGAGGATGGGACAACTTTTCTACTCACAGGAGATATCCCTGCAATGTGGTTACGTGATTCCACCGCGCAGGTTCGTCCTTATTTAGTGATTGCGAAAGAGGATGAAGATTTAGCTGACATGATCAGTGGGTTAGTCAAAAAGCAATTTTACTATATCACGATCGATCCATATGCAAATGCGTTCAATGAACAAGCAAATGGCGCAGGGCATCAAACCGATCACACTCAAATGAACGATTGGATCTGGGAAAGAAAATATGAAATCGATTCTTTATGCTACCCTGTTCAACTAGCTTATTTACTTTACAAGAATACCGGACGTACAGATCAATTTGACTACTCATTTATTGAGGGAATTAAAAAAATCTTAGAAGTTTTCCAAGTAGAACAAGACCATCAACAATCGCCTTACACCTTTACAAGAGACACCACAAGAAAAGAAGATACGTTAGTCAACGAGGGACGTGGATCGGCGATTGCGCCCACGGGTATGACTTGGTCAGGATTTCGTCCGAGCGATGATGCCTGTCAATATGGCTACCTTGTCCCATCCAACATGTTTGCTGTAGTTATTCTAGGATATGTGGAAGAGATTTTTACCTCAATTCTTGAAGACCAAGAAATCGTTGCAAAAGCAAACGACTTAAAAACAGCCATCCAAGAGGGGATTGCCACCTATGGAAAAATCGAAAATCAACAAGGTGAAACGATTTATGCGTATGAAGTAGACGGCTTAGGGAATGCCTCATTAATGGACGATAGCAATGTGCCTAATTTGATTTCAGCACCTTATTTGGGTTATTGCTCCAGTACAGATGAACACTATATAAATACGCGAAACACTTTGTTAAGTGAAGAGAATCCTTACTATTATGAAGGGAAGTATGCAAAAGGAATTGGTTCTTCGCATACGCCCGAGAATTATATTTGGCCAATCGCCCTAGCGATGGAAGGAATGACGACAGAAGACAAACAAGAAAAAGAACGAATCCTTGACTTACTAGTAGCGACCGATGCAGGGACACACTTGATGCACGAAGGTTTTGATGTGGACAACCCGCAAAACTATACAAGAGAGTGGTTTTCTTGGGCAAACATGATGTTTTGTGAGTTAGTCATGGATTACTTTGATATCCGAGTGGAAAAATAAGGAGGAGAATAGATATGAATAAAAAAGTGTATATCATTTCTCATAGCCATTGGGATCGTGAGTGGTACATGGCATATGAGCAACATCACATGCGATTAGTGGAGTTAATGGATGATTTGTTGGAGCTGTTTGAAACCGCTCCAGACTTCAACAGCTTTCATTTAGATGGACAAACCATTATTTTAGATGACTATCTACAAGTACGTCCTGAAAAAAGAGAAGCAATCCAACAAGCCATCGATGCAGAGAAATTACGGATTGGACCATTTTATATTTTACAGGATGATTTTTTAATTAGCTCAGAGTCAAATGTTCGGAATATGTTGATCGGTATGGAAGAAAGTCGCAAATGGGGAACGCCGGTCATGCTAGGTTATTTCCCTGATACCTTTGGCAATATGGGACAAACGCCACAAATGATGAAGCAAGTAGGACTAGAAGCTGCTGCGTTTGGTCGTGGGGTGAAACCGATTGGCTTTGATAATCAAGTACTAGAAGCTGAGAACTATTCATCACAATATTCTGAGATGTGGTGGAAAGGTCCTGATCAAACGGAGATCTTTGGGTTATTGTTTGCCAACTGGTACAGTAATGGGAATGAGATTCCAGCTGAGAAAGAGGCTGCGATTCGTTTTTGGGATCAGAAGTTAGCAGATGCCGAGCAATATGCGTCAACGGACCATTTACTGATGATGAATGGGGTGGATCACCAGCCTGTACAAAAAGATATAACAAAAGCAATTCGATTAGCCAATGAATTGTATCCTGAATATGAATTTATTCATTCCAACTTTACGGATTATCTAGCAACTGTACAACAGGATCTTCCTCAGGATCTTGGCGCAGTTGAAGGAGAATTGACGAGTCAAGAAACCGATGGCTGGTATACGTTAGCCAATACAGCTTCTGCGAGAGTTTATCTCAAACAGTGGAACACAAAAGTACAGCGTCAACTTGAAAATGTCACAGAACCTTTAGCAACGATGGCGTATGAAGTAACAGGAAAGTATCCCCACGATCAATTAGATTATGCTTGGAAAACACTGATGCAAAACCATCCTCACGATAGCATTTGCGGATGTTCAGTTGACTCCGTACATCGAGAAATGATCCCGCGTTTTGAAAAAGCCAATGAAGTGGGGAGATTTTTAGCACAAGAAGCGTTGGATCAACTGGCAACAGCTATTGATACCAGTGGATTTTCGAAGGAAAGTTATCCTTTTGTCGTTTTTAATACCGCTGGAATGACCAAAACAGGGTCAGCCGTAATCACTTTAGAGTTGGAACGAAAACGATTTGCAGAAGGGATTCCAGAGGAGCTATATCAAGAATTGGCGGAGCAACCTAAGAAATACTACCATGTGGAAACGTCTGACAAAAAACAGATCCCAGCTTTGGTTTCTGAAGAAGTTGTATCATTTGGCTATGATTTACCGAAAGATCGCTTTAGAGTGCCATATATGGCAAGATATGTCACGATTGAGCTACCAATTGATGAAATGCCCGCATTTTCTTGGGAAACATTCGCTTTAGTTGAAGGAGTTGCGGATGAAAAACAAGAGTCGATGATTACTCAAGCAGGAAGCTGTATTGAAAATCAATTCGTGCATGTATCCATTGAGCAAAATGGGACATTGACCTTATTGGATAAAACGACCGGGCAAGAATTTGAAGAGTTATTGACATTTGAAGACGTCGGTGACATCGGTAACGAATATATCTTCAAGCAACCAGAGAATGAAAAAGCGATTCTTTCAAAAGACCAACCGAGAAGTACTGTTGAGATCATCAAGGATACATCTGAAATCGCTCAAATCAAGCTAACTCAAACCATTGACATCCCTATTTCTGCAGATGCTCGGTTAGAAAAAGAGCAACAAATGGTACGAGAGTTCCGCTTTAGACAAGCCCAACGCGCAAAAGAAACAAAGCCACTGACAATCACAACACTGATTACGTTGCGTGCAGAGAGCAAAAAGATCGATTTTAAAACAACTATCGACAATCAGATGAAAGATCATCGCTTACGTGTCTTATTCCCGACGAAGTTACATGTGGAACAACACGAAGCAGATAGTATTTTTGAAGTCGTAGCTCGTCCAAATCAAGTCTCTGCAAGTTGGGAGAACCCGACCAATCCCCAGCATCAACATGCCTTTGTCCAATTAGGGGATGAAAGCCAAGGGATAACGATTGGTAATTTTGGTTTGAATGAATATGAAATCTTGGATGGAAAAACTATTGCGGTGACATTACTGCGTTGCGTCGGTGAGATGGGCGACTGGGGTTATTTCCCGACACCGGAGGCACAGTGTTTAGGTGTTCACCAATTCGATTACAGTTTAGAGGTTCACTCCGGAAAAGATAAATTTGACACATACAAACATGCTTATGCAGCTCAAATTCCATTTTCGACAAAGCAATTGTCCAATCAAGTAGGCAAACTATCACCGAAAAAACAATATTTATCAATCGAAGGGGAAACGTTTGCAATTACTGCTTTGAAACGAAGCAAACTTAATGATAAACTAGTAGCGAGAGGATTCAATATGTCTAGTCATTTAGAATCGTTACATTTGATGAAAAATGGCAAAAAAGGCAAACGGTTGAATCTCCTTGAAGAAGAATGTCAAGAGACGATTGACGAAATGCTCCAGCCTTATGAGATTCGGACAGTCGGCTTTGAGGAGGAATAATTGATGTATGGTGGAATAGAAGCAGGTGGAACAAAATTTATTTGTGCAGTATCAAATCAGGGAGAAATCATTGAAAAAATCAGTGTACCGACAACTTTACCAGAGGAAACGTTGGCGTTAGTATTTGATTTCTTTGATCGTTTTGAATTAGAAGCAATTGGAATCGGTTCCTTTGGCCCCATCGGTATTGATCCAACCAATGAGCGTTATGGCTATGTCTTAGCTACGCCTAAACAAGGATGGCGAGATTTTGATTTCTTAGGAAGCATCAAACAACGATACGACGTTCCTTTGGCATGGACAACCGACGTCAATGCTGCGGCATATGGCGAATTGTTGAAAGGGGCGGCGCAAGGTAAAAATAGCTGCATCTATTTGACTGTCGGCACAGGTATTGGTGGCGGAGTCGTGTTGAATAGCGATATTCTTTCTGGTAGTGCGCATCCGGAAATGGGACACATCATGGTCAAACGTCATCCAGAAGACAACTACGAAGGAACTTGCCCTTTCCATAAAGACTGTTTAGAAGGATTAGCTGCTGGACCATCGATCGAAGCACGTACAGGAATCAAAGGACAAAATTTACCTGAGGATCATCCTGTCTGGGATATCCAAGCATATTATCTTGCCCAAGCATTAGTCAATTATACATTGACATTAGCGCCAGAAAAAATCATTTTAGGTGGTGGTGTCATGAATCAAGCACACTTACTACAAAAAGTGAGAGAACAATTTATGACATTGATGGCTGGTTACATGGAAACACCGCCAGTAGATGAGTATATTGTTCAATGGGGCATGCCGAATGAAAGTGGGATCATTGGAAGCCTGCTGTTAGCGGAAAAGGCACATCGAGAAGCAAATGAATTTGCATAAATCTAAGAAGAAAATAGCGACTTTTAATTTTTAGATGGAAAATTGAATAAAAATAGGTATAGAGAACGACTGTCATTATTGGTAGCCGTTCTTTTTTATTCTATATGTTACGTACTAACGTTGTGTTGACAAAAGAATGTATTTTTAGTACGATGTTGTTACAAATTAGAGGGAGGGGTAGATTATGGGACAATCCACAATTACATTTAGAATTCCAGATGATGAAAAAGAACTAGTAGCAGAATATGCTAAAGCACATAACTCATCATTGACGGAACTTTACAGGACGTCAGTACTTGATAAAATCGAAGATGAGATTGATTTAAAATTATTAAAAGATGCAATGGCACTTTCTAAAAAGAAAAAAGAGAAGGGGATTTCTCAGTCTGACATGGAGAAGTTGTTAGATGAAGTATAAAGTTATCTATATGCCTCAAGCGCAGAAACAGTTAAGAAAGATGGATCGAAATCAAGCAAGAATAATCGTTGCTTGGATTAGAAAAAATTTGGAAGGAACCAGCACCCCTCGACAACACGGTAAAGGATTGACGGGAAATCGAGGTGGTGAGTGGCGGTACCGCATTGGGAATTATCGCATACTAGCAAATATAATTGACTCTGAAATTATAATTGAAATATTTGCTATTGGTCATAGAAGTATTATTTACAAGAAATAATCGTTGCAAATGAGACTGGTTTGGAGCAACATGAATCCGAACTTAATTGATTGGAAAAACAACTTGTGTCAATAATTGGTCTTCCGGTGTATCAAGCGGATTACTTAGATAGTAATCATACGCCTGTACTTTCCAAATGATTTTCTTGGAGATAAACCAGCATTGCCTCGTATGTTGCCTCAAGTGTGGCGTAAGAATCTGGATGTGTGGCGATAACGGCTTTTCCACCATACGTTTGACTCATATACACCTCATCACTTGCAGAAATAGCTGTATTGATAGGAATCCCTAACTCAATGTCAAAGACGGTAAAGTCTTCGTTGCTATTCAGATAAGCACAGTAGGGGGCGCTAATCAGTTGGGCACCTTGTTGGGCAACAGCTTGCATCAATTTTTCATAGCCAGTATCTATTGCAGCGGTCATGTTCTCCATAGTAACAGCAGTCGCTTTGGTTGCTACAGCAATTTGTGACGAAAGGTTAGTTCTTTCAATATTCATATGAATGATTTCCTTGATGTTTTATATACATATAATGTAAGTGAAACATATAGATGCTTACTGTCGATTTATATTTTTTGATAGAAATAGGAAAAAACTGAGAATCGGGACCGTATTAAGTTCCCTAATCTCAGCTTTTTTTATGACTATTTTCAAGTGTTTACCATAATCCCGGCAATGCTCGTGCAATGATTTTTTCTTGTGTAAATGGATGGGTCATATGGAGTTCCAACGCATGGAGCATCAAACGTTTCGCTGACTTCGTTTGATAGAGCGGGTCACCAACAATGGGGTGGCCTTGATGCGCTAAGTGTACGCGGATTTGATGCGTCCTCCCTGTATCTAGGACACAATAGACCTTTGTTTTATCTGCCGAAACTTCGGCGACTTGGACATGTGTGCTGGCTGGTTGCCCATTTCTTGGATCGACCACTCGTTTGCGACGATCATGACGATCTCTGCCGATTTTGTCTGTGATTGTTACATCTTGAGAAATTTTACCCCAGACAACGGCTTGATAACGGCGGTAGATTTTTTTCTGTTCCAACATTCTACCTAAAATAGGCAAAATAAAAGGATTTTTAGCGAATAGAACAGCCCCGCTTGTTTCTTTGTCTAATCGGTGAACGACATATGGACGTTGGTTTTTTTGAGCTAAGTAAGCAGCCAGATGATTCAATAACGTATTCGTTTCCGTCGGTTCATTCGGATGCGTTTTGATACCGACTGGTTTATTAACAATGATCAAGTGCTCGTCCTCGTACAACACGCTGACTTTTGTTGCTTCCCCCAATTGAACATCTTGGTAACTATAGTCAGTTTCCTCAAAGTGCAAAGTGATCTGGTCCCCAGCTTTTGCTTCGTGATGGAATAAAACAGGTTCGCGATTCACTAAGACGTTTTTACGTATACGCAAAAAGTGACGGACTTTTCTTGGTACAAGCCACTCGTTTTCTAGTAATTCTCGAATCGTCATCGTTGGATGAGATTCAGGTAACGTGATCGTGATGTCCACATGCTCACACCTTTCATTGAAATTCAGATTCATTGTAACATTTTTAACAGATATTTAAGAAAAAAATGGAAAATTTCTGTCATTTCATATGCTAAACTATCCACATTGTGAATAAACAAAGCGTACACCTACATCTCAAGCAGGACGTCACGCATAATTAGTTATGTTAAAATGAGAAGAATGAGATCAATAGACAGGAGAAGAAGTGAATGGATTTTCAGAGCATGTTAGGAAGAATAAAAACTGCGCTCATCAGTTTTTGGCGATGGATTAAGCCTTACCTTGGACAATTCCATCGCTGGCGCAAGCGCATTTGGAAAAAATATCATATCAACAAGTTGATTTTACTGATCGGACTGATCTTCGTATTGATCACGAGTATTTATCTATTTGTATTAGCAAAACAAGCGAATGTTGAAACACTGAAATCTGGTTTGAGTCAATCGACCGTGATCTATGATAAAAATAATGAAGAGGCTGGGACGTTGTATGCGCAAAAAGGGTCTTATGTGGAGTTAGATGCGATTTCTCCATTGATCCAAGATGCCGTTATTTCGACCGAAGACCGGAATTTTTATCAACATCCTGGTTTTGATATCAAAGGGATTGCCAGAGCAGCAGTAAGGATGATTACATCTGGTGGTACAGGCGGGGGTGGCGGAAGTACAATTACCCAACAGTTAGCCAAAAATGCGTATCTTACACTAGATCAAACGTTTGACCGAAAAGCAAAAGAACTTTTTCTAGCGATTGAGATCGAGAAGAAGTACAGCAAAGAAGAAATTTTAACGATGTATCTGAACAATGCCTATTTTGGTAATGGGGTTTGGGGCGTGCAAGATGCCTCTAGACGCTATTTCGGAGTGGATGCTAACAATGTCACTCTGTCTGAAGCTGCTACGTTAGCGGGGATGCTGAAGGGGCCTGGTATCTACAACCCAATTGATCATCCGGGAAATGCCAATAATCGGAAAAACACAGTGCTAAGTGTGATGGCAGAAAATGGTAAAATCAGTGAAGAACAAGCAGCTGCTGAGTCTCAAACGGACATCACGCACTATTTGAATGATACGTATACTGGTTCGGAGTCTGGTTATCGTTATCCTTATTATTTTGATGCAGTGATTGATGAAGCTGTTAGTGAATATGGCTTAGATGAAGCAGATGTCATGAATAAAGGCTATAAAATCTATACGTCATTGAATCAGAATTATCAGCAACAACTAGAAGCGACTTATCAAAATGATGCGTTATTCCCTCCAAATGCGACAGATGGCGCCATGGTCCAATCAGGTTCAGTTGCACTAGATCCGAAAACAGGCGGGGTTGCAGCGCTCGTTGGTCGACGTGGGGAACATGTCTTTAGAGGATTCAACTTTGCGACGCAGATGAAACGTTCACCTGGTTCATCGATCAAACCGCTTAGTGTGTTTGCTCCCGCATTAGAAGCTGGCTATACACCGTCAAGTATTCTTGAAGATAAACCACAATCTTATTATGATGCACACAACTTTGATGGGACCTATCAAGGGGAAGTACCGATGTATCAAGCGGTTGCTCAAAGCTTGAATTTACCAGCTGTGTGGTTACTTCATGAGATTGGTCTTCAAAAAGGCTTTGATAAGACAAAAGAATTTGGCTTACCTTTAGCTGATTCAGACAAGTATTATGGGTTAGCGTTAGGTGGTTTGAAAAATGGGGTATCTCCTATGACTATGGCGGGGGCTTATGGTTCATTTGCCAATAATGGGAAGATGTATACACCGCATTTGATCACCAAGATCGTTGACTCTACTGGAGCAGTCATCGTTGATAATACCAACAGTAAACCAAAGCAGGTCATTTCCGAAGAAACGGCGAACCAAATGACCAGCATGTTACTAGGTACGTTCTCAAATGGAACGGGTGTTGCAGCGAATCCATATGGTTATACGGTGGCAGGAAAAACAGGAACGACAGAAACCAATTTTGATGCAACAAAAGCGAATGACCAATGGATTGTTGGATATACCCCAGATGTAGTCATCTCTACTTGGTTGGGATTTGAAGAAACGAGTGAACTTCACTACTTAGAAGGTACAAGTGGCAATGTGGTGGGGAAAGTCTTCAAATCGGCAGCAGAAGGCATCTTGCCTTACACTGAGCAAACAAGATTCAATGTTGCGGATGCCTATGCTACCGGTGGTCAAGTCGTCCCAGCAGATCAAGTACCAGATAATTCACAAACCAATGAAGAGAATCAGGGGAACTGGCAAGACAATTTAGATCGTTATGGTGAACAAGCGAAAGACGGTCTAAGGAATTTTGGTGATATGCTGAGAGAAGGCGTACAAGGTATCGGTGATGCAACACGAGATCTATGGCGTCGATTCCAGGGAGAGTAGGCACTTTGAAAACGAATCACCTCATGTTACAATAGAGTTTATTAAATAGAAGAAAAGAGGCCGTCGTATGTCAAATATTTATGATAGTGCAAATCAAATCGAACGTGAGATTCGTGAACTAAAAGAATTCAAAGAGCTAGAAGAAGCTTATGCAAAAGTAAAAGCGAATGAAGAAGCACATCAACTATTCAAAGATTTCCAAGCAATGCAAATCGAATTACAAGAAAAACAAATGAGCGGACAAGAATTCAGCGATGAAGATGCTGCCAGAGCCCAAGAAATGGCAATGAAAATCCAAACAGAAGAAGTTATCAATGACTTGATGCAAAAAGAACAAGGATTCAGCACGATCATCAATGATTTGAACCGTATCATCATGACACCAGTACGCGACTTGTACAGCGAATAGTCATCAGCAAAATAACTCTTTGGCATGAAATCTCTAAAGGATTTCATGCCAGTTTTTTTTATAAAAAACAATTTTTTCTTTCAGGAGAAAAAGTGATGGACAGGCAATGATCATCCTTTGTTATCATTAAGTTGCAGAAAGATACCAATAAACAAATGAGAGGATGTGAACCTATGCGAAAAAAAATGACAATTGAAATTAACGCACCTATTAAAGAATTGAATGTTACAACACCTTTTGACTTAGCCCTTTTCAATCAATTTATTCTACATAAACGAACAAAAGAGTTACTACAGACACTAAAAAAAATGAAACATCAACTTGTCGAAGATTCATGGGCCTATGATAAACATTTTCGTTGGGTATCCACAAAAACGCATTTCGAGCATTATCAAAACAGTTTGATTTGGGCAGAAAAACTGGATCGAGTCATTTACCAGCGGTTAACAGAAAAACAAAAGAACCACACGCCTTTTTCTCTTCTTTCGCTCATGATAACTCATCGTTATATCCACGAATATGCACGTTATACGGTGAAAGACCAACGAATGATCTTTCAAGAAATCCGCCAAAGTCCACAAATAGAAAATAAAGATCTTTTTATGTTTGAAAAATTAAAAGAGGGTGTCAGCTTGGCAATTACGGCTAGAAGGCCTTCGCTAGCGGAAAAACCAAAGAATAACAATCAAACACAAAGTCTTTGATTGTGTCGGTGAGTCATAATTTAATAGACTGAATGAGGTCGGGACAGAAGTGTTTAGCCTCGAGAAATAAGGCGCCATCCACGAAAATTGTTTTTTAAATTTTTGTGGGTGGCGCCTTATTTTTCGAAGAGGTTACTTCTGTTCCCGCCGTTTATTCGGTTTTAGGGGGGCGAGAGTCCTAATGTCTCAGACACGCTTTGTCTGGGGAAAATTGTAAATTCTTTGAATCGAGTTTTAGATAGAAGCGGTTTCAAGGTAATTTGCTAATGAAAAATCTGTTTCTTTTAGTAGTTCAACGACGAGTTGAGTGACTAAAGCAGCGCCTTCTGGACTAAAATGGGTGTTGTCACAAAGGCCTGAGGGATAATTTTCATAAGTATCAACTGGTAAATGCAAGTAGAATTTTTTTGTTTCTTCTTGCGTATACTGTTGAAGAGTAGTTTGTGATCGAGTAAAAACATCCAAAATAGGGTAGTTATTTTTTTCTGCGAATTGCCTCATTGCGTTTGGATATTCTCCTAAGCAGTTCGGATCTAATTCCCCATTTTTTAAGTAAAGGCGTCGTGTGACAGGGGTCAAGAAAATTGGCTGTACATTTAAGGATAAGGCTGTTTGCGCATAGATATCAAGTGCCTCCAGATACCCACCAAATGGTTCTGTTCCTTTTGCTTCAGTGATTTTTTGGTCGTTGTGGCCAAACTGGATCAGTAAAAAGTCTCCCGCTTGAAATTCTTCTTTCAAGCAAGTGAATCGTCCTTCTTCAATGAATGATTTTGAACTACGGCCATTTTTTGCTCGATTGTTTATCCGAATCTTAGGTTGGAAGTATTTACCGAGGACTTCTCCCCAGCCGGTCTCTGGTCGAGCAGTCAGGTTTTTGATTGAAGCAGTGGAATCGCCTGCGATATGGATCGTTTGCATAGTCACTTTTCTTCCTCAAAGAAACCGAAATAGTTTCGCGCATTTGTATAACAGATATCTTCCACTAAGGTTCCTAAAAGATGGATGTCTTCGGGCGCTTCGCCTCGTTCCACGATTTCACCGATCAGCTCACAGAGAACACGTCGGAAATACTCGTGTCGTGTATAAGAGAGAAAACTGCGAGAATCCGTCAACATACCGACGAAATTTCCTAAAACACCGCTATCAGCAAGTTGTGTCATCTGTTCACGCATGCCTGCTCGGGTATCGTTATACCACCAACCAGAACCGAGTTGGAGTTTTCCAGCCGTTTCCTTTTGAAAGCTACCCATCAGAGCAAGCAGTAAGGGATAATCATTTGGATTGAGCGAATAAAGGATGGTCTTCGGTAATTGATCGTTTTTCTCGGCATGATCCAGCAACTGTTGCAGGTGGCTGGTTAGTGGTTGATCGTTGATCCCGTCGTAACCAGTATCTGGCCCTAAGCGTGTGAATGCTTGGGTATTGCAGTTACGATAAGCATGGAGATGCAACTGCATCGTCCAACCATGCGCATGATACAGAGGGATCAGCCGGTTGAGTGTTTCTGTTCGATAAGCATCAATTTCTGTCTGTGTCAGTGTTTCTTTTGCCAATGCTTTCTGGAAAATCTGTTCAAGTTCTTTTTCAGAAGCTTTGTGATAGGACAAGCGATCTAATCCATGATCCGATAGGCGACAGCCATGCAGGTGGAAATAGTCGATCCTTTGACTCAATGCGGTGATCAAAGAAGTGTAATCAGCGATTGGTTTGCCAATTACGTGAGACATTTTTGACAACCATTCAGAAAATCCCTCGTGGGTGAGATTTAATGCAGCATCTGGTCGAAACGCTGGTAATACTGTGAGATCAGGTTCTTCTTTTGCCAATAATTCGTGATAGACTAACTCGTCAATGGGATCATCTGTTGTGCAAATGACAGTCACCTTCGCATTTTTCGCAATCTCTCGTCGACGAAACGCTGGTTCAGCTAACCGTTTATTTGCTTGTTCCCAGATATTAAGAGCATTTTCTTCATTGATCAGTAAATCGATTTGGAAGAAACGTTTCAATTCAAGATGTGTCCAAGTATACAAAGGATTGCCTATGATTTTCGGCACCGTTTGACACCAAGCGTAAAATTTTTCGTAATCTGAGGCGTGACCAGTGATTTTTTCTTCTGGAACACCACAGGCTCGCATCAAACGCCATTTGTAATGATCGCCACTCAACCAGGCTTCTGTCAAATTAATGAAAGGTTTGTTCTCATAAATTTCTTTTGGTGATAGATGACAGTGATAGTCGATGATCGGCATTTTTTCAGCAGATGAATGGTACAGTTTTTTTGACCATTGATTGGTTAATAAAAAATCATCAGATAAAAACATTTACTTCACTTCTTTCAATTTCAGATTGGGTAGTGATAAGAAAAATCAAAGTGTGACACCATTTTTAAAAATAGCTAGTTCTCTTACATCGTTGGCTTCGTTTTTTGTCTCTTCTCCGCTCGCAACACGGATGATTTTATCGATAAATAAAGGTAAGACCTCTGCCATGGATTGAGTCAACAATTTACCAGCATCAAAGTCCATCCAATGTTGTTTTCGTTCGAATAAAGGTGTATTGGTTGATACTTTTAGCGTGGGAACGTAAGAACCAAAAGGTGTTCCTCTGCCTGTGGTGAACAAGACGAGTTGACAATCAGCAGAAGCTAACGCAGATGCGGCAACAAGGTCATTACCAGGTGCCTCCAGTAAACTCAGCCCAGTTTTACGTACTTTTTCACCATAAGCTAACACATCGACTACCGTTGAATTTCCTGCTTTTTGGGTGCAACCAAGTGACTTGTCTTCTAAGGTAGAGATACCACCTGCTTTGTTTCCGGGAGAAGGATTTTCATAGACTGGTTCATTATAAGAGAGAAAATATTGTTTGAAATCATTGATCAATCGAACGATCGATTCAAAGACTGCTTGATTTTCTGCTCGTGCCATCAGAACTTGTTCGGCACCAAACATTTCGGGCACTTCCGTCAAGATCGTGCTACCACCTTGTGAAATCAAATAGTCAGAAAAGGCACCTAGCAATGGATTTGCAGTAATCCCTGACAACCCATCTGAACCACCGCATTTTAGCCCAATCGTTAGTTTATCCAGAGGAACAGGAACACGGAAATCTCTTCGTGCGATTTCTGCTAATTCTTCAAGCAAAGAGACGCCATGTCCTATTTCATCAGTGACATCTTGGGCAGTTAAAAATTTTACTCGTTGTTTGTTATATTTATTTAAACTAGTCTTTAATTCTTGTATCGTATTATTCTCACAACCTAATCCAAATACAAGCACACCGCCAGCATTCGGATGATGGATCGCATCAGCTAGAATCTTTTTCGTATTCTCATGATCCTTGCCTAATTGAGAACAACCATAAGGATGTTTTAAAATCGTGAGATGATCGAAAGGATTGTCATCTGCATGTCGTTTTTTATATTCTTGGATGATCAATTCAGCGATTCCATTGACACAGCCAACGGTTGGAACGATAAAGAGATCATTGCGAATCCCAGCTTGTCCGTCTTCACGAAGATAGCCTTGAAAGGTGCGATTTTCTTGTGGATAGACGATGGGGCGTGATTTTGGTTGGTATTGGTAGCTTTCCTCACCAGAAAGATTTGTTTTGATATTATGCGTATGTATCCATTGTCCTGCTTTGACATCCGTCAAGAGATGACCAATCGGATAGCCATACTTGATCACATCAGCCCCTGCGCTCAAATCAGACAAAGCAATTTTATGACCTAAGGGGATTTCTTCAAAGGTAGTTAATGTAACATCATCGAAGCGAAGTGTTGTATTCGTTGGAATCGTGGTAGTAGCTACGACAACGCTGTCCTGTGGGTGTAATTGGATGATTCGAGTGGAGAAATCTGGATCAGTCATGTTTTTCATCCTTTCAATTCATATAATACGTTACGAATGCCTTTTTGATCGATCTCTGTCACGTAATGTGAAACTGTTTCTGTTAAATCAGGAAGTACGGATAGATCTTCGCCCCAAAGCGTTGGATTTTTCAATAGTTGAAGGACAGCAGTCTCTGGCTCAGCCCAAGCTTCAGCGAAACTAGCGAGTACCATAGAGTCATCGTTTACATGGATTTTCGAATGATCGGCACGATAAAGCAAGATCAAGGCAGCAAATGAGACAGTCAGATAGGAAGGAAGTGCTTCCCTTTTTTTAATGTATTTTTTTAGAATAGGTAGTAATCGTGTTTGAAATTTGGCAACACTGTTCAAAGCAATCGCATGTAATTGATGATGTGCAAAAGGATTTAAGAACCGTTCGTTGATTTGTCTAGCGTATGCCAGCAACTCTTCTTCAGGTAAGCGTAGCATTGGGATCAATTCCCTAGTCACTAATGTGTTGATGTAATCGGATAGTAGAGGATCTTTCATGACTTCTTCGACTGTTGAGACGTTTGACAGTAGACCAATCGCCACCATTGCAGTATGAGGACCGTTGAGTAGATGGACTTTTCGTTCACGATAGGGCGTCAAATCATCAGTCAAGACAACATTCAGACCTGCTTTTTTTAATGGTAAGTGTTCATTCAATTCCTCCGGTGCTTCGATCACCCACAACATAAATGGTTCAGCTTTTACCAACAGTTGATCGTCATATCCCAATCGTTGGTGCAGTTCATCGATTTCATCTCTCGGGAACCCAGGAACGATCCGATCCACCAAACTACAATAAAAATGATTTTCTTGGTGTAACCAATCGATAAATTCTGTTTCAAGCTGCCAATTTTTTGCATACTGTAAAACGAATTTTTTTAAAAGCTCTGCATTGCGATCAATCAGTTCGCATGGGATGATCGTGAGTCCATTTTTATTCATTTTGAATCGATGATACAAAAAGGCAGTCAATTTTGCGGGGAAGCTTGTTGGGGGGAGATCATTTTGCGTATCGGCTTCATGATAACTAATACCAGCTTCTGTCGTATTAGAAAAGACAAAGGCTAATTCATCGATTTCTGCCAATGCGAGGAACTCTTGCCATTGCTCGTAAGGGTTGAGCGTACGGTCGATCACAGTGATCGGCTCTGTCGTATCGATGACTTTACCATCAATTAACCCTTGGAGTAGAACTGTATAGAGTTGATCTTGTTCAGCCAGCTTGTCACTTAGTCCGTGAGCTAGTGGTTGGACGATTGCAACATTTCCTTGATAGAGGCCTTGATTGTTTAACTGCTGAAGTTGCCAACCAACGAATCCTCTCATAAAATTCCCTTCACCAAACTGTAGACAAGTAATTGCAGCTTGATTTTTAGGGTATTGCTTTTTAGTTAATCTTTCCATTGAATGATTTCCTTTCTGTGAGACAAAAATTTTATGATAAAAATCTCTGAAACGTAACGAGAATTATCAATAGTTGTTATTTTTATGACGGCTACATGCTTATTTTTCACGAATTTGGTGTTTTTTGTTGATAGCAAAATCTATTGCTCGTGTTCATGCTTAAATCAATCAATTGGTGGCGCATTCATCGTAATATGAATAGAAGTTTTAGTCAACATAGCTTGATATCGTTAGGTTTGACTCTTTCAAAAAAACTTATGTTTTTAAATAGTAGTATGTTAATCTGAAAGAGTGAAGATACTCATTGCTTTAGAAGATAATCAATTTTACATAAAATGTAAGCCTTTTAATTTCGGGAGGAGAGGAAGTTTGATGAAAAATAAAATGTTGTTTTATCAAATGTTTTTACCGATTTTTATTATCGGTATGGTACTAGTCATTGGCTTTAGCTTATTTATCTATACCAACACCTATGACTCGATTGAAGAGAACTATTTACTAGATAAACAAAATCTATTGAAACAAATCAAAACAAATGTAGAATGGAAGTTTCGAACGATCGAGTATTCTTTCGCTACATACGGCTCCACTAAAAACTTCTCCGAAATATTTCAATCTCCTTTGAATCATACCGACTACACTATTTATTCCGAAGTACGAAAAGAACTTAATTTTATTGAAACGATCGCAATGGAGGAAAATGCGTTCAAGTTAGTCAGCCTAAAAGGCGGTTGGGGTGTCGTGAATGGGTCGCTGAATCAACTATCACCACAAGAAGTGACTGATTTAAAAGCCCAGTACGTCCATCAGGATCAACAAGTTTTTTGGACGAAACAACCAGATGGAATTGAAATGGTTGTTGCATTACCTAAAGCAGTCAGTGAAAAGTATGCGCTAGGTTTTGCTTCGATCGACCATCAGGCGCTGAAACGAATCATTGAACGAAGCAATGAAGACCGCTTAACGATCTATTATGGAGCAGAGATCCTTTTTACCGATGCTGAATCATCAAGAGAAGGGATGATAACAGTCAAAAATATAGAAGCGAATGTACCAACAGTGGTTCAAAGGAATGGTCGGAATTTCATCTTGCTCCAATCTGATTACAATCAATGGCAGTATCAATTAGAGATCGATCCTGCAACTATAGGTACGACTGTCCGAAACTTGCAAATCGGATTAGCCACTGTATCCTTTACTTTGATCATTTTACTGGGGGGCTTGTCCTATATCTTTTCTGAACGATATGTTCGTCCTATCAGTCAGATTCAAGACCGACTGAATCTCCATTCGGAAGGCTTGTCTGGGAAGAAACTAGAGAACGTTGTCCAGTCAGTGAGCCAAGTAATTGGTGAAAATGAACTATTAAGTGCGAATTTGATTACACAGAAACCACAACTAGAAACTTTATTTGTCTTGAGCCTCTTTAGAAATCGTGTGGAAAAACGGGAATTGGATCAACGATTACAGCAGTTCAACTATGACTCGCAAAATGAATGTTACTATACAGCAATCGTGCAGATCGATTTTTTAGAAGAGAGCCATGGAGGAGAACGAGATTTATTGCTATTGGCTATCAACCAAATGATTGCTGAGATTGTTCCTAAAGAAGAACGAATGATTCCTATCGTGCTAAACGAAGAAATGCAAGCAACGATTTATCGAAGTCCAAAGGAAGAAGTATTCGCGAATAAAAAAGTAATGGATCACTGTCGCCAGATACAAAAAATGATTCAAGAATATCTCAAATTGACTGTTAGCATTGGGATCAGTGATTGTTTTACTACGCTGAATGACAGTAAGCAATCTGTCGACCAAGCGAAAGAAGCCTTATATCATCGGGTAAACACTGGACCAAATTCAATTGTGTTCTACCATGAAATCATCTCAGAGCAACAGGAGAAGACACTGATCAAATATCCGATGGAAAAACAAAATCGTTTATTTGAAGCAATCCGTTCAGGAAACGAACACGTCAGTTGCCTTCTTCACGAATTGATCGTTGAGATGTTCACTCAAAATAAAAATCGATTGAATCGAGAAGTTGTAGCTATTCGTTTAGTCAATGAATTTGTTCAGTTGGGGCAACTATTGGGTGTGAATATTACGCAGTTTGAAGAATTGAAGCAAATATATGTTAAGGTGTTATATACTTATCATCCTCAAGAACTTGAACAATTGCTGTTAGAACAATTTGTTCAACCGATCACAAAAAACTCTCAAGAAATCACGGAGCAAGAGTTTAAATCGTTATCAGAAAAAATGATCCATATCATCTATAGCGAATATGATTGTGATCTGTCGCTAGACATGGTGGCAGATCGCCTTCATTATAATCCTAACTATTTGAGTAACGTGTTTAAAAAAGAAACCGGTGAAAACTTTGGAGATTTCATTCAGAACTATCGCTTAGAGATCGCTAAGAAGTGGTTGACGGAGACGACGTTATCCGTGAAAGAAATAGCAGAAAGACTCAAATATCGTAACTCACAAAATTTTATTCGCTTTTTCAAAAAGAAAGAATCCGTCACTCCTGGTGAGTACCGTAAGAAAAACCGCTGAGGACAACTTAGTGACACCGATCATTAAAGTCCTACATGAGTTACTCAGGAAAAATATTTGTTTTTATTGTGAGGAATAGCACGATCTTTGAAAAATTAGTTTTTCCTAGATCGTGCTATTTAAATGAATAATTAATTTTAAGCGTATCTTTAAGTATGAAAGGGTCAACCTTTGACAGAGCCGACCAATGCCCCTTTTACAAAGTACTTTTGAACAAATGGATAAGCAACCAACATTGGCACTGTAGCAATCACGATGACGGCCATTTTGATCGTTTGTGCCGGTGGAATGATATCGACAGCACTACTTTCTGCCTGCATCCCGCTTGACACGATCACGATTTGACGTAACAAGATTTGAATCGGCCATTTTGAAGAATCGTTAATGTATAAAATCGCCGTCATATAAGTATTCCAATAGGTCACAGCATAAAAAAGTGAAATCGTCGCAATGGAAGGTAAAGCAAGGGGCAACATAATTTTGAAAAAGACTCCAAAATCAGTACAGCCATCCATTTTGGCAGATTCTTCTAAACTATTAGGTAAAGCTTGAAAAAAGTTACGCATGATGATCATGTTCATGGCGTTGACAGTTACAGGTAAAATCATCGACCAGTACGAATTGATCAATCCCAAGGAGCGCACCACTAAGAATGTCGGGATCATTCCACCACTAAAGAGCATGGAAAAGACAACCATAAAGTTAAAAAATCCTCGCCCAAAAAGATATTTACGTGATAATCCATAGGCCATCAATGAAGTCACGCACATGCTGACGACCGTCCCAAGCCCAGTAACCCCAATAGAAACAGCTAAAGCTCGGAAAATCGTTGGTGTAGATAAGATGTAACGATAGGCATCTAAAGAAAACGTAGTAGGGAAAAGGATGAATTTTTTTGCTACGACTTCTTGTGTAGAAGCAAATGAAGTGGCGATGATATTTAAAAACGGTACGATACAGATCAAAGCTAATAATAGTAGAAAAATGGAATTAAAAATCGTAAAGCTTTTTTCTCCAAGCGAAACCTTTTTTTTCATTTAGAGAGAACCCTCCTTAAACCATAAGTATTTTTGTACCTCCAATCTATCATCTGCTTGAAATTACGTACATAATCATTTTTTAGGGAAGGAAAATCATGAGGTTTCATATAGCTGCAACGGGCATTCCCTAAAAAATCGATCAGATGAAGCGGAAAGTGAGGAATCAAGTGATGATCGCCAGTTACCTACGTCAGTGAAAATGATTATATACGGAATTACTTTTCTTCCTTTATGCTGTGGATAGCGGTTAAAGTCACACAATGTTTAACAAGGAGGGCTTATGGAGAGTGTAAAAAGAGAGCTGGGTTCAATTACTTTATCAAAAAAGGAAGAACGAATAAAAAGAAGAAGGAAGACGATTGCTGGAATCAAAACGAATAAATTTTTGTACTTGATGATTCTTCCAGGAATCCTTTATTTCATTGTTTTCAGATATTTACCTATGGGTGGCTTAGTGATTGCGTTCCAAGACTATCAACCTTATCTGGGGATTCTTGGTAGTCCTTGGGTTGGTTTCAAGCACTTCATTCGATTATTTACTGAGCCAACATTTTTTATGCTGTTGAGGAATACGCTGATTTTGTTTGGACTGAATATTTTTGTCTTTTTCCCAATGCCGATCATTCTGTCACTTCTATTGAATGAAGTAACGAACAAGCAATTCAAGAATAGTATCCAAACAATCATTTACATTCCGCATTTCATGTCTTGGGTCATCATCGTCTCAATCACCTATGTCTTTTTGAATGTGGACGGTGGGGTCATCAATGAATTTTTGGCCAGTATTGGGCTAGATAAAATAAGTTTTTTGACGTCGCCTGACTGGACACGAACAGTCTACATTGGACAGGTGATTTGGAAAGAACTAGGGTGGTCAACGATCATTTATCTCTCTGCAATCACCGCAGTAGATACGCAATTATATGAAGCAGCCGAAATGGATGGGGCAGGACGTTTACGTAAGACGTGGCATGTGACATTACCTGCGATCCGTCCAGTGATCATTACCTTGTTGATTTTAAAAATTGGTCAAACACTTGACTTAGGATTTGAGCATATGTACTTACTACTCAATTCATTGAATCGCAGTGTGGCAGAGATTTTTGATACATATATCTATACTGCTGGATTGAAAAATGGACAATTAAGTTTTAGTACTTCAATGGGCTTATTCAAAGGTGTAGTGGGCTTGTTTATGGTCGTACTTGCGAACAAGGTAGCAAAAAAATTGGGTGAAGACGGTGTGTACTAGAAAAGGAGCAAACAGATGTTGCAAAAGTTAGAGAGTACAAATAAAAATTTGATCAGACTCCTGCAACTCGTTTACTTAAATTTTTTGTGGGGAATATTAGTCGTTTTGGGTCTCGGACTATTCACTTTTGGTCCAGCGTCTTACGCAATGGTCTCAGTGATCCGAAAGTGGCTACGCTCATCTGAAGATTTTCCACTGACACATACGTACTTTCGCTATTTTAAAGAAAATTACAAAGAAACGTTGTTGATCAGTTGGTTATATTTTGCAGTTGCTTTCGTCCTGTACGTAGATCTTGCCTATATCCAAAATTGGTACTTACGCGTAGTGATTTTGGTCATCAGCTTTTTTTACGTGTTATCTGCGCTGTATATTTTCCCGATTATGGCCCATTACCAATGGCAAGGGATGTTTTATAAAATCAAAATGGCTTTTTTGTTTGGTTTTTCTCAGTTACATTATTCACTTGTTTTACTATTAATCATTATTGGCAGTTATGCGGTAATTATTCGCTTAGTGCCTGGTATGTTGACATTCATGGGGAGTAGCTTCTTCTTTTTTGCCATCACTTGGACAGCGGTGCAACTATTTGATCGTCTTAAAAAGAAAGAAGTAGCAATAGATAAAAATACATTCAGTGAAGGAGAACAATTATGAAGAAAAAAATGTTAGTAACAGCAGGAATCGGTTTGCTCAGCATACTTGCTTTATCAGCTTGTGGCAATGATTCAAGTGATACATCCGCAGATACAGAGGATGGAAAAACACGAATCACGTGGTTGAACATTTTACATACAGCTTCGCCGCCTAATGATACGATCGTTGATAAAATCGAGGAGAAAACCAATTCAGAATTGACGTTCAACTGGATTCCTGATGCGTCAAAAGAGGAACGGTTGACCACTGCATTAGCTTCAAATGAGCTGGGAGATATCGTAACACTACAAATTGCTATGTTAAAAAATTCCTCTGTGCGAAATGCGTTAAAGTCCGGTGTTTTCTGGGATGTGTCTGATTATTTAGCTGACTACAAAAATTTAAGTAAGATATCAGAGGATCGAATCGAAGCGGCAAGTATCGATGGTGCACTATATGGCGTACCTATGCAAAAAGATTACGCTCGTGCAGGTTTAGTTATCCGAAAAGATTGGTTGGACAATCTAGGATTGGAAGTACCAGATACATTGGATGAACTTTATGAAGTAGCGAAGCAATTCACAGAAAATGATCCAGACGGCAATGGTGTCGATGATACAGTTGGTTTTGGCGATCGCGCCCCGAGTGATATCCGTTACACGAGCTTCAAATTATTTACATCGTATTACGGTGCACCGAATGGTTGGAAAGTAGAGAGTAACGGTCAATTTACACCTGAATTTAATACAGATGAGTATATGAAAGCGATGAATTTTTCTAGAGACTTATTTGAAAACGGTTACTTAGCGCAAGACTTTGCAGTGACTCAAAAGACAGATCAACAGGAACAATTTGCACAAGGTAAAACAGGGATCTATACCGGGATGATCGATATCAAAAACCTAAAAAATATGGGGAAAGATATTCAACCAGAGATGGAGCTTGTGCCAGTAAATAAAATATCAGATGGTGAAGATGGGGATTACCATGTATGGTCAGAAGGAAATGGCGTAGGGGGACTATTGGCATTTCCTAAATCCTCGGTCAAAGATGAAGCACAATTGAAGAAATTACTCCAGTTTGTCGATGATTTATTAGAAGAAGATATGTATAAATTGATGACAGGTGGTATTGAAGGAACACACTACCAATTGCAAGAAGATGGCGCGATTGAATACATCGACATGGATCTTTGGCAACAGGAAGTGCAACCATTATCCAGTTCAAGACCAAGTGAAGTTACATTTTCATTTAAAGATGCTGATCCAGAGAAAGAATTATCCAATCAATTAGTCAAAGAAAATGAACAGTTTGTTGTGTTAGATCCAACGGTTCCATTAGATTCAGAGAAAAACAATGAAGTCGGTTCAGAAATCGAAAAAATCATGATCGATGCAACTGTCCAGTATATTATGGGACAAATAGATGAAGATGGATTCAAACAAGCAATCAGCAATTGGCGTGCCCAAGGTGGCGATCAAATTGCTGAAGAATATGAAGAGGCTTATAAAGCTGCACAGTAATAGTAGATGTATCAAAGAAAGGGCTGTAACTATTCCAACCGCAGCCCTTTCTCTTTTAAAATGATTGATTGGAGGAAGAAGATTGAATTGGTCAGAGAAATTAGCAGATAGTATTATGGCACGTACACCTTATTTGTATCAAGATAAAGGATATGAACGAAAATGGTCATATGATTATGGTGTCGTTTTGAAAGGATTTCAGTTGTTATGGCTGAAAACGAAGGAGAAGAAGTACTTAGACTTTATTCAAACAAATATTGACTACTTCGTACAAGAAGATGGCTCGATCAAAGGCTATGAATTAAAAGAATACAATATCGATCATATCAATACTGGAAAACTGTTCTTTATCCTCTATAAAGAAACAGGAGATGAAAAATATCGCAAAGCAGCAGAAAATTGCGCCAAACAATTGTCGAATCATCCAAGGACCTCTGAAGGTGTGTTTTGGCATAAGGCGATCTATCCTTGGCAAATATGGTTAGATGGTTTGTATATGGGAGCGCCTTTTTATGCAGAATTTATCCAAACCTTTACGCCGAAAAAAGATTATCAAGATGTCTTACGTCAATTTGAGATCAGTTATCAGCGATTGTTCGACTCAAAAACGAATTTATTGTTCCATGCATGGGATGAAAAGATGAAGCAACCTTGGGCAGATCTAGAAACGGGATTATCCCATCATTTTTGGAGCCGCTCAATTGGTTGGTATTTGATGGCGTGTGTCGATACTTACGAGTTGTTGCATAAAGAAGTGGACTGTCGATTATTGGGGCAAATTGTGACATCCACATTGGAAGCATTATTGCCTTATCAATCAGAAACTGGCACCTGGTACCAAGTAACAACCGAAACGAAACGTAAAGGGAATTATTTAGAAGCTTCAGGAAGCAGTATGTTCGTTTATGCGATGGCAAAGGGGATTCGCTTAGGAATACTGGAGAAAGAAGTGTGGTTTCCTCAGTTGAAAAAATCTTATCAAGGTTTGTTTGATGAATTTGTTTTGGAAACAAAAGAAGGCTGGCTGAATCTGAATAAAAATTGCCAAGTTGCAGGTCTAGGCGGTGCAGACCAAAGAGATGGTTCTTATGCTTACTATATTAGTGAACCAATTGTATGTAACGATCAAAAAGGTGTTGGTGCCTTTTTGCAAGCCTTAGTAGAAGTGGAAGGTGTATCTAAGTGATAAATATTTTAAGCTTAGGTGCCTCAGTCGATAGACTCAACACGACGGTGATCCAACAAGCCATTGATCAAGTAGCCGAAGCAGGTGGGGGAAGAGTAATCATTCCAAGTGGGCAGTTTTTAACGGGGCCATTGTGCTTGAAAAGTAATGTGGAGTTGTATCTTTCTCCTGGAGCAGTATTGAAATTTACAGATGACCCAGCTCAGTATTCAGCTATTTTATCCAGCTGGGAGGGTGTACCTAAAAAGGTCTATGCTTCATGTATCTATGCGCAACATGCAGAAAATATTGCTGTCACTGGTTTAGGGAAATTAGATGGTAGTGGTCCTAGCTGGTGGCGCATTTTTCGAGAGGAGCATGAAACACTTGAGTACCCTCGGCCAAAATTGCTTGGTTTTGATCATTGTCGACGAGTAACAATTCGTGATATCCAGTTGGTCGACTCACCAAGTTGGACGATCCATCCGAATCATTGCCAAGATGTGACGATCGATCATGTAGTCATTTGTAATCCTGCTGATTCCCCGAACACAGATGGTATTGATCCAGAGTCTTGTCACAATGTGCATATCAGTAACTGCCATATTGATGTTGGGGATGACTGTATTGCAATCAAAGCAGGGACAGAGGATGCCGTTAATAAGGTACCTTGTCAAAATATCACGATCACCAATTGTACGATGGTACACGGTCATGGTGGCGTAGTGTTAGGAAGTGAAATGAGTGGCGGGATTCGGAATGTAACGATTTCGAACTGCGTATTCCAACAAACCGATCGTGGGATTCGATTAAAGACACGCCGAGGTCGAGGGGGGATGATCGAAGATGTCCGAGTAACTAATTTGATCATGGACCAAGTACTGTGTCCGTTTGTCATCAATCTTTATTATTTTTGCGGGCCTCGTGGCAAAGATCCTTACGTCTGGGACAAAGAAGTGTATCCAATCGATGAGCGAACGCCACAAGTTCGGCGTATTCATTTTTCATCGATCACTGCTAGAAATGTCCATGCTTCCGCAGGTTTTATTTATGGGTTAGCAGAACAAGCGGTTCAAGACATTTCTTTCGATCATGTCGATATATCAATGGCAAAAGATGCAAAAGTGGGAGTGCCAGCTATGATGACGGGTTTAGAACCCATGCGCCAACAAGGATTTTATGTGCGGTTTGGTAAACATATTTCTTTCCAGCAGATCACGATCAATCATCATGAAGGACCAGCAATCATGATTGAAGATTCGGAAGATATCGAAATTAAACGTATGCGATCGACAGAGTTGGATAAAAAGAATGTATCTATTATAGAAGGAACTTAAATAAAATGGAGTTGATTGAGTACTTAGGGAGAGACGCACGTTGCTTGAGACCGAGTGGTAGCTGTTTATCACAAAAAACCAACGATGATCAAGTAATTGAGTATTATCAATTGGCATTAAATGATCTTGAACCTGTTCCTGCCATTTATATTTATCCAGCAAAAAAGAGGGAGCCTCTGCCTGTTGTGATTTATCTGCACTCGCATGGTGGCGCTTTTTCACTTGGAAAAAGTGAATTGTTAGAAGCTGCATCCTATTTTGTGGAACCTTCGTTTGCGAAGGTTTTGACGAGTATGGGATATGGGGTATGGGCAATCGATGCTTGGGGATTTGAAGAACGCAGTGGAATTGCTGAAAGTGAACTTTTTAAGCAATTCTTATTAACAGGACGAACACTTTGGGGAATGCGGATCTTTGATGTGCTAAGCTTGATCGATTACTTGGAAACACGAGAAGATATTGACACACAACGTATCGCAACGATGGGGTTATCTATGGGTGGACTATTAAGTTGGTGGACAAGTGCATTGGATGAACGTGTGAAAGTATGTATTGACCTAGCTAGCCAAGTAGAGGTTGAAACGCTCTTGAAACATCAGATGTTAGATTGCCACGGTTACTATTATTATATTCCTAATTTATTGAAGGAATATACGACCCTAGCTATCCAGCAAAAAATTGCTCCTCGTAAACGGCTTACTATAGTAGGGACAAACGATCGAATGTGTCCAACAGAAGGCGTCTATCACTTGAATAAACAGCTAGATTTGTATTATCAACAACTGGGAGTACCAATGAATTTTCAAGGACACTCTTTAAATGGTGGACACTTTGAAACACGTGACATGCGAAGTAAGTGGCAAGCATTTTTAAAGGAGCACCTGTAATGGAAACAGAAATCGTGATCGACCCATTCTCAGAGCAAGCAGACTATCAGACCATCCAAGCAGGAATTGCTCATCTTAGCTCATTGCCGGATAGCGTAAAAAAGACCATGATTATTCAAGAAGGTGTCTATCATGAATATGTCGAATGTCGGCTATCGAATTTCCAAATGCTAGGACAAGGAGAAGTACAGATTGTTGGGTGCCGTTTTGCGAAACAAACACTTTCATCTGGTGAAGCAAGAGAAACGTTTCGAACCGCGACGCTATTTCTTGAAGGAGAAAACATTCGTCTCGAAAATATACAGATCATCAATAACGCCGGTGCAGGAGAACAAGTGGGGCAAGCAGTCGCGCTGTTCAATCATGCTCATCAAGTCCAGTTGATCAATTGTCGATTGTGTGGGCAACAAGATACATTGTGCACAGGACCGTTGCCGGCTACACAAAAAGATGGTCGTCTCTTTCTTACACCAGTGACGAAGGAACGCAAGTATTGTCGACAATATTATGAACGATGTTGGATCGAAGGGACTGTCGATTTTATTTTTGGTGGAGCAGATGCGGTATTTGACCATTGTACCATCAAGAGTTTAGCGTGTTTTTCTAATGGCTATATCACAGCCGCTTCAACGGTAAAAGTACAAGAACGAGGTTTTCTTTTTTTTAGGTGTGCAATCGTTGCAGATTTCGAGGTGCCTTCTATCTATTTAGGCCGGCCTTGGCGTCCATATGCTCAGGTGACATTTGAAGAGTGTGATGTAGGAGCGCATGTCCACCAAAGTGGTTGGCATGATTGGGATGAGAAACAAAACAGACAAACAGCACGCTATTACGAAAAAAATAATAGATACCAAGGGGAAATTTGTCGTGAATCATGGATCACTGTTGAAACGGAGGACGATTAGATGACGAAAAAATGGGAAATAAGTTTTGGTTTGATCGGTGGATCTGCTGCTTTGTTGTTTTTCGGTGGAATTGCTGTAACGTTCAATCAAATGTCTCTTTCAAATTTTCGAGAAACCTATCAGGCTCTCTCACTAGAGTACATTGGCAGTGTGGAAGAAACGTTTGAGTTATTAAGAAAAACAACAGGATTGTTTAGTGTGAGTCTGTTCCTCTCTTTGAGTGGATTATGTTTGGCTCTTTATTTATCGTTGAAGGGAAAAGCAAGTCCGATGGCAGCGCTCATTTATTTAGTTTCAGGAGTCTTGCTGTTGTTCGGTACACAATTCATTGCTTATCCTTTTGTCTTTTTCTATCTATTAGCAGCGGGTTCAAGTATGTATCGCCAAAAAATAGAGCAAAGGTGGGAAGCAGATGTTTCAAAGTAAAGCAATCAATCCAATCATTCGTGGATTTAATCCTGACCCGAATATTTTAAAAGTGGGTAGCTTTTATTATGTGATCGTTTCTTCTTTTGAATGGTTACCAGGCATTCGTGTATATGAGTCAACGGATCTAATCAATTGGGAACATAAAACGGATATTTTAACGAATCAAGTATCATTAAAGGGTCATCCAATCAATGGAAGTATCTGGGCGCCTCAAATCAGTTACTCAGATGGACGGTTTTATCTTGTTTATACAGATGTTAAAAGCGTAATACGTCCTTTTAAAGATGTTCACAACTACATGATGATTGCGGAAGATATCGAGGGACCTTGGGAGAATCCAATTTATCTAAATAGTAGTGGTTTTGATCCCTCTCTTTTTCATGATCCGCGTACAGGTAAGAAATGGCTGTTGAATGAAATCTGGGACTATCGACTAAAGACACCTAATAAATCTGCAGGGATCGTCATTCAAGAATATGATGCAAAACAAAAACAACTGGTCGGGCCGATTCACACGATCTTTACAGGCACGGAACTCGCAAAGACCGAAGCACCTCATCTCTACTATGTCAATGATTACTATTATTTGCTGACTGCTGAAGGTGGTACTGGTAGTGGACATGCCGTTACCGTTTGTCGTAGTCGTGATTTGTTAGGCCCTTACGAAGTTGATCCCCAAAATCCAATGTTGACAGCAAATGGTTACCCAAGCTCAAGCTTACAATGTGTAGGGCATGCAAGTTTGGTTCAAACAGAAGTCGACAGATGGTATATAGTCCATCTTTGTACTCGTCCTATCGAAGGCGTTGCTATCTTAGGTAGAGAAACAGCTATTCAAGAAGTGTATTGGACAGAAGACAATTGGTTGCGTATAAAAGAAGGAGGAAATGAACCAAGAGAGAGCGTCACCATTCCAACACAAGAGAAAGTGATCCAAAAGATCAATTCTTGTTTTTTTGATGATTTTGAAGGTAAAATGAAACAAAGTTGGAACGCTCGTCGTTGTTTACCAGACACAACTTGGTGCGATTTGACTAGTCGATATGGCTACTTAAGGATGCTCGCAGGAGAATCACTGCAGTCAATGTTTGACCAACACTTATTAGCGGTACGACAAACAACGTTTTCATTTATTGCACAAACTAAAATGGAATATGAGCCAAAGCACTTCAACCAAATGGCTGGACTACTTCTTTTTCTAAATGAAGAAAATTACTATTATTGCTGTTTGACCTGGGATGAAATGATAGGAAAGTGTCTCCGATTACTTAGTGCAGTTGAAGGCCATGTTACGATTAGCCCTGACATTTATCCGCTAAGAGGAAGGGAGACAGTGATTAAAGTAGTTGTTGAAAAGACTTTTGGGCAATTTTATGTGGAACGTTCGCAAGACTGGAAAAAAATCGGTGCTAAAATTGATGTGCAGACACTATCAGGTGGTTTTACAGGAAACTTTGTTGGCATAGGTGTGCATGATTTAAATGTAAGAGGAGGGAGCTATGCTGATTTTGATTATTTTAACTATCAGGAAATAGAAATGGAGTGAAATAAATAAAAAAAGATTAGGTGCAGTGAAAGTTAAATTTTACCTTGACCAATCTTTTTTTTAATGATAGTATAGTCAACGTTGCTGAAACATGAAAACAATCATGAAATTTGTTTAAAAGTTTTGTTGACAATCATATTTTCTTATGATAATATAACGAAGTTGGTTATGAGAGATAAGTTCATACGTGTTGATTTCGCAAAGAAAAAAACAAAATAAACTGTTGACAAATAACAAACGATAAGTTATGATAAGTGAGTTGCTAAAACGACCTCGTGAAAAACGGGCTCAAAAAACTTTTAAAAAATAGTTGACAATCATTCGATGGTTTGCTAAGATATAAAAGTTGCTACGGCAATCACAAACGATAAGTTGAGGCAGTTGTGTTTCATTTATCACGTAGACCTTTGAAAACTGAACAAAGTAAGACAAACCAAATGTGTAGGGCGTCTTGATTCAATTCAAGACAACAAACAT
>Ga0308169_10000192_pt1 | contig 114025 bp, 133 predicted proteins | sample PhyBR1_2_FD_202139 | JGI IMG/M metagenome (GOLD analysis project Ga0308169, IMG submission 202139) | Phyllosphere microbial communities from UC Gill Tract Community Farm, Albany, California, United States - DLSLSB.R1 | ecosystem: Host-associated > Plants > Phyllosphere > Unclassified | place...
TCATCAATAGAAACTGTTTTAACATCAGGATCGTTTAACAGGGCTACAGGTTCATTATTTTGTACTGATTCAGAAATTTTAAGAGCTTTATTAAGTAAACGAGTAATAACTGTTTTCTGATTTATATTAGAAAAATCAGCTTTGTATACAAGTTTTGCATCGGATGATACAAAAAGTACATTCATATTGCTAAATAATGCAAAAAGTTCTTTAAAATTCTTAATTAAAGAATTATTAATACATTGAACTAAAGGGTCATTATGATTATCAATATCAATAATTAATTGATATTGACATTTTTTAGGAAGCTGTGTATTAATATGATTAATAACTTGCTTCAGTGCAGTAAATTGAGCAGTACCAGTTTTCTTTCTAGAAATAACAAAAAGATCAAAGTCTTCACGGTATTTAGAGAAATCCATTACAATAGTATTATTAGCTGGCAGTTCTTCAATTTTACTTGAATCTGCAATAATTTTGAATGGTACTTTATTAGCTCTAATTTCACTAAAATGGTCAATTCGTGATTGAGTATCTACTTTGATACCCATAGTAGAATTATTAAATTTATCTTTAGGATAATAAATTTTTTTCACATTATTAGGTACAAATCTAAAATAGTTAAATACTTTAAAATAACTATCTAAATCTACACCAAGTAAAATATTTACCAATGGTTTACTACGTTTACGGCTGTCTACTAAAATATTATCTACTCGATATAACTTGGTAGACAAAATTTTACTTAAATTAATATTTGACATAATTCTTTTCCATTAGTTGACTATTATAGTGTTGACTGTATAATAAGATTCAACAATTACTTAGAGTTCAACCTATTTTACTGGATTATAAAAATGATTTCTAAACAAGAACACCTCCAATTCCTGCTGTCTGAAGATGCTGAAACTCATATTGATGATTTTATTGCTTTGAATGAAGGTTATGGTTCACATATTGCTTCTGGTTGGTTAGATCATACCAAATCAGCTGCTAAGGTAACATCAAATTCATTTAAATCAATTGACAACGTATATAAAGCTTGGGCTGAAGATGAAAAACCTAAGCTACTTAAAGCAATTGAAGAGTATGGTTCAAAACCTATTACTGTTGATCTGTGGACTAAATTCCAGGCATATACTTCATCTTGGCAGCAAGTATATATTTTGGATAACACTAAATTTAATGAAACTCTTAGTAAAATCAAGAAAAACGAAATGTCTAATCTGTTTGATTCTGATATTGGCGGTCGTTCTATTGATAAAACTTTTGGTAAACTGACTAAAGTTTCAGATCTGAAAGCAGTTGTTAACCGTTTTGATGGCAATATGAAAAAACTTGCTGACGCTTGTCGTGCTAGTGGTAATAGTCCTAAAACTATTCAGACTCTGCTTGCTAATGCTATTCATGGATTCTTTGCAACTACTAACCGTATTATTAATGGTTCTAAATAATTAATAAATTATATCCCTATACCTGTAAAGGTATAGGGATTTTTATTACATTTTATTTAATTTAGCTTTAGCTAATGCAAGGTATTTCATATTAGCTTTAGTTACAACAAAATTAACTTTTTGATTATGATTTCTAATTTTTTCTACATCATTAGAGCCATTAATTAATTTTTTAAAAGAACTTGAAGCTTTAATCCATTGCTCTAATTGTTTAATTAGGGAAATAATATCTTCTTTAGTTTCAGCTGCATTTACTAATGATGATAAACGAGCATCAGTTCTTTTAGAAATTTCTTCAATAGTAAAATTATGGCTTAGACCAAATTTCTTTTTAAATTTTGCATACGATAATGCAAAATTATCTTGTACTGTATGTTTTACTTGTTGAAATTTCCAACCTTCATTAAAGAATTCTTTAATGTCTTCTTCATTTGAATAATCTTCTACTAATAGATTAATAATAGTTTCTTTCATCTTATTTTACCATATAAATAATATACTATAGTATTTGTTTGTATTAATAAATACATTTATTCATACGCAAAAAAAAAACTAAAATTTTTAAGTTTTTTAAAATGATTGCTATAGTATTTAAAATAAAAATAAATGAAATATTCTTACCACTTTTTATCAATATGATATATTTTTCGCGCGGCTAATTAAATACATTTACTATTTGGTAGTTCATTAGAAAAATTTCATTGGTATCGTAACTAGAATTCTTTAAAGAATATATTATTTTGGTAATAAGCTTATTTTTAATAATAAATTCTACAGGATATATAAATTTATGCAAACTTGTCAAAATGTAGTTATTAGTAAAAAATTAATTAATGATCTTTCTTTTAGTCTTACCAGTTCTAAAGATTTTGCATTAGTAATGAGTTATCTTACTAATCAAAAAGCTAGTAAAATTGATTTTGCTTCAGAAAGTATTGAAAGCAGAAATATGATTTCCTATATCAACTACCAATTAAAAGATGATACTAAAAAGTTATCATACGTAAGCACTGATATTAATGATAATCATATTTTCTCTTTTGAAAAATACACTATCGTTATGAATTATCCTAATGACGAAATTACTGTTTCAGAAGATAATATTACTCTCAAATTATTTAAACTTCGTGGTCATAAAAATATTTTTATGATTGTTAATGAAGTAGTAGTATTTGAAATTACTAAAAATACTATTACTGAAAAAATTTCATGGAAAGTTTATAATCATGATTATGAAGATACTTTCCATATGTGTTTAAACTTACTCAAATAATTAAATCTTTTAGGGATAAATAAAATGAATACTAAAGATATTAAAGATGATATTAAATTAATCATTGAAGAAATGTCTAAAGTAAAAAGCAATAATATTCGTGCTTTAGTTACTTATCTTTTAGAAACTAAAGTTGTTGAAACTAAAATGCTTAATGATTGTAAAACTAAATCATTAGGTGTTGGTCTATCAGGTCTTAATAACTATTTAGTAGAAAAGTTTAATAACAAACCTCTTACTGTAGGTATTAATAAACCTAATCGATTTGTAAAAATTTCAACTGATTTAGTTTCATTCAGTTTTAATTTTAATGATATTGATACTCTTATCAATATTAGTATTCTTAATAGTGATGGTCTTTTTGAATCTTGTTCCACTATTAAAATTGATCATTTTAAAAATACTATTGATATACCAGTTATTTCTGGTTATATGGAAATGAATCATTACATCAATACATTTCTAAATGATTTTCTTGTATAATATAAATTCTCCTATACCATAAAGGTATAGGAGAATATTATTAATTTTTTTTTTTAATCATATAAAATATATTAAAAATTATAATTTTATATGATTAAATAAGTTTTATATAATTAATTTAAATATTTTGAAATTTCTATTATTTTGTTAGATTTTTTGTTTTTAAAGTAATTAGCAAAACTATTATTTTTAATGAGCGTTAGCGAATTAAAAATAATTAACTTCATTCTCTATTTATTTATAAACCCTGATATGAGCGTTAGCGAATGTCAGGGTTTATAAGTATTTATGAGTATTACGTTAGTAATACGAATAAATACGATAAATAGAGTAAAAGGATTTAATATATTATGAACGTTAGTGAAATAATATATTAAATCTTTTTACCCCCTAAAAATCCCCCTTTTCTCTTTTTCTGTAAAATTTCTACTGAACGGTGATAGACGTTCAGCTTTTCTACATGAAAAAGATCAATGGTTTTTGAGGGATTTCTAGGGAGTTACTGCAAATAGATTCTAACTTCTTGTTATAAAATTTTATAATATCAAACTAATGATAATAATTATCCAGTATATAATTAATTTAAAAATAGTATATTATTTTATTAATATTATAAAATTTAATTAATAATAAATTATTTAAATATTATTAATTAACTAAAAAACAAGTAATTTATAATAATTTTTATTATATAAAATAACTAATTAATTACCAGTTAATAATTTATATTAATTAATTTTTAAAAAATTTTTTTATAACAAATTTTTGTAATTGATTGGATTAATGCATTGTGATAGGTGCATTAAGAATAACTAGTCAATTTAGTTAGTGAAATGGTTTTAGTGATAGAAGTCATTTACAAATACAGTAATTGGATTTGAACTAACAAAAAAGTAGTTGGTGAACTGGTAAAGTTTTGTGATAGGAACTTTACGACTAATCGACTTGTAAATAAATTATATTTGATAAATTCTAAAGCGTTTACTCCAGTAAGTAAACTAGTCTGTTATCGTATAATTTAAATATTTGAGTGACTTATTGTTGTGAAACAATGACTCACTCTATACTCGGTAATAACCAAAGTAAACACTAAGCGCAAATTAGTATTTGGTATTACTGAAAGCATTAATCAATTGATTTTTATTTTATTAATAAAATTTAAATCCTCCTTTGCAAATTGATTAATGTCGGAGTAATATAGTATAACACTGCAAATCTATGATTGTACATGGGTATTCCGTGTAATCAAATGTCGTTATAATATTACTTGCGTATGTACGTGAATACATACTTGTTAGAGTCTACGTGCTCTACCAAATTCATTCATTAGATTTTATCTGGTGAATAACACTAACACCTTGCCCGTGTAACTTGTAGTTCGTTTTACTTCCCTGTGCGTTTGTAGTTTGGTTTTGCCTTGTTTTGCCTCCTTGTTGATTTGTGTGTTTTGAGCCTCGTATATAATGACTAATATTTTGATTGGTATTAGTCATTATTCTAATGTATATTCTATGAATGTATATTAGAATAACAATAAAATGATTTAAAGTCATATTGATTTTTCTCTCATATCTCTGCCCTATACCGTAAAAGGTATAGGGTTCTTTTTTGCATTTTTTAAATTGACAAATATACATATATTATTTATATGATAAAAGTTATATAATTATTATATAAATAATCTTTTATACAAGGTAAGAAAATGGAAATAGTATTATTTAAATTTATTGAAAATACTGAAGAAATTAATTTTCTTGATAATTTATTTAAAGGGCTTAAAGAGTTTAGTTCTAAGAATACAATTTCTTATGATTCCTCTATTAGTCTATCTAAAGTACCAGAAACAATTATTACTTCTGGAAAATTTAATTATTTAATGAAATATGTATTACCTGGTAGACTATCACTCTACGTAGATAATAACACTGTTCATGTATCCAATATAGCTAGTATTCGTATTAATACAGAAACTTCTAAATTACTTAGGACTTCTAAATTTTTACATTATAATATTAGTTTTGATTCTCTCACTAATAATTTTATTTTAACTATCACAATTTAAGGTTTAATAAATGACTTCTATCACTAAAATGGCATTTTCTTTTAAAAATTCTAAAACCATGTATTTTTCTAAAGCTTTGCTTGAATCTATGGATAAAAAAGAATTTAGTTTCTTTAATGTATCACTTACAAATAATGTCTTTACTGTATCTCAAAATACAGAAGGTAAAGCTAATAGACTTATTGTAGATGGCCGTATTTATGGTATTATTAATAATTACTCCATCCAAGAAATGCTTAGTAAACCTAATCGTATTTGGACAATGCGCATTACAGATCTGTATGCAGAACATCCAGCATTTAAAAATGATTATGAATGTTCTGAAGTGTGGGTTAGCAATATTTTTAAATTTGCTATTAAACTTCCATCTGAAACAGTTAAGCGTAAAGATTCGCATGTTGCAAGTAAAAAAGTAGTTAAATCTGTAACTGTACCTGTAATTAATCATAAAGATCTTCCATTTGTAACTGCATATCCAGATAATGGCGGTGTTTACTTTAGTAAAAATGCAGTAGAAATTCTTACTAAAAATGTAACAAGTGGTTTTGTAGAAATTTTTGGTCTTAATGGTAAAATCACTGTTGTCGAAGTTGACGATGAAAGTAAAGCAACTCTTAAAGTTTCTGATTTGGTAGCTAAACCAAAAGTAAATATTATTCTTGACAAATTGAATGCTAAAAAAGGTCAATATATTTTTGATCTGCAGCCGTCTAACGATCAGATGACATTTGTCTTTGCATAATAAATAAAATAAATGAGTATACCTTAATTGGTATACTCAATTTAAGCCAATATGGAGTATAAATGTACTGTACTTTAGATTACAAAAACATTGATAATACTATTGAATCTTTAACTAAAAGTGAAAGATTAGCTAAAAGTAAAGCTATTAGTAATAATATTCTTAATGAAATTTCATATTTAGTACGTATACGTGATCTAGCGGTATTAAGTAATAATCTTCCGCTATGTAATTTTAATGCAGATTTCATTCAAGCTTTTGATTTAGCTTTTAATGCATTTCATTTAAGCTTTGCTACTACTAATGAGTTCAAGCTTAAAGAATTTATTGAGTATACTCAAACAGATAAAATTTTTAATGCTTTTAAAGAAGCTTTTATTGTAACAAATTCTACACTCCAAAATATTGATGTAGAAGAATCAGAAGTAAGCTTTATTTATAATGCAGCTAAAAAAGCTAAAGAGTATTCAGAAAATTATAAAACTTCTGTGATCCTATCAGAAGATTCAGGTATTATTATTCCTGATATTGCCCCATTTTATCCTGGCGTAATTTCTGCTCGTCATGGTTATCAAGAAGAAAACTTGTCTTTATTACAAGATTTTCTTTTTAAAGATGAATATGATAGTATTATTAATAATAAAAATATTGTAAATAACCTTGTTGTACTTCTTCTTATTTTAAGAAAGTATTCTGATATTCATAATAAAAATAATCCAGATGGAAGAATTAGTTGGTCTAATTTAGAAATTCCAGATTATATTCCTGCTGTATTAGCTACTACTGCTAGTGTTGCAGTTAATGGTAAAGAAGTATCTAATCATACTGGTACAGTTAATGGTTTCATTAATATGACAGTAATGAAAGAAATGCTCTATAATAAAACTGAAAGTTCGGATTACAATATTCAGAAAATTATTAAACAATGTACAGGATTTGGATACAATCCTATTTTCCATATTACGCCTGATAGTGATTCTCAAGAACATATGCCTCTTGAAGAAACTCAAAACATGTTTGTACATAGACGTAATGCATTTAATCAAGTCTTGCTTGATTTTATTTACAAAGCTATGTCTTCTCAAATTTAAAGCCTAAAATATTGATATATTATTTTAGTGAATGAAAATAGATTTTATCAACTAATTTAATCATTTCTAAATTATCTATAATTTCTATGTCGTTTTTAAAACATTAATGCTTTAATAACAGATTTATAGTTTATAGTTTTAGGCTATAATCTACACAATAACAAATCAAAACGTTCAAATTAACTAATAAGGTAAACAAATCATGAATCTGCTTAAAAACAAACTGAAAAAGAAAGCTCCTGTTGCTGTTGCTCCATCTGTTGAAGAAAACGATGAAGAAGAGGAAGAGGTTGTAGAAGAAGTTGCTCCGGCTAAAAAAGGTCTGAAATCTCTTAAGAAAAAAGCTGCTCCTGTTCAAGAAGAAGCTGAAGAAGAAGACGAAGATGATTCTGAAGACGGTGAAGAAGAAGCCGTTGAAGAAGTCGCACCTGCTCCTAAAAAAGGTGGTCTGAAATCTCTTAAGAAAAAAGCTGCTCCTGTCGTAGTTGATGACGAACCTGAAGACGAAGAAGAAACTGCTGATGAAGATGCAGAAGATTCTGAAGAAGAGGAAGTAGTAGAAGAAAAAGTACCAGCTAAAAAAGGTAAACTGGCTTCTAAGAAAAAAGCTGCTCCTGTTCAAGAAGAAGCTGAAGAAGAAGATGATTCTGAAGATGGTGAAGAAGAAGCACCTGCTCCTAAAAAAGGTAGCAAATCTACTCTGTTCTCTTCTAAAAAATCAGCTTCCGCTAAAGAAGCTCGTGTTCTGCGTGAAGGTGATGTAATGACTCGTGACGAGTTCCTTGCACCATTTGCTAAAGAAATGGGTATTAGCATGACTGATGCTCGTACTTTCACTTCAGCACTGGAAGAGCATATGTCTAATATGCTGTCTCAGTATCAGTTTAACTTTATGGGTGTTCGTTTCAAACGTACCGTTGTTGATGAGCGTCTGTTCCAAGGTTGCGGCGGTCTGAAAATTGAAGGCCCGGAAAGTGAACTGGTTACTAAAGTATTCCCTCACGTACAAGCATCACTGCGTATCACCAAAGATCGTGTATCTACTAAAGGTATCATTGATGATAATGGTGAATTCGTTGAAGGTAACTTTGATGATAAAGGCAATTTCGTTGAAGGTACTTGGTCTCCAGAGAAAGAAGGTTCTAAAAAACTGGAATTCACTGCTAAACCTAAGAAAGCTGGTAAGAAAAAATAATTGCTTTTTAAAGTTTAAAGCATTATAATAAATTCCCCTATACCGTAATGGTATAGGGGATAACCTGTTTTCTTTTTTATATGATCCACATGGAGACAACTATGTCAGACGCTTTTTCATTAGATTTTTTACATAATAAAGACTTTGATGAAGTGACCGAAGTAGTACATAGTATTTTAGAATTAGTTAAAAGTGGTGAAATTTCACCTAGCGATGAAACTGAATTTGAATTCAATGATGAAATTTTTACTACTAGTGTTAAAAAGATTATTTTAGGTTTAATCTTTGTCCCAGTGCGTTTTGTTTTAGATAGAGATATCCAATTATCAGATATCAATATTGAAGTTAATGCAAATAATATTAACTCATTCATTGCTGATTATCTTGATGATACTATTGAAAGCTTTAATGCTAACAAAGATATTATTTTATTTACAGATATGGCTTCTAAAGTTCTTTCTTTTAATGCAAAAATTGCGTGGGAAATTAATTTAAATAGAGGTAATACTGTAAATATTTATGACATGATTCATTTAATGCATACTAATAAAAAAGTTGCAGAGATCATGTTTTTTAATACTAATGAAAATAATCAATTTAAAGATATTGAAGATTCAGTATCGGCTAAAAATAAAGAATTGATTCATATTCTAACTTCTCCAGATTATGATACATGTTATCGCAATTTATTAACATCTGTTTCAGCTAAACAGTTTCAGCAAGTGTTTGTAAATATTTCTTTAAAACCAGATTTGAATGGTAATGTAATTGAAAAACCAATTAATACTAGTTTCTTTAGAGGTATGCGTAATAGTACTGATTACTTTATCAATGCTATCGGTGCTCGTAAAGCACTTGTGACTAACGCAAGTCAAGTCCGAAATGCTGGTTATTTATCTCGTAAATTGTCTTTACTTAATATTACTACTAATTTAGATAGAACAGTTGAAGATTGTGGTTCTATTGATTACTTAGAAGTATTTGTAAAAGATAAAGATGTAGCTGCTCGTTTTACTAATAGATTTTATAAATTAAAGCATACTGATAAAAAACTATTAGAAGTTCGTAGAGATACTAAAAAACTTATTGGTAAAAATATTTTATTCCGTTCACCTACTAAATGTCGTCTTAGTGATGGAATGATTTGTAAAACTTGTTATGGTCATTTATCAAATATCAATAAGTTTCATATTGGCTTAACCGCTGCATTAATTTTGGGCAACCAGATTATTCAGCGACTGCTTAGTTCTAAACATTTACTTCAAGTCTATGCAGATAAAATTGATTTACCTGAAGAAGTATTAGAGTATTTTAGCATTGACAAAAATATTATGATTGCTAAGAAAGCTTTTACTCTTACAATTACTGAATATAATGATGATGAAAATGCTTATGTACCTACAGTAAGTCGTTATACTGTAAATACTCCAGAATTGGATGAACCATTAGAACTTACTTGTGGTGATATGGATCTTTTTGATGATATTATTAAAGAGAACTATAACGAAAATAATTCTGTAGAAATTGCTGAAGGTGAAGAAGTATTTAAGTTTACTGTAGAAAATAATGAAATTTCTGCACCACTTAAAAAACTTCTTAACTTAATTGAAAGCGAAAAAGAGTTAAATGCTAAAGAAACTATTGAAAACTTAGTATTAGAGATTATTGAATTACTTGAACAATCAGGTATTCGCTTATCAGCTAGTGGTATTGAGATTATTGTTAAAGGACTTTGTCGTGACCCTAATAATATTCTTGAAAACCCTTCTGATTTTAATAACGTAGTATTCTTACGTTTAACTAATGCTGTAGTTAATAGTAAATCATTGGCAGTAAGTTTGGCATTTGAACGTCTTAAACAACAGATTGAAACTAATGGTTTTGAAAAAGATGGTTCATCTGTTATAGATGGTGCTTACTAATAATTAATATAACCTATACCTTCATTGGTATAGGTTAATTTTTTCATATTAATAACAAAATTATTAGTAAATATATACAGAAATTATGGAAAGCTTATGACTACAAAAAATAGTATTAAGCCTATATCGCCTTTTAAGAGAATTTTTGAATATGCTCTTTTAGAAGCAAAAAGGTCAACTGATCCACGTAAACAAGTTGGTTGTATTATTACTGATGCTAATATGGAAATTGTATCTACAGGTTTTAATGGTAGACCTGTAAAAGATCATAAGTGTCATGAATATTTAGATCCTAATACTAATAAATCTCATCCAGCATTACTTCATGCTGAGGAAAGAGCACTATTAAGAGCTGGTACGAAAGCTTGTAACGGTGGTTATATTTTTGTAACACATTGTCCTTGTCTTAAATGTGCATCAAGAATTTTAGAAGCTGGTATTAGTAAAGTATTTTATTTAGAAGATCATGATGAAGGGGTTGGTTCTAAATATCTTACTCTGCATGATGTCTCGGTTACTCAAGTGACTAATATTCGCAGATCTATTGATAAACGTGTTCAAGCATATGATGAAACTGGATTATCTGCATATGACCATGAAATAGATTTTGAAGATGATGACGATGATTTACCATTAATTTAATTGAATCCCTATACCTTTCGGTATAGGGTATTTATTTCTTTTTTTTATTGTATAATTTTTATACTAATTCTAAAATCTTCCTTATTTATAACATAAAATTAGAAAACTTGAAAAAAGTGAGATAAAAATTATGCCTGTTATTTTTCAACGTAAAAGAATTCTCATTAGTGATTTTGAAGATGATGACGCTTTTAAAAGATTCTTAAAATACATTACTGTATCTAAATTAGATATGTATTTTAATGAACAATCTAGCTGGGCTGCTGGATATGAAACTAAATATGACGGAATGCCTGTAATGGCTATTCCTAGAAGATTTAATACTGAAGTTCTTAGTTCAGTTATCAGTGAAGATGAAGAAGTAATAAAAGATATGAGCGATATTATTACTCCATCTAAACGTATTATTAAAAATCATGCTGAACCTAGAAATGATATTCAAATTGATATCATGTCATTTTTAGAAGGTAAAGGTAAATTTGAAAAGCTTGCTAAGAAACCTAGAAAAGCTTTATTTGCTGATACCGGTATTGGTAAGACATTTCTTACTCTTAAATATATTTCTAAATTAGGCTATTTATCTCTTATCAATGTGCCCGATGATAAAGCGGTAATGACATGGAAGCAAGAAATTGCTAAATTTACTGATATTTTACCAAAAGAAATTGGTTTATTGGCTGGTAAAGAGAGTTTTAAAAAACTTATTAAAAATAAAGATAAATATAAAATCATTATTGCTTCTAGTAAAACTTTTTCAGCTGCATTCATTGCTAAAGAATATGATAGAGTTCAAAATTTCTTTGAAGAAATGGGAATTGGTTTATTAGTACATGATGAAGTACATTTAAATTTATTTGTAGTATTTTATTTAGAAATGATTGCTTCTACTAAAAAGACTTTATATCTTACTGCTACTCCTAATAGACGTATCTTTAAAGAGCAAAAGATCTTAGAATCACTAATGCCTTCTGACGATTGTATTTATGCAACTCAAAAGAAAGAGCGTTTTTTATTTATTGAAGGTCGTTATTATTCTAATGGAGTTAAAGCCGATTATAAAGGTGTTACTAAACCTAATGGTACAGATTATAATACCTATTCTAAAATGATTATTTTCAATCAAAATAAAGGAAAAAAAGAACAATTTCATGATTTCTTTATTAATGACGTTCTTATTAAAGCTGTAAGATTTGCTTTAAAACAAAGAACATCAGATGAATATAAAATTGCTATTTTAGCTAAAACTAAATTAGAAAATGAACTTATTTTTCATGCATTAGATAAAGCTTTTGGTAAAAAATGTAAAATTGGTGTTTTTAATAGTGATATAAAAGACATGGATGAAAGATTTGAACAGACTAAAGGAGATATTATTATTAGTACTGATAAATCTTTTGCTGGTATCATCAATATTGCAGATTTAGAAATTATTATAAATCTTTATCCTTATTCATCTATATCTCATGTACAGCAAATTATGGGTCGTATTCGTGATGAAGAAGATAAAAAATCTATTTTTATGCAATTATCTGATGGTAGTGTTCCGCGTATTAAAAAAGCAGCATATAAGTGCCGTAGTGCTGCATCTGAAATATGTGAACTAGTAGAATTCAAGGAATTTAATAAACCTGATAGTTATGTAGAAGAAGAATAATCAACTTAAAGTAATGTACTGTATGGTACATTACTTTTATTTTTTATTTTATGAATATATTATTATAATGATATGATTTTAAAATGGAGGAATAATAATGTATTTTAAAGGTATTTACAATTATGATTAAAGATGGTTTATTTTCTTACAAAAATATCAGTCTTAATCTAGTTACCATTATGGGTAGAAAAGGTAAAGACTATTCGCCGCCTTTTAAATTCTATAAAGGTAATGTCTCAATTAATAGATCTTCTTTTTTAGAATTATCTATGCGGCATCCAAAACTCCTATCTCCTAAAACTAGGGATTTAGTAGAAGACGATAATAAATCTCAAAGTATATGGATGTCTATTCATGATTTTCCTTCTTTACTAGAATTAGTAGAGGTAATGGATGAATTTATGAATAATGTAGACGAGTATGTAGTAGAAGTTAGTCAAGTTGAAGGTGAAACAATTAGAGGTGTTTTACCAGAAATTAATGAACCATTACATTTAACTATTAGTAATGCAAAAGGAACTAGGTCTGTAATTGCTATGAAACCTACTATGATTTCATACAAAAATCAAGATGCTATTCCAGGGGTACTTATTACACTGAATACCAATGAATTTAAGATTAAGCTAGATGAAACTTATTGGCGGTCATTTTCATTCATGGTAAAAAATGCAGTTAATAATTTTACTTCTTTATCGTACCAAATGACTAGTATGTATTATGCATTTGCGGCTGGTAATAAAGCGGCTACTAAAAACTTTACACAAAGTCTTACAGAGGAAGATACATAATGTCTCTTATTGAACGATTTACAAAATTTATTACAGAGCTAATGGCTGAATTTAAAGAATTCAAACAAGAGCGTGTTTTTGAAAGCGATGAAATTGACAAAGACAAAAAAGAAGATTAATTAAAATATGAAAATTGATATCCATGCTTTAAAAGAGCTACGAGAATTATATTTTTTCATAATGATTCAGTATACTTTTAGATGTCCATATTCAGACTTAGAAAGTCAAGATTATGGTAGTTTATTAAATGAAAATTATTCAGTAATTGATCTAATTGCTAACAAGATTGCAAATTCTTCTAAAATTTCTTGTATTGATGAATGGCAATTAAATTATTTAGAGCAATTATGGAAAATACAAGATGAAATGATTTCATTTCAAAATAAATGGAATAATACTTACAAACAATGGCAAACAGATTATAAGAAAAGCAAAATAAGAAATATTCGCAATAATCAAGATTATCCAGATACATTACATTTAGATCAACAGATATTATTTGAACGGCAAAATGATATAACTAAAGATGTCGATCGTTTAATGCAAAATATTCATAATTTTGCTTATTCTCTTAAAATTAAGATTAATAATATTAACTCTATTATTAGTTACTATGAAAAAAGAAATATCTTTAACTTTTATTTTATAGATAAAAAAATAAAAGCTCTAATATTATTTATTTAAAGGAAATATAAAATGCCTGACAATATTCCGTATGACGATGGTCTGATTCCTCTTACTGAACAAGAATCACCTGAAGAAGAAGTTGTTACAAACGTTCCTCTATCAGAATAAAACTATAAACCTACACTTAACGGTGTAGGTTTTTTTTTTTTGTAAGTTTCTATAAAAAATATTATTATTTTAAACAACTATATAGTTTTTATAGGAAAATTATATATGGCTAGAATTATAAAAAAGGTAACTCCGGTTGCTGAACTGATTAATAACAATATTAATCAGTTTGTTCAATCTTCTACTGAAGATTATGCTGTATTCCAAGATAAAGCTCCTGTATTTGTAACTTATTATAGTCGTCATGCGTATGCTTCTACTTTTGATAAAAATTTCGAAGCGCACAATGAAGTAGTTGGTCAAGAATCTCCTAACAAATTTAACAAGATTGAAAATCTTCCTGTTTATGATTTAGAGATTTCTGATTTTACTCAAGAAGAAACTGACACTGGTAGAATATCTGAAGTTAATTCTTCAGGCGTTATTTTACCAGATACTGTTATTCCTATGTACGATGATCAGATTTTATTAGTACATCAAAGTAAAAAATATCTTTTTACTGTAACTAATATTACTCCTGATAACTATAATAATAAAAAATATTATAAGTTTTATATTAAGTTGTCTTCATATACTGTAGATAATATTGAACGCCAAGTAGATAAAAACATGGAAGTTCAATATGATTTAATTGGTAAAAGTAATAAACCTATTCTTCTTAAAGATTGGGCTAATGCTACTAAACAAATCAAATCTATTGTAGATGAATTACTTTCAGCTTATAAGGATACATTCTATTCAAATAATATTCAGGTATTCTTGAATAAAAATAACGGTATATGTGATCAATTTTTAAATTACTTTATAGATAAATATGAGTTAAATAAATCTTTTTTAGATTATCGTAATTCATGCTTTATTAACCCTAAAGTAATTAAAGCTGTAAATGTTAATGATTACAAAAAATCTATTTTTTATCATTACACTAAAAACTATGCAAAAATTAATAAATTATATAAATTTGTAAATGTATTACCAGCTTCTAGTGCTAATTATGATATTAATTATTATTTTAGCGAGAAAGTTAGATTTGTTAATTTATTAGAGAAAGATATTAGCGTAGATTTATCAAAAATTGACGTTACTCAATATACTGAAAAAGAATTAACTAATATCATGCTGGCTAATATGGCTAGTAAAGATAATTATTATGTACCTACTGAATTATATAGTGATGATATCACTGATTTGGAAGATGCAAATCTTATCATTATTAGAAAATATATAACGTATTTGTCTATTACCGATTTAGTTAATAAAGATGATGCTTTGAGAGAAATCATTTCTCTTTTTGAAGACATTGAAATACGTTACACTGAAGGCGTAAATAATTATGATTATTATCTTACACCTATCTTAATTTATGTATTAAAAGATATTTATAATACTCTTTCCAATACATAATAAACTAACAAGTAAATAGCATTACCTTTCTATTTACAAAGGAAAAATAAATGAAAAACTCTGAAGAAATCACACGTTCCCTGATGGAATCTGTTGATGAAGTTAATAACGCTCAGGCTCTTAATGAAGAGATTGAGATTAGTTCTAATGCTAGTTCAGCATTTGCAGATGATTTGGAAGACATGCTGTCTGAAGAAGTAATCGACGGTCAGGATATTGAAGTTCCTTCTGTTGATAAAAATATTGATGCACTTCAATTCTTCAATCAAGACAATCTTGGTGCTGCTGTAAGTGATACCGATTCATTTGATGTTGATCATCAAACTGATAACGGTAATGCTTTTGTATCTAAAGACAACCGTAAAGGCGTTACTGCTGTACCTACCGCTGATGGCGAAGGTGACGATGCAGCCCTGTCTGAAATGGCTTTGTCTGAAGATGATCTGGTAGAACCTGAAGATTCTTCCGATGTCGAAGTTTCTGATTCTGATTTTAGCGATGATGAAGACGAAGATGATGACGAAGATTTTGATGATTACGACGACTAATCTGAACTAATATAATTTAATGGTAAGGACAATTGTCCTTACCATTATTTCTATTCAATAAATTTTTTGTGGAGTTATTATGTCTATTCCTAAGTCAGTTATGATTACCGTTAATACGCGTCGTCATATTCCATTTATTAATAAACTCGGTCCAATTACTATTCCAATTGCAGTTTATGAAAGTGTTGCAAGTGACCTTAAAAAACTGGGCTATCCAGTAGAAATTCACGATTCTGTTGGTATTGATGAACATGGAAATCGTTACATTACTAATCCTAAAGATTTTGTAAAGCTTCCTGAAGGTGAAGTAATTTCTCCATCTGAAAGTGAAAACAGTAATGTACAAGTTCCAGTTAGTGATACATTAACTAATGTTCCTCATGATGAGCATACTTCAGTAGAAAATTCTCATGTAGAAGAATCAGAAACTATTACTACTACTGAAACCACTTCGGAAGAATCTACTTCGGAAGAATCTGTAGTTTCTAGTGAAGAATCAGTTGAAGGAGAATCTGCAGCAGAAGAACCTGAATTAGTTCTGCAATCTTACGATGTATACTCAGCTATGAGTGTTAAAAAGCTTCGTGCTTTCCTGACTACTGATGCCGCTGATTATATTGAAGATGACGTGCTTGCTAAAGTTCCTTCAATGGAAAAGAAAGATGCACTGGAAATTATTAAGAGTCTGATTGACCAGTCTGCTTAATAATATTAAAGTGTACATAATTTCTATGTACACTTTATTTTATCTTTTTTTAATAACATTTAGTTAGAAATTTAGATTAATTAAATTAGATTTTGACTTTGAGTGTCTAAAAGTGTTAAAACTTTAAAGCAATCATGGATTTTCATATCTTTATTTAATTTAAATAAATTTATAACATTTAGATAGAAACTTAAAATAAGTTCTTCTAAATAAAAGTACAATTCGCGAATTGTCTTACTTAACATAAAAAAATAAATCGTAAATATAAGGAATACTAAAATGGCTTCTCGTCAAGATGTTGTAACCGTAATGCAGGCTAAACTGGCAGCTGCTGGCAAAACTGGCGCTACTAAAAAAGAATGTGAAGAACTGATGGACATCACTCTGGCTTCTCTGGAAGAAGTTGTAATGGGTGAAGGCGAAGGTACTGGTACCGTTCGTACTGTTATTGGTACTTTCAAACGTCGTGATGTTGCTGCACGTACTGCACGTAACCCACGTACTGGTGAACCAGTTGAAGTTGATGCTAAATCACTGCTGGCATTCAAAGCTGCTGCTCCTAAAGTAGAAGCACCAGTTGCTAAACCTGCTAAAAAAGCTGCTGCTAAACCAGCCGCTAAAGCAGCACCAGTTAAAGCTGGTAAAAAAGTTCTGAAAAAGAAATAATTATTAATTTAATTAAGTCTTAAAGTCCCATATCTCCGAAAGGGGATATGGGGTTTACTTTGCTTTTTATATATTGTAATATTATATAAAATAAAAATATATAATAATAATGAATCTTTAATTTATATAATAGGTATTCCAATGAACGTGAACGGTTATAGTTTAAATGTTGTTATGAAAGTAGATGCTAGTGATGAAGTAGCTAATACCTTTTCAAATTCAATTAAAGAAGAATTGTTTTCTAAATATGTACATTTTCTTCCATTAATGGTTGCAGTAAGAAAATTTAATACTGCTAATAATGAATATTTTACTATTAGCGGATTAATGCTAGGTACTGCTGTTAATCAAGGTAGTAATTTAGGTCTTTTTAATACTTGTATCAAAGTAGACCAAAATAAAAGCATTGATGAAAATTTACTTGATGCTTTAAATGATTTTTTAAGTAAAAAACATGTAATAATGCCTTTATTTAAATTAACTGAACATTTAAACGTTATTCCTGCAATAGAGCATACTTTAGCTTTTGCTCTTAATAATGCAGCTAAAAATATTTTCACGTTTTATAATAATATTTTTAAAGATCTTAAATTAAACCAAAGAGGTAAAGATGTAATTTATGCTATTAAAGATAAATCTTATAGTGATCTAATAACTATTATTAAGTTTTTAGAAAAGCATGAATGGCAATATCAATTTAATAATTTAATTCAAGATTTAATTAATTCATTAATTGACGATGTAACTAATAATTACACTATTAATAATAATGAAATCGATCTTACTAAAATTTCAAGTTTTAACTCTCTTATTAATTTGTACATCAATCAAAAAACTAACATTTTAAGTACTGGCGATAAAATGGTAATTGTAATTAAAATATTAGACTACATTAGAAAAAACGAGAAAAATAAAGTAGTATATATACCAGAAGGTAGTGATTTCATTGTTAAACTTGAAAGTATCAATTAATAAGGATTTCATAATGAAAGAAGAAAAAATTAAAAAAGATTTAAAAGATAGTATTCTTAAAATTCTTAATAATAATACTAATCAAGGAATAGTAAAACAAGAAATTGATGTATCTCATGTTTGGGAAAAGAATGGTTGCTTTGAAAATAGTAGCTATAAAATAGCGTTAATAGTAAATGTTATTAATACTATTAAAACGACTTTACCATCTATTAGTATCGTCAAATTATCTATTACTCCTCATGGAAACAAGATTAATCTAGAGTATAAACCTACATATACTCTTCATTAATTATAATTTAAGACGGTATAATATACCGTCTTTTTTTTTTATAGGTGATCATATGATTTTATATAATACAGTATTACCGGATAATAAAAGCTTAATAAGTATTATCAAAGAAGTAATAAATGATGTAATTATTAAAAGAAATGATAATCTTTTAAATAATTTTGATGAGAATATAAGTAAATTTATATTACCGATATCTTTTGGTATTCATAATGTCATGAAAGAAGATAAAAATGAACCAGAAGAAGCTATGTATTGTTTTCCGATTACAATAGCAGTGTATGATAATGATGATCAAATTCAAATTATGTATGCTCAAACTGTTTTTGATATGGGTGAACAAGGGTTAAATTTAGAAATTTTGACAAACGACGCTAATAAAGAAGCATTATATTCATTTATGGAAGCAATAGTAACTGCTTTATTATATGAAGAAGATTACTGTACAGTACATAAAGATATTTATACTGTAGAATCTGGTGATGAACAATTAGATGAATTTGTGCTTGATTCTTTATTACATCTTTCTAAAAATATAACTGTATTTAAAGATGTCATTGATACATCTATTAAATTTAGTAAAAAATATAATAGACGAACTTATTTTAACAATGGTTCACTTAATGATTTAAAAGTAATAAATGATTTGTCAAATAAATTAATAATGAATTCTAAGGATCCTTTTTACAGCTTGACTATACATTAATAAACTTTATTATTTAAAGTTAAACAACTGTATAGTATATTCTTAATAGGATTCCATATTATGAGTTTAGATTTCCTAAATGAATTACTAACTGAAGCTACTGATGATGCTATTGATACAACTTCTGGAAAGAAAGACGCTATCAATAACGATAAATCAGATATTAAGAATGGTTTAAAAGATGATAATTCTGATGCTAACGATGTTAGTTCAGAATCTGATACTGGTGAAGAAGAAAATTCTGAATCTCCAGAAGATGTTGATGGTACCGAAAATACCGATGATTCAACTAATGATACTTCTTCAGATGAAGTTGATATTGATAGCGAAGATCAAGACAGTGAATTAGGTACTAATGAAGAATCTGTAGATGAACTTAGAAAGAAAAATATCATATATGATAAATTCGTCAATGTGGTAAAAACTTATAAGAATCTAGAAAACATTTTTAATAAATTATTAGAAGCTGATACATCTAGTATTAATTATTCTTTATTCAATATGATTAAAGATAAAGTTAATTTTAATTTATCGTATTTAGATAAATTGATGCTAGATGAAGAAGTTTTTCTGGTAAAAAGCTATGCTGAACTGTTAGTAATTTATAACATCTATATGACGGATATTAGAGTTATTTCTAATAATTTGAATTATTTTATTAAAGCGAATAAAGAATTAAACACTTCTAATAAGAAGCTTTTAAAACGCGCTAAAAAGTCCTAAACTTATAGGCTAAAAATTTTAATACCAATGTAACATTAAATTAGATTCAGATAACCTAAAAAGTTATCGTTCCTAAACTATTCTAAAGGAAAATATAATGAGCATTTCTTATGGTGGTGCTACTCATCGTAGCCGTAAACAAGGTAAACAGTCTGCAGCGATTGATAACATCAAATCACTGGTAGAACATTTTAAAGGCGAAGACATCGACGTTCTGTCTGAAGGTGTTATCGAAGTCCTGCGTGATAGCAATGCATTCTCTGAATACGTTGAACGTCTGACTGAAGGTACTACTGAAGATACCGCTGATAATCTGCGTGTTCTGGCGGAAAACGTTCGTTCTGAGATGCTGTCTGAAAGCATGATCTCTGGCGCTAACCCTATTACTGCGCTGTCGCTGCCTATGCTGCGTATCGGCTTCCCTAAAATGGCTGTCCGTGAAGGTCTGCCTACTGAACCTGTTGAACAGCCTAAGTTCAAAGTTACTACTAAAAAATCTTATGTAGTTGATCCAGTAACCAAAGACAAACTGTATATGCCTTCAGTATGGACTGATCGTCCTGACCTGTTTGGTCTGCCACAGCTGTCTACAGCTTCTATCGCTGTTCCTGAAGGTGGTCTGGTAAGTTATGATCTGCTTGCCCCTATCAGCAAAAATGCTGCGCTGGGCGATGAAATTGATCCTAATTTCGTACTGACTTCTGTAACCATTGGCGGCGTTGATCATGCTGTTCACTTTGCACTGGATACTAACATCAATACCATTTCTGGTGATGTTGGTGGTGTTAAAGTTCTGGGTACTGTTGACCGTAAAAAAGGTCTGCTGTCACTGATTGCTATCGGTGGTGTTCTGGAAAAAGTTAAAGTACAGGGTTATGTTTCTTCTGAAATGAATAACGCTGCTACTCAGGTTGGTTTTGATATTAGTGCTGAAGAAATTGTTATCGGTACTGGTCAGCCAATTGAATCACCTATTAACATTCAGGCTATGACTGATGTTATGGCTATGTATCAGGTTGATTCTACTCTGGTTCACATGGAAACTATGTCTACTACTCTGGCTCAGACTACTGACCTTGAAGGCGTACGCTTCATTGCTAATACCTTCTCTACTCTGGAAAAGAAAATTTCTGAAGAGTTTGATGTTGTTCCACCAGCTAACTACGCTCTTGGCGATGCTGCATGGCGTGAACAGATTAAACTGAAATTTGACCGTCTGGTTACTAAACTTCAGCAGGAAGTAAATATCTATAGCGGTCACGCTGTAATCTTTGCTCACCCACTGGATGCTCAGGTTGTTTCTAACGTTAAATGGGTATATGCTGCTAATGAACAGCCTAACGATGTTGCTGTTGATTATAAAGTAGGTACTTTTGCTTCTAGCGTTACTGAATACTACCTGCTTCAGAGTAACCACTTCCAGCAGGGTACTTTCTATGTAGTGTACCTGCCAGCTGAAGCTGATTTCCGTACTCTGACTTACTTCCCGTATGCGTTTAACGTAGTACGTGGTGCTGCTTCACCTAATACTCCTAACGTACCATCTATCCAGATGATTAAACGCTATCTGTTCAAAGCGTTTACTCCTATGGTTGGTACTGTAGTAATCAAAAACAACGCTTAATAGCTAGTTTAGATTAAAGTATTAATAATACTCCATATCTCCGAAAGGGGATATGGGGTTTATTTTGTTTAAAGGGATTATAATGAGTATTGAAAAAATAATTAATTATTTAGTGGAAGATACCAGTACTAAAATTCCAGAATTATTTCATATTAGTTTTAGAGATAATTTGTCAGGAATGTGGACTCCTAAAAATCCGGCAGGTAATAATCACTCTATTAAATCAAATCTTTCTGAACCTAAAACTCCTAGAATTTCTTGTTCATCATCTATTATTAAATGCTTTTATGCTATTTATCCAAATATTTCTAAGTATTTTGAAGAAAATATGTATCCTCATATGAATTTTATTGTTTATTCACCTGTATTAAATGGTAATGAAAAGATATGGACGCCTGAATATCTTACTAAACAAAAACTAGTTCATGATGCATATATGACAGATGAATATTGTATTTTACAAAAAGTGCATATATTAAAAATTGGTGAATTAATAGTATATAATCCATTAATTAAAAATAAACACCCTAAAGAAATTGAATATAGACCTTTTAATAATCCTAAATTTGGTAAAAGATTTCTTTGTTATGAAGTTGATTATAAATTTAAAAAATATAAATAAAATTATCCCTATACCTTAATTGGTATAGGGTATCTTTTATATTTTCGTTGATATATTATTTATATGATAAAGTTTATACAAACTTTAGATTATTTATAACGCAATATGAATTCTATCTAATAATGAGAGAAAATTAAATGCCTAAGAAAAACAATACACCTAAATCTAAAACACTTTCTAATGAACAAGCTAAAGAAACTTTAGCAGCATTAACTGGTAATATTATTACTCCTGAAAAAGAAGGAGAAAAAATTGATGTGCATATTAAAATTAAAGAACATGTACAAGCAATTTCAGTAATTGACGATCTAGAAGATTGTATTAATATTAAACGCAAAGTTATGGATCTTACTGAAGAGTGTTCACGTAATACTAAAAATTCTTTAAATCAAATTCCTACGCTTCATCTATCTCATACTAAAAAAGATCGCAATAATAGTAATAATATTGAATTAGTATTTAATGTATTTAATGCTAATTTAAATAAACTTGATATTTTACTTATTGAAAATGGTGATATTGAACTTAATTTTGATCCTCAAGAATATTCTATTATTACTAAGTCTGATAAGTTTGGCTTAGAAAGTAGTCGCCGTATTAAATATCCAATTGTAGATAATTCTGTTCATTTAACTAGTTATTGCAATCAGTACTTTGGTGAAGACTTCGTGATTGTAGAAAATAATTTACCACATAGTATTATTTTCCGCCCTGCTTGTAATACTATGCCTGAAGAACAGCCAGCAGTAAAACTTGATCATATTTTACCTAAGCCATCTAAAACAGTTGAAGCATCTAAACGCTCAGATGATGTAACTAAACGCCCTAATCCTGAAGATGTAAAAAAACTTTCTAATAAAGTTAAATTAGAAAGTTTATTCACTCAATATGGTAATGCTCGTGCTGCATATATGCGTGATTTATATACTGAAAGAACATCAGCCTGTCCAGCTATTACTAAAACAGAAAATGAATATCTTGAACTTGAAAAACAGTTTAAAGCTCTACTTAAATCTCTTTAAGTAATAAAAAAAAAGAACCTTAATTGGTTCTTTTTTATTGGAACATACAAATTTATTTAATAAATATAAATTTTAGTTTCTGTTACAGATTTAATTCTGTTTAATATCCATTTAGCATCATTTCCATGCAAATTATAAGTTGCATGACTAGTTTTAATTTCTTGTCTTGATAAGTAAAGATCTAATCCTAAAACTTTTTTTGTTTCTGGTACTAATAAAGCTGACGATATTACAATAAATGGTCCATAATTATTGTAGTAATCTACACTATAGTTTATTTCTCTTTTATCTTCAACATAATTGCTGGTATAATCTATAATACGCAGATTATCTATAACTTCTTTTTCGCTAAGATTTTTATTAACGTTTTCTTTATTAATAGTTTTCTTAGTATCTATAAATGTAATTTCTGGATTACATGGAATAGAGTAATACCAATCAAAGCAAATAATTTTATTATCTGCTGTTTTAATGGGTATAAAAGCAAATTTCTTTTGCGGTAATAATAGTTTACTGCAAACTTCAGAAGTTCTGATTAAAGCTTGTAAGTTAAGATCTACAATCAAATCTTTTTTTAATTTTTTATTTAAGTTAATAATCATTTTATATTTCTCTCTAGTTTATAGTTACAATACATAAAAATAATATATTAATGTAAATGTACTTAATTTATAAATATATTATTTTTATGTATAATTTATTTAAACTTAAGAGATACTATAATGAACCGTGAAAATCCTTTCTTTGATGATTCTGATGCAGAGATTGAAGCATTTCTTAAAGAGCAAAGTTTTATTGCAGTTCGTAAATTAGATGACGGTACGTGGGTTGGAATGTTACAACTTATGTTTACTATGTCTGTCTGTGTAGGTATTACTGCCACTCAAACACATACTCATCGTTGGTGCTTTGGTGATCCTATTGAAGCATCAATCTTTTTTGGTACTATTGAACATCCTCGTCAAGTACCAGAAAAAAGAGAATCATTAAAAGGGCATCGTTATCCTAAAGGCGATCCTCTTTTAGTTGAAAAAGACGAACTCGGTTTTGATAAGTGGTAATAATTTCTTTTAATTAATTTCAGGAGAGTAAAATGGACATTAATGAAATTGACGACAAAACAGTAAAAAGTGCAAGTGTTTATGTATCTGCTGCTGAAGAAGTTGTTGCTAAAGTAGATATTTCTTCTGATAATATTCAGTATTTTTATCCTACTGAAAGTATTTTTGGTTTAGAAGAACCGTATATTTCTTCTCTTAAAAGTACTATTGAAGAAGAAATTGAAGAATTAATTGAAAATAGTACTATGGATATTATTTCTATTAATGTGGATGTAACATTTGATTTACCACATAACGAAGTAGGTATTCAAATTACTACTGAAAATAAATCTCAAGAAGATATGGATGTATCTGATTATGAATAATAAACCTGTAGTATTATCACATAAATTAGAAATGTATAAAGGTATTGCTAGTAGTGAAAGCAATCCTATTTTATATAGTTTCCTTCATCATAGACATCATGATATTGAAATTGATTTAAATTTATCAGATGTTATTATGGTAATGTCTGTTATTCGTGATGAAGATTTATTTAATCACGATGAGTATCTTAAAAAAGAATTCAATCAAGCTTTTTCTCATTTAGAAAAAGTTTTAAATAAAATTTCTGTAGAAAAAGGAAAAGTTGAAAATGATTGACAATATTACTATTACTAAAGAGCAGATGTCTATCATAAATTCAGTTAAATTAGAAAATTTTGAAAGCGTACGTTCAATGGAAGCATTTAAATATGCTGCTGAAAAAGTTTTTAAGCTTAAAAATTTAATGGAAAAAAATACTCATGTAGTTTTCTACATGTCTAAACATTATTCTGAAATGCTTAAAAGTGAACATATTGTAGTTAATGTTACTGGTACCGCAAGAACTAATATTGGTGTAATGATTAACTGCACATGTATTTCAGGTTTTGAATGGTCTGAAAATAAAATTACTGGTGAATATGATTTAATCTATTCTACCAAAAAAGCTATCAATGAATATTTGAAAAATATTTTCATTTATCCAAAGAAAGTAATTACTACTGCTGAAAAATTATAAGGGTATAAAATGGAAAGTAATGAATTAAATGAATGGATGTACAGAGCGGCTAACGATTATCATATTAAAAATGTAAGTGATGAAGATATTCTTCATGAATTTGAAAAAGCTTCTGGTATTCGAGTAGTTTCTGGTTTTGTATTAGGTAACGGTGATAATATTTCTATTCAAGCTAGTAAAAATCATCATTGTTATCCTCGTGAAACCTTTGATACTTTTGAAAATTATACTCATTTTGAAGTGTATTTTAGAAGAGAACTTATTACTCTTACTCGAAATGAAGTATTAGATCTCGTTGAAAAATACGGTAATATTAAAGGCTTTTATAATAAGGATGCTTAATGATTACACTATTAAAATTAGTCAATAAAGATAAAAAAGAGTTTACAATTCTCTTTTCGCATCATTATCAATATACAGAAAATAACCTTCATAAAATTGCAATTAATACTTCAATTAATTGTGGATTTGTAGAAAATTATGAAGATGTTGTTGAAGTACATGTAGTATTAGATCGCATTGGAAGTACGACAGCGTTATTACCTGAAATCAAAATTGATTTATTTCAGTCATTAATGTAATTATATCCATCTATATTTTGCCGTAAATTAAACTTGGAAGTTCTATTATGGATATGAATTACGTATTACATGCATTTGGTAAGAAAAGTACCAGAGAATCAAATATTTTTATAAAGCTATATAAAAAATTAGTTTTAGAAAAATTAGATTACTGTGTATTTACATTAGAAGTTAACCCTAATAATTTAAAGTCACTTATAGAATACTCTAAGTTTAAAGATACTACTGAAGAAACTAAAATTAGTAGTACTATCCGAGAATTGTATCTAAACGAAGATAGTTTAGAATTAGTTAAGATTCTTGAAGATAATGCATTAAAAGTTATGATAAATTGCACATCTTGGAACAAAATGATAGACTATTGTCAAAATCATTTAAATGTAAGTAAAAATACTTTTTTCAAAGTAAAAGTATATAACTGACATTATAAGACAAGTATAGTACTATACTTGTCTTTTTTTTTATAGGAAATAGAATATGACTGATAAACATTCATTACCTTTAATGGATTCTCAATTTTATTATAATGAACAGCATTCATTACAAGAATCTAAAAAAGATTTACCTACTATTAAAGAAAATAATTTACCGCAAGAAACTTATTTAGATATTGATAATATTTTTAGTTTTGAAAACGGTAAATTAAAAGTAAATCTTTCACAATTAAGTGAAATTGAAGTTATTACTAAATTAGATAGTCCACTAATTTTAAAATTTATGGAATCTATTGTACTTAAATCAAATAAAAATGTAATGCTTCAAAGTAATCATACTGCTAATGGTGAAGAAAACAGATATAAAATTTGGATGAACCCTATTTGTCCAGCTAATGGTGAAGCAGTACATCCTGAAGATATTGATGGTTATTCATTTATTCAATCTATGCGTGAATGGAATGAAATTAACAGTTTTACATATTCCAGAGAACAGCCTGTAAAACAGCGAATTAAAAAACCATACACTTCTTTTATTAAAAAAATTAGACATTGTGGAGGTAATTGTGCCTGCGGCTGTAAGAAAAGGTGATAATGATACTGGGCATGGATGTTATCCGCCTAGACAAAGTACTGGTTCTGCTAGTAAAACTTTTATTAATGGTTTACTGGCACATAGACAAGGTGATGCATGGCCTAACCATGCTTGTCCTAATACACCTCCTCATCCGGGTACAACTGCTGCTGGTTCTCCTAATATAATGATTGAAGGAATGCCTGCTGCTAGAGTTGGAGATAGTATTGATTGCGGCGGTGCATGTGCTAGTGGTTCTTCTAATGTTTTTTATAATTAAAAACCGTAAATATTTTCCTCTTAATGATATATAATTATTGTGTATAAGTTTAAACTTTAATTAAAAATTTAAGAGGATTTTATTTATGAAAACTATTACTGCCAACGCCAAAAAAACTACCAAAACTACTGCTAAAACTGCTACGTTAAGCAAGGCTCAGCAAAAAGAAAATAGTAAAAAAAGTCTAACTGCACTTCGTCGTAGTCGGCCTAATACTATTTCAAATTTAGATATTAATACTATTTCAGGGCTGTCTCTTAACGTTACAGCTTCGTATGGTATTGGTATTGATACTGAAGTAACTGGTCATAAAGATAAAAAAGAATTCATTTTTGATATCTTTAATCTAAATCCTTTAATGGAAAGTTTACTACCGCATGTAAACGATGCTGAAAATATTACGTTTAATGAAATCATGCAATTTATTCATGGTACTACTGTTTCTGAAACTAAAGAAACAAAATTGTTTGGTGAAGCTTTTATCAATCTGTTGATTGAACGTTTTAAACTTGAAATTGATGTTCCTAATATTAGTGCCATTAATATGATCACTAATAAAAGTGTAGTTACCTGTAAAGAAATGAAAGTTTCTTACGATAAAGTAGCTAAAGATTATACCGTTGTTATTGACATGGAAGATGCAGATAAAATCATTAACCACGTTAAAGACACAATTACATATTTAACTGATATTCGTACAGTTCTTACTGGACTGTCTAGCAGTATGAATCAGTCAGTAAAAAATATTTCAAGCGTAGAAAAATATCAAACTATGCTTAATGGTTATCAAACTGGCGAATTACTTCGTTTAGCGGCTATTCATTATCTGTTAATTGATCATATCCGTTTTATTAATGTATCTCTTTCAGCTTTAGAAGAAGTTTTGAAAGAAGCATTAAAAGAAAAAGCTGATATTGAAAAACAACATCCAAGCGATGTTAACTCAAATTCTTCTTCAGTTGTTAAAGAAGAAACTACTATTATTGAAAAAGAAGAGGTGAAACCTATGTCTACCAAAACCAAAACTATCAAACTGGTTACTATTGATGTTGACAAAACAGCCGATAAAGCAAACGATGCGGTCAAGAAAATTGACCGTAAAGGTGCAGCGTACGAAAAAGAATTTCGTACCCATTTATCTAAAATTGCCATCAATATCACTTCTCTTTTCAATAATGTAGATCGTCAGCTACCTAAAGATGTTGACAACACAACTGAAGGTAAAAATATTCGCACTTATATCAATGATTCACTTTCTGTATTAGCAGAAATTGACGATGAATCAGTTGTTGGTGAGAGTATTCAAAATCTGCGCAAAGTAATGAAAAACTTTGCTCGTATTATTAAAGAAGTAGAACTTCTTAATAATTACGAAAATGTTGAAGTAAGTTACAGCATTTCTGAAATGGAAGCTGCTCTTACCAATATGAACAGTTCAATCAATATGATTGATGATGCTTATACTGAAGGCTTTGAAACTCCTGAAGAAGCTCGCGGCTTCTTTGGCTGGGTTGGTCATTCAATCAAAGTATTCTTTGTAAGTATTTGGAACTTCGTTAAATTAGTATGCCTGAAATTATGGCATCTGCTTTTTGTATGGGATACTGAAACAGTTCAGTACCGCCGTGAAGCATAAATATAAATTAAGAACCCTTCGGGGTTCTTTTTTTTTTCTTTTTTTTTATAAGGTAAATTTTATGAGTAATGAATTAGCAATTGATACTAGTAAGTATTATGCTGACGTCAATACTAGAAATTTGTCTTTTCTTAATGTAAGTCGATATCTTAAGAAAAAAGGGGTAGACAATTATAAGTTCCTATTAAAAATTTATGATAGGGATTTAATTGGAGTAGATCCTTATTCTAAAAAACTTACTAAAGAACAAAAGACAAAAATTCTAAGAGAAGTTCAGCGTAATCCATATTATTACATAAGAGAAATAGTTCGAATATCTATTCCTGGCGGCGTAGCTAAATTTGATTTACATCCAGGAAACTTAGCTATTACATGGGCTATTTTTAACTCTCTTAATTTTATTATTATGCTACCAAGACAGAAATATAAAACTGTATCCATTACAGCAGCTTTAAGCTGGGTATATTTTTTTGGTACTACAAACACACCTATGCTCTTTGGTAATAAATCTATTAAAGATGCAGAAAACAACTTAAAACGTTTTACAGACATTAAAAATAACTTACCTGATTATCTCTTTAATGCCGTAGTGGATATTAGTAAAGATACAGATAACGTTACAATGAAATTATCTACCATTACAAATAACAAAATTAACATCCACGGTCAGGCAGTATCAGCTGAAGAAGCAGATAAACAAGGTCGTGGTATGTCAATTCCTATTTGGTGGGAAGATGAGTTAATGCTAGCTCATTTAAAACTTCTTTAATTGCTGGAAACTCCTTAGAGTCTTATAAACTACAACGTGATTGGTAACGATGAGCGTGAATGTTAAAAATTATAAGAATTGGACAATCAGCAGCCAAGCATCTATAAGATGAAGGTTCAACGACTATCGAAAGCATAATACGTTAATAGGAACGTATAAAAAAGCGAGTAGAGTAGATATCAAGTGATATCGAAATGGGAAGCAACTTATAATGGTAATGGTATAAGTTGAAGATATAGTCTAATTTAATATGAAAATATTAGTGATAGTAATTTAACGAATTACTAATAACACAATGTTGCATTCTTAAAACACAATAAGATAGTATGGGAAGCAGCTACACCTGCAATTTCTAAAGTATCCGAATTTGCTGAACGTGATGGTAATCCCCATAGTAAAATTATTTCTACTACTCCTTCTAATATAGATTCGCCAGCAGGTAAATTCTGTAAAGAAGTTATTGATATGGCTTGTGAGTTTATTGAAGAAATGTATGATTGGACTCGTGATGAAGTTCTTAAATATGTTGGTGATAACTCATCAAATGACTTTATCAATATTATTTATACATGGAAGCAATTGGGTTTATCTAATGAATGGTATGAGAAAGAATGTCGTTCATTAATGTACAACTGGCTTGTTATTAACCGTGAAATTAACTTAGTATGGACTAAATCTTCTGATAACTCTGTATTTAATGAAGAGCAACTAAACGTAATATCTGAAGCTATTAGATTAGCTATAGGTAAAAAATCTATTGATATTATGAAATATCATGAAGACAGTCAAACTTTAGTTAAATCTACATTCTTTTATAATATCTATAAAGAACTTGATCCTGAAAAAACATATTTTATTGGTGTTGACGTTGCAGGCGGTCTTGATAAAGACTACTCTACTTTTGTCATAGCTGATCCTGATAATGATTTTAAACCTATTGCTGTATTTAAACACAATACCATAAATACTAAATATTTTTCTCTTTTATTAGGAGAATTGATTAAAGGTTTCTTAAAACATTCAATCCTGTTTATAGAAAATAACAACTATGGTAAAGCTATTATTGATAATCTTATTGAAGTTATTCCAGAAAATATTTATTTTGATTATAAAATTTCAGATAAAGATAAAACTTCTGAAAAAGATCCTAAAAAATTATCTAAAAATATTTCATACGGTATCAATACAAATACTAGTTCTCGTGAAATAATGATGGATATCCTTAAAGAATTAGTAGTAGATAGTCCTAATGTTATTGCTATTCAAGAAATCTATGATGATATTCGTGGTTTAGTTTATAATGGTAAAGGTAAAATTGAACATGAAGTAGGTCTTCATGATGACGTATTAATGGCTTATTTAGTACTACGTTATGGTATTGCTCATGGTAATAACATTGGTCATTTCTTAAGAAATAAAAAGAAATCTAAAGTAGAATTAAAGCCGTATAATAAAGATGACCCTGTACAAAATTATGGTACTAATATAGATTTAAGTGTATTAGCTGAATTTGTAGGTTCGGGTATGTCTATTGAAGATGCTATTAAAGCTATGAAACAACAAAAAGCTGGCCTTAATGCTGATAGTCCACTTATTCGAGATAAGAGTAAGCCTAAACAAGTTAATGACAGTATTCTAAATCTTTTAAATGGAAAAAAATAAAAATGTTTATTCAAGATCAAATGATTAATAATGCTTATGATTTTATTAAAGAATCATATACTCTATTAGAAGAATCTCTTAAAGAAATTCTTAATACACCTTCTGATATATTTTCTCGTCAACCTACCAATGATTTTCTTAAAGCACTGACTAATCGTATTGATTATTGTCGCGCTAATTATACTCTTACTGACGAAGATTCAGATTTACTTAAAACTTTAGAAAACGATATTAATAATAGTGTATATATTGCTTTTTGTAAAGAATTTGGATTTGAATTAGAAGACTTTGAACGCGTATATTCTAGTGACGCTGAAAAGAACTATATTGCACAAATTATTTATAATAATTTTTATCTTAATCGTAAAGAATTAGTTAGTAATTTTTTAGTAAATTATGTCTTTAATAAACGTAAAGCGTATGTTGCAAATTATCGTACTAATGAAAATCGTAAAGATTTAGAATACTATTCAATGCGTAAAGAATTTAATTTTGTTAATAATGATTATCATTTCATTATTCTTAATTATATCGATATTCTGGAAGACATTATTAACAGTGATGATGCATTTACTTTTAATGAATTTGCTGGTCTAAGCGAATTTGATGTTGATGAATTAGAAGTAATTGAAGGTTTATTTACAGATGAAGGTGTATCTTACGTAAATATTATTCTTGAATCTTTAAGAAAATCTGATTATTATAACGATATGCTTATAGAGATTAAGAATAGTTTGATTAATTCTTTTTCTCAAACAAAATAATATAAAAGTATGATTCTAAATAATTAGATAAGGTTTTCATGATGACAATTAATAAAATACCTAAAGATGTATCCCCTGAACAAGTATTAGAAATGGGTGCTACTGAATTAGATGCTTCAGAATTACAAAGCATGATGCATAATACTGAAGAAGATTTACAAAAATCAGCTGTAGAATCAATTAATGATATGGTTAAAGGTTTTGAAGATATGGTTGAAAATCTTATCTCTGAATCTAAGAATGTAATTAGTACGTTTGATAAAAATGGTACTGATAATCTTTCTCCTTTAGAACTGGTTAAACTTAATGAAGCTCTTTTAATTGATGCCAACATGCGCGAATTTAAAGACCATGTAAATCTTTTGATGTATACAGCCAATAATAAAGTAGAAGGAAGTGTATCTACCTCTATTAATCTTATTATGGCTCAATTTGATAAATATAAGCATTATTGCCGCAGTAAGAAAATTGGTTACGTATCTATTGATTCAGTTCTTAATCGTTTTTCTAATCTTAGTGCAAATGCTAAAGAAGCTATTAAAGAAGAACTTACTGCATTTTATTATACATTGAAATATTTTAATGAAAATAAGAAAATGCTTGGTAATCGTAGTCTTTATATTCGTCTTACATTAAATATGCTTTTAATGAGCATTCTTAGCAGTAAACGAGTAGCACTTTCTTCAAATATTTATAACGCTTCTAAATAATACAAATTCCCTATACCTAAACAAAGGTATAGGGATTTCTTTTTAATTTAATAAGGTAAAACTATGTCTAAAGTAAATTCATATTTACAAAAGAAAGATAATTCATTAATTGTATTGAAACCAATTAAACTTTATATTCCTAAATTGAATTTTGAAAGCAATTTAGCATCTATTGAAGACTCTAACATTATTGCTTTTGGTATTTTTTCATTTGAATCAATGGATGGTAAAGATAAATTTGATTGTCGTTTTCCATTAAGAATTAAACTTAACTTTTTTAAAATGGAAAGTGAAGGTGATAATTATATCTTTTATTATGAAAAAGATGATGTTATTATTGAACAAATGGTATTTGTAGACAACGTTAAAGAAGCTAACGCCTTTATGAATCTTCTTAATGGTGCTAAAATTTCTGTAAGTTCCCCGCAAGAACTTATTGATGCTTTTTATGGTAACATGAATCTTAATAAAGTTCGTATTAAAGTACCATCTGAGCTTATTGAAGCAATGATTAGTGAAATGGTTCGTTGGGATAAAGATATTGCTATTCCATTTAGCACTAAAGTAGGTACACCCGGTGTTAAAGATAGTGATTTTGTATTAATCAATATTAAAGATATTCCTCGTGTTACTTCTGTATTCAGCGCTATCTCGTTTGAAGATGTTAAAAAAGCATTGCAAGCAAGTGTATTTATGACTAGAACTAATCAATTACAAAGTATTGGTCCAATTGAAACAGTGCTACACTACTAATTTTTATTTTTGTGTCATTGAAATAAATCTAAGATCTATACCTTTTATAATAACAAAAGAATAGATCTTTCGTAGCTTGATATTATATCTTAGGATGTTTTTACTAAGCTACCTGACACAAATATTTCTTTAAGGAAATAAATACTATGACTGATTATTTGCATCCTTCGGTTTCCAGTAAAATTACAGACAATTCTAATGTCTATATTACTGCTACTGGTACCACGAAGTTATTTCAGGTAATTCAAGGTGAGTTTGGTGAAGACAATAAACTTGTTCGAATCACTACTCCTGAAGAATTTATCTTTAAATTTGGTAATCCTAACCTTGCTAAATATGGTCAGGCTTCTTATAACGTAATTGAATGGGTTAAGGCAGGCGGTGAAGCTTATGTTATCATGCCTCGTCCATCTGATGCTCGTTATGCTAACTTGCTGCTTTCAGTAGTAGGTAAAAGTGAAGCTGGTGCTGTTACTATGGCTCCTAAAGTAACTAACTTTGATGCTGGTGTATCTTCTAAAGCTGCACTGAAAACTATTCTGAATACTGAATCAGATGAAGTTGGCACTCCTGTTGGTTTCTTCATTCCTAAAGGTCGCGGTGCTGGTTACAATGGTTATGGCTTGCGCCTAACTCTGCGTACCAACATGGATAATACCTTTAATTTCCGTACTTATGATCTTGAGTTTACTGCTAAAGATTCTACTGGCGCAGATGTTTCTGTTGAAGGCCCATTCATGGTTTCCTTTGACCCGGATGCTCGTAACAAAGCAAACGAATCTGTTTACTATGCTGCAGTAGTTAATAAATACTCTAAGTTCATGAACGTTGTTGATAACCGTAGTGCATTTGAAACTCTGGCTGCACTGGTAGTTGGTTCTGATGAATCCCCTGACCTGGCTAAAGTAGATATTATCTATGGTAAAGAACGTAAAGTAACTCCGGCTGAAGTAATTCATGCTAATGCTACTTGGAAAACTGACGTTAATTTGGCTGAACTGCATTACCTGACTAAAGGTTTTGACGGTACTTATTCAGGTGCTTCATCTTTGGATTCACTGTATAGCCGTGCTTATAGTGGTCTGATTGATTCATCTGTGCTGGATAAACAGCAGTTTGAATTTGATGTTCTGTTGGATGCTAACTATTCTGCTACTGTTAAAAACGCTATGTCGGAACTGGCTTCTGTTCAGCGTCAAGACTGTAAAGCAATTCTGGATTTGGGTATTCAGGCTGATGAACAAGGTACTATTGACTTCCGTCATAATAACGTATCTATGTCTACTCGCTATACCTCTCTGTTTGCTCAGAATATGGATGTATTTGACGAATATAACGGTGAAACTATTACTGTTACTTCTTCTTACTTCCTGGCTAGCCTGATTCCTACTGTAGATAATGCAAATGGTATTCAGTGGCCGTTCGTTGGCCCACGTCGTGGTGTTATCAGTGGTTTTGATAATATCAACTTCTATCCAAATGAACCTTGGAAAGAAAGTCTGTATACTGCTCAGATTAACTATATCGAAAAAGATCCTAAGAAAGTAAACTTTGCTTCTCAGCTGACTTCTCAGACTCAGAACTCTGCTCTTTCTCAGATTAATAACGTTCGTGTTCTTCTGAAGATTCGTCGTGAAGTTGAAAAAATGATGGCTGATTATCGTATGGAATTCAACGATGCGTTGACTTACGATAGCATGAGCTATGATGTTAACAACTACTTGCAGACTTGGGTTGCTAACCGTGCATGTTCTTCATGCTCTGGTACTGTCTATGCGTCAGACTATGACAAACAGCAGAATCTGGTTCGCGTGTCTATCACCGTAGTATTCACTGGTATCATTGAAAAAGTTGCCATTGATATTACTGTCAACCGTTAATTCGAGGAATAATTAAAAATGTCTGATCTCTTAACTCGTGACTCCGGTATGGCTGGACATGACGCATCAGCAACTGCTGATAATTTCTTTACTGGTAGTATTGTTACAGGTAAAGGTAGTCATGACCCATATGTATCAGGTTTTGCATTCATTGCATGGGTAAAAATCCCTACTTGGTTGCCAGATGGCGAAGAATTTAAAGCTCTGTCTCAGAAAAACTTTAAAGCCTTCAGTGGTCTTGCTGATATTGATATGGAAACAGCTGGTATTACCGCTGGTTTCACTTCTAACCAAACTCATTATGCTACGAAGACTGGTGAAAAACCATCTGAATTTACTCTGCGCTATCAGGCTCACAGTGGTTCAGTTCTTCAGAAGAAATATGATGCTTGGGTATCAGGTGTACGTGACCCTAAAACTGGTATTGCTACTTATCCTAAAGAATTCGGTCTGGAATATCATTCTGATAACCACACCGGTGCTCTGCTGTATGTAGTAACTCGTCCAGATGCTGATAACTTTGGCGGTAATAACATTGAACATGCTTCACTGTGGACTCATGTTATGCCTAAGCGTATTGCGCTTAACCACTTTAACTTTGAACAAGGTAGTTCTGAAGTAAATGATAATGAGCAGCCTTTTGCTGGTTATCTGAACTTTGGTCAGGCTGTTGATCAGTTTGCTAAGAAATACATTGCTTCTAAAGTTTATCCGTTTATTTCGGAAAACAACTTCTCAAATATCAGTACTTATACTGGTTCTTAAGAAGTAAAATAATCCCCTATATCCCCGAAAAGGGATATAGGGTTTTTATTGCAATTTTTAATTATTGAGGATTACCATAAATTTCAGTAAGTGCAATTCTAATAAGATTTTTAATATGATTATCAAAATAAATTATATTTCTAATAATTTCTGTTAGTTCATGCATAATACCTTTTAATGGTATAGAGCTATAAACTTTCATATCTTTTATTTTACTTTTTAATTCTTCCATGTATTTTAAAGTATCTTTTAGCGTTTTATAATAATCTCTTACTTGTTTAGTAAATTTTTCACGTTCATCAATAATATATTGAAAGTTAACTCTGGTTATACCACCGCCATTTTCAATATCATTTCTTATTTTACCATTTAATTTTTTAAAAGTTTTAGATGCTTTGATTTTAATATCATTAATTTCATCAGTTAAAGTAGAAATATCATTAGAAGGATTATCTGCATCCCCCAATACATCTAAATAATCATTTAAAATTTTTTTAAGCAAATTACCTACTACATTAGAAGCGACATCAACAGCTTCTATCATTTCTGAAGAACCTTCTTTATGAAATAAACATGTAGCAGTTTTATCTGCAAATAGATTTTCACTAAAGCCTTTTTCAAGTTTAGTAAAAGGATATTTATTTGCGTATTTAATATAAGATACAGTAATATTTAACTTATGTTCAATGTGAGATATAAATCTATTAAGAAATAAAACTACTTTATCTGTTTTATCTACTACTTCATCATAACTGGATAAATTTTTAATTCCTTTATAATTCAAATCCATTCTCAATTGCATAAGATTTTCAAATAGTACCATTTCATTTATATTATCTTCTATTAATAAATAATCTAAATTTCTTTTCATGATAAACAATACCATTTATAAAATAAATACCCTATACCTTTCGGTATAGGGTAGATATATTACGCTTCAGCAGCGCCGCCTTTAACGGCGACCAGACTAGTGATCAGATGTACAAGACGTGAAGCAGCGTTAGCGGCCTGAACAGCTTGACCTGAAGCAGCACGTTTAGCTTTAGGATCAGAACCTTTTTCAGCAGCAGAAGCAGCAGCCTGACAAGCAGCAGCAACGGCGTCAGCGGCAGATTTACCTTTAGCAATTACTGATTCTTTAACTTCAGTTTTTTCGCCTGATTTAGCAGCAGAAGCTTCCATCATAGCGTCAGAAGCAGCTTTCATTTTAGCACCAAAAGCATCAGTACCAATTGCAGCTACAGCACCTTTCAGAGCCGAAACAGCTACCATTGCTTTATCCCAAGCAGCTTTAGCTACCAGAACTTTAGCACCTTTCAGTGATTTAACTTTAGCCATAGCTTTGTCAAACCATTTAGTTACGAATGCTTTAATAGAAGCATACAGTGACATAATAGTTTTCTTAGCTTTGCTACCAGCATTAGTCAGCAGTTCACCAGCACGTTTAGCCAGATTGCCAGCTTTTTCTTTAGCTGCATCCAGACTACCAGCTTCGTTCAATGCTTTAACCTGATTTTCTACACGGTAATCAGCAATCAACAGTGCTTCATTCAGAGTAGACATTTCAAGAGCCAGGTCAACCATGCCTTGCATTGCTTCGTTCATAGACAGAACTTTTTCAACTTTAGCAGGCTGTACCTGCTCTTCTTCATTCAAAAACAGAGCCATAATATTTTCCTTTGGAGAGATAATATCTATAACAGATAAGAGTCTAATTAAATGTTATAACTATTAAAATATAATCATAGAAAAGCTTATACTTTTGGTATAAGCTTATAACCTATTTACTTGTTTGAATAATATATTTAGTATATTATTCTTTTTCACCTTGCTTCAGTACTAAAGATTTAGTAACTAAATCAGTTTTAAGACCAGCTCCAAGCATAAATATATCTAATGCTCTTACTGCTCTACCAATATCATTAGTATCACTACTAGAAGATTTAGAATGTCCAAATAATGAAATGTCTTGAAGCATTTTACTTTTAGCTTTAAGATTATCAGCACGAGCACCTAATACTTCTTGCATAATAGGCGACATTACTCGACCAGTTTCCGGGTCAATAACACCAGTATCAGTAGTAATAGAAGTTAAAGCAAAACTATCCATATCTGTAAAACGACCAGATTTGTTAGTGCTATTAAGAGAACCGGTAATTCTAGAACGTACATTACCAGAACCAATATCTACGTTTGATTTAACTTTCTTAGAAAGTAACTGCTGCATACGTTTCATATGTACATACATTACAGGTACTTTATATGCAGAACGAATAGGTGTACCGTCTGGGGATTTATGTTTAATATACACATATTCCTCTAGTGGTACTTTTAAATATGCTGCAGCTTTTTCAATAGATTCAAGAGTAATTTCATTTTTACCATAAAGATCTATTTCTACATAAAAGTTAAAATCTTCATTGTTTTTCATTTTCTTAAAGTAGTCTAAGAAATCTTTATCAGATAAAGCTGATAATTTTTTCTTATACATTTCGGCATTCATACCTGAAACTTCAAGCTTACTTAAAGTAGTATAGATCATATCTTCTACTTCTTTACGTGTTTGTTTATCCATCATTTAGACCTTAGCTTTAGTACTGTCATCAGCTGATTTAATAAAGTTATTAATATCTGAAGTACCTAAAATGTCAATACTGTTCCATACGCCAGAAATAATACCTGAAATAGTAGAGCCAATAAAACCATTTTTAAATAGATATCCGAGTTCAGATGAATTTTTAACTTCATCTTCTTTTACTTTAGAATGATCTAAAAATGTTTTAATTGAATTTTTAGCAATCTCATCAATTTGTTGATTAATAGCTTTTTTCATTTTAGGATCAGTTACATCTTTAGAAATATTCCTAAGTGCATTAATCATATTTACTGGACGAGCATGATTAGCTGGGTGAGGATCAAAAACCATGAGAGCATCAATAAGAATATCCGCTGCATGATTAATCATAATACCGCTAGAATATTCTTTGATTTTCTTTTGATTTACATCTTCTCTATTAGTACCTATAGTAAAATCATAAGACATTTTAGTCAAAGCGCCTGCCAATTCAGAACCATAACCATGAATAGCAGCAAAATCATCACAGAATTTTTCTTCAGCTCTAGCATCCATACCAAAATATTGCATAAGCGTCATAGGGCCGCCTATAATATTTAATAAACCTTGTAAAATACTATCAAATTTACTAGTTAATTGATTATAGATATGCTGAAGAAAAGGCGATGCTCTTAAGAAAGTAAATCCAGCTCGAATAGTGGCAAAAAAAGTAAAGTTGGTACCGTCAATAATTTTTGTATTATGGAATGATTTTCTAAATCCTGAAAAAACTTCATTATAGAAAGCGCTAAATTGGGTTTCATCCATTACTTTATTAACTAACGAAAATATTTTATCAATAATAATAGAAAGCACTTTTATAATAGTTGAAATTACCGAAGTAGCAATTTTCCATGCCCTAGAGTAAATACCTCCAAGATAAAAGTTGTGCCCAATTTCATGTAAAATAACAGCCATTACTTCTGATGCTGTTACGTTACCATTATTCATTAAACGATCATTAATATGCATAAACCCAAAAGGTTTAATATTTTTAAATCTTAAACCAGTTTCAGTTTTCTCAGTTACTAAACTATTAAATGGCGATAAATTTCTTAAAGACATTAATGGATCACCTACTACAGTATAAGCATTAGGTGATATTTGTGAATTTAAAGTTTGAATTAGAATATCTATTACAGATAAACTACTTAGTTTACCTCTTGATTGGAAAATAGTATTAGCTGTTAAATAACTAGCGCCTGTACCCATATCTAAAGTTAAATCAGCAAAACCAAATTGATTTTCTAAAATAATTTCTAATTCTTTTACTTTTTTATTATATTCTAATCCTTTACCTTTGGTAGAAATAGCTAATTTTTGCATTTCTGCAATAATCTTTTCCCCTTTAAGTAAAGCAGGTGATTTTTTAAATATAGTATCTTCAGTAAGAATCATCTCTTCTTGAAGTTTATAATCATTAATAATAGTTTTAATTTGAAGATCTAGTTCACCATCACCAGTTTCTTCCATTAAAAATTCAAGTATGCAATTTGAATCATATGTACTTAACATTTAAAGTTTCCTTATCGACACTTATTAACTACTAAAATATATACAAAATATGAATAAATCGCATTACGATATGACATTTTTGTAGCTAAACGCTGAGTAGCTGCATACTTTGAACAATATTCATTTAAGAGATAATCTAGTTTATCTTTAAGTTTAATTAAATTCTGGTTATTAGAGTTAGATACACTTAGTTGCTTTAATGCAGTAAGAATAAAATCTTTACTACATACACGATTAAGTAACTCTGGCTGCGCATCATAAATAATAGATACAATTAAATTAGCCATTTGCAAAATAGATGAAGCAGATTCATCTTTTTTAATAGCCATCAAAGTTTGATAAACAGTACCTGAAGGAATATTATTTCTAGTAGACACTTGACGTACTAATTGCATATTAATATTTGATGAAACAAAATAACCTGAAGTACCTTCTGACAAATTAGCAATTAATGAAGATGAGTTTTCATAATCCAGTAATTCACCTGTTTCATCATCATATGATTTTACAGCATTCAAATATTTTTTATCATCACGATTCTTATAATAAGCTCTTGCAATATTAAGCATGATTTTATTAAGACGTCCAAAAATCTGTGAAAAATATACATTAAGCATTTCATCTTCACCTTTAACAAGAACTTTCTCATATAATTGGTGAGATTGCATAACTACGTCTTTATACACAGCGTAATTATTTTTTAATGATTTATATTTAAACTTATCTGATAAATCATTTAATGTATAAAGCATAATCTGTGAATTAACGCCCACTTTAAAGTATTTAGAAAATAAACCTGAGTATACTTTCATTGCAAGATACATAATAAGTAAGTCACGTTCTCTAATTTTCTTTTGAATAGTTAATTCACGAATAACATAACATGAAATGATGATATATGGGTTATTAAGTAGCTTCCAACTAGAACCAATTGATTCTACTTTTTTAAGAGTAGCCGCAACTTCATCATTAGATACACCTACAAAATCCAATACCATCTGCTGATCAAGGTTAGTAAAAAGTAATTTTTTCATTGGGCCTTGATCAAAAATAACATCATGGTTTTTATCCATGAATTTAGCAATATGGATGACTAATGTATGTAATTTAGCTGGATTACTAACAGCTTGACTAATTAATTTACCATATTCGTCTAGAATAATTTTAGACATATATAAAATCCTCATAAAAATCTAATAAAGTGTTGAATTTAAACCCCTATACCTTTTACGGTATAGGGATATAAGGGTTAATTTTTAAAAATATTAACTAATTGAGATGAAATTTTCATAGTATCATTTGCAACTTTAACAGCAGTTGCAGTAGTGCGACGAAATACAGGTAATTTATCATCACTAATTTGACCACTACGAATTTGACCTTTCATAGTTTCTGAAATACCTTTAATAGTAGTTGCATTTTTAGAAAGAATAGTAGTAATAGCATCAATAATTTCTTTATCAGCAAGTTGAGTATCGTCTGATTGCTTATTATTTGTAATAAGATCTGATACTTTTCTACCAATAAATATTACTTCAATTCCGACCTCTTCAGCATTATAAGTACTCATACCATGACTATTAGAATCTGAAGCTGCTGCAACTGCATGTTTAAAATTAATTAGTTTGGATGAATAATTATTTAATTCGGCAGATAGTTTATTAGAAATTACAATCTGCCCTTTAAATGAAGCATATGCTTTTTTAAGGAAGTTAATTGCAGTCATAATAACATTATAAACTTTAGTACAAATCTTTTCCACTACTACAAAAAGACGCATATAAATTTCAAGTAATTTATCTTTTACTGCGCCTTCGGATAATGCATTTTCATTAAATACAGCATTATGAATTTCAGTAGTAATATCCATATAATCTAAATTATCTTGTACTAATTCAGATAAAATATCTACATAAGTTACATTTTGTTCAAACATTTTATAAATTCCTTTAAAAGAACCCTATAGTTTTCACTATAGGGTTAATTATTATTATTCTTCTTCTGGCTGGTCAATAGATGAAGTTACATTTTTACGAGCAGATTTAAAACGCTCTGCAATGGTTTCAATGTCTTTATCAATACAACCAAGTACATTATAAGTTTCCATAATCATAATATCGATTATAGTACTATTCATAGTATCTTCTTTTTCTTCTGCACATTCATTAAGAGCATTGTTGAGAGAAAATACTTCACGAATAATATTAGTCTTATTTTGTTCTTTACGTAATTCTTTACGAACACGTTTAGCTGCTAGTTCAGAAAGACCTTCGGTCATAACGTCTTCATTAAAAAGACGGCTATTTTGAATACGGTTAACTTCATTGGCTACAGCACTCATAGCTTTTTCGCGAATATTACCAGAAACAGTAGCACCTAAATCCATCATAATATTTTTAGCATTGATAAGAGCATTTTCATCAGCGCCGCGCCAAATACCGGAATCCATTACAGACATACCAACGCTAATACCAGCATCTTCAGTCTTTTTAGAAGCATTGGTTTCATGATCTACAATAGTACTAACGGCAGCAGTTGCAAGTTTAGCTGCAGTTACATTTCCATTAAGACTACCAAGGCTCATATTGCGTACTAAAGATTGATCATACTGAGGAATATCAAGAATATCAGTTGGGAAAGTAGCAATACGTTTACGAACCATTTCACCGCAGTTTTCAGGTGCTGCATGGGTAACAATTTTAGTTACCATTTCAGTAAATAATTCATTAAAACGTTCTGTTCTAGCTTTACGGCGAGCAGCAATAGCTTTTTTACGTGGAGTTTTAGAATTAGAAAGTCCGGTAAAAGTAGCTTCACGGGCAGCAGCCGCTTCAGCCAAATAAGAATCATTATTTTTTTCAAATTTTTCTTTTTGGTATTTTTGAACGGCAGCAATAGTCTTTTGCGCCGAGCGTTCATGTTTATACATAATATTTTACCTATAAAATTTAAGTATATCTAAAACTTTGTTATATTATACATAGTTAATTTCAATATCGTAGGTAAAATCTGAAATTGAACTATCATTAGGGACATTTTTACGCACACACAAATATTCAGGAACGTATGTATATGGTAAATCTTCACTTTTAGCCCCGGCATACTGAATCTGTTCTATGTTCTGGATGTTCGAGCCATTGATAGAAGTAAATTTAATATACTTAATAGCAGTATAAGTATTTTCCAAAGTTTTAATTAAGTTTGAAATAGAAAAACGTTTTTCAGTTAAACTATTAATATTTTCAATGAAGTTTACGATAGTAGTACGAATATTAGAATCTAGTGTACTAGTTTCCGTAGTGGCTAATGCAATATCAAATCTTAATTTAATATCTGTAGTATCAATATCAAAGTATTTAGATAATCCTGAAGTATTATAAAATTTTACATCAATTGATGTATTATTTTCTAAGTTACTAGAAACATTTCTAACCATTTTGATATATGAATAAATATCATTCATAATTTCAGTATTTTGATATTGGTTTAGATAAAATAGCGCATTAATAACAGGGATTTTATTAATAGAAATTTTACCATTACTAGAATTCATAATAGTCTGGCAGTACATAATATCAGATAAATCATCGGCAAAAGCTATAGAAGTATCAGATTCAAATTCACAAATAATACCATAATCTGATAAATCGTCCATTAACTTATAAAATGTATATGCAGATTTTTCAGTAGAAATTGAGGCACCTTTAATAAATACACCAATTCTCAAATAATAATCACCATTTAATGGGAATTCTGCAATAATATTATTATTGTCAATAGAACGAATTGTATCTCTGATAATATAATATCCGCTATCATTAAACTTATCGTCAGTTAATACATTTAAGCTAAATTCAGTACTACTACCTACACGATTAAGATCAAAATAACCTGTAGGAGTATTATTTTGCATTAATACGGCACGTACTAAAATATTATCTAAATTAACGGTAGATGTATTAATAAAACAATTAAGTTTAAAATAATCAGTATTAAACATTGGATTTCTGGTAAGATTATAATTGTTCATTACAATCTCATAAGGGTTTTTAACATTATATGAATAATAGCTAAGACTATTAGTTTTTTCATAATTAGTAAGATAAATATTAGATTTAGGGAATTCTTTAAAATCAATATTAATCAAATAAGGTACGCAAAACAAATAGCTATCAGGAGCTTGTAAATATACTTCAGGTAATTCAGAATCTTCTAATAAACGATATTTACTATTAATTCGATCATATAGAATTAATGTTCCCGGTTTAATAGAATATCCTAAGCTTTCTAATTCGCTAATATCTAACTCTAAATCAATAGTGTTAGTAGGAACTAAATCACCGCTACTATTACGCTGCAATACATAACAAGAAAATTGTCTACGTAAAATGTCATCACGTAATTTAACTACTTCAAAATTAGAGTTAGTTTTTAATTCAGATTTTTTAATAGTAGAAAAATATGTACTAAGGTCATATGTGGTAGTATAGTTATTACGAGTACGTAATTTTTCCATTAAAGCAATTTTGGTATCTTTAAAAGATTTAATACTAGAACCGCCAGTAGTTGCTGTACTAACAGAAATAATATTATATGTAATACCATCAAAACTAGATGATGTAATATTTACATTACCGCTATAGTTAAAGTTACCTGCTTCAGCTTCAGTAGTAAATGTCTCAATTTTAATTTTTGAGTTGAATGCCGGGTGGAATGCACCTGATTTATTAGAAAAATATACTCTTAAAGTATCATCGCCTAAGAATGTATAGTATGTATAAGAATCAGTAGTAGGTTCATTTACTTCGTTAAAGATTAATTCTAATCCTCTATAAACAGAAGTAGACGAGCTATTAGGGTTATAAAATGCTTTAAATGATGATAAATTACCACCAAAGGCTACATCAATAATACTACTGTCTAATAAATCTGTAGATGTCATGGTATAAATCCACTCTTTACGAGTTAATTGGAATACACGCATGTTAACCACTACATAATCAACTCCATTACTATTAGTAATCAGTACTTTTAGATAAGGAGTAACAACTAAACTTGATTTAAAATTATATTCATCATAATTATACGATGCAGTTACTGATACTTGACCTGTACTAGATCTTGAAGAACGAATTACTGCCGAATAAGGAAGAATAAATTTATAACCACCAATATCAAATTGTGTAGTTCTGTCAATTGTAAAAGTAGCAATAGAATTGTCTTCTGTATTAACATTACTTACTCTAGCTAATTCTGCTAATGAAATTCTAAAACCAATATCAAAATGAGAAGGAGTTGCTAATGAAATATCATAATCAAGCGTTTTAGCCCAGTTATATAAAGTACTATTTTGAGAAGCTGAAATTAAAAATTGTTCATTAAATAGAGCGTCACGATGGAAAGTACCATCACGCATAGCATGTGTTAATAAAGAAGTTTGATATCCTAAATTACCTGCTTTAAGTAATGAAGTATCATTAATTTCAAAAAAGTTCTGCATTAATTGCATGGCTTTTTCATCAAAAACATATTCTGATTCAGCAATAGTATTACTTAAATCTGCCATTTTAAATCCTTAAAAATTTATATGTGTAGAACCATTATATAACGGGTCATTATTTTCCGCTAAATGTAATTCATATAATGGAATACCTGAATTTGTATTGTTACTTTTGGTAATACCTATACCAGATTGTCCTGGTGAACCAATTGATACTGAATTTTCATAAAATTTATTACCAGTACCTAAACCAGTGTCACTTACTATACTTCCGGCATTATTACCATTTAATGAGTTAAATTCTCTAAGAATAGCTATTTCCATATCTTCTTTATAAGAGAATTGGAAATTAACATTTACAGATGGTACTGCAGTAGCTTCTCCATCCCTACTTTGATAAACATCAAATGGTTTAGTAGTAGGAAAGACGCCAGTATATTTAGACCAATATACTAAAGTTTTACCATCTGGACGTACGGCAAAATGATACATACTAACTAAATTATCAATATACATATTTTGTACGGATGCAAAATCAATAGCTAATGAATGTGAAGACAATACGTCTCCAAAAAATTGACCTTCCATACAATCTATCCAAAGATTAATTGTCTTAGAAATAGTTAAGTTTTGATCTTCTAATAATTCTAAACCAAAATTACCGCCAATACGAGTATCTTTAGTACTAGTTCCTAATACAATTTTATATCTATTCCATGTTTCAGCATAATCAATAGTAGCTAATTCTTGATTAGACCCAGGAGCAGATATTGCTCTATTAGTAAAAATAGGCATAAATAATTTTCCGTCACCGGATAATGTTTTTACTATATCATTGCTATAAATAGAATCACCATAAGCAGGTAATTTTAAAAAACATCCATTACTTTTCAATACATCATTAATATTATAATTACCTAATGATTTACCAGCAAAAGCAGCACTAGCTATAGGTAAATCAGGTGAAGTAAAAAATACATAATTAAATCCAGTAATTACTGGATCATTTGGCGGGGTACGATTAATGAAAAAATTGTCAAATTCACGGCTAGTGCGTGTTTGGACATAATCAATACCTTTGTATTCATCATATGCGCCCATTATAATTACCTTTATTAAATTTTCTATAAGTATGTTTGACCTTAAAATTCAATGAAATTTTAACTTACCTTAATAGATATATAGAAACTTTTAATTTTAATAAACATAGAATTAGACTCGTATTTATTATTAAATACTTTTTAATAGGACTACTAATTATGAATGAAAATAAAGATACTCTGAATAGCGAAGAAATGCTCAGTGAAGGCATTAGTGCTATTGGTGCAGTAGCTACTGCTGTATCTCAGTTTATTACTTCTGCTGGCAAAATGACTAATACTGCCGGTAACTTTGTTGGTCGCCGTGATTTTAATGATCTTAATAAACAAGCTAAATCAAATGCATTAACTATGTATGCTTTAGTTTCTTCTAGTGTACCTACAGAACTTTATAAAAGTCTTTCTAAAGGTATGGAAACCAAAATTGCTGCATTAATTAAAACTATTGCCGCTAACTATATTGGTTCCGATATTGAAGAAGCCGCTAAATACATTAAACGTAATTTGACTGATTCTGGTTATAATATGAGTCTTGATCAAATTGCAGGTGCTTTAGGCGATGTTCAAAGTGCATATAATGACGGTAAGTTTAATGGTAGTAATGCTTTGGCTGCTGTTCGTAAACTTAATGAAGATTTACAAATTGATTTAGGCGAAAGTCTGCTTACTGAAGCTACTCCAACTACTTCTTTTTCTCCCGGCACTAAAGTTAATGTAGAGTCTTCTAATAATGTATTTATGTCTCCAGGAAACGTTTTTAGTTTTGATGTTATTGCTGCTAATAAAGGCGGCGATGCTACTAAACTATCAATGAGTCTTATGGTACGTGTAAATCTTATTGAAGTAGATTCTGATAAACTTGTTTCAGCTATGATCGATGCTAAAGAACATGACAATTTCGAACAGTATTTGAAAGCTCGTGCTCGTGGTACTAGTTTCTTCAAAGATGTTGTAATGAACATGCAAGCAATCGACGCCCAGGTTAAACGTGATACTTCTCGTGACATGCAAGACCGTTTGATCGGTGAATTAATTTCTAAAGCTGGTAAAACAAGTGCTTCTGCTGGTCTGTTTAATACAGAATTGCGTAAATTTACTGTTTTCTTGGATGTTTCTGACCTTGATGTACTTAGTCGTGAACATAACTTAGTTATTACTAAGGGCGGTACTCTTCATACCATGTTTAAAAATATGAACATGCTTAGTCTGTGCGTTACTGATATTGGTAAACGTCGAATGACTATGTTTGATTCTGATCGTCCATTAGAAATGCAAGTGTATCCATTGGATAGCATGGCTAATGAAAAACGTATGATGGAAATGTTCAGTAAAGTATTTAACTAAGGAAAAATCATGAAATTTAAAAGTGTTGAAGATTTCTTCAATGAAAAATCAAAAGAATTCTATTCTAATGAATGCTTGACTGAAAGTGCTTATCGTCGTCTTTCTAATACTGAAAAACGCGAAGTAACTTTACATTCAGCTCTTTCTGAATTTGTAAGTCTTAAAGATGTAATGAAGGATTTCTATTCTAAAAAGATGGGTGACGCAGAACGTGATTTTGCTAACATGTCTGATCAGAATAGTCGTTTCTTTAAAGATGTAATGAAATCAGGTGGCGATTTCACTAAAACTGAACAGTATAAAAACATCCAATCTCTACTTAGTTATAGCTTAGAAGCTAATGACAATAACGGTAAAGGTATTAATGGTGCTCAGAATGCTGCTCAGGTTTCTTATTCAGACGCAGCTATGGTAATTCGTAATATCATTGCACAGCTAGTAAGTAAAAGTTCTGCATTTAAGCAAGCTATTAGCCGTGAAATGATTCTACCTTTGGAGAAACGTTATGCTTTCAGTACTTATCTTGTAATTTCTTATCTTATTTATAGTACTGCTGATGTATTATATTCATCTTCTCTTAAAGCTAATTTTGATTACAATCAGAAACATCCTGTAGCTACCGATATTTATTTTGAATATAATGGTGGTATGGAAAATCAGCTTCAATACATGTCTTATTTCAGTAAAAACTTTGCCAAAGGTGCTATTAATAAGCTGCTGTCTGGTACTCTTACTGAAAAATTAGATGAGTCATTAGAAAATGTAATGGTTCTTAATGAATCAGTTTTGGATGTAATTGGTAAGCTTGTATTGGATAGCTGGATTTCTGATATTGTAATGCTTCCTATTTATCTGCTACGTAGTATGGTATATACTTTCAAATATCTGAATGTTAAATTCACCAATATGTCTAAAGATATTGAAGATAGTATTAAACTTCAGCGTGCTAGCTATATTGGTAAAGATGATTATGAAAAGTATAAAACCTCTGCTGGTAACAAGTTGTTCGCGTTGTCACAAGCAACCACAAAAGCAGAAACAGCCATTGACTTTGAATCAGCGCAAGATAAAAAGTCTCTTAATGGTTTTAAAAGTAATAATGTAATTATCTAAAAAAAAGATATAAATATATCCCCTATACCATTAAGGTATAGGGGTTTATTTTATTCACTGAAAGAAGATAAAAGACTAGCAATATCTTTTTCATTATTTGCAAAACTATCAAAATTATTAAATACATAACAACCTAAGAAGATAGCTGGTTCAAAGCCTTCAAATTCTTCTTTATTTTTAGTTGCTATTTTAGAATAATCATGATTAACAGTTGCAATTAAATCATCTTCATCATATTCTTCAAATAGTTGTGTTTCATGTTTATAATGCTCGCTTTTATAAGCATCACCAGCTATAATATCTGCAATTTCATTATATTTAGCTCCATCATGACCACGCGACCATCTTAAAGTAATAGGAACTTGATCTTTAGTAATTAATGCTTTAAGTTTAATAAAGTTTTTCCATAAACCTTGATTTTTAACTACACCACTAGTGTTCATCCATCCTTTTGACTGCCACCCTTTCATCCACTGATTATAACCTTTTACAGTATATTCAGAATCAGAAAGAACTTCAATAGAACTGATTACACATTTAGGGAAATCACCATCTTCATCAACGCTTTCAATTAATGCATCCAACAAGCCGTCTTTGAAAAACATATGAGAAAACTTAAAAGCAGTCATTGCTGAAAAGATTTCCATTTGGTTATTAGTAGTCTTATCAGAAGCAATTTGGTAAGCAAGTAATTCAATTTCTTCACCGCTTTCCATGATCATATTAATTACTACACCAGCACCACCATTACCTTTTTTATTACTAGCTCCGTCTGTATTAATGATTAATTTAACCATTTCTACTTTATGATTTTGTAACCATTGGCGGTAATTAGGAATTTCACTAAATTCTTCAAAAATTTCTAACTTTTCAATTTCTGATTTAACTAAAAAATCACTATATACATCATATGGATAATTAATCATATATTGAAGCATTACGTATGCATCAATATTATCCATAATAAATTCTTTACGCATACGTAATAGGTTAGTTTTATTTTTAGCCATATCCATAAAATGTTTTCCAGGTCTAATATTAATTTTGACTTGGAATTTTTCCATAATATAATCTTTGTACGCTAAAAAGTTTTTATCCATTTCACGATTTATTTCTGCTATTTTAGCAAAATCTAACATTGCATTTACCTTATAAACATGATATCAATATCATTATATATTCTTAATTTTAATTTTATTAATGATAAAAAAAAAAGAACGCTTATAAATCCGTTAAGCGTCCTCTGACTAAAAATTAGTCAACACAGGATGTTAGGTACGTGTTTCAAAATACAAATTAAAACCAAGTTCAATATATTTAGTTACTTCTGAAATATATTGCCCTTTGGAATCTTTTTCAACAGTTAAACCATCTAAACGAAGCATTGGATTAACTTGATATTCAAAAGTAATTTTTCTTTCAAAAGCATGGTCAATTTGCTCTTGATCAAGTTTACCTAAGACATTATAATTATAATGTCCGTAACGATAACCAGTTAATAAATGATCTAAATTTTTATTTTTATAGTTACCAAAAGTGGTTAGTGTTTCAGTGTCAAATTGGTTAGGAAACTTATTATGAATTGATTCTTCAAATAAATCTCTGAAAGTTTTTTGTTCCATTTTTATTATCCTAAATATAACTATTTATTTACAATGTAATAATATGTCATTGAAAGAAGATGAATTACTCCTATACCATAAAAGGTATAGGAGATTATTTTATTTAGTGGTTTTAATAGCCACAATCACTGAGCGAATCTGATGAAGAGCTTCACGATAGGATTTGCGATCACGGGCATTAGAAGCACGATTAACTACTTTAATTAAAGAGCTTAAACCAGCAGTAACGCTATTCATTACAGCACCAGCTAAAAAATGTGGAATATTATAACTGGTAAGAACACGATTGGAGTTATCAATTAAGTCATCAATATCTTCAAGTGCTTTTTCTTTTTCATATTTATCCATTTTTTTACTACGCGCTACTTGACGAAGGCGTGAAAGTTCGTCTTTATCAATACCGCTAAAATGGGCATCCATAAAACCTTCACTAATCATTTCTTCTTGTTTAAGATCTTCATCATAAAAACCTTCTACTAAAAAATCTACCATTTTTTCTTTATTATTGCGCATTCTGTTTACCTATAATATTAATGTATGGATAAATAATTATCTAAATTTTTGTTTATAATAAAGAAAAAATAAATATTTATTTTTCATTGATCTTTTGGAACATACAAAAATAAATATTGTAAAAGTCTTTTTAAAGATATATAATATTATTGGAAGTAAAATTATATTTATTTATAACAAATATTTGTGATGTACACTAACTGAGGCATATATGGGATTAGGTAATTTACAAAGAGCAGTTCTTTCTCTTTATCAGGAACAAAACCCTGAAAAATTTAATGAAGATATTGTGTTCATGAGAAAGAATGAAAAAGATAGCTTACATAGTTATTTTCAAGATCTTTTTAAATCTCTAAAATTAAACGGTATTGAGTATTTAGGTAGCGAAACTATTACGGATGAATCTGAGTTTCATAAATATGTACCTAAAAAAAGCATTTCTATTGAAGCTTCTCGTTTAGATTTAATTAAAGCTTCCTTCAGATTGTCTATTGAAGAAGAAGGTGAAATGCTTGTTAAAGAGGTTAGTATTCATTTATTCTTCCCTAAGTTAATTGATGATTTCTTCTTTTACCTTAATGGTTCTAAATACTTTGCTATTTATCAATTAACTGATCGTAACTTTTATAGCACTCGTACTGCTCTATATCTTAAAACACTACTTATGCCATTAGGTTTACATGCTAAGCCTACTAAATTAAAACTTAGTAATGGTAATTTTTTAGTTGGTAACGAACTGTTATTAGATTATTTTAAACAAAAATCTAATAACTTTAAAAACTATAAAAACATGTTTACTCATTACTTTATTACTATGGGTATTGAAAAGACAATTGATTATTTCTTTAATCAAAATGGTGAAAACTATCTTTACATTTCAGAAGATCCAATAGCTCCAGATGGATATTCTACTATGGAAATTCGTAAAGATTTATTTATGCATTTTGTTTATAATGAAAATGTAACTAATGAATACCGCGATGTTATTATTACATTTGGTTCAGTTATTAAAGGTGTAAGAAAAACTAGTAGTCTTTATGAAAAAGACTATTGGCGTAGAAAAATTATTACATCTACTAATGGTAATTTATCTAAAGCAGATAAAGCTATTATTAGTTTTGAACGAGTTCTAGATGAACGTACTAAACGTAATTTAAAAGAAATTCCTGATACGGATAAAGAAGATGTTTATGGCGTAATTCGTTTTATGGCATTTAACTATAGCGTTCTTTATAATATTGATAGTGTAGATGTAAATAATCGCCGTCTACGTTTATATGAATATATGCTGTATCCTTTACTTCTTAAGTTCTCTGATGCTACTTATCGAGTACTAAATAGTCGTAACGTTAATATGAAACGTTTAGAAAATGTATTTAGTAATATTGGACCAAATTTCTTAGTTAAGAAAATTATTACTAGTGATTTGTGTCGTTATAATAGTGCATCTTCTACATTAGATTTCTTCCAAACTCTTAAATGGTCTGCTCGTGGACCGCAAGCATTAGGTAGTTCTGGTCAAAATATTACAATGAGATTTCGTAGTGTTCATGAATCTTATGTAGGTAATATTGGTATGGTAACAGCTAACGCAAGTGACCCAGGAATGACAGGTACTTTATGCCCTATGTCTGTAAATATCAAAAATATGCTATTTGTTGATCCCAAACGTAAAGTAAATTATAAAGTAACTTTACCTAAAGCGTATTTTAAATAATTTAATTAGAACTTACCAGAAATGGTAAGTTCTTTTTTTTTTATTATAGAATAAAAATTTTTTTAAACCTTTAATTAGATATATAGAAGATATGTCTATTTATATTACTGGAGTATAAAATGACTGAAGTATTATTTGCATTAAATCAAGACGTCGATAAAGAAGTATTAGTTACTAAAAAAGAATTAGTTCCTTTTACATTTATTTATGCGTTTTATCCCGATTTAAATGGTAAAATTGGTAGTAATTATGAAAAAGGTATTTATCTTGGTAATGATTACATTTTAACTAAACAACTTAGTATTAAAAAATTAGATCAAGATATTCGTGTATCTGACCAAGCATTATTTCAAGTATTAGGGAATATTCATACTGATATTGATATTTATGAAAAACCTGGATACCATTTTGGATCACCATCTAAATTATTAGTAAATACTATTTTTAGAATTGAAGATCAGCTATATATTAAAATAGTAGACACTAATGATTATGGTTTTAAATATCTTAATTTAACAGGCGATCATAAACTTAATTCATTAGAAGATTTAAAAGGTTATAATGCTGATGAATCTTATACTGGTAAAGTAACTTTTTCTGTTAAAGACTCGGTGTCTAAAGACTATACCGTATCTATTAAAAAATATATTAGTGTGTATGAAGCATTAAATGCTGAAAGTGTATCTATTCCATTAATTGATCCTGATGAAGTAATTAAAATCGAAAGCATTACATTTAATGCTACTGCAACAGAAATTCCATTAGGAACAACTAAGCAGCTTAGTTATACTATTTCTCCTGAAGATGCTACCAATACTAAAGTATTATTAACCTCAAATAGTATTGACAAATTTACTATTGATGAAAATGCTTTACTTACTAATGTAAATTATGGTAAAGCTACTATTAATGTAACTACCAATGACGGTGGTTTAACCGATTCTTTAAACTTTACATGTACACCTCCTTCAGTAGAAAGCGCTAAATTTACTGAAAAGAATGTAATTTCTGGTGTTGGTGTAAGTGGTTTAAAAGTATCTGCATTCATTGATACTAATGAATTGTCTTCTGAAACAGTGTATGACAATAAATTCAATATTATTTTAAATAAAGATTATAAAAATGGCGAAACTATTAAAATTATTCAATCTACTAATGATAATGTAATTAGTTCTCCATTTACATTGAAATCGCGCATTGCTGTCAAATCTATTGAAACCAACGTTAGTCAAATTCTTGGTGAAATTGGTAATACCGGAGTAATTACTTTAAAAGTTTCACCTACTACGGCTACTGACAAATCGGGAATATGGTATTCTAGTAATAATGAAGTAGTAGTTATTAATTCTGACGGGACTTATGAATTAACTGGTAAAGGTGAAGCTAATTTAACTTACATTTCTAATAGTGATGCAGATATTTTCTCGCAGATAAATGTAAAAGTAAAAGTATATGTAGTTAGTATTTCATTGGATAATGATTTAATTACTACTGAAATTGGCACAACTGGTAAATTAAATGCTACAGTACTTCCAGAAAATGCTAATGATTTAGAAATTTCTTGGGTTTCTAGTAGTCCTAGTGTGGTTAAAGTTGATCAATATGGTAATTGGGAAACAGTTAGTAAAGGTGAAGCTACTATTACTGCTACTACTACAGACGGCCAGCATAAAGCAACTGCTAACTTTAATGTAATTGTCAAATTAAATGGTATTGTTATTACTGGTGCGGATGACTTAGTAATTAATAAGTCTACGACATTTAATGTAACTTATTCACCTTCTAATGCAAATAACACTAATGTTACATGGTCTTCTAGTAATAATAAAATTGCCACTGTTGATAATAAAGGTAATGTTACAGGTGTTGCTGAAGGTAGTGTTACTATTACTGCTATTGCCGAAGATGGTAATTTCAGAGCCACCAAAGATATTTCTATCAAAAGTGATTTTGTAGCTGTTACATCATTACAGATTTTTAACCCTACTACTATTATTGAATTGGATAAAACTTATCAATTAAGTACTGAAATTTCACCTTCTAATGCTACAGATAAAACAGTTACATATTCTTCTAGCAATAACAAAATTGCTACAGTAGATAGTAAAGGTTTAATTACTGCTGTAAGTGAAGGCGATGTTGTTATTTCGGTTATCTCTTCTAATTCTAGCATTAAAGATACAATGAATGTTAATATTCGTGTTTCTGTAACAGGTGTTACTGTTTCACCTACTTCAGTTGAAATTGCAGTAGAAGAAACAAGTGAATTGAATATCACAGTAGCTCCTGAAAATGCTACTAATAAAGATGGTGTTTGGACTGCAAGTGATGAATCTATTGCAACTGTAATTAATGGAGTTGTAACCGGTGTTGCTGAAGGTGACGTTGATATTACATTTACTACTGCAGATGGACAATTTAAAGCTGTTTGTAAAGTAACTGTTAAAGCGGCTACTGTTGCTGAAGAAACTACTGAATAAATAAAAATTATATACCTATACACAATTGTGTATAGGTATTTTTATTATCTTTTGGAAAATATATAATTTATAATGATACTTTATAAATTATAGGTAATTTTATGTCAACTGGTATTGGTAAACACAAGTATAGTTCAAATAATAATGATGTTTATAGTCCTGATACGGCGTTTTGTCCGTATTGTAATAATCCTGATTGTTTTGCTGATTTTTGTGATGTTGGTATTGGTATGGTTCAATGTGGGCCATATTACTGTCAAGCTTGTGAAGCAAGTGAAATTAGTTCACTGGATACTCGTGAATTAACTGAAAAAGAAAAAGAAACTGGATGGTACGAACCTCACACTCCAGTAAGTGAAACAGCTAATACAGCAAATGGTAAATTAGTCGATATTAATGTCGCTAAAATTTTAAATCAGGCCGGATTATTAGATAAAAAATAAGGTATACATATGACTACCGAAGTTATTGGTTCAGATATTGGATTTATTTTTAATTCAAAGAAAACAAAATACAAAGATCTAAATGAAATGCTAGGATTAGAAGGTTATGCTTCTAATATTACTAATAAAGATATTAATTTCTTTATTGACACTTCTTTCATTTTTGATTTTTTCAAAGTAGATTATTATGCAAACTTAACCAAGAAAATTATAGATGAAAAACAAACTTTTGAAATGGCTGGCGAATTTTTTAACCTTATTGGGCATTATCGTAATTATTTTGCAAAGCTTACTGCTGGTAATATACGTTTCTTTATCATCAATGCACCGTATCATGGTGATGAAAATAAAGAGGCAGATAATCTCACTAAAAGCAAATATACGCATCCGAAAGCGTTAAAGTTTCTAGATTTTATTGTAGAGCAACGCATTAAACCTGTTGCAGATATGCTTAATAGTGTTTATGTAATTTCTACGCATAAAGTTCATAAAACTGTTATTCCTTATATTTTATTTAAAAATAAAGATACAAAAGGAATGTTTGGTAAAAGCTCTATGAATATCTTTATGGCTAAAAGTTTAACTTTTGGACAATATTCATTCTTAGCACCAAATTCATTCTTCTTTAATAAAAATAAATTTGTAAATAAAAATGATATTTTTGATACTATAACTAGTAAATACAAAAATGTTGGTAAAGTAGATAGATATGGTATTTTAGCTTATCAGGTATTTACTGGAGAAGATTCTCCTTTTGGAGTACTTGATGAAAAAGTAAAAGCTAGAAAAACTATTAGTCTTTTAGAAGAAAACCAAAAATTATCTTTTGATAATTATAATGATTCTGAAGTTATTGGCGATATTTATAAAAGAGTTTTTGCCACTGGAAAAGTGGCTATTCCGGCTAATGTAGAAAGCCTTCAAGCTGTATTAGACAATATTATAGAGCGTATTAATTATTACGATATTATAAATAAATATAATACTATTGAAGGTGCAGTAGAAGCTAAAATTTGTAATGAAATTATAGAATATGAAGCTGATAAAGAAGCATTATTTAATATCAATAATACATATTTTAATAATATTATTATGATAAATAACTTACTTTAACAGCTTATTAGAATAAATAATATAATCCATAGATCATTCTATGGATTTTTTTTTTTAGGTAATAACATGGCTATCCTAAATAATTTAGAAAATTTTCCATACCCGGCTACAGGAGTTAAAATTTCTCCTACATCCGGTAAACAAGAAACAAGAACTAATTTATGCAAAGCAGATATTAATCAATTGCAAGCGTTGCTATCAGAAGCAACTTCTGCATATGATAAATTTAAAATTAGTGTAATTGCTGCACGTAAAACGGTATCAGAATTACCAGAAGTGGCTGGTGCATTTATTACTACTCGTATTAATGCCGGAGAAAGTTCTGCTAGTCGTTTATTTAAAGAAATTTCGGATGTTTGTGATCCTTATCAAATAAATAAGGTATCATTGGCTAATACAGTTGTATTATTAGATTTTGCTACGGTAACTACTGATTATAATACATTTAAAGAAAAATGTAATAATATTGCTACTAAAGCGGGGAAGATTAAAAAAGATAATCAGCCTGAAATTAATGAAGTAGTAATTGGTGGAAACTCTTATTCATCTATAGAAATAGAAAATAAATCTTTTTTAAAATTGCAATTTGATATTAAATTATATGCAATATTTCCCGACACGTCTAAATTTAATGTAGAGCAATACATTCAACAATTTAGCATTCATACTGATTACGATGCACATCCTATACCTATTTATTCAGTGATGTTCATGCTTCCTGAATCTATTATTAATGATGTAAAAGATCATTTTGAAAATATTAAATGGTATATTAGTGTAAAATCTTTCCCTAAAACGGCTGATAGAAATAGTAATGAATTTAATGTAGCTGAAATTATTAAAGATAATGAAGAATTAGTAGGTATTGACCCTGAATTTGGTGCCCCTGTGAATAATTCTGCTACTAACGATACTTCTAATATTAGTAGCAGGTTGCCTATATATCCATTTAAAATGGATTTTATTAGTAGTAGAGATTTTCAAATTAACGCTCAGATCCAATCTAAAGTCTTTAATAAATGTACTATGTTTGATGTAATTTCAGCATTATGTGCTGAAGTTCGTAGTCAATATCAGACTAAAGGTACTGATACTAAAGATCAGGTAGCTTATTCAATTTCTCCACCTGATAATAAAACTGTATATGAACAAATTATGATTACACCTGGTTCATTTACAGATACATTACAAAAATTACAATTACATTATGGTGTATATAAGTCAGGTATCAGAGTATCATTTGACTCACATCATATAACTACTAAAGGTAAAACTACTAAATTTATAACTGTTACTGAAAAATCAGGCATAGCTCCTTCGCCGGAAACGATTACTGACGCAGTAGTGGAAATTATAGATATGAAATCTACTAATGCTATAGCTCCTGAATATGGTTATTTATTAGATAAAGATAGTGCTACTATTACTTTTCGTACATGTGAACCTTACAGTCTTAAAAAGAATAATTCTGGTAGATTAGTACAAGGTGATAACATGCGTGTTGTTTCTTCCAGCCAGAACTCTAACCAAATTAGTATTTGTGATACAACTGCTATGAATGATAATAGTTCTTCTAAAATTTACTGGTCTAATTATGATAATCCATATAATTTAACTCAACTACAAGACCATGTTAGAGAACAAAATCAAACTGTATCTATTAGTCTTAAAGATGTAAATGGTTTTGCTATAAATGATAATTTAAAATATAATTTAAAATTTTATTCTAAAGATGATAGTATCGGTTCGGGGCAATACAGACTCCAAAGATCTATTTTTTATAGTGTGGATAATAAATTAGGTTTTAAAGATAAAATTGAATTACAAGGAATATTATATTTTGTAAATATTCCCGAATTAAGAGAAAATGGTGCTATTGTTAAAAGACCATCTTATTCAGATCGTGTAGCTAAAAGTGGTGGTACAGTTTCAGGTACTTCTCAAGCTTCTTTATCCGGTGCTAAACCGGGAACCAGAGCTAAAGAAATTGCTCCTGTAGTACCATTCAAGACTAACTTTAGAGGAAAAAATGATTATTTAGGTAATAAGATTCCTGAAACTATCCCAGCTGATTATAAAATGTCTGAACAAGTTAAATTTGCGGATGTTTATAATGGGGATTTATATAAAGGTCAATCTTTATCTAATAATTTTGCATTATTTGTTAATGCTCAAAGATTTTCTAAAGAAGTAGTAGATTCAGTATTTTCATCATTTGGTAAGAAAGGCTTAGTATCATTTTATGAAAGTGAAACCACTAGTGATATGGGTTCGTCTCAGCATGTATTAGCATTAGCTATAGATGTACAATTAGGTGGTAAAACTGGTTTACTTTTAGCTAAAAATTTCCTTCAGTTAGTTGATTCAATTAATTCTTTAGATTTAGATCAATTAATTTTACAAGGCGATGGTTCTGATTGGAAAAAAGTACATATTAGTAAAAATATGAATGAAACTAATAGGAATCAAATTTTAATTGCACCTAGTGAAGTTAGTGGAGATTATCGTATAATTAATACGGCTGCATTGGCTAAGTTAAAAGCTGATCCTTTATTATTAGATTTTACTAAATATGGACAAACTATTTAAAAAGTAATATAAACCCTATATCCCTTAATTGGGATATAGGGTTTTCTAAATAAATATTATTTAGCTTTAGCTGGTGCATTACCAGTCTGAGTATTACTCATTACTTTACGGGCATAACTAGTTGCTTTAGCACCATATTTTTTAACAATCTGAGCACGAATATCGCGACGGATTTTGTTAAATTTAGAGTATTTAGTAAACAGTGGATCACCTGCACGTTTAGCAAGAATCAGTGCTGAACGGTTAGTCAGGTTCAACAGTTTAGTCTGACGGTTCAGGCGAACAATGTTCATCTGCTCACTAACTACTTCATATGCTTCAGACAGAGTAGCCAGCAGTTCTTCGTCATCCAGTGTCATAGTAGCATCTTCAGACAGTTCTGCTTGTTCTTCACCATTAATAACAGTGTCGCCTTTCAGCAGATCAGCAGCAGTAGCTGCATCCAGGTCTGCCTGAGAACCATCATTGGTATTAGGTACGGTATCATTAGAAGTAGTAGCGGTTTCCTGCACCATATCTGCATCTTCCATAAGGAATGATACAATGTCATCAGGCTTATTGGTATTAGACATAACAAATTTCCTTTAAAGGTTGTAAACTTTTTAGTTTAACGTTTATAAACTAAAAACATGTTTTTTAATTTCAATCTTAAAATCGATATAAGTATTAATTTGTTAAATTTTATTATATTAATATATTATAATAATGATATTTATTAATGAATTAAATTATTATATACTAAAATTAATATATTATTTATTAAATAAGAGTATATATAATTATTATGGTATAAAATTTTTAATTTCAAAAGATCTAACATTTTAATAGATTTCTGGAGAGGCAAATGTAATGACTGCATTATATGATAACCTGAGTAAAGAAGAAAAAATTGTATTTGATAGTTATTTTCAAGAATTACTATCAAGAATTAAATTAGTAACTGAATCTAAAAAATTTAAACGTATCAATTTAAATAAACTTAGAGAATACACATTATCTAATTATGAGAATAATGATATTTCTTTATTTCATAGTATTAAAAATGAAATGATTGATACAAGTGTAGCCGGTTTAATTAAAATTGTTAAATTAAACAAAGGTGATAAACCAATTATTACTGCTTATAATACTCTTTTTTATAATGGTAATAAAGTATTAAACGTTCCTGCTAAATTTGTAAGATATTTACTAGGTGAACGTAAAATTGTTAAAAAACAGATGTTAACACATCTTAATGATGAAGATAAATCGGTATATAACTATTTAGATTTACTTCAAACGGCATTTAAAATCTTGGCAAACAGTTATTACGGTGCTTTTGGTGCTAAATCATTCTGTTTATATAATCCTGATCTTGGTCCATCAATTACATATCAAGGTCAAATGATTATCCAAACCGCTATTTTAGGTTTTGAAGGTTTAATTGGCGGTAATTATTACTTTGATGACTTTTCTGAAATTATTACTTATATTGACAATATTGTCAACAAAGAAAATAATGATGATGAAATGGTTTTAGATATTGAATTATCTACTGACACTATTGTAAAACAGATTTTAAAGCATGCTGAATTTACATTATCTAAAACTCAAATTGCTTTACTTGAAGATAGTATTAATGGTTATTCTGAAACTATTAGACAAAAACTGTATTTTAAAAATAATTTAAATAACTTCTTAGAATATGAAGGTATTATGGATTTTATTACAGAAAATCTAGTAGTAGATGATTTTCCAGATGTTAATCATCCACCTGAAAGTATTAAAGAAAATCTTCATGAATTTAATAGTATGATTGAATATTTTGTGTTTTATCCGTGGCCTTGGCCTAATAAAGGAGCTAAAGCTTCTAGGATGACACGTACTTCAGTACTATTATCAGATACTGACTCAACATTCTTAAATATTCATCCATTCTTAAGAAAAGTATGTAATCATTTACAATGGAAAATTAGTGAAATTACTAAAGAATATCGTACTTCTATTGTATCTATTATGACTCATATTATTACTGAATTCATTCAGCATGCTTTTGATGAATTAACTAAAAATGCTAATGTGCTTCCTCAAGATAGACCATTAGTTAATATGAAGAGTGAGTAAATTCGATAGCTCACTATAAAGATCTCTAATTGCTGGAAAATCTCTAAGTAGATAATCAGCAGCGAAGCTCTATTCATAGAGAACGTTCAACGACTAGTAAGACCTATATGGCATACTCTGTATAATAATTACAGAGGAAATGGGATCATGTATAATTATACATAAGATATAGTCTGTTCTAATGTGTAAACATTAGCTAACATAAAGTTCACTATCAGCGTCTGGTATTGACTAAAAATAAAAAGACTTACTCAGGTATTGTATTATCTAAAGAAGGACAAATATATGAAAATCCTCCTCTAGATATTAAAGGTTTACAGATTCGTAAAATTAGTACACCTAAAATTGCCCGTGAATTCTTTTCTGATATTCTTGAAAACCAAATTCTTAAAGCACCTAATCCTAATTCATTACATGTATTTAGGAATTTTATTAACTTTGAAAAAAGTCTTATTGAATCTATTATTGATAAGCAAGAAACTAAGTTTTTAAAACCGGGCGTAATTAAAGATGTTAAAAAATACAAAGATAAGTTTGCTATACAGCCTTATAGGGCAACTCATACTTGGAATACTTTATTCCCTAATGAGCCTATTGGTTCTCATACTTCATTGCGTTTCTTAGAATTGTCGCCTCCTTCTGATTTAAATGATTTAAAGCAATATTTGTCAGAAAGACAATTTAATGATTTAATGAATATGTATGCGGATGAAGATAATGATCCAGATGGCCGTATGCAAAAATTTGGATTTACTTTATTAGCTATTCCATTTTATATGGATACTTACCCTAGTCAATTTAAAGATTTGGTTTATATTGAAAAAATTACAAACCATATTATGAAAACTGGTAATATTCTATTAGAATCTCTTAGCTTTAAAACTGTTACTACTAGTTCTAGTTTCCAATCGCCTAGTAATATCATTGATATTTAAATTATACCGCATACCATAATGGTATGCGGTTTCCTTTATTTTTTTATTACTTAAACAACTTTTTAGTAAATATTAAAGGATTTCTATAATGGCTCATATAAAAGCATTACATGAAAATTTTAGTGAATTAGTAATAACTAATGAAAATATAGCTTTATATCAAGCTTTATTAGAACTTGATATCAGTACTTTTAAACCAATAATGAATGAAATTATTAGTGGTAGAATTGATATTGAAGATACACGTAAAATATTATCAAACAGGCTTTACAATGATAATAAGTATAAAAAAACTGAAAGACGTTTAAGTGATGATAGTAATTATAAAGAAGTAATTACTAATAATCTTATTTCCCGTCTTTTAGGTGATGGTAAAAATATTATTAAAGAAAATATTGTAATAAATAATAATATTGATCATTATAAGCAAATGATTGCAGAAGAATATGAAAAAGAATACGGTATTAAACTTTCTGATACTGATATTGAAGACATATTATTAATTGCAGATATTATAGCTTATCAAGAGTTAAATTATCAAAATATTTCAGATAATAATGCTAAAAATACACAATTATCCAATGCAAATTATCTATCATTTAAACCGGATGCTAAGGTATAACACATGTCAACTGATTTTACTATTACATCTGATGATGTAACTTTATGGATTAGTAATTTAGATTCCGATGATGCTAAAAATAAACGCGTTTTAGGGGCAATTCAATTATTAGATCCTGTATTAATGAAAAAAATTCTTTTTTATCTCATTAAAGGTTTTTTAAATATTTCTAAACTATATACAATGGATATTAATAATGTATCTGTTGATCTTTTAGTTAAAAGCCTTAATGAAGAAAATACTACAGATATTGATAAAGTATATTTTTATAGAACTGCTATTAAAAAATTAGCAGGATTTAATGTTTTTATGAAAAACCTTAAAGAAAATACCGTATATCAAATTTCACGTCAAACAAGTGTAATTAATAGATTTTTAGTTAAAGTAGAAATTGATGCTTTAGGTATTGATTCTAATAAATATAGTTCAGTAGTAGATATTCGTAATGACTATAATAAAATTATTAATAGTCAAAGTAACAAAGATGCAATTAATGTAATTAATACTAAAGCATCTGTACTTAAAAATTCTTTTGGTTATGAAAACATTGAATATTTTTCTAATGCGGTTATTAATAAAGTAAATGCGTATGCTTTAATTTATACTAATGATATTACTTTACCTACACAACTTAATAATGCGGATATTATTTCTTGGATTATTAGAAAAAGTTATCTAGATACAGAATATGCTAATTTTTTAGAAAATTTTAATAGTATTTTAGTATCTATGGCTGAAAATTATGATACAGATACAGCTAAATTAGGTATTGATACATTAAAAGCTCTAAATAATGAATATAGTTGGAAAAGCAATTTTAATGCCGATTCATTTGTTAATAGTGCTTCTTTTTTTAATAATTTTAGATTTATTACTATTCTTAAAGTAGCTGTAATTAAAAATATCTATGGAAATTCTAACTTTCCAAAAACTGATATTGATTTAATTATTAATGAATATAAAGCAATTATTGATTATTTTGAAAGCATTAATGCATATTTAATTAATTTTTTAAATAATATCCAAATTACATTTGAATAGGTAAAATATGAAGACTTTGAATGAATTTGAAACATTTATTAATAAAAATCTAACGGTAACTTCTGCTAGTATTTTTTCTGCATTATTTACATTAACAGATCATTCTAATTTTACTACTATTATTGATATGATGATAGAAGGTAAGATTTCATTAGTTGATATTTCTAATTTAGATATTATTGATGATAACGGTATTAAAACTCTTATTGACAATTATAATTCTAAATTTAAACCTGTATTTTCTTTTGATCAAGAAGTTGGTAGCTTTAATAGTTATGATTATTTAATTAATAATGAGTATAGTCTTAATAAATACTATAAATCATATAATGCATGGTTAAATAATAAAGTATATAAAGATATTATCTTCCAACCAGTATCATACAGAGTACCATTTGTAAGTTTTAATAGTGCTTCAGGCGGTATTTATAACAGTGAATCTGATTTTTCAACTAAATTTAATCAGTCAGTATTAAATTACTTTTTGGTTAAATACAATGTGGATGAAATTTCTAAAATTTTACCTACATTAACTATTACCGCTACTGATCTTACTGAAGCAGAAACTACTTCATTGAATAATCTTTTTAATGATATTATTTTACCTTTTACTAATAATTTTACTAATACTACTTTTTATAAGTTTATTGTAAATACCGATAGTTATGTATCTACTTTCAATACTTATTTTACTTATATGCATAATCTTTTTAATTATGATAAATTTTCAGTATCAGTTGAAAATTTATTAATACTTAATTTACAAAAATTATCTATAAGTAAAACTGGATATACTTCAGATGATATAAATACTATTACTGATGAAATATATAAAATTAGATTCAATAACAGTACATCTTTAAGTGATACTATATCTTATATACGTTTTTACATTAATCTTGTAAATACCTATAAAGCTAACAATAATTTAGTCTTTTCAGAAAGTTATTTACAGGAATTAGCTAAGTTTGATGACTATATTGCTAATTTATCAAATATCTTTAAGGAAATTATAACCGTTGTAAATGAGAAAATGCATGTTTCTCTTTAAAGGTAAAAATTATGTCAGAAGATAAAAAAAATATTCTTTCTAATAGCGTATCTGGAAATGCGCTTAAAGAATTACAAAAAAGAATTGGTACATCCAATGATTTATTGAAGAAACATCAAGATGGTTATGATAAATCAGATTTAGAACTAGATGCAAGTACTAGTAGAGCAACTCACATGCTTGAAAAACGAGTATCTTATTTCTTTAATGCTGTAACCAGTAAAGGTAATGGTGCTCATAAAAACGTTAGTTCTAATACAGTAGATTCAATGCTTGCTGTAGCTGGTAAAGATTTTGAAAATAATAGTTCTAAAAAATCTTTAGCTAAAAAGACTTCTGATTCTATTGAGCAATCTAAAAAAGAAATTCTTGCAATGAACAAGAAATTCTTATCCGGTATGATGGAAACTAATAAGAAAAATTTCCAGGAAAATCTTATTACTTATAATCTTATTATGAAGATTATTCCAAAAATGCGTTTAGTAATGAAAACTTTTACTAATACCATTATTTCACCGGATGATTTTACTAAATCTTCATTAAATGCTATTATTGCTCAAGAAAATATGTCAGAAAATACTATTAACGAAGTAAGGGATCGAGTTTATAGTCTATTAGAAGATTATAATCTTAATGATAACTTACAAAATGATATTACTGCTTATTTGCGCGATGGTAAAATTTTTTATATAGTTAAATCTCTTAATGACGAAATCAAAGAAATGCTTACTGAAAGTGAGCATCTTGATCCTGATAACGGTCAGCTTAAATATAAGAATATTGGTTCTAATATTTGTAATGCAAGAGATCTTAATTCATTAAAAAATACAACTCTTACTGAAGATGTAATTACTAATAATTTAAGTCCTAATGGGAAATATCTTAAAGAATCAGTATGTGAAATCTTTAATGTACCAAAAGAAAAAAATACAGATATTGCTAAGGCAATTGAAAATATTAATGAATTTATTAATGAACACTTTGTTATCGGTAATACCAATCATCTTTTAGAAGAGCATATTAATTATAGTAATCTTAATGAAGATTCATCTATTGCAGATTTCTTTAATAATAATATGCAAACTAATAGTAAAAAAGGTATGCAGATTAATTCAGCTAATAATGTTAATAAAACATTAAATGCTGATTTGACTGACGAAGAAAAAGAAAAAATTCTTAAATCTAATTTGGATGGCCGTAATAGTGCTGTTGTTAAACGTGTTTCAGCTGGTAATATTGTGCCGTTGGAATATGAAAATAAAATTTTAGGTTATATTTATTTAGATATTGTTGAATATGATCCAGACGGTACTGTTATTCCTTCAGATAAATCTGATGCTGGTAACGATAATACTGCTTTCTTAAATTCAAATGCTTCTGGTGCTGGTAATATTCTTCAAAATATGATTTACACTGCTAAAGATGATTCTTCTAATAAAAGTAGTGAAAAAACTAGCGCAGAAAATCCTAATGGTGTTCCGGGTATTAGTGCTGCTGATGATGCACGTTTAGAATTTATTGCTAAAACGTTTACCAACCAGCTTTCAGCTAAGACTAATATGTCTTTATTGAAAAAATCTAGTTCTTTGAAAACCGCTATTTATAATACATTATCTATTAAAAAATTAAACCGTAGTGAAAAGATTCGTGTAGTTTATCTTAAACCGGATGAGGTAGTTTACATTAATAGAGGTCAGAGTATTTTTGATAATATTCTTTTCTTTTCTAAATTGTATATTACATCATTAATGACTATTCTTATGCAAAACGTATTACGTGGTAGTCCTAAACGTATTACCTATGTAGAAGTTGGTTTAGATAATAATGCCGCTAACAGTGTTAATCAAGTAATTCGTGATATGAAATCCAAAGATATTACTTCAGTACATAACATGGATATTCAATCTTTGTTAAATATTGCTAGTGATTATCAAGATTTGTATATTCCGGTAGTTGATGGTGAAAAACCTATTTCATTTGATCAATTGGAAGCACAAGAAGCGCAATCATTAGATAATGAATTTTTAAATTGGCTGAGTAATAATATTTTCTCTAGTTTACTTCCTGCTAGTTTCTTAACTGAAGTAGATAACGTTGATTTTGCTAAATCATTATCTATGCAAAACTCCCGTTTCTTGAGAGATATTGTTTCTGACCAAAAAATTCTCTCTAGTGGTTATACTGAATTAATTAGACGTATTTATTATCATAATTACAAAGTTAATGAGCAAAAAGATATTGATAGTAATATTAAAGTAGATAATAGTGATACTAGTACTATTGCTGCCGATATTCTTGATTTTGACTTTGAAAATATTGATATTAAATTCCCTTCTCCTTCTAGTCTTAATCTTACTAATTTAACCGACCAGATTAGTAATGCTACTTCAGTAGTTGAAACTATTGTAGCTAATCTACCTATGGATGGTATTTCAGAAGAACAAAAACCTGAATTTGAAGCTGAATTCAAAAGTCGTCTTATGGCTCAATATGTACCTACTATGGATTGGTCTGGTATTGAAGAAATAGTTAAAGATATTAAACATGATTTAGTTTCTAAATCTATTAAAAAGAAATTAGTTGCTTCCGAAAAGAAAGATGACGAAGCTGCTTCAGATTCTTCTGAAGAAAGTAGTGATTTTTAAATGTAATAAATTCCCCTATACCTTAATTGGTATAGGGGATTATTTTATTCAGCAATTTCTACTTCTAATTTAGGATAGGTTCCTGAAGTAATAACATCTGTTTCTTCATCTAAAGTAAGATCAAGAATATCAACATCATCAATTTCTTTAACCACATTATATTCTGAATCAATTAAATAGCATCCAGTGATATTTTCTTCTTCATCCATTTCTAAATAGAATTTATAGTCATCACGCATAGGAATTTTATCTAGAGGAATATCTTTATTCACATCTTCTTCCTCTTCAATATCATTCTCGACAATAGCAGTTTCTGCATTTTTTATATGTTCCGCAGCAGTATTAATATCAGCGTTAGTTGGAATTTCATCAACACCTAATAGACGTTGATCCATAATTGCATCAAAATCTAAATCAACATCATCTTCATGTTCAATTACTGTACCTTCAGATTGTGAAACAGATTTTTTAGTTTTATTTTCAGAATTAAGTTTAAGAAGAAACTTAAAGATTTCTGCTTCAGAAATACCTTCTCCGTCGCCTCCAGCTTTCTTAATCTGTGAAATAATTTTAGTAGCACGGTCTAATCTTGAATCTTTAAGATCTACTTTTTGTTTAAGATAACTCAAAGTTAGATTTTTTAAAGAAATCATATTACTAATTTGTGAAGCAACATACACAGGCGATGGTCTTTTAACTGGTTTAGCAGCATTAGTTCCCATTCTAGCAGGTTTACCACTATCTTGTTCACCCGAATCTTGAATATTGATTAAATTTAAAGTGTGAACTGATAATTTAGAATATAACATATCTAGTTCAGCAATATCTTTATTTACCCTACCTATTTCGTCATCATATGAGTTTTCTTGTAAAACATCTTCTAATTCCATTAAAGATTTTACTTGCTCATTAGACATATTAGCAGGTAGTGATTTTTCCGTAGGGTCTATAATTGTATCAAGTCCTACGGAATTATTTGTTTTAGTTGACGTGGACATGACGATACCTTAAAATTTATACTATCTACTTGTTTATACATAATTATACTTAATTATAAGAATATATAATAATTTTGATAAAATCAATGTATTTTTAAAGGTAATATTTTTTAATAATAATCTTTATTAAAACTTTATTAATTTTTTATAAATTTGTCTTATAAATAACAAAGTATTAGAATTTCAATTAAGGAACTGTAATGAGCAAAATTGGTAAGCAGCTAATTATGACTCAATTAGTATATGATCAAGGTGAAGCTAAAATCATTACTATTGAAAAACATGAAGACAAAGATGGCAATGTAACTAAACATGCTGTTTTTGATAATGACCCTTCATTTACATTTTATAAATTAAATGATGATGAAGAAGAATTAACTTATCCAAAAATGTTTATCGAAAGAGATAGATTACATCCTATTACCTGTAGTTATGATAATCTATTTAAAACACTTGCTAAAGAAACTAAACAAGTTAAGTGGTATAAAAGAATGATTGATGAAAGGAAACGTAATAAATTACGTAAACTTCATCATAATTATAATATTTTTCTTTCCGATGTCCATCTTGCTGACTATAAAATGGAAGAATGGCGCAGAAGTTATTTAGATGTAATTAAACCTATTCCACTTACTAAAGCCTTTTCAGATATCGAGGTTGATATCTATAATTATGAAGGATTTCCAGTACCAGAAGTAGCTCCATGTGAAGTAAACTTTATTTCATATGTTAATGAGCATACAGATATTATTAAAGCTTTTGTACTGTATAATCCTGAAAATCCATCAATGGTAAAATTTTTAAAAACTCATATTAAAGATTTTGCATCATGGGATGGTAAAATCAACCAAGATACACATCCTTGGGCAAATAAAATGCTCAAGAAACGTTTTCAAGAAGAAAAATATCATAAATTTGGTACTTTTGAAGTACAATTTTTTGAAGATGAATTAGAGCTTATTGCAGCTTATATGAATAAAGTCAATGAAGATAAACCTGACTTTAATACTTTCTGGAATGCCTACTTCGATATAAAAACTTTTGAACAGCGCATTATTAACTTAGGCGGTGACCCGGTTGAGTTATTTTGTCCTAAAGAATTTCCTTATAAGAAAGTTCAAATTATTGAAGATAGTTTTGCTGCTGATATTTCTGATAAAGGTCATACATTTGATATTAGTTGTTATACTCACTGGTGTGACTTGCTATACTTCTTTGCTTCTAACCGTAAAGCTAAAGGTAAAAGAGATTCTTGGAAATTACAAGATATCTTGTTGGCTGAAATTGGTGAAAGTAAATATGATGACTTTGAAGGTGATATCAAAACAGGCGCTTATACTGATTTTGAAGGCTTTCTCTTTTACTCGCTTTATGACTCATACCGCATGTATCAGCTAGAAGCAAAATGTAAAGATATTGACAGCTTCTATATTTATGCAATGACTACTAATACACGTCTGCATAAAGCTATGAAGAAAACTACTTCTATTCGTAATCTTGGTATTTACTTCCTTAAAGATGAAGGTTATATTCTTTCCAATAACCATAACGTTTTCTTAGAACATGAAAAAGTAAAATTCCGTGGTGCATTTGTACTTGACCCTAATAAAATGGGTAATACTGGTATAAAACTTAATGGTGTACCTACGAATAATATATTTGAAGATGCAATTGACGAAGATTTGAGTTCTATGTATCCGTCAATTATTCTTGCATGTGCTATTGATAATGAAACACTAATTGGTAAAATTTGGGAAGAAGATGCCGATAATCCAATATATGAACATTTTGGCGAGTACTTGTTAGAATCAGAAGGTATTTTTAAGCCATGTGTAGTATATCTTGGTCTTAAATCTGATACTGAAGTATTAGACAAATTAGATATGTTTTTAGATTAATAAATAATACCTTATCCTTTAATCGGGATAAGGTATTTATAATAACTATAAAAGTTTTGTGAGTACTATAATAAACATTCATAATAAAGGTTATATAAAATGAGTTTAGTTAAAATCCAAGCTTCAATTCTCACATTAAATATGATGGTAGATCAACTTAAACTTGATCTTAAAGCAGTTTATGATAATCCATTAGAAGACTGGCGTAAAGATCGTTTTCGTAATAGTAATGCAAAAATTGTTAAAAGTGCTAGAACTCTTTTAAATGCAGTATCTATGCGTTATTTATATTTAATCAATAAAGATGAAAAATATTATCCGTATCTTACTTATATAGTAATGCTTAATGATGTTTATGCTAATAAATCTATTAAAGGTTTTTTACATAATATTGAAAGCATTGTTACTAAAAAAGATGCTAATTCATTTTATGATGATAAAGATACTATTATTGCTTCAATGATTAATCTTATTGCTAAAATGAATGCAGATTTTTCTAATTTCAAAGGCACTGATTGTAATCATATTTATGATAATACATTTTATAATACTAGTGTTATCCAATTGATGTTTAATATTTGTCAGTGTGCCACTGATTTAGATAAATAAAAATTATATACCTATACACAAATGTGTATAGGTATTAATAATCTTTTTTTGAATATATAATATAATTAGTTACTTTTAATTTAATTGGATTAAAAATGAATATTATGTATACAGATTTTAATTATTTGATTAGTAGTGTTGTTAAAAAAATCAATGATGAAAAAAGAAGTAAAGATATTTATAAAACATCTTTACACTTTTTTATGAAGCAAGTTAGCGATTTCATAGTTGCTTCTTCTACAGATATCATTAGACTTAAATCAATGCAACAAAAAAACATTGACGAAAGAACTCATTATCTAACTGAAAATTTAGATATACTGAAAAGTATTGTAAAGACAATAATAACAAATATGCCTTTAAGCCCTAATTTATTTCTTCCTAATACATTAATTAAACAAGTAGCTAATGAATGTATACAACGAAATAAACGTTTAAATGAATATGTAAAAATTAAATTTATGTCTGTTATAAACGTTTTAGTTGACCCTGTTTTTGTTAATAAAGAAAATTTAACTAATAGTAAAATGGAAGATGTAACATTAACTATCGTTAAAAGTAAAATTCAATACGTTGAAGAAAATTATTTTCTTTTTAGAAATATGCTTGTTTGGAAAAGACAGTTTGACAAACAATACAAAATTAAAAAAGTATTAAAAGATAGTAGTGGTGAAAAAGCATTTATAATTTTTAGTAAAATTTTTAATGAAATTGATAATATTGATTTTCTTCATCCTATTTCTACATTAAATATGACTAAAATATAACTTTATGAAAAAAATTATAGCTGAAAATTTTGATTTAATTATTAATGACATTATTCATAGAATAAAAATTATAGATAATGATCATTTAGTATATTTTATAACTAATCTTGGAGATTTTATAACTGGTAGTCAAAATACTAATATTGCGCAAATTAAATATTCCCAGGAATATTTAATTAAAAATTTAGATATTCTAATGTCTATTAAAAAATTATTAATATCTAAAAGTTCTTTAACTGTTAATAATGATCCTAATGTATATATTTATTATATAAAAAGAAAATATTTGGATGAAAGAGTTCCTTATATTCCTAATAAAACTGAATCTTATAGAAAAAGTGCATTTAACCATTTCATAAAAGAATTAACTTGTCCTTTTATTTTAACTCAAAAAATACATATTGCTCAAAATTACGGAGATCCAATAAAATATATTATTGATAAATCTAAATTTGCATGGTGGGCGATGCCAGGACATCTTTATTTTAAAAATGTTCCATTAATTAGTAAAAATAAATATAAAGTTAGAAAAATAACAAGTTCTGAATTAGGCTTGTCGCAAAAAGAATTTTTTAAAAAATATATAGCTCATAATAAATTTTATTATGATCTTGATTCTGTAGATTATTTTACATCAATATCTACTATAAAAATTGATGAAGGTTGATTATATGAAACTTTTAAAAGAAATAATTAAAATATCTTATTCTAATATACCGGATGAAATTAAAGTATGTAATATAATTGATTTATATTGTCATAATTTTTATGATAGTACTAAAGCGAAAATTGATTCTTTTACCGCATTTTTAAATAAAAACAAAGATATTTGGATTAGAATTACAAGAAATATAGATCTTACAGAAATAAATAAAGACTATATTAATTATCATGTAAAAGGAGCTTGTTGTAGTTTTTTAGCAATAGAAAAATCTATAAATACATTAAGCAAAAAAGATTCTTTTATACAAGGTTTAATTATAGATAATTTAACAAATTTTCTATATCCTACCTTTTATAAAAAATTTACTAATATAAAAAAATTTGCTTTAAATTTAGGAAGAATAGGAGAAGTTGACATAACATATAAAAATGTAGATTTGTTTAAAACCTCATTGTCAGTAAACTTTTCTAGAAATTCTAATATTTTATCTGCAAGATATGTATATAGAAAAAATAAAATTACAAATGAATGGGAAATTTTTAATGGAGGATAATAAATGAGTATGATACAAAAAATAATAGATGCTAATTTTAATAATAAAAGATTTAAAGGAAAAATAATTGAGCTTGTAAATATTATAATTCAATATGATGATATAGATGAAGTAAATAAGTTATTTAAATTTCTTGAAAGTAATCGCGATATTCATTTTTATATATTGAATAAAATAAATATTAAACGTGATATTGTTAATCATCAAAATATAGCAGGAATTATTAGAAGTCATAATTTTAATATAGATTTAAATAGATTAAAATTAAGAGTTGTTAATATTGCTATGTACATTTCTACTTTTCTAACTCCTAAATATGGTTCTGTATTTAAAATAATCAATAAGAATTATAATAATTCAAATAATTTTATGTATAAAGAATTTTTAGTAGTTAATCCATACAGAGATTTATTTTTACCTAGCGATACTCCAAAGTATAAATTTTTAATGAACGTAAATAATATATGGAAAATATATCATGATTAATCAAGAAGCTTTTAGCATAGTCAGTAATATTTTATATAAATTGATTAATGATGCTAAAAAAATACAATTAAATAATTTACAAATTATTGTATTTAATAAAAATATTAATTCATTTTGTAATTCTAATTTAACACTTGCTTACAACGAATTTTCCATTCATGAAGAAAATATTAAAAAATTTATGAATAATTTCTTCACTTTAATTGCACAGCATACAGATGCGCGTTTCAATAAAGATATAATTGAATTATTTAGGATAATCAATATTAATGATATCTTACAAACACTAAGAAAAATTGTATTTGCAAATGTAGATAATCCAAATAGACTTATTGAAAAATTAAAAGAAGAATTTGAAGAATGTCCAAAATCCTATAATTCTCTTTTACTGGATATATTTATAGATAAGTTACTTGAAACTCCTTTAACTCGTAAAGATGATACTATTCTTACCGATACTGAGCAAAATTATGCTTTTAGTTTTGATGATAGTTTTGACAATGCAAAAAATGATAATTTGATTGTTACAAAAAGGTTAAGTATTTATAAAAAACCTTTAATTAATGGCTATTGTTATAAAAATGTCCATGCTTCTTTTGGATTTAATCAAAAAACAATTAACGTTAAAACTTTAACGTTTAAAAATACAAATTTTCATAATTTTATTCGTTATGAAAAAACTGATCTTAATAGGAGTAATTTTAGTTATGATTAATATTAATACATTAAATAACTACTTACCACCCGCATTGAATATTTATATGAATGCAATTAAAAAGATATTGTCGGATGATTATTATAATATTTATAATTTTGCTCGCATAGGGTCTCTTTTCCCAGTTTTAGATGAGTATAACGAAAAAGTAGATTATTATTCATTATATAAAAATGAATTTTTTGATAATTACCTTCAAGACATTAATGATAATGTCAGAAAACATCTTATGAAAGGAATACATTTAACTGCAGATTTTAAAAATTATATAGAAAAAGAAACTAAAGCTAGTTTTGTTGATAGCAATTTATATGTACTTTGGTTGGATTTATTATTTAGAGAAGATATGTTTAAAATCAATAATAAATCAATTATTGTTAAAAATAGTCTTTTTAATATAATGGTACAACATGGTAATTATGAAAATTACAAAAATACACTAATTCTTAAAAATAGCGACAATAGTGATTTTCAAATAGACTATACAACAGGTGGTTTATATCTTGTAGAAAGAATTAATAAAGAATATGTATTATATTATGATAACTATACTGGTTTAAGCAGTGTTTCTACCAAAATGATAGTTAATAAATATAATGGAGAAAATTTTTAATGGCAATTATTACTCTGAAGGATCTTTATAAGCATGACTTAGAAAAATTTATTAATATAATTAAGTATGTAATAAGTAATGACGATTACATACTTAATAAACCATCTGATATTTTTAAATTTATTAATGTATTACATAAAGGTAGCAAAAATTTTGATTATAAAACTTGGGGGAAGAACAATTATTTCAATGGTTATTTAAAAGATCTTTATGCTTTATTAAGAAGTCATTTATTAAAAAATATTAACATTGAAAATGATTTATTAGAAATAGAAAGAGTAGTACATTATCAGTCTGTCCATCCTTTACCTCTTAAAAATTTCATTTTTAATATATTAAACCCTGTAAATAATAAATTATTTAATACAAGATATAGTATTAAAAAAGACACTGTATTTAATCTATTGAGTAAAAAGAATAAAATAATAAATTATAGAAATGTAGCATATTTTCTAGAAAATAAACCTTTGGAATATAAATATATGAAAGAAACAGTAAATATTTTTTATGATGGTTTTTCTAAAAATGCAGATAATACATTTATTTCAAAGATTGAATTAATAGTTATATCATAGGAGATAGTATGACTACTAATGATTATCCAATTAAAAAGTTTTTTAATTTACTTACCAAAAAAGAAACAATCCATAAATTTCATACTTATGACGTTATAGAACCTCTTGTATTTTCACGTTTATTTGATGGTTTTACGGATTATGTAAATGATATTATTCAGTTTACTATTGCAAATCCTGATGTATTAATGCAAATTCAAAAACTTTTTAAAGTAGATAAAAAAATGAATTTATATTTTTTACAAGATAATGCAGATTCATTTATAACTGTAAAAAAATTTGAATTGATGTATTTAATATTATCTCCTATATATGATTGTATTCGTGCATTTGGAAGCCGTAAACCAAATCATTATGATATATTAAAAACAGGATACACTGCTACAAAGAATAAATACTATGATTTATTTTATTATGAGCAAAATTATTATATTGCAATATATAATAATATTGAAAAATATTATTTTGATAAAGATTCTTTAGTATTGGATAAATCTGCACAAGTATTTTATAATCGTAATATTAAAAATTATTGTAAAGTAGAATGTACGTATTAATACGAGGTCGCTAATGAATGTACATCCATTGATAAGTAGTGTATTAAAAGATTTTGTATATAATTTAAAATTATTACATATATCTTTTTCCGATAATTCAACCGATACTAATTTTAAATGTATTCTGTTAGAAGAATTTTTAAAGCAATATGAAAATAACATGTTTGATATTATTAAAGGATTTTCATATTTTCCTGATTTGTTATTCAATATTCAAAGAATCTTTGATTCTGAAAAATTTAAACAGATATGCTTACATTTATATGTACGTAGTAGAAAACAGAATAAGCTTAAAAATAGTTTCAAAATGGATAATAATGCTGTTTATGGCGCTTTTGGTAGTTACAAAGGTAGTGATTTGGATATGAATCGTTTAGGCGGTGCAGGAGGTAGTGGAGGTAAATTAAGATTAGAAACATGGATATTTACATATCGACAAGGAAATGAATCATTTTTAAAACATGTTCCTGCATTACTCAATTATAAAGCAGAAGATGAAATAAAAGAATATGATATAATTAAAAATGATAGAATCTTTTTTAAAGATACATATAAAAATGTATTAATGAATGGTAAATATCATTTTGCTTTTTTAGCTTTTAAAATAGGGCATAAAGAAATTACATATAAAACGTATTATAATTATGATTTATATGGTAATAATACTGAAAGTGTTTTATTTCAAAAAATGAATACATCTAAAACAATTCAAGATATTTTAAACAAAAGACATAATAATAAAGGAACTATATAAATATGAATAATCAATGTAATAATAAAGATAAAGAATACAATGCACTTGTATTGCTTTTTACAAGATATCGTAAATTAGTAGTAGATAATAAAGATTTATTGGATGATAATTGCTGTTTTGACATTCCAGAAGAATGTACTTCAGTGCATCTATTAAAACTTTTGGATGAAGCTATCAATAATTATTTAGATTATCCTACTGATAAACTTCACCGATGGTTAGGCTTTACTCAAGGAATTCTTACATTAAGGAATATTATTAATGTAAAAGATGAAAGAAATTTCACAAGACCGTTATTACATTCATATCATACAGAAAAACCACCTACATTCGGTTGATTAAAATTATAGTTAAAAATATATAATTTATTTGTATATTAAAAACTATATGAGAAAATAATGGCTACAAAAATTCAGTTAAAAGCTTATAATATTCTTCTTGATTATATAAGTATTGATGTACCTTATGAAAAAAGAAATACTTTATATCCAAAATTAGAATCTCTTTATTCTTTACCACGTTCTTTCTTTAAAAATACTAAGAAATTATTAGATAATAAACAATTATTTCATGTTAAAGAGTATTTTGGAGGTATTAATTTAATTCATGAAAGTCCTATATTAAGTACTGCAGATGGTAATGGAGTTTCAAGATTTATTAATAATCTTTCTAATCCTTTGACATTTGTTATTGATATGAAAGCTATTCAAGATATGAATATTATCTATGTTCCGGACTTAATAGAACTAAAAGATTTTAAGAATTTAATTATTGAACGTGAATTAAATTTAAATACATATTTTACTTCACGTTCAAAACAAGAAAAAGAATTTATCATTTTGTATAAACCTAATAAATTACCAATTAAAGAGGTAACTATAAATGGGCGAAGCTAAACCTTGTAAAGCTTTTCTATTAAGATTTAAAAAAGTAGATTCAATTAATGGCGTAACTAATGAGACTTTTGAAAAGTTATGTGCGCATTTAGAAATGAATAAAACTCAGACTTTACATTTTGCTTTAAAAAGATTAGCTAAAGATTACGGTATAATTAAGACTGAAGAAAAAATTTAAATGATTACTATTAATAATAAAAGCAAAGTTAATTATACATATAATAATAATCGTCTTTTATATCGAAATTCAGATGTAGAAGATTATAATAAATTTCTTAAAGTATGTTGTAAATCATATACTGGATTAAAATGGAAAGCAACAGAAAATAAACTTAATAGGGATGGTGAACTTACTTTGCGTTCTAAAGAAAGAATTGCTGGTACTTTAAGAAATAATACTCCTAATTCTACACATGTACTTAGGTTTAACAATGGATTTCATATTGTATCAAATATCTTATTTAGTTTAATTTATGGTTTTCATCCAACACCTATTTTTGCACTACATAGTAAAATTGTTAATGATAAAGTTGTTTTTAGTTTTAATAAAGACAAGGCAATTAAAACATCAAAAAGTGATTTAATTACAGAACATAAACGTGAATTTGTTATTAATGGAATTTATTTAGTTACTAAAAATTACTATACGCTTCCTGTTTGGTATTCATTAAAAAATAAATTAATGGATGAAATGCTATTACTTGCTACTGGTAATATTTCTAATATTGAATACGTATTGACTTTTATTAAAGAAATATTCCAAGAACCTACTGATAGTGATTTAGAAAAAATCGTTATTATGCTAAATAATAACCTATACCCCCTGTATTAAAGGTAAACAAAATGTTAAAACTTATTGGAAACACTAAGAACGGTATTGAAAATTACGAATCCATTCGTGATTTTATTTGGGATGCCATAGAAAACAAAAACCCGCCTTCTGTTATACGTATTTATGAAAAACTCCCTAATGGTAGGCTTATTTCAGTAGAAGATTTTAAAGTTTCTTATCCGTTAAAAGATAAACGTTATAAGAATCTCTGGAATTACACTGATCCAATTATTAATTTCGATGTTGATTTTATTAATGATCAATTACTCATTAAAAAAACTCTTAATAATAAAACTTATAAACACGTACCTATTGAAAAGCCTATTCGTAAAAATTATGAAGAAGGTAAAGCTGGTCGTAAATTATATTTGAAAGCAGTAAAACATTATAAACGTCAGACTTTCCGAAATAATAAACAGCCTAACAAACAAGTATTAATTGAAGGAAATGTAACTCATGGTGAAACTTCTTACAATATAACTCATGATAATGAAGGACGACGCAAAATTAAATTTATTTTACATGTTTATACAGATGGTTTTATATATTATTATCCTGATATGACTCGTCGTCACGCTGACAAAGAATAATTTTTATATAGAGGAATCTCAAATTGAGATTCCTCAACAAAATAATGTATAATTTTATTTTTATTAGGAACAATTTATGTTCAGTATAGAAGTATTAAAAGCTTTGTACCAGATTAACCAAGTAATGAAAGTATTTAATGAATATGAGCATTATTACTATAATTACGAAACTCAAACTTTTTTTGCTAAAGATGAAGGTAGATTTGTTGAAGCATCCAGTGCCCCATTTAATGAATTGACTTCAGATTTAAAACATCATTTAAAAATCAATGGTAAAATTTTCTTTGATTTGTTTAAAGAACATAAAAAACCTTCTATTGATTTATCAACTCTTAAAGTAATTGGTGATGATGGTAAAATTATTAAAGAATCAGGTATTGAAGCTCTGGAACAATTTCGTTTAGACCAATATATTGAAAATATGTCTATTGATTTTCAAGATGGAGACGAAATTGGCGAATTTGATATTAAAACTGTAAATGGGGTAACTCCATTAGATAGCGGTATTATTTTTCCTGATTTAATTATTAATAATTTAAAAGATGTACGTGAAGAAACTGGTTCAACTATTCTTTATGTACAATTTGAAGAAAAAAATAAAAATATATTATTAAAAAGATCAAAGATTGATATTGACTATGATGAATTATTTTTAATTACTTTTAAAAATAGTTTTAGAAAATATAAGTCTTTAAAAAAAGATTTAGTTGATGACTTCTTTTGTATTCAATATGAAAAGAAAATGCATAATACTTTACGTATGATTTATGGTAATGAAAAGTATCAAGTATCAATTACTATGCATGGTCTTTTTAAAATTGCATTAAATGAAGAAAATTAACAAATAATTACTAGAAATGATTTTTAGTAAATGATAGACTAATTAATAGTCTCAACAACATAGTTGGTAAATCCCAACCGAATAATTAAAGGTAAAGAAAAATGTCTGGACAAAATACTCGTAACAACGATCGCAAAGCTGTATTCACTAATGCTTATACTAACTCTTATGATAGTACTTTTTCATCACTAAGTTTTAAATATATTGATGATAAAGCATTTTTAGTGTTTGCACCGATTTTTCCTAATATGGTAGGAAAAACTCCGAAAAAAGGCGAACGTATTTATGATTACGATAATGCTATTAGTTTCTTTGTAAGTCCTCAAGTTGCTAGTACTTTCCTGCGTACCATTCGTTCATTTATGGATGATCAGGATAGTGAAGAACCTTCTATGACTAAACTAATCATTGGTGATGAATTTGGACGTACTATGACTCTTTGTGCTCCAGGCGCAATTAAGATTAGTAAAAAAGTCTTTGAAGAAAACTATGTACTGAAAGTAACTAGTACTCAAAATGATGAAACTATCAATGCGTATCATGTCCTTCAGACTAACGTTTGTACTATGGTAAATACTTCTAAAGAAGAAGAAGAATTCCTTATTCATTCCGATATTGAAATGCTTATTACTTTCTGCGAAGAACTTATCAAAATTGCTCTTGCAGCTCCGCGTCATATTGCTAACTATGCACGTAATATGATTGGTAGCAGCAATAATAACAGCAAAGGCGGTAACAAACGCGGTAATGCATTTGCTAATATGGAAGATGATGAAGATGATGAGCCTACTTCTGATGATGAAGAAGAAGAGTCAACACCTTCTAGTAAGAAAACCAATACTAAAAAGCCTGTCAAATCAGTGTCTAATAAAACTGGTGGTGCTCAGCGTAAAAAATTGGCTGCTGAATTCGATGATGAAGATGAAAGCGGAAATGAAGAGCAGTATGACGACGATATCCCTATGTAATATAATTACATAATTTAAATTTACCCTTACTCCAATTGGAGTAAGGGTATTATTTTTATTTTAAATATGAGAAGAAAATGGAAATTAAAGATAATAATATTAAAATTGATAATAGAGGCGAAACAAATTCTGATAAAGATTTTGTAAATAAACTTCCTCAATCAATGACAAATGGTAATAATAAATTTAATCTCCTAGTAGACTGCGATGAAGTACTAGTAGATATTGGACAAAAATGGATGCGAAAAGTTATCGCTCATCCTTATTTAAATAAATATGTAACTCCTGATATTAAATCTCTATATGATAAAGGTTTAATTAACTTACGAGTACATCCATATATTGATAATCTTTTAAAAATTACTAAAGAAGATTTTCCTATTTGGCTAAGTCTTTATAAAGATGATCCTTATTTTTACGATGATCTTTTACCAACTCCTTATATGTGTTCATTGGTAGCAATGTTACCTTATATTGAGTCTATTACCGTATTGAGTAAATGTCCAGATTCTTCAAGTGTAGAAACTCCTGTAGATATTAGTAAAAAGAAATTTTTACTCAAATACTTTAAACAAATGAAATTAGATGATGTAAAAGTAGCATTTCACTTTATTCCATTTAATGAATCTAAAGCTGATTTTGTTCTAAAGCATAATATTAAATTTAATACTTTTGTAGACGATAATAGTGATAATGTTATTGATATGGTACAAAAGTATCCTTATATGAGCTATGAAATTCTTTCTCCTTTACTTGGTTATAATAGTGATTTACCATCACGTTTAGCTAAAGAACCTAATTATTTTGATAATAAAGTTTCTTTTCAGCAATTTAGCAATTTTGAAAAAAATATTATTATGCCAGATGATTTGATAAAAGCTATGTCTGGTTTAAGCAAGATCAAATTAACTAATAATCTTTAATAAAAACGGGATGTTGTTAACAGCAACATCTCATTAGAATCTTTTTTTTTTTATACTTTGGAACAATTATGAAATTAGATATTTTTGATATTGAAAAATTAGTATCTATAAATAACTTAAAAGAAGTTAAGAGTGCATATATTTTTGCAGCTGATGGCTCTCCTGATAGTGAAGGTATTTTTAGTTATGAAATCTTTGGAAGAGTAGGTTCTGAAGACCGTGAGATTAATTTTGGATACATTGATCTTAAAAGAAAATTTTTACATCCATTAGTATATAATGCTATTTATCAAATGTTTCGTAATTTACCTTTTGTTATTGCCGGGGATAAATGGTGCGTTATTGATCCTAAAACAAATGGCGTAAAAATTGTACCTTATGGTACTGACGGAGCAGGCACCGGTGTAGATTTCTTTTATGATAATTGGGAAAAAATTAACTGGAATACTAATGATTCTTCTACTCGTGAAAAGAAAGAAAATCTTTTTAACACAATGAAAAAAGAAGAAGTATTCTGGAGTAAATATCCTATTATTCCTGCTTTATATCGTGATATTAATTTACATAATAAAGTATCCGGTAAAGTAGATATGGATGAAATTAACTCCATGTATATTAAATTAATCAATAATGTAAACTCTGAATTGATTACATTTACTGGTATGTATAACATCCAATCTTCAGTACAAAATACTATTGTAGATATTCATAATTATCTTACAAAGAAAAACTCTGGTAAGCGTGGTACTATTCACCAAGCAATTATGGGTAAAACTGTCGATTATGCTATTACCAGTGTAATTTCAGCTCCAAGATTTAATAGTGAAAAATTTACTGAACAGCTTATTCCTTATAACCATATCGGCATTCCTCTTTATAACGTATGTGCAATGTTTTACCCTTTGATTATTAAAGCATTGGAAGACATTTTCTTTGCATATGATCAAGATGAATACTTTACAGCATTTAGTTATGCAGGTGAAGTAATTGATAGTCGTAAAGCAGGTATTCATGATAAAATTAGTACAGCTGGTATTGAAAAATTAGTTTCTTCTTATATTAAAGATAAAACTAAATCTATTCGTACAGCTCGTTTTAGTTTTGATGGAGATCTTGGTCGTTATGAATCAATGGAAAAACAGTTAGGTAGACCATTTACTGTTACTGATTTACTTTATCAAGTATGTATTGATGTAGTATTTAATAAACATGTATTATCTACACGTTTCCCTATTACTGGTGCTGAATCACAAATTGTAAACCGTATTAAAATTCTTACTACTGAAAAGACAGTAGATTTATCAAGAGAAGGGGATGATACTCTTTCTACTGAGTATATTAAAACTTATCCGTATTTTCCAACTTATACAGATAAAGATGGTAATGTACATATTGATGAAAAGAAAATTAAATGGTTAGATACTGTAATTCCTAATAACTCTGTCCTTGCAGGCATGGGCGGCGATTATGACGGGGATACATTCCGTTTAATTGGTTTATTTGAAGATGATTCAAATTTAGAAGCTAAACGTTTAATGCAAGCACCTATGAACTATGTAGATGCTGGCGGAAACTTAATGCGTTCTGTGGCTCGTGAATCCGGTTTAAGTCTTTATATGCTTACAAAAGATTAATTTTTTAATCCCTATACCTTAATTGGTATAGGGGTATCTTTTGTATTTTTATATACATATTATTTATTTGATAAGAATCTTAATCCTAATAATGAAAAATAAGGTAAATACTATGGAAAATTTAATCAAACTTTGTGTGTTGGTAACTAAAAATTTAGCTATCAATATGCCAAAAGATATCGTAATACAAAATTATGGTAGTGAAACCGTTGTTTTTACTGATGATGATATTGAAGAAGAATATTATAAACCATTGCCTAGCGGTAATAAAGTTCTTCTTAAACGTAAAATTCCCGGTAAAACAACTTTAGTACGTGGTGAAGCTATTGTTGTTTCTGCTACTAAAGATCAATTAAAAGATTGGTTAGGAGCAAATATTTTTTACACAAGTAATTCTCCAGTAACTGGTATTTGGACTGAAAGGAAACTTGCATAATGAAAGATTTATTAAATACTGATCATGTACCTACTGTAAAAGTTTTATTTATTTGTAAAATTATTGAAAACAAACTTCAATGTATGAAAATTACGCCTTTTATTGAGGGTACAACAAATATTGACGAATACAGTAATGACGGATATATTGTTTTATTAGGAAATACCAATATTCCTAATGTAGATATCCATTTTGACGAAATCAAATAATATAAACAATTAATTACATTAACTATGTAATAAGGTTTATATTATGTCTACTCCGTCTCCAACAACACCAGGTATTAAAACTTATCGTGCATTGACTGATGAAGATAAACAAGCAATGAATGATATGAAAGTGCTCGAAGAAGAAGTCCTTCAGGCTATTGATAATCTTCGTGCAAAACTTGTAGCTTATAATCCTAATGATGTTGATGATGCACATCGTGTTAAAGAAGCAGAACCTTTGCGTTGGTTAAGTATTGGTAAAACACATATTCAAGAAGGGTTCATGGCTCTTAATCGTGCTATTGCTCAACCTACTCGCGTTAAATAATAATTTATATAGGATACGTAATGCCATCTATTACTGGACAAATGAAAACTCTGGTTGAAAATTTTGAAGAAGCTGTTATTATTCGTGAAAATATTCGTTTAATGAAACTTCCTCCTGCTTCTTTGGTAAAGCAATCAAATAAAGTTTATGAAACAGCTAAAAATTCTTTGGAAGAAGCTTTGGCATACGTACCTTAAATTACTTAAAGGAATTTAGTATGATATTTAAACCAATGTAGCACATGATGCTTAAGTAAGATAATAATGTTATTATCTGCATTGTGTGCATAAGGTTTATATTATGTACTTAAAAAAAGATCGTTCAAAGAAAGCTTTAAATCGTAATGAATTTTTTAAAGCTAGAAATCGTTGTATTAAGTATTGGCATGTATCTAATTATCCTGATTTTTATAAAGATAAAAGCGTACATTTTAAAAATGCCATTACACCTAAACCATGTTCATGCTGGATGTGCGGTAATCCGCGTAAAGCTTATAAAGGTAGAAATTCATTATATGGATCTTTAACTTTAAAAGAATATGTAGCTAATAAAGTTTATAACGAGATTAAAATGTATTTGAATGATTAATAGATAATACCCTATACCTTAATTGGTATAGGGTGTTTGTTACTTTTTTATTGATATATTATTTATTTGTATAATTATAATAATACTTTTAATTCACTAAATATACAAGGATACATTACCAAATGTCTAAATATAAAGGTAAAACAACTTTAACAATGCAAGAACAGTTAAAAGAAATTAGTAATAAAATTAGTCCAAATACTGATAAAGAATCAAATAATACTCTTTTAAACACCGGTAAAATTCGTAAAGAATTAACTGAAATGTTTAAAGGAACTAATGCAACTATTACTATTCCTTTTACATCCGTTTCAGAATGTGAAGAATATTTGGTCGGAAAAAATTGGGTGATCAGTATTGACGAAGAAGAAGAAACTGTCAATATTTACGATGATAAAAACAAATTACAATTTGATGGGTATACTGAAGATTATAACTATTTAATTGAACAAGCATGTAATTATATTCAACATAACAAACTGTAAGGCGTAATAATGGAAACCATTACTATTGTAGAAGTAACTTCTAAAGAGTCTAATAATGAAGAACTAGTAGCGCATTTTGCTACTGAAGTAACTGTCAATGCAGATGTTTTAGCTAAATACCAAAAAAGTTTTGCTAATTGCACTATTCATTCAGAAGAAGTTACCGTAACTCCTACATTGTCTAAAATTATTGATAATGGCGTTGTTGCAACACAGTTTGAATCTAGAGCAGGTATTTTGCTTAGTAAATTAACTGAAGTATTGGAGCATTGTGAAATAAATCGTTTAGAAAGATTATCTGTTAAAGAATAAAACATATCCCTATACCAGTTATGGTATAGGGATTATTATCATTTTTTTTTATGATCCGTATCTGAATATTAAATATATACATATTATAGTTGTGATAATTAATTCTAATTATCATTTAATATTAACTAACGCTGTAAATCAGCTAAGGATTTAAATTATGTATGAAACTGTATCTTTATTAGGTCAATTATTTATTTTGTTATCAGGTCTTATTTTACTGGCAATGTATCTAAATAAATATGTGCCTAAATTTGTAATTCTTAAATACACTTCTATTGGTGGAGCTGGCGTATGTACCGTATTAATTATCCATTCAATTGTATTGATGGGTTCTTTAATTCGATAAAAGTAGTACAATTAATATAAAGACTTAACCAATTAAGGTTAAGTCTTTTTTTTTTATACTAAAACATCTACTAAATATTGTCCTGACTGAAGAATAATTTTATTAGGAGTATGATCATTTTCACAATCTTTAATAAAATCTTCCCATTTATTAGACATGAGATTTACAAATGCTTCAGGCGAACCACGTTCTTTATATCTTTCAATAAACTCTTCTTTAAGACTAATATCTGGATATACTAATGTAAATTGAATATTATTAGATTTTAAAGCTTGACGCACATTTTCATGAGAAGAAATAAAAATAGTAGGATCTTTAAAAGAATTAATAATTTCTTTAATATGCCTTACATAATTATTAGGAAAAGCATCTTTATCAAAATGAGAAGAATCACTATCAAATAAAGTAGGCGCATAATAACTCACAAATGAATCTTCAATCATTACACGTTCTTTATAATTAATTGGTAGCAATCCATATTGTTCAGCATTTTTAAAAATAAAAGATTTACCACATCCAGGAAAAGCACTAATGGCACCAGACAATTTAAGTTTACTAGTAGACATTTTTGTAGACCTTATAAGTTATTTTTATTTACTTTCTTTAATATAATCTAAAAGATTATATTCTTTAGGTGATACTGACATATTATGGAAAGATTTCATAGATAAGTTCATAAGAGTAGCAGATACACGAGCACTATGTAATCCGATATTTCTTACTTTTAATCTATAAAACATATCGCCCAAACATCTATGACATTTCTTCTGTGTTCTGCATGCAGTAGGTGTGCGCATTTTAACGGTTTTACCAATATATTTATCTTTATTAGAGGAATCAAGCATTACATATTGATTACCATCTATAATAAATCTGAAACGATACTGCCTAAAATTATCTTTAGTTAATTCAATATTAAGAGTTACATCAGAACCGCAATCAGTACCTTCTTCATCTGCCTGAATGCTACCAAATGCAGAGTTAAAGATTTTGGTAAGATAACCGCCTTTCTGAGTATCCTTAGCACGTCCAGCAGCACCTGCTACAGCAATATCTGCATGAGTAACTAAATCTACTTTAGATACACCATCTTTAAGGTTAGATGTTGCAATATTAAATTCAGTATTATTATCAGATTTTGGTACTACACCGCGAAAAATAGATGTTACTTTATAGTTATTTGACCATGAACCATTAAAGCCAGAATCATAAATCATTTTACCTGTAGCACCATTTTTAGTTAATGCATCACTAGCAGCATCTAAAACAGTTTTTTCAATTTTAGCAAAAGTTACAACATCTTTACTTTCAATAGCGGCTTTATTATCTTTAATTAGTTTATTCTGTAAATCTTTAATTTCTTTTGGAGGATTAAGAGTTTTAAGATCAAGACTAGGTAAAGTAAAAATAGCAGATGTATATCCAAGCCATTGCATTTTATTGATATATGTCTCTAATGTATTACTTCCCACTAAATTATCAATATACATATCAGCTAAAAGACCATCGTAAGTACCAACAATTCCAGCTGAATAAGCTTTATTAATAAATGGCATTTTTTGATAAAGCATACCTTCTACTAATTGGTCTTGACGATTTTGAAAAGAAATAATAGTATTAAAAATAAAAGACCATACTAAAATTCTTCCTGCAGTTGTTTCAGTATTTAAAATTTCATTTAAATTAGTACATCCTAAAATAATACTATTATTTTTATTTAGTAATTCTTTAGTAAGCATGATTTTAGTATTTGCTGGTAGTTTAGCTTTACTATTACTACCTGTTACAGCAAAAAAATCAATCAATTCGCTTTTTGTAATATTAGATGCTTTCTGAAATAAATCATCTATTAACTGTTCTTCATTCATTTTATTACCTTAAAAAAAAAAAATTAAAAGAGAGCTAACACCGAAGTGTTAGCTCTAATGACTTAGCCTTTAATAGGACTAAAGTCAAACCAATCTACATTACACGTAGATTTAACATTGAAATTCATTTTATTGGAATAATTATTAACCATTTGTATAATCTCATCTATGAGTTATATAATGGACATAAATAATCTACCATTGAGATTGCAATAAAATAATATGTCAATGAAAGATTAATAATTACGCGTAAACGTAATAATCAATGGTCAGACCTTTACCTGTATTAGCGTTAAGAGATTCTGTATCAAAGGTAATACGAGAGAAAAGTTTAATATCGTTATATGCGCCGTTTTCTACACGAGCAGTAAACATACCAATTTCAGAAATCAGACTACCACGAGCATCAAGTTCGTTAATTTCCAAAGTAGTTTTAACATAATAGTTATCAGCTGCAGTGTCCATTACCATATTAGTAGAAGTGAAAGTCTTCTTATAATAAGCAGTACCGCCGTTAACAGCTGCAGTATCAAAATACTTTAGCTTATCAGCGTCAGGCAGTGGATTAGCAGTAGTAGCATTACGGAAAGCAACTTTAGTATTCAGATCTTGGTCAGCCGGAGTAGGTGCAATAGGCTGGAAAGGAGAAGATACTGGAGTACCACCTGAACCAATGCCAAACAGACATAGATAACGAGCACCAAGCTGAGTAGTAGTTTCTGAAGTATACGGTAAATTAAATGCTTTACGCAAGAGGAATTCACGACCATTACGTACTACAAGGTTACGACGCTTAAAGAGAATTTCACCTGTGGCAGTATCACGTACTACAATGTGGTTAGCACGTTCAACGTTACCATGTTTATCCCCAAGAATAATACGCTCATCAGCGGTCATAGTACGAACGTTGTCAATTTCATTGATCATTTTATTATAGTCCTATAAATAAATAATTTAACTAAAAAGTTGTTTAAAATTAAGATTAAGTATACAAAATCATATTAAGATATTTAGTACCCCAGTTTCCACTATATAATGGTAATTGGAAAGTATCAGCACCTTGAGTAAATGTATATTTTTCATTTGTACCATCGCTATAATATACAGTACATCCATTATTACCACCCGTGGCAATTTTAATAACAGGTGCATTACGAGTATTAAGAACTGTATCTGTATTAGGTATATATGAGGTACTAAATGAACCAGATTCTATTTGAGTCATACCAGTTAGCATACTACCGCTATTTACTAATTTACGATAAGAAGTAGCAGTATAAGTACCAGCAGGAATAGCACCAGTCTTACTATACGCATATATAGTAGTGCCTGCTCTAGCTATATAAGTACGAATTTTATCAGAACCATTAATCTTGAATGTAGATGTAATTTTATTCCATACATTAAGTTTACTATTAGCGGAAATACTATCAAGTAACCATATAGCCGCAGTTTCATCATAAAGACCAAACCTATCAAAATCTTGGCCAGATAACAACATCATTGGTCTATTGTCTAAACCAACTCCATTAATAATATCAAATCTATTAGCAAAATAGGTTGAATCGGAAGGAGTAGATGTAATAGGTGAAGAATATGCTTGATAGTTAATAGCTGTAGGTTCAGGTGGATGTCTACCTACGACTTTACCATCTTTATATTCTACAGGCCAAATATTATCTGCTACAGTACCAATAGTACCATCTACTTGCATAAAACTTAAATTACCAGCTCTACTATAAGTAATACGACTATCTAATGTATTAGTAGTTAAATCAATAATTTGATTATTAGATGTATAAACAATCTGATCAGTTGAAGTAATAATGCTTTTATTTTTATTACCTGTACTAATTCTACTAATACAATCTATTAAATTAACATCATAATCAAATAAGAATAAATCTTTTTTGTTTATAATATTATCTTTAGTAATAATTTTATCATTACGAAGAGCCGGAGTAACTTTGATATTTTTAATACTATCATTAATAGAAAGCATTTGATCTTTTAAATTATATCCGTAGTTTTGCATTTTAATACTATCATCAAAATTAAATTTTTGATGCATATTAAATTTATTATCTAAAAGATATTTATCTAAATAATCAGTGATTACTACGGTATCTTTATCATTAATAGTAATAATACTTTTAACTACATCAGTTACCAAACGTTTATTATCTTCCTGCTTAACAAACGAAGTTTTAAAAGATTTCTTTTCACCAAATTTTAAGTTATCTATTAAATCAAAATTTTCATTATAAGTAAATTTATCTTTAATAGTAGAATATTCATAAGTTTTAATAATATTTCCACTTTGACGGAAACTATCAATAAATTTATAAACTTTATCTAGCCATTTATTTCCACTAATAAATTTAACTTTGTCTGAATAATTGATTTTTGAATTAATAGTAAAATTGCCTTTAGCAAATTTCAAATTATCTTTATATTTAATAAAACTGTTAGACTTAATACCTTTTCTGAAATTATTAAACGTATCATTTAATTTTTCAATTTTATCACTATAAGTAATAGCGGTATTTTTAGCAGTAAAATAATAACTATCTATAATGCGAGTATAATCTGAAAATTGTTGGTATACTAAATTTGTATCACTATAACGTAATTTATCATTATAATTAATATGATCTATTTTATCATATTTACTATTTTTGAATACGTAATCATGCACAAACATTTTATCATCATAATTCCATTTAGATTTAAGTTTATCCATTTTAACCCATAAGAAAGGTATTTTATCTTTATATGCGTTATTTAATGTAATAGCACCTAAATCATCAATTACTTTGGTATCACCAAATTCTTTTACTACAATAAATAGATCTAATTCTTTAAGACTAACAGTAAATGATTTAAATACTTCAATTACTTCTCTAAGGTAAGATGAAAGAATATCAAGTGATGTACTACTAAAATATAATGTAATACCAGTTAAATATTCATTTAAAATATCTGTAATTGCAGTAATTTGTTTTTCTTGAGCAGTTTTTCTGGTTTCACTATCTTCAATTTCTCTAGTAGATATAATATAATTATACAAATCTAAATTTCTAGATTTAATATAGTTAGTATAATGACTAAAACCTTCAAACAAATCAAAGTTTAACTTTTCAATAAACTTATATTGATGTAATTTTTTAAGGTTATTAAATTCTTTAATATCTATACTTTTTGCCATTTTATCTTTATAGTTAGAATAAATATTAAAATTTTGCTGATAGATAGAAATTAATGTCTCAAAATTATAATTGGTAACGGTATTAAGATCTTTAAGAGTCCATTTAGCTACATCGCTACCAAAAACAGTTTTATTTAAACTATTATCGTCTTTAGAAGTAAAACTAAATACTTTAGCAATATTATTTAAATCAAAATGAATAATATCTTCAATATCATGATAATCAAGAGTGATTACCTGAAAAGTAAGTAATAAATCTTCTAACGTAATGGAATTAGGAGATATTAATGTAGAAACAACATTCAATGCTTCTGCATATCTATAATCTTTACGGATTTTTTGGATAAGATTAAAAATAAATACAGTACCTAAACCTTCTTTATATAATTCAAATCCCGAATCTACAGAAAAGTATTTAGTTTGTACATAGTCAAAATTAGCAGCTGCAATTTGTTCTTCGCTAATTTGCCATTGAGCATCTGAAGTTGTTGCTTCATCAATGGTAATAGTTTTATAACTATTAGCTTTAATAGATTCCGATAATGATTTTTCTTTAATATTGTGTGCAATAAAGCGAGGATTCTTTACTACTTTTTTAGTTAATTTACCTTCACTATCTGCAACTTCAATAAATTCATCATTTACTAGAAAATATTTAAAAATATTAATATTACTAAAATCAAAAATATCCAATATATCAATAACTACACGGTCAGTACCTTTATTAGAAATTAATTTATTTAGATTTTTTGCAATTTTACGTTTATATTGTAATGGTAATTTTTTAAAATAACTAATACCAAATGATATTGTAAACTTATCTAGCATTTCTTCGGTCATTAAATCTACGTCAAATGGATTTTTAAGCCATTTAGCCATAAAATTAGTGTATCCCATGAAATTAATTACCATTAAACAAAATTTACGGTAATTAGGTAATTCTTCCATAGATTTAGCATAACCAGTTGCATAAAAATAAGTTAAACATTGTTTATATATACTGCGATACCCTTCTAAATAAGAATTGCTGGCTATCAAAGTACTAGGAGTATATACAATATCTAAATCTTTAGCTAAACGTGAAATATATGGATCAATACCATATTTATCTTGTAATGATTTATAATATGAATTATATTCAACGTAATTGTCAATAATAAACTGACGTTCTACATCGGTTTTATTATCAGTTTTTAAATATGCCGAAATATATGCAGAAGAAGCAATCATTGATTCTTTAGTTTCTAAAGAGTTTGCTTTAATTTCATCTTTAAATTTTAGGGCACAAATAAAATCTATAATATTATTTACATAAGAAATAGTATTTACTTGCAAATCCATGATTAATCCTTTTTAACATCTTTTTTCTCAGATGTAATAGTTTTTACATCTTTTAATAATTGATTTTGAGCATTATTAAGAGTTTTATATACATTTACCATTGCTTTATAACATGCAATATGGGCTGTATGTTCACTGGTTAATGCCGTAGAAATTTCTACATCCGTAGCTTCATCAATAGTATTTCCTATTACATCTTCAATCTTTTTAGGTTTTTCACAACTGGTAAAAAGATTCTTATCAATATTAATAGTAACTACTTTATCTACATATACAATTTCTTTTTTAGTTGTACAGCCAGTAAGCATTGCAATAACCGAAAAAAATAAAAAACTGATAAGAAACTTATTCCACGGATTAAGCTTAGAGATTAAGTCTATTTTAGTAATTAAATTCATTTTAAATGTCCTCAAGTGCATCGATTTCAGCGTCAGTTACGGTTTTATGATATTGTAAGACTTTAATAGATACTTTAGAAATTTTTATAGGTTTAACTGGGTGGACTACAGTTTTTACTTGGCTATAATCATTATTATCGGGCTGAATATTTTTATTTTCTTCAATAGATTCTTTTTCAGCTTCAAGTAATGCTTCATTTTTAATTTTTTCAATATTTTTCATATGATCATTACTTTCTTTAATAATACTAACCGTAGTTTCTATACCTTTACTAATTTCTAAATTACTTTTTTCCTTATTTTCTTGAATTTTGCTATTACTATTGTTAATAACCGTGATATTTTTATTAATTTCTGATAGTTCTCCAATTTGTTTCATGGTAGAATTATATTTGAGGATTGCACACCCTGCAGCGGCTACTACAAAAACAACAACAAGGGCCATTACAATCATAAATACTACTTTGAATCGGTCTTTTAAAGTTTGACCAATAATATTTGTTGCGTCAGTCATGATTTTTCACCTAATAGGGAATACAAAAAATTCTTTGTTCTATACAATTGTTAACACTTATATAGTATTTATAAAGAATTAATATGGATAAATAAATTATGAGTAAAGTTTTTATATTTCCCTTAGATAAAAAGAAATTTTCATCTAAAGGGTATATGTATAATTACATAGAAAAAACCTATCCTAATCTACTTAGTGAAGATATGCCAGCATCTAGATTATATTTTAATTTAAAATATAATAAAAAAAATGGTAAAAGTGTTATATCTGGTCTTCCAACAAAATGGAATAATATCACTGAACGTTATGAACGCTTTGCCAATGATACTGAAAAAGAGCAATATCGTGAGCAATTTAAACAGCGCATGGTTAAAAAATATGGCAAAGTTCATATTTTAGATCAACCTGATCAGCAAATTAAAATGCTTGCTAATAGAAATATTAGTAAAGATTATAAATGGAATGATGGTAGCATTTCAACTGTTAATAGTCAATATGAATATGATTTTTTAAATTTTGTTGAAAGCACTTATATGTTTAATAAGGATTGTTTTATGGAACCTCCTGTTATCTATTATAAGTTACCAGATGGTAAAACTTCTTTTTATTTACCAGATTTTTACATACCTTCTTTAAATTTAATTATTGAAGTAAAAGGTTCTAATAAACATTACCAAAATAGAGATTCATACAAAGAAGATATTAAAGCAAAAGCTACAATTAATGAAGGTTTTAATTTCTTACAACTTACTGATAAAATGTATATAGCTTTTAATACATTTTTCAAAAAGAACGTTTTAAATAACTAATAATTAGAAATTTTGATTGACAAATTGGTAATCATAAAAATTATATAAGGTTTACGATAAATGAATTTACTTACTTATTTTGATATTAAAAGATTAATATATACAGATTATATAGATATAGAATTTAATAATAATATATATAATAATAAATCATATTATTTAAAAGAATTTATTAAAAAATATAATAATATTAATAAAGAAATTAATTATGATTTATTAAATACATTAGATTCTAATAATAATAATTATATTACTAATTTAGATCATTTATTAAAAAACTATTTATTTAATAATAGATTTAATGATATGAGTGATAAAACTAAAAGTAATGATGAATTAAGTAATTTAACTAAATTAAATAATTTTGTATTTTTAAATCCAAGATTAATTAAAAGTTATCATACAATTAGTTCTAAAGATAATATTATTAAAAAATTATATAAAAAAATATGTAATAAGCTTTTTAAAAGAAATATTCAAATAGCTCATTCTAATAAAATTAATACTATACCTTTAGGTATTAAAATTATTTGTAAAAAGAATATTAATGTATTATTAAAAATTACTATTAAGCCTGAATACAGATATTTAAATTATACTATTTTAAATAATCTAATTCCATTGGAAGAAGGTTTAGTAATTGATAAAGTATTTATTCATTGTGATGGCTCTTATGGTTTTAATTGTTACCAAGATATTTTCCATCTAGAATTTATAAGTTAAGGATTTTATTATGGCTTTATTTTTACCTGATTTAGACAAAGAAATGCTCCAAGAAGATTTCTCTGATACTATTTCATCTTTTGTTTCTTATGTTGAAAAGAAATTAAACGGTTATTCTGTTGGTGAAGTAGATTCATTAATTAATAAAGCTAGGCGTTTGTCTAGTGAAACTGATAAACGTGAACTTCTTCAAAAAATCAGAGATTCTGTTAAAACTGCTAAAGATAAATTAGCCGATGTTAAAGATAAAGAATCTGATCGTTATCATGAATTGCATTTACAAGTAGAAGTTCTTAATTCATTAGCATCGAAAGTATCATCATTTAATCCTATTAATGGTAAATATGATTCAGATGACAATGAAGAGAAAAATGATCGTAAATTAAATCTTGACGAACACTAAGGATTAATTTATGATTCTTACTGGAAGAGATGTAACTGATAATATTGATATTGATAATCTTACTTTTACCACTCCTAGTGATGAAGCTCTTAAAACTGAGCAAAGTTTAGAAATTAGTGCATTTGGTACTACTACTGTATCTAATTCATATACTGCGTTAGCTTTAAGAGTACAACAACTGTTTTTGCTAGAACCAGGGACTAATCCAGCAGCAATTACAATGGGTATCGGTATTAGAAATTATCTTATGGAGTTGGCAGATAAACAAACTTTAGATGAAATTTACAATAATGCTAAATCTCAGCTTGACAAGTTTTTACCTTCTGATGAAATACGCGATATTAGTGTAGAAGCTCAGTTAGATGCTTCAAATATTAGAACTTTAATTATTAAAGTTTTTTTACATAAAACTAATGATGAATTTAAAAGTGGTATTTTTGCTGTTACATTTTCATCAAATAATACAAACTCTAAAGTTTACAGTCAAATTTATATTTAACCATACAAATTACCCAGAAATGGGTAATTTGTTATTTTTACGTATAAAAAACATTATTAAATCAACAAATTCCAGCTTTTTAAACAAAATAATTAGTTGAAAATAATCTTGTTGCTTTTATTATAAAATGGAAAATAAAATGAGTACTAACGATACGACTCCTGTACCAGCTTCTAATTCTTTTAATTCACTCGATGCACTAGAATCGGCAACCAGTCAAGCTGCTAGTATTTTGAATGATACTTCTTTTATGGATACCCCTGCAAATCCTACTGAAAGTGATTCGGTTTCAGATTTTCAACTTCCGGCTAGTGATTTTGAACCGGAAGTATTGCCATCTAATCCTGACTACAGTGACAGGACGAATGAAATTGGAAATCCTGAAGTTGATACACAAGTAGCAGATGAATCTGTTATTGATGCGCCAGAAGTAAGTCTTGAATCTGCATATGAAGCAGAACTTAAAAAAGAAAACCGCACTCAGATGAATAACGTTCTGATTAACGCTGTTTCTTCTTCTAAAGGTAAAACTAACACTGTACTTAAAGATAAAATTAAAGCACTTCCTCGTGCAGATGTTAATAATATTCAAATTGTAGATGATAGTTCTGATCCACTTGCTGTAGAAAAGAATTTGAGCATTCTCCGTGAAGCAGATATTTCTCCTGCTACTCCAGTAATTGCTTTTAAATCAGCTTACCGTGCATCTATGAGTCCTATGTCTAACTCTGAAAAGATTGCACTACGTAATCTTTCTGGCTCAGCCGCCGATCAGACTCTTAAATTGGTTAATTTGATTCATCGTAAAATTAGTGAATCATCTATTGGTAAAATGTCTTTCCAAGAGTTCCTTAAAATTACGGCAGAAGAAGATTATGAAACTCTGCTTTATGGAATTTACGCTTCTACTTATCCTAATGCTGTAGAATATCGTTTAACTTGCCCACATTGCGGTACAGTTCTTAATGTTAAAATTGAACCTAAATATCTTATTCAGGTTCTTGATACTTCTACTACAGGTGCTTATGTACAAAAACTTCTTGATGGTTATCAGGAAGGTCGGGCATTCCTTAAAGATGCATTAGTTAATAATATTTCTCGTGAAGAACTTGATGTTTCACGTATGATTTTTGAATTCCGTACTCCTTCTCTTGAACACATGCTTCGCAACCAGCGTGAAATTGCTCGCTTGCAAAGTTCTTATGAATCAGAACTAGTAGGACTGATGCGCTTTATTAAAGCTGTTTATGTTCCTAAACTTGATAATTATACTGGTGGTGCTATTCAGTACTCTACAGTCAGTAATAATGAAGGCGTTTTGGATATTCTTAATACTCTAAGTAGTGAAGATATTCGTCAGGTACGTAAAACTATTGCTTCTCGTAGCAATACTTATCGTATTGATTATAAAATTCCTACTATTAATTGCTCTCAGGCTAAATGTAGTAAAGCTATTGAGGATATCACTATTGATATGACTCAGTTGCTTTTTACAGGTATCACCGCAGAGACAATGGTATAATTGAAGAAAGTCCAGAAGGTAAGAAACAAATAGAAGAAATTTACAAAGCTACTTTACAAAATATTGTAGCTTTGTCAGATTTGTTCAATAATTCTATGCCAATAGAATATTTCTTTAACCTACCCGCACCTTTATTAACAGATCTTAAAGAGGCACGTATTAATTATCTTCAGGAAAAAGCTAAAGCTGAAAAGGAAGCAGCTAAAAAAGCAGCTGAAGGCAAAAAACCTATTTAAGCTTAATAAAGTCTACGGTGATATAAAAATCATCTTGTCGCTAATAACCAATAAAAGGTTATTAGCGGCTTTTTTGTACTTTGAATAGAGAATAAAATATAAATGTCTGAATCAATTAGAACACAAGAAGATAACGTTGTTGAAAAAGAAATATTGCAAATTAAAATTGGTGAAACCCTACAACGTGTAACAGATATTATTAAAAAATCTTATGGCCCCTATGGTAGTCATACACTAATTAGTAATAAAGGTAATGTTCCTATTTTTACTAAAGACGGTTTTTCTATTTTAGAAAAGATTCGTTTTTCTGAAATTATTCCAGCTAATATTTATATTTTATTAGTGCAATTGAGTCAAAAACTTGTAAGAGAAGTTGGCGACGGTTCTACTTCTGCAATTGTAACGGCTAATAGTATTTATAAACATATTGCTGATATTAGTAATAATTTTAAACGCCCTAAAGATTTTACTGATATTCTTAAATCTATTCAGGATGACGTTATTAATATTATTAATGAATATTTTACTATTTCTTTAGAAGATATGAGTCCTACTAAAAAATTAGAGATTCTTACCAATGTAGCAAGTTTATCTAATAATAATGATAGTGATATTGGTGAACAAGTAGCTAAAATTATTAGTAAAACTAATAAATATACTTCTATTACAATTGAATCTGCTATTAATGATAAAGATGGTATTACTGAAATATTTAAAGATGGTTATAATGCTAAAAAATATTTAGCTGCTACTCCTTATATTTATAGTAATAACGAACAAAAATCAATTGAATTAGATTCTCCTATTATTCTCGCTGCATATGAAATTTTTGATATCCATTACAGCTGGATTACGGGTTTATTGCAAAATCTTAGTGGTAAAAAAATTCCACTTGTAGTTATTTATGATACTATTTCTCAAGATGTAGTAGATAAATATCTAGAATATGTAATGTCTAACAGAAGTAATTTGCAATTATATTTAGTACAAACTGATAGTCTTTCTCGTGATGAAAATCTAGATAAATTTAATGATATGGCTGTTTATATTAATGCAGACCCATTGACTTTTTCTAGTATTACTAAAGATAACGTACCTAATCCAAATGATGTTCTTGGTGGTTGTGGTAAATTTGTTCTTAGTAGAAAAGATGGATGTTCATTTATTAAAGGTAAAGGTACTTTAATAAATCATTCAGAACGTTTTGATGTACATATTAAAAACATTCAGGATGAATATGACCGTACCAGTCCATCTTTAAAAATTGCTCGTGGTAGCCTTAAAAATCGTATTGCTCAATTGAATGCTACGTTTTGTACTATTTTTGTAGGCGGCTCCACTCAGGAAGAAAAAGATACTAATAAATACCTTGTAGAAGATTCTGTATTAGCATGCCGCTCTGTTATTGAGCATGGTTATACATTGGGTAGTAATATTACTCCATACTATGCGTTATCTCTTCTTATGTCAGCTTATATGTTTCCTGATATTAAGCATGATATTACTTTTAAAAGTTTAAAATATAAAGATAATCCTAATTTTGGAGTAATTCTTAATAAATTATTAGAAGCATATAATGAAGTTAGATATCGTGATGAAAATGGAGAAGGTAAAACCATTTTAAATCAATTCTTTTCTATTATGGAAAAACATGAAACTGATATTGTAGCTAGAAAAGCCGAAATTCTCAATAACTTTGCAGTATATAATATTGTAACTGAAACTACCGATAATATCTTTAATAGTTCTGTAATTGCATCATCTAAAACAGATACAGAAATTATTAAAACTGCTTTTTCTATTATTTCTTTACTTATTGCAAGTAACCAATTTATTTCTTAATATTTAATTCATAGGGTAGTAATAACTACCCTTTTAATTAGGAATTTTTCTATGAACCACGCTGAATTAGATCCTGATTTTCATCCTGATGATGTTAAAAAACATGTTTCTATAGATACTTTTTTAAATAATCCTATGGGTGATAAAGGACAGTCTCTTATTAGTAAAAGAGCTATGGATGCTACACTAAATGTACTCAAAGCTCAATATAATGAATTAGTCAGATCTGGAAAGAAATTCAAAGTTTTATATTATAAAAATAAAAAAGATATCTACGTAAAAGTAAAAGTTCCGTCATCATCTTTTGATGGATTTTATTATGATATTCTTTTTAAATTTGACTCTTCCAATACTATTAATTCCAAACTTAATTTAATGCCAGTTACTTTCTTTAGTAATGCTGCTAGTTTTGTTTATACTTTTGCATATACTTTCAAATTTTTCGGTTTATTAATTCCTGAATCAACTAAATTACTCAATCCTAGAAGTTTAAAAGAAGTACCGGTAGTAAGAAACCCAGATGTTACAGTTTTTTATGAAAAAACTATTATTATGGCAATTATGCATTTAAAAACATCTAATCTTTTGGACTCTAATTCTGCAATGTATCAAAGTAGTGTCACAAATGCTTTACCTCCTAAAATTATGGCTACTATTGCAAATTCTGATAGTAAGCAAGATGAATATAACAAGCTTAACGCTGAAAAAGTGGCTAGGAATAAAGCCGAGCGTGAACGCAAGAAAAAAGAGAAAAATAAAATGCGCGATACTAATAAAATTAAAAAAGATGAAGCAGCCTTTGACAAAACTATTAATCGTGTAGATACTTCTGCACCTAAACGTAGACGTCGTGGTCCAAATAAAGCTAAGTCAGATACCAAGACTAGCAATAAAATTGACTCTAAAGTAGACATGAAAGTAGACAATAAAGTCAAAAAATAAGTTAAAAATATATTATAATAACGAATCGAATTAAACAAGGCATAATCAGAATGATTGTAAATGTTAAAGACAAAGAACTAGTTATTAATATCAATGATACAAAACTTATTAAATCTTTAAAGAAAATTCACTCTGCTGACGAAATCTCTGAAATCAAATCAATTGATCCTTCTTTTAACTTTTCTAAAAGAAGGGTTTTTCATAAATCTTTAGATTTAATTGCTGAAGATGTAAGTACACTATTTAGTGTTGCTCCACACCTAGTTTTGCCATATATGGCAATTAAGCAATTAATTGATTCAAAAGAATTAGAATATAATAATGAAGGAAAACAAATTCTAATTGAATATATTGATGAAAATATTTTATATGATGATAAATTAATTGAATTCATTTCTAATTATGTAGAAGAATCATATAATATTTGTATTGAAGGTACTACTAAAAACAATCAGCTTCAATTTAAAGATAGTCATGCAAAAGCTATTCTTAAAGTTGCATTAGCTTTTCGATTTGTAATTCCATTACTTGCTCATGCCATGCATGTATATGGTGAAAAGAAAGATGATAAGCTATTCTTAGAAATGTTTAGTAAAATTACTGAATATTTCGCTCAAGAAGAAATTGATGAAGAAACTGGCGAAGTAGTATTTGTAGATATTAATATTAAAATTCAAAAATTTGTGGAAACATCTGTACAAAATACACTGTATTCAGATAAAGTTATTTGGAATTATTTGGCAAACAAATCCGTTAATGATAAAATTGTAGCTATTGAAATTCATCGTAGTATTATTACTTCAATGCTACCTAAACTACAATTGAATAAATCAATTGTGTCATTTTTCCATGTAATTATTAAAAAACAACTTGAATATATTTTTACAGCTAAATTCAAAGTAGATTATAAGCCTATTACTGCTATTCGTACTGATTCTGACAGCGTTAATCCGTATGTTAAAATTGAAAGTAAATTAGTTCGTTCTGGTTCTGAAGTAATGAATACTATGAATAAAGTTGATATACGTATCTTTATTGATATGTATAAAGATATGATTGATCAAGAAAGATTTAATTTTTACTTGTCCAATGAAAATGAATTTGTCATTCATACTGCACAAAGTAAATTACTGACATTTTTTGTTAAGAAAAATATTGGTAACATTTCTGTATATTCTCTAAATCGCTTAGAATATATTCAACTAGTATTAATTGCTCGTGAATGGTTTAACCGCAGTAAAATGCCATTTATTACTTATATGATGCTTGCACGTCCTGTACCAGACAGTACTCAGCGTAAAGTTAATTTTACAAAAGGTAAAGCATCATTAGAAGTTATTAGTTCTAAGCTGTATGGTAAACTTTCTAAAGAGTATGCACATCTTGGTCATGATTTGGAGAATGATCCTATTTTGCAATTCTTAGGTGAAATTACTTCAACTGATTTCCAGTTTTATACTGATTATGACGGTTCAACATATTCTCCTAAAGAAGAAATTAACCGTAAAATTGCAAACGTAGAATTAATGCGTTTCATTGATCAACTATAAGTTAATCCTCATGATATTATATCATGAGGAACTTTTTTACTTATGGAAAATTATGTCAGATATTCAATTAATCAGCGAATTATATGATCTATTAAAAAAATCTAATAAAATTGCTTACTTTAATACTGCTAAAACTGAAGTAATTGTAAGATGTCCTTATTGTGGCGATAGTCAAGAAGCTAGCCATGCTCATATGTATATTGCTACAGTACCACCTTATCAATTCTATTGTCAAAGATGCAATACCAAAGGTTATTTTGGTGCTAAAAATTTAAATGATTTATCATTAGACAATTCTGAATTAGGATTAATGCTAGATAAATCTATTAAAAAGACTGTAAAAAATACCACTAAAACTGGTAAAAGTGTATTTGAATTTCTTAATAAAAAAAGAGATTTATTAACGTTTAATGAAAATTCTCCTAGATTTTTAAGAAAGATAGATTATCTGGAAGAACGTTTTGGTAGGTCTATTGATGTAAATAATCTTACTGACCTTAAAGTAGTATTTGATATTATAAAGTTTTTTCAAGTAAATAAATGTAAAAATTTATTAGAATTCTATTCTGAATATGATAATCGTATAGAATTTCTTAAAAGAATGGATAAAAATTCTATAGGTTTTTTAAGTGCTGATACCAATTATATGAATATCCGTCATATAAAACCTTTTGCATTTAAAGCTAATGACACTCCTAGACGTTATTATATGGAGAATTTAAATAAACCTGTGGAAATAGGTAATAAAGTTTACTATATAGGTAATCAATTAGATATTTTATCTCCTACATTGACTGTTAAAATGACAGAAGGTATATTTGATATAGCTAGCGTATTTATGAATATGAATGATGGTATTAAAGACCCATCTACAATTTATGTCGCAGCTAATGGTAAAACTTTTAATCTTCCAATAATGAATTTACGTAGAATGGGTTTTTTATCCATTAATCTTGAAATTTATTCTGATGGCGATGTATCATTAGATAAATATAAACACTCTTTAAATTATGATTTCTTTGAAAAAATTCATATTTTTTATAATGTTTATAATGATGAAAAAGATTTTGGCGTACCATTAAACAAAATTAAAGTAAAAAAATATAGGTTAAAGTAATTTATTTAACCTATACATCAAAAATATATTATTAATTTGATACATGTTAATCAGTGAGAGAAAAAGAAAATGTCAATTATTACTAAGTTACAAGAAAAAATTGAAAAGTATTGTCAAGAAAATCCTTCAAAAGATATCAATCATTATTTAACTTTATTGAATAAATTTATTGAATCAATTAATAAGTTTGAAGGTATTCCAGAAGATTTAGATACTAATGATAATTCATTCTTTGAAACTTTTTTAGCAGACTATTCAGGTAATAGTTTAGAAGATTCAAGTCATACTGTTATTCATATGCTTAATGTATTTGAACATGCTACTAATAAAAATAGTGGTATGAAATATATTAATTTAAATGGTGAAATTACTGTATTTATTATTGGTAAAGATAATCGCTTTATTGTTAATGTTGATAGTTATATTGATACAATTAATAATTTGCCTTATTTTACAGATAATGGAGTTGCATACTTTATTGCTATGTATGCTCTAAGTCAGTATATTGATTCTGAAGATGAAGTAATTTGGAATGACCACCAGACTATTGTCCCTGGTGCTAATGTAATGAACCGTCTTACAGAAGAATTAGGTTATGATTCTACTAATGAAATAATTTTTAATGCATTAATGGAAAATGCTATTTTAGCAGATGCGCTTCCTGATTCATTAGTATTTGTAGATATTAATGATAATATTATTTCTAGACTTATCATGAAACCAACTGATAAAAATTCTCTACCAACACTTTTCAGAGATTGTGAAAACATTCCTATTTCAGCTTATGAACTATTTGAAAATTTGAATGTAAATGAATTAGTTTCAAAGTATTATGATCGTCCTAAAAAACATACCGAACTTCAATTTGTAGAAAGTACAAAAGAGCTTAAAATCATTGTAAGTTAAGAATAAAAGATGTAGGTACTAAATAAAATATTTAGTACCTTTTTATAATAATACAATAAAAAGTGTAAAGTATGCCTGAAAATAAAGAAGCAATCTCATTTTCTTTAGATAAAGCCAAAATGCAAAAAATGGCTCTTAATTATAGCATTAATGATAAATTAAATAAAGTATTTAGTAATGTAAATATGAAATTTAATTTAAATAATTTTAATCATAAATTATCTTTTAATAATAATGATTATACTCTTTCATTAGCATGCATTATGGCTAATCGTTCTGGTAGCGGTATTTATACATACAGTTCAATTATTGAAGTTAATAATATTGAATTAAAAAATATGTATTGGAATGAATTTCATGGAAGTGTTTCATATTCAGAAATGTTGAATAAAATTCTTCTTGGTTTCAATCATTCCTCAATTTACCAACAAAATAATAGTAAAATTCAAAAATCATTTAATACAACTATTGTAGCTTCTTTACATGATACTAAAAACGATATGTATTTTAATGATCCTTTGATTAACATTGTTATCAGTTAATAACTATTATCCTTTATATAAAGAGAGTATATTAAATGGGTCTTCTGACTAAAAGTTTTAGCGAAAAAGCAAAAAAAGATAATATTAAATCTGTTGGTTCAGCAGCAGATTTAATGCACGTACCTACTGGCTTTGACTGTATTGATGTACATGGCGGTACTGTAACAGTTAATGCTGACGGCGAATATGTTGAAAACTACGGATTACCTATGGGCAAAATGTCTATGGTAGTAGGTAATTCACAGTCCGGTAAAACTACTTTGGCGTTTCAAATTGCAGATAACATGGCTTTACAGCTTAATGGCGATGCAATCCATGTAGATTACGAACGTGGTACTGTTGACCACCAAACTCGTATTTGTAATGTATGTCGTATTAGCGTAGAAGATTATGAATCTCGCTGGACTATTCTTCGTAAAGAAGGTATGTCTACAGAATATTTCAAAAAACTTATTTTTGAAATTGCTGATATGAAGAAAAAATTAGGTCCAAAAGATCTAGTAGAATGGACTGATCTTCGTGGTAATAAAGTAAAAACTTATCCACCTACAATTATTATTCTCGACTCAATTCCGGCAATGAAACCGGAAGAAGTATTAAATAGTGCTGATTTAGATTCAAATATGGTTGGCGGTAAAATGGCATCTGCCAACGCAAACTTAGTAACATCTATTACTGATAAATTAGAAACTTTTAATATCACTGTACTTGCTATTAACCATATTACTACTAAAATTGTAACTAATGCTTATGCACCTAAAAAAGTACAGCTACCTGGTCTTGCTGATGATGAAAACTTGCCTGGCGGTAATAAAATGCCATTCATGTCTTCTCATGTTCTCCGTCTTAGTTCCGGTAAAGAACTTAAAAAAGATAAAGATTATAAAATTTCAGGCCGCGTATCTAATGCTAACTTCCTGAAATCTCGTACTGGCTTTAATGCTAATATTAAAACACCGATGTTTTTCCACGGTACTTATGGTTTTAGTAATGAACTTACAAACCTTATGATTTTTAAAGATGCAGGTTTGCTTAAAGGTTCAGGTCATGGTTATTTCTTTAAAGGCCATGAAGATCATAAATTTAAACTTGGTGAATTCAGCAAGCTTTATAATAATGATGAAAGCTTCCAAGAAATGTTTGATGAAGTATCTGCCGAATATTGGCAGCAAATTCTTCTTGAAAAAGCAGGTCTTGATGATGAAGATACATCTTCTAATGATAAAGATTCAGATTTTTCTGAATACGATGACGAAGATGAAGATTAATAGTTAGACAAATCCCTATACCTTAATTGGTATAGGGTACTTTAGGACAAATTCAAAATGGATACTTTTTTTATTTTTGTAGTAGTTTTCTTTTTATTGGTTGTATATACAATATTAAAATGCTATACAAACATGAATAAATTAATAGAAGGTATTAAACTTAGTAATTCAATTGCTGTATTAATATCTGCAATAAAAGTAATTATTATGCTTGCGGTAATTATGTTTTCTTTATTAGATTGCATTATATTATTTTGCTTGATTACTTATTAATGTACTTACATAATTTTAAAAAATATATAATCTTTATGTAACTTTTCTTTAACCAATAATAAATGTAAAAATGAAAAATACAACCAATGCTTTAAAAATGGAATTAAAAGACATTCCAAACGTACTAAAAGTTAAAATTGTAGATAACTATGGTATTAACGAATATGATATAGAAGTAATTAAATTTAATGCTTCTTTTATATGGACTAGAAGTTTATTTAGTGTAGGTATTCAACCTAGTTCATCTATTGAAAGAAAAAATAAATATATTATGTGGGATAGGATGACTTTAAAACGTAAATATTTTGCTGGTTGGGAAGATGAGCGTTCATATTGTATTTTAAATGGTATTCGTACTACTACTGATATTTATGACGATATTGATTCATTAGAAAAAGAAAAAGTAATTGCTTAATCCGTAATTGAAATATTAATAATTATATATTATTAATATGATAATTTATATATTTATAGGAGATTAATTATGCAAGCTGTTCGTAATTCAGATATCAAAGAAAAGAATTCTTTGATTATGACGATAGTAACTATTATTGTAGTTGCTGTTGTAATCTCCTCAATCAATATAACTTAAGGATATAATAAAATGAATTTATTTAATATGTTTTCTACAAAGAAAGATAATAACTTTAACGTATTTTCCGAATTTGTGGAGACAAATGTAAGTGATAATTATTCTGTTGACCGTCATCTTTTACATTTGTCATCAAGCTTTAAGCTCCCTCAACAAGTAGTTGAAGATGTTATTAATGGGCGTATTACTATTGAAAAAATTGAATATGTACCATTTGATGTCTTTTCTGAATTACGTACAGTTGATTGTACTTTTATCACTGAACAAGAAAAAACTTGTTTCTTTGAAGATAAAGAATCAGCTGGTAAATTTACTAAAATTGTCATGCATGAAAAATATACATGCGCGCATGTTAAATGTAGCTTTGACAATATGATTTTTGAACAAGATTCTAAAGATGAAAATAAAGTTGTATTAAAACTAAAATTTTCCCAGCAAAAAATTGAATCTTTGTTTCATATCCATAAAGGCAAATTAACTATTTGTCTTTTATAATAATTTAGTGTAATCTGTATTAAGGATTTTTGATTATGAAAAAGAATAAAAACTCGTTTATGTTTTTAGCTTTGTCTGCTAGTCTTTTTGTATGTTCCATGTCAAATAAAGCATACGCTGAAGAATATTGTACTATTGCTCAATCTTCTTTTGAAGAAAGTGGCGCAGTTTTGGATATTAATACCATTCGCCCTATTCAAATTATTGAAGGACAATCTACATCTGGTAATTTAACTATTAAGTTAGATAAACGAGTAGATATGGTATCAGATTCTTCGCCAGTACTTAAAAAACGTACTGAAGGCGGCATGGTGGCATTTGTAGGTAGCGATGAGAAAACTCGTTATCTCTGGCTTTATGCGCCTGAGCAAGAGAAACGCATTATGATCATTAATGTAATGCATCCTAATACAGGTTACGTAGTAGTGTGTAACTAAAATATATCCCTATACCTTAATTGGTATAGGGAATCTTTTTTTAAAATGTAAGGATGTTATTATGTGTCATAAACTTGTTATTGAAAAGTTAACCAATAAAATTTATGCTATTTACAATGGTAATACCCGTATTGGTTATATTACTAAACAATTTGTTTTTGATGATGGTAGAACACCAAGTATTCGTATTGTCAATATGTTTGGTTATCAATTACCGTTCCCGCGTATGGATAACAGCCGTAATCATACATCGTATATTGATCATTCTTTAATTCGTACTTTTGAAGATGCCACCAATTATATTGGTTCTGTTTCCGGTGACGAATTAGCAGATAAATTAAAAAATTTATCTCAAAGTCGTATATGGTATGTTCAAGTTGAAACTAAATTTGGCATGAAAGGTTTTATAGGCGGTTTAGCTGATGGTGAATTTATTTCATCATACCCTATTTTACTTCATGAAAAAGAAGTAAATGATATTAAACGTCTATTTAAGCTAATTGAAAGTAATCTATCAAAAAACAATTTCCGATGCACATTAGAAGGCGATTCTATTGAAGCCGTATCTTATCATAAATTAGATACTGACTTGCATCCAGAAAAATATTTAATCAAAGGTAAATAAAGTGAAAAAGAAACTTATTAAATTTGGGTTTATCCTGCTTTCAGCTATTTCTATTAATGCTACGTATGCTAATTTGCAAAATGCATCAGATATTAAAGAACAGGCTAAAGCTTATTCAACTGAAACAAGTTCTACTACTAATACTGAAGTAAACACTGAAAATGAAGATGTTGATTATAATAATTTCATTCATCAATCTGAAGTAGATGAAGAAATGCAAATTCAGCGAGATTTAGATCTTCAAGCTAAATTGAAGTCTATTAAAACACAAATGGATGAAGCTAATCGTCGTCACGAATCAAAAGACATTCGTAGCACGCATTAATAAATAAAAGGAATAAATGATGAAAAAGATTATCAAAGTAGCTCTGTTTTTTATGGTAGCAATGTCAACCGCAGCTAAAGCTGATCTGTCAGATTTGGTTGGTGCTATTAATAACGTTTCTAATACTGTACAACAAGTGTCTGAACGTATTAATAGTGGTAATGAAGTTAAAAGCTTAGTAACTCCTATGCAAGAACTTCATCCTACTGCTCCTACTGTTTCAATTTCTGCTTCACAGCAAGCAATGCTTGATAAAGAAGCTGTTGGTCGTAATACTGATCGTTACGTACCGGATAATGAAAATCCATATAAAATTGCTCAAGGTCAAAACGAAGCAAAGCGCCGTAATATGGAAGTTTTAGCTAGTCAATCAGCGGATCCTCGTATTCGTCAGATGGCTTTAGATGAAGCTGAACATCAACGTCAATTAGGTGTAGCTTCTCGTCAATTGGAAGCTATTAATAACTCTTCAGCAGCACAGAGACTTCAAGCTACTATGAATCGTTCTGGTGCTGGTTATTAATACTTATTTTTAATTAAAAAGAATCTATTATAGATTCTTTTTTTTTTTAATTTATTTATGCAAATATATAATAATAATGATATTCAATTATATTAATTATATAAAGGTAAAATATGTCTTTTATGAAATATAAAGGTCAACTACGTAAAGTATTTGATGTTGCAGAAAATGAACTTATTAAAGTCATTAAAAACGATTATTTATCTAATTATAAAATTAGTAAAACTCGTGAAGTTAATATTGGATGGCCTAATGAAGTAGCTGCCAAAGATTTTAAATTTTTTAAAGGTCTTACAACTAAAGATTTCTTACAAAAAATTAATAATGGTTTTTATGAAGAATTTATTTATAACCAATTATCGCCTTTAAATAAAAATTTAGAAACTATTTTAACAGCTAAACTGTTTGCTGATTTTTTCCATAAATCTGAAATGATTATGGAAAATAAAGACTCAGTTTATACAGAGATTATGAGTTGTTATTTTGCTCATTGTCATACTGATGATAAAACCTTCCCTGAAACATTATTATTTATTTGCGAAAATAAATCTGAAATTTCAATTGTATCTGGTAAAACTTTATCAGGTCAGAAAACAGTTATCATTCCACAACCAGGAGATCTTATTTATCTTGATTCTTCTGAATATCATGGCGTAATTCCTTACATTGAAAGTACGCAATCTTTTAATGGTATGAAAGAAGTTATAGACAATCCTATGACTTTCATTACTGTAAATTTAACTTAATTTTTATATTAACTTTTATATTGAGAGAAAATTATGACTTTTAACAAATCTACTAATTCTAATAAAAAACATTATGCTTCTCATCGCCCTTTACTGTCTTCCAGTATTTTAAATGCTCTTAAAATTTTATCAAGGGATGTTAAAAACAGTATTCAATATGACCATATTTCATCACGTATTACTCGTCAAGATCTTTTTAGTATCCGCAAACAGTTAGTACTGATTGTTAAAGATATTTATATCAATATGGAAAGTATTGATAACGGTAAAATTGTAGAATACATTAACCGTAAATTTGAAAATATTCATGATATCAATAAAACACTTGTTGCTATGATTGAAAAGCATAACAATGAAGAAGTTAATGGTCTCAATGTATCTGAATTTACTTTCAATGTTTTTCAAAAAGTAAATGTAAATCTGGATAATCATAAAACTATTCAATATGCTTTTAAAGTCATTAATTCTTTTCTTAATAAAGAAAAAGAAATTAAAAAGATTTTGAATGATAAAACTTATTCACTGTATGTACCTAAAAACAGTGATAAAGCTTCCAATGATTTTCGTACCATGAGTGTTAAACCACTTATTAATGAAATTCTTTTAACAGCTATTCTTATTCAGGCAAACGTACGTATTACTGAAAATAAAAATTTAGAATATTCTGAATTTTTCCCTACTAATAAAAAAGTTCATATTTTTGGAAGCCGTGTTTTAGCGCATGACCGCAATAAAACAAGTTCTTATTTGTTTAGTAATTATATTCATGAATATGATAACTATACAGTAAAAATTAAAGAAGCTATTGATATTAATAAATATCAATTTGCTGCCGGTCTAGATATTAGTAAATATTTTGACAATATTGTACATCGTGACGTAGCTGAAGCTTTATGGAAGCCATATAGTGCATATACTAAGTATTCTGATTCTGTTGCTAACAAAATTTCTTTTATGAATTTTGTTACAGGACTTCTTAATTATACTGGTAATAAACAAGGTTTGACTATTGAAACGCATACTCAGCATGCTTTAGCAAATCTTACCATGAATAACATTATGAAAGATGTTAATTTTGACAATGTTGAAGTTTTCATGTATGTAGATGACATTATTATTCTTGGTAATAACAAGCGCGATGTAGATCATGCATGTAAAGTTATTAAAGCAACTTTAGGTATTTATAACCATACTTTTTCAGCAGTAAAAGAAACTAAGACTTTTAATATTGGTCATAATGGAGAAGTTAATAAGTTTAAAGAGCTTGTTCGACTTCCAGGAAATTCATATATGGATATCCCTGTAATTAATCCATCTATGGAATTACGTGGTAAATTCTTTGAATTTGTAAAATATCTTATTGCAACTAATATTATTGATGCACATGGTAATGTGTGTAAAAATGAATATAATGCAAGAGATATTGATTATATTATTAAATCAGTATCTGGATTTATGAATGATATGAATCTGGTGAATTTTAATAATGAATCCAGCGTACCTGCAATTCGTACTCTGGTTAAAAATCTAATGATTGTATTAGCATCTAAATTTACTGATAAAAAATATAATTTACAGCATGGCGGGTATGCTTTTACTCTTACAAGTAATTTTTCTTGGAGAATTAAAAGTGTAAATAAATACAAAAAAGAAGGTAAATTAGATATTGCTCAAGTTGCATCATTTAAAATGCGTGATGCAGTATATTTTGCAGTAAATTATCAAAAATTTGTATTTACTAAAATGTCTTCTTTAGAATTAGTTAAAAAATTAGAAAATGAAGAAATTTCAGTATTGGAAGTACTTCAGCATTTCTATTTAACATGGTTTTTAAACGATAACCGCAATTCCGCTAATGAAGAATTTTCAATGTTTATGAAAATTTTAAATGCTTTAGCAGTTGTTATTATTGTTAAATATCCTAGTAAAATTAAATTCTTAGCATCTATTTATAAAACTCATGTATCTCGTATGTATAATCGCATGAATGCAATTTCAGGAGTAATTAATACTTCGTATTGTAATGAATATGATACGCATATTATTAAAATTGTAACTGAAATTAATCATGCTTTAAAATGTAAAGAAGTTTTAGGTATGAAAACTGATTTCAATACATATTTATCTAATAAAGATATCAATACGGTAGCTGAAGGAAATATTTTTTACTTTAACTATCGTATGTTAAAAGATACATTCACTTTTGAAATGAAAGAGGATTAATTAATGATCAGAGTTCTTAATGTATTATTAGATCCGCAATCAACTGTAGTTGACCGTACTGGATTCAACACAGATAAATATGAATCTGCTTTAAAATTTATTGAAGATGATTTAACTGAACATTTAGATGCAGATACCATTAATGGTATCTTGTCTCAAAATGGTTATACTAAAGTAGTTATTTTTGATGATAATGTAGATGCAGATAAAACATTACATTTAAAAGATAATCCTGATCTTCCTGAATCTTTCATTGATTTTGTTGATTATGACGGTGATACAACATTAAATAGTTTGCGTGAATCTTATTCTGAATTTAATGAACTTGATGATAATCGTGATTATTATATTAGTCTTATTATTTTAGATAACGGTTCTTCAGGCGTTTATTTAATTTATCCAGCTTCATGTATTGATTAATACATATTATAAAAAGAACCCGTTACGGGTTCTTTTTTTTACCGTATTTGTACTATAAATATTGATATATTATTTTTGTGAATCTAAAATATAATAATAATATTTCTTTAAATAAAACATATACGGATGAATTATCATGACAAAATTAAACCAAATTATAGCTTATCGTAATGAAATGAACCGTTATTATCAGTACGCTAAAGCAAAAGGTTTCTCAATTATCAATGTTGAAAAACTTTGTATGATCCGCAATGATGCAGGTAAACGTAAAGAATGCGTAGTAGAATTTAATGGTAAAGAATGGGAAGTTACTTACTTCAATCAATATGGTGAAGTAACTAAAACTTTCACAAAGAAAGGCATGCTTTATTCTGTATTAAAAAATACTCTGTAATAATCCTGTAATATAATACTAACTTATAAACTAATTCTCTAAGGATAACATAATGAAAACTTCTTCTAAAGCTTCACAGGTAATCGTTCTGGTTTTAACTGTCTGGGCTGCAATTGGCTTTGCAGTATATGCAATCAGCTCTGCTGCTTCTCATGAATTCACTATGATGATGGGTAGCTTGATTGCTTTCGTTGCTTCAGTAATTGGCGTGTTCTGCATGCCAATGAAAAGTACTGCTAATATTTCAACTGGCGCATTTGTGATTGCCGGTGTAATGGCATTTATTACGGGTTACAGCTATGAAGCAACCATCCTGACTACGATGGGTGTTGTTGTGTTGTTTAGTGCTT
>Ga0308169_10000193_pt1 | contig 113740 bp, 99 predicted proteins | sample PhyBR1_2_FD_202139 | JGI IMG/M metagenome (GOLD analysis project Ga0308169, IMG submission 202139) | Phyllosphere microbial communities from UC Gill Tract Community Farm, Albany, California, United States - DLSLSB.R1 | ecosystem: Host-associated > Plants > Phyllosphere > Unclassified | place...
AAGATATTGATCAAAATACAGTCACTGGTATTCCTGTTATTGCTAGCCACAGCAGCTCAGGCACAGGATAAATCGCTGGTAAACACCTCAAACAGTCCTTTTGCCAAACTGCACAGCATTAACCTGAGCGATGTAACCTGGACAAATGGTTTCTGGGCCGATCGTTTTAAGGTAGCTACCGAAACCATGGTACCCAATATGTGGGCAATTTACAACGATCCCAAAATCAGCCACGCTTTTAAAAACTTCGAAATTGCAGCTGGCCTCGATACCGGTTCGCATGCCGGCCCTTCTTTTCACGACGGCGATTACTACAAAACTTTAGAAGCAGTAGCTGTGCTTTACGCCTCTACCAAAAATCCAAAATTGAACGAAATGATGGATAAGGCCATTGCTGTAATTGGTAAATCGCAGCGCGAAGACGGTTATATCTATACCAAAGCCATGATCGAGCAGCGCAAAACCGGAGCCAATAACCAGTTTCAGGATCGCCTGAGTTTCGAATCTTATAACATTGGTCACTTAATGACTGCCGGCTGTATTCATTACCGTGCTACGGGTAAAACCACCTTACTCAACATCGCTAAAAAGGCTACCAATTATTTATACAAGTTCTACAAATCGGCTTCGCCCACTTTGGCCCGAAATGCCATTTGTCCTTCGCACTATATGGGGGTTATAGAAATGTACCGCACTACGAAAGATCCGCGTTACCTCGAACTAGCCAAACATTTAATTGCCATTAAAGGCAAAATAGAGGATGGTACCGACGATAACCAGGACCGTATTCCGTTTTTACAGCAAACCAAAGTTACGGGGCATGCTGTAAGAGCTAATTATTTATATGCTGGTGTAGCCGATTTATATGCCGAAACCGGGAAAGATTCGCTTTTAAATACCCTGAACCTGATGTGGGATGATGTAAATCAGCATAAAATGTACATTACCGGTGGCTGTGGTTCCCTTTACGATGGTACTTCGCCTGATGGTACATCATACAACCCCGCCGAGGTACAAAAAATACACCAGGCTTTCGGTCGCGATTACCAACTTCCTAATTTTACCGCCCACAACGAAACCTGTGCCAATATTGGTAACGTATTGTGGAACTGGCGCATGTTACAAATCACCGGCGATGCAAAATATGCCGATGTAATGGAACTGGCACTTCATAACAGTGTTTTATCGGGTATTAGTTTAGACGGAAAGAATTTCCTGTACACCAATCCGTTGGCGCAATCTGATGATTTACCTTTTAAGCAGCGTTGGTCTAAAGATCGTGTACCTTACATTGCCTTATCTAATTGTTGCCCGCCAAACGTGGTGCGCACCATTGCCGAAGTTAGTGATTATGCCTACAGTGTTTCTGATAAAGGACTGTGGTTCAATTTATATGGAGGTAACAACTTAAGCACTACATTGGCTGATGGCAGTAAGGTTGCCTTAACCGAAGAAACCGATTATCCCTGGAATGGGAGCATCAAAATCACTCTGAAGGAAAGTACCAATAAAGCTTATTCAATTTTTTTAAGAATCCCCGCCTGGACACATGATGCGTTAATCAGTATTAATGGCAAAGTAGAACAGGTAAAGGCAGTACCAGGCACTTATGCTGAAATTAACCGCGTTTGGAAAAAGGGCGATATCATCGACTTAAACTTACCCATGCAGGCCGTTTTAATTGAAGCCAATCCTTTAGTAGAAGAGAACCGCAATCAGGTAGCCATAAAACGCGGTCCCGTAGTGTATTGCCTCGAATCGACTGATTTACCCGGGAAAAGTATTTTCAATGCCTTTGTGCCTGCCTCAACCCAATTCGAAGCAAAGGCTATGGAGATTGATGGCGCTAGAGTAATGAGTCTGGTGGGCACCGCTAAAATTGTGGCACCCAATAACTGGAAAAACGTACTTTACAGGCCTATTGAAGATAAAAACACCACAACCACACTTAAACTGATACCATACTTTGCCTGGGGCAACCGCGGGCATTCAGAAATGTCGGTTTGGCTGCCGGTTAGTAGATAACTTCGCCGTGATCGTCATCTCGACTGAAGCGTAGCGCAATGGAGAGATCTATAATAGATTTCTCGACTGCGTTGCACTCCGCTCGAAATGACGAGCATTATTAAGCTTTAAGATTCCCACCAACGTGGAAATAACCAGAGAAAAATAATACAATGAAATTAAAACTGATCTTTTTCTTAAGCCTTTGTTGCAGCATCGCCTCAGCTACTGTAAAACCAGCTTCCATTTTTACCGATCACATGGTACTCCAGCAACTAAGCAATGTAGCCATCTGGGGCTGGGCTAAACCGGCAACCAAAGTAAAAGTGCTTACTTCATGGAACAAAACCAGCTATGTTGCAACTTCTGATGAAACCGGAAAGTGGAAAGTAAAGGTGGCTACACCTGCAGCCAGCGGACCGTACGAAATAGAACTGAATGATGGCGAAAAACTGGTGCTGAAAGATATTCTGATTGGTGAGGTTTGGTTCTGTGGCGGTCAATCCAATATGGAAATGCCTATGAAAGGATTTAAAAGCCAGCCTGTTATTGGCTCAAACGAAGTCATCCTAAAATCTTCAAATCCAAATATCAGGCTTTATACCGTTCCGCGTTCATCCATAACCGAAAGGCAGGAGAATACCAAGCCTTCGTTGTGGAAACTTGCCGAACCAGAAGCCGTTTCAAATTTCAGCGCTACCGCTTATTATTTTGGATCGCTGTTGAGTGAAATGCTCCATGTACCTATTGGCTTAATCAACGACAGTTATGGCGGTTCGAGCATTGAAGCCTGGATGTCGCCTGAAGATTTAGAACGATTTACTGAAATAAAAATCCCCTCAAAAGGCGATTCCATTAAAGAAGTTAGCAGAACACCCACTACCTTATACAACGGCATGCTTTTTCCGGTAATTGGTTATGGCATTAAAGGTGCCATCTGGTATCAGGGCGAATCTAATTATGAGCGTCCACAGCGTTACGAAGATTTATTTCCGGCCATGGTTTCGAGCTGGCGGCAACATTGGGATAACGGCGAATTTCCATTTTATTATGCGCAAATCGCGCCTTACAACTATGCTTTAATAGCCAAACCCGGCACCAATTACAACTCGGCCTATTTACGCGATGCACAGTGTAATTCGTTAAGCAAAATACCCAACAGTGGGATGGCAGTTTTAATGGATATTGGCGAAGAAAAATCTATTCACCCGGCCAATAAAAAACAAGGTGGTGAGCGGCTTGCTTACCTGGCTTTAGCGCAAACTTATGGTATTAAAGGCTTTGGCGCACTTAGCCCAACGTACCAATCGGTAAGTATCGAAAAAAACACCGCTACCCTTAAATTTCTAAATGTACCGAACGGACTTACATCTTTTGGTAAAGCCTTATCTTTATTCGAAATCGCCGGGGCAGACCAAAAGTTTTATCCCGCCAAAGCAGCAATTAAAGGAAGCAATGTAGTCGTTTCGGCCGATGAAGTGAAATCACCTGTGGCAGTGCGTTATGCCTTTAAGGATTTTGCAACCGGCGATTTATTCGGAAATGACGGCCTTCCGGTTTCCTCTTTCCGTACTGATAATTGGGAGAAATAAGAATGATGTTAACCACAAAGACACCAGGTTTATATAAAAAGCGCTTAAATGTGCCTAATAGCCTTATATGGTCGGCATTTTTAAGCCATTCCTCAGGTGTCCTTAGCTTTTTAACCACAAAGACACAAAGGCTACAAAGTATTCTATTAATCAACTTAAATGTGCTTAATTGTCTTATATGGTTGGTATTATTAAGTCATCTCTCAGGTGTGCTTAGGTGTCTCAGGTGGTCAAATATTTTACGTTTGCAAGGCAAAACCTTTGTCTTTGTGCTCTTAGTGTCTTTGTGGTTTACTTCTACTGCTGCTTTTTCGCAAGAAAAAGAAAATGTAATCTGGACTACCCAAAGTAACAACTCAGCTGAGTCTATGCCTGTTGGCGGTGGCGATATAGGCCTAAACCTCTGGGTAGAAAAAGGCGAAGTATACCTTTACCTTTCACGTAGTGGAACATTTGACGAAAACAATACCCTGCTTAAACTTGGCCGCATCAAGCTACAGTTCAGTCCCAATCCGTTTGCTGACCAAACCTTTAAACAAGAACTCATTCTGAAAGATGGTTACGCCACCATATCAGGAGCCAGTGGAAAAACTAAAAGCCAAATCAAAGTCTGGGTTGATGTTTTTAAACCGATTGTCCATGTAGACATTCAATCAAACGAAAAGATTACAACGACCGCCAATTATGAGAGCTGGCGCTTTGAAGATCGGATTACCACAGGCAAAGAAAATAACCAGAATTCGTACAAATGGGCTCCTCAAGGGGTTGTAAAAACACTGAAAGACGAAATTACTTTTAAAGATGGAGCCGTACAGTTCTACCACAAAAATCAGCAACAAACTGTTTTTGATGTAACCGTAAAACAACAGGGCTTAACCGAGTATCAAACAGCACTATACAATCCCTTAAAAGACCTGATTTTCGGTGGGATAATGAAAGGTCAAAACATGGTGGCCGCGGGTAATTATTCCGGCACTTACCTCAATACGCCTTTTCAGGGCTGGAAATTGAAAAGTAAAAAGCCAGCTACAACCCAACACCTCACCATTACGCTAAATACCAGTAGAACTGAAAACATTGATAGCTGGCAAAAAGAACTAAATACCCTTTCCCACACTACCAAAAACGACCAACAGCCTAGTATTAAATGGTGGAACAATTACTGGAGCAAAAGTTTTATTTACATCAATGCTAAAGATGAAGCAGTCAATCAATCGGCTAAAAACTATCAGCTTTTCCGCTACATGCTGGGCTGTAATGCTTTTGGTAAATATCCCACTAAATTTAACGGTGGACTCTTTACTTTCGATCCACAACTTACCGATACCGCTTTAAAATATACGCCCGATTTCAGAAACTGGGGCGGAGGTACCCATACCGCGCAAAACCAGCGTTTGGTGTATTGGCCGATGCTTAAAACCGGCGATTTCGATATGATGGTACCACAGTTCGATTTCTATCTTAATTTACTCCGCAATGCCGAAATCAGAACCGAAGCTGCATGGAACCATAAGGGAGCTAGTTTTACCGAGCAATTGGAAAACTTCGGTTTACCCAACCCTGCCGAATATGGCTGGAAACGCCCGGCTGATTTTAACAAAGGAATGGAATACAATGCCTGGCTCGAATACGAATGGGATACCGTTCTGGAGTTCTGCATGATGATTCTCGAAACGGAGCGTTATGATAATCGGAACATCGAAAAGTATTTGCCATTAATTGAAAGCTCGCTGACTTTCTTTAAAGAACATTATACGTATTTAGCCAAACAACGCGGAGCCAAAGCACTCGATGGCGAGGGGCATTTGGTTTTGTATCCGGGCTCCGGTGCCGAAACCTATAAAATGGCTTACAATTCAACTTCTACCATTGCTGCGCTTAAAACAGTTTTGCAACAACTCATTAAAAGCCCTTCAGTAACCGAAAATAAACGTAACGAATGGACAGCGATGCTCAAAACCATTCCGGATATTAATTTCAGGTCTTTTCAAGGGCATACCACCATTGCGCCTGCAAAACTCTGGGAACGAATTAACAATACCGAAAGTCCGCAACTGTACCCCGTTTATCCCTGGGGAATTTATGGCATCGGCAAACCGGGTTTAGATACCGCCATCAATACCTTTAAATACGATACCGATCTACTTAAATTCCGCAGTTATGTGGGTTGGAAACAGGATAATATTTTTGCAGCACGATTAGGGCTAACCGAAGAAGCTGCCCGATTAACAACCCTGAAATTAAAAGACTCTGGCAGAAGGTTTCCGGCATTTTGGGGACCAGGCTTCGATTGGACACCCGATCACAACTGGGGTGGTTCGGGCATGATTGGCTTGCAGGAAATGCTCATGCAAACCGATGGAAAAAAGATTTATCTTTTCCCGGCCTGGCCAAAAGATTGGGATGTACATTTTAAACTTTATGCACCATACCAAACTACGGTTGAAGGAACCTTAAAAGCCGGAAAATTAATAGATTTGAAAGTATTACCCGAATCAAGGAGAAAAGATATCATAAATATGATTAACCAATAGTGTCGTTCTTGTTAGTATCGTCATCCTGAACTTGTTTCAGGATCTCTTATTTTACAATGAGACCCTGAAATGAATTCAGGGTGACGACTAATAAATAATTTTAGAAGCATGGATTTACAATTAAAAGAAAAAGTTATTATCATCACCGGTGCCGCTAAAGGCATTGGTCGCAGTATTGCAGAAGTATTTGCCAAAGAAGATGCAGTTGCAGTAATTGTAGGCAGAAAGGCCGAAGATAACCAAAAAGTAGTCGACGAAATTACAGCCCAGGGCAAAAAAGCCGAACAGTTTGTGGCCGAACTTTCTAAACCCGACGATTGCCAAAAAGTCGTCGCTCAAATCGTAGCCAAATTCGGCAGGATTGATGGCTTGGTAAACAATGCAGGTGTAAATGATGGGGTAGGCCTCGAGAGTGGCAATTATGAAGGCTTTATGGCGTCGCTGCACAAAAACGTGGTGCATTATTACTTAATGGCGCATCATACCTTACCTGAGCTCATTAAAAGCAAAGGATCTATTGTAAACATTACTTCTAAAACTGCTGAGACTGGTCAGGGTAACACCTCTGCCTACGCCGCGGCAAATGGTGGAAGAAATGCATTAACACGCGAGTGGGCTGTAGAACTTCTAAAATATGGTATCAGGGTAAATGCCGTGGTGGTAGCCGAATGCTGGACACCTGCCTACGAAACCTGGATTGAAACCCTAACAGATGCACAGGAAAAACTGAATGAAATTACAGCTAAAATTCCTTTAGAAAACAGAATGACTACAGCAGAAGAAATCGCCAATATGACTGTATTCTTAATGTCGGCACGCTCCAGCCACACCACCGGACAAATTATCCACGTAGATGGCGGCTATGTACATTTAGACAGAGCTTTGGCGAACGCTTAAACCTCGAGGTATCGTCATTTCGAGCGAAGTGCAACGCAGCCGAGAAATCTTAGTAAAGATATCTTCAACCTTAAATATCAACCAATAAGAACCAGTTAAAATCCAGCTGACGGTCTTCGACAGGCTCAGACTGACAACAATAATAAAATGAAAACCCTTACCTGTACAACCCCTGGTACTTTTGAATATTCGGAAACTGAAAAACCTGAACTTCAAAAAGGCCATGCTATCATTAAAATAAAAAGAATCGGCATTTGCGGCACCGATTTACATGCTTTTGAAGGCACACAGCCATTCTTCAATTATCCGCGGATTTTAGGTCACGAGCTTTCGGGAGAGCTGGTAGCCATTGATGGCAGAACTGATTTCGAAATAGGAGAGGCCGTTACCTTTATTCCCTATTTTAATTGCGGCGAATGTATTGCCTGCCGCATGCATAAACCCAATTGTTGTGTAAAGATGCAGGTTTGCGGCGTACACGTAGATGGTGGCATGCGCGAATATTTATCAATCCCTGCACGTACACTTTTACATGGCGAAGGCTTAAGTTACGATGAACTGGCGCTTGTAGAACCTTTGGCTATTGGTGCGCACGGCGTTCGCAGAGCTGATGTACAACCCGGCGAATTTGTACTGGTAATTGGCGCTGGCCCCATTGGTTTAGGTACTATGGAGTTTGCACGTATTGCCGGCGGACAGGTTATTGCACTCGATATCAATAACGACAGGCTGAACTTTTGTAAAGAAAAATTAGGCGTTGCACATACCATTAATGCACTATCGCCAGATGTAACCGAGCAATTAAGCCAAATTACCAATGGCGATATGCCAACTGTGGTAATCGATGCAACAGGTAACCAAAAAGCCATTAACAATGCCATTCATTATATGGCCCATGGTGCCAGATTTGTACTTATTGGTTTGCAAAAAGGCGACTTAATTTTTAACCACCCCGAATTCCACAAACGTGAATCTACTTTAATGAGCAGCAGAAACGCAACCATTGTCGATTTCGAACATGTTATCCAATCCATGAAAGCTGGTTTGGTAAAACCCACAACCTACATTACCCATCAGGTTAATTTTGAAGAAATTAAAGATCACTTTGAAGGCTGGCTCGACCCCAAAAACGGGGTAATTAAGGCCATGGCAAAGATTGGGGAGTAATTTTAATAATAATCATTAAAGCTCAGTAAGATACGGGATCGTTATTTCGAGCGGAGTGCAACGGAGTCGAGAAATCTAATCTTATTAGGTCTCTCCGTTTCGCTGCGCTCCAGTCGAGAAGACGATTTTTATATGGAATGACAAAGCCATCGTCCGCGTTTGTCACAAAGTTATTCCTTTGGAATAACGCGGATGTACGAGAACAGCGATTTTATCGCTGCAAAACCAAAATCAAAAATGCAATCGTATAAAAAAGCCGATAATTTAGATCATTATCGGCTTCAGTATAATTGAGGGCTTGTTTAGCTTATCCTTTATAAAATACCTCATTCCAATGCAATTCATTTCTGAACTGATTGATTTTGGTATCTGCACCAATGTTAATGTATTCTAATCCTGCAATATTCGCAAAATCTGATAAGTGCTCGGTAGTTAAATTCTGACTGTAAGCCGTATGGTGCGCACCACCTGCGTAAATCCATGCTGCACAACCTGTTTTCATATCCGGAAGCGGTTTCCAAAGTACACGTGCAACTGGTAAGTTAGGCAGGTCATTTTCCGCTTCAACCGCTTTAACTTCATTTACCAGTAAACGGAAACGGTTACCCATATCAATTAACGAAGCATTCAGGGCATCGCCACTACCTACATTAAATACCAAACGTGCAGGATCGGCCTTACCGCCAATACCCAACGGATGCACTTCTAAACTCGCTTTACCAGAAGCTAAACTCGCATCAACCTCCAGCATGTGCGAACCTAAAACCATCGCATTTGCAGGGTCGAAATGATAGGTATAATCTTCCATAAAAGCATTTCCACCCGGTAAACCAGCTCCCATAACTTTACAGGCACGTACCAAAGCAGCCGTTTTCCAGTCGCCTTCACCGGCAAAACCGTAACCATCGGCCATTAAGCGTTGTGCCGCAATACCTGGTAGCTGAATCATGCCATGCAAATCTTCAAAAGTATCAGAGAAACCTTTAAAACCGCCGTCAACCAAAAACTTACGTAAACCCAGTTCAATTCTGGCTGCATCGTAAACCGATTGATGTCTCGCACCACCCGTTTTCAAATCATCAGCCATGTCGTACGTAGCTTCGTATTCTTTTAATAAAGCTTGAATAGCATCTTCACCAATTCCGTTAATTACAGCTACTAAATCGCCAATGCCATAAGTATTTACCGAGAAACCGAATTTCATTTCCGCTTCAACCTTATCGCCATCCGTAACGGCAACAAAACGCATATTATCGCCAAAACGCACAAATTTAGCCCCTTGCCAATCGTTCCATCCGGCAGCAGCCCTGCACCAGGTATCAATTTGTTTGGCAACTTCTTCATCCTGCCAATGCCCAACCACTACTTTACGGTCTTTACGCATGCGCGAAACCATAAAACCGAACTCCCTGTCGCCATGTGCACTTTGGTTCAGGTTCATAAAATCCATATCAATCGTATTCCACGGAATATCGCGGTTAAACTGCGTATGTAAGTGCAACAAAGGTTTTTGCAATACATTCAAACCCCTGATCCACATTTTAGCAGGCGAAAAAGTGTGCATCCAGGTAATTACCCCGATACAGTTTTCATCAATATTGGCTTGCTGTAAAGTTTCAAAAATCTCTTCCGTAGTTTTTACAATTGGCTTATACACTACCGAAACCGAGATGTTTCCATTCTTGTTCAACGAATCGGCAACTTGCTGCGCATGCTCTGCTACTTGTTTTAAGGTTTCTTCGCCGTACAAATGTTGTGTACCCGTAATAAACCAAACCTGTAATTTTTTTAAATCAATCATTACTGTTTATGTTGTTTTTAATTTTAGTTATTAAACCTCGCATGTTTTAAAAACCTGCGAGGTTTTTACACATTTTACTATCGGTTTGTGTCCTCACAGACCGAAATACTCTTTTCATTTTTTGTAAAGCAGGTTCCTGTTTTCATCGGTTAGGGTAGTCCTGCTTTCCGTTTTACTCAGCCGGTTTTCACCGGCCTCATGCTCACTACAATCAGGTTTATTAAACTCCCATAAACCTTACAAGGCTAAAAAAACCTTTTAGCAAGCTTGCATTAAGCACTCATAACTGCCAACTCCGAACTCCAAACTAACTACTCCAACTTACTTTTGTCCGTAATAAGCACCCGCACCATGCTTGCGCTCATAGTGTTTCTCAATTAACGAATCTTTTAACTTAGGCGCTTGTGGATTAATTTGTTGCGTTAACAAAGCCATTTGTGCCACAGCTTCCAATACAGCACTGTTATAAACCGCTTTTTCGGCAGTTTTTCCCCAGGTAAAAGGAGCATGGTTGCCCACTAAAATCATTTCTACCTCTTTATAGCTAAGGCCTAAGCTTTCAAAATGATTCATGATCTGGAAACCCGTTTCATATTCATAATTGCCTTTAATCATGGCGTCATCCATTGGTGGCGCACATGGAATATCAACCGTTAAGTGGTCGGCATGGGTGGTGCCAAAAATCGGGATAGCCCTTTGTGCCTGTGCCCAGGCCGTACCATAAGTAGAGTGGGTATGAACTACGCCACCAATATCTTCCCAGTGCTTGTATAAAACCGCATGCGTTTGCGTATCAGAAGAGGGACGAAGGCTACCTTCAACTGTTTTTCCGTCAAAATCTACTATGACCATTTTCTCCGGTGTTAAATCCTCGTAAGGCACACCGCTTGGCTTAATGGCAAATACACCTTTTGCACGGTCGGCAGCACTTACATTACCGAAAGTAAAAAGTACCAGACCCAGTTTTGGCAACTGCATATTGGCCTCGTAAGCCTGTTGTTTTATATCCTTATAGCTGCTCATGATAATAAGGTTTTACGTCTTTTTTATTGTATTTTTCCAGATAACGACCCAGGCCTAAATATTGTTCGTAATGCTTACGGTAAAGTTTTTGCTTTTTCACATCAGGTTTATATTCTTTTTCAAACCCTGTACCCATGGCTTCCATCGCAGCCTCGATATTTGGGTAAATACCAGCAGCTACGGCTGCAAACATGGCAGCACCTAAAGCACAGGTATGCTCAAAACGGTGAATCCTGATGGGCATCTCCAACACATCGGCCATCATTTGCATAATATAGGCCGATTTTTTAGCCACGCCACCAATACCTATAATTCCTTTTACCGGTACACCTTCTTCTTTAAAACGATCTACAATGGCCTTGGCACCAAAACAGGTTGCTGCCGCCAATGCACGGAAAAACCGTGGTGCATCGGTACCCAAACCTAAACCGGTTATGGCACCTTTAAGCTCCTGATTAGCATCGGGTGTTCTTCTGCCGTTTAACCAATCTACTGCCAGTTCTGCATAATCCTCATCTTCTAAAGCTTCAGCTTGTTTACTTAAGTTAGCAATAATTTTAGCTTCCAGCTCTTCTTTTAAAGCAATTGCCGTAGCTTCATCTATCAGTGCCGATTCGGTTAACAAATGATTCAGCGGCCAGCTAATTAAGTTTTTAAACCAGGCGTAAACATCGCCAAAAGCCGATTGACCGGCTTCTAAACCTGCCATCCCCGGAATAACTGATCCGTTTACCTGTCCGCAAATACCACCAATCAGTTTACCGTGTAAATCTTCGTTTGGTGCCACTAAAATATCGCAGGTACTCGTACCCATCACCTTACTTAAATAATAAGGTTCTATTTGTCCGCCCACTGCCCCCATGTGCGCATCAAAAGCGCCCACACCAATTACCACATCAGTGCTTAAGCCTAACTTGTTTGCCCATTCGGCACACAATGTTCCGGCAGCTACATCCGATGTATCGGTATCAGTAAATAATTTATCTCTGAAACCTGCCAAAAGCGGATCCAGGCTGCTGAAGAAATCTTCTGGTGGTAAGCCATTAAATTCTTCTGCCCATAAAGCTTTGTGTCCGGCTGCGCAACGACTTCTTTTCATCGTAGCCACATCTTTACCGCCACAAAGTAAAAACGGAACCCAGTCGCAATGCTCTACCCACGATTGCGCACTGTTTTTAATGGCCGAATCGACCCTTAACGTGCGCAATAATTTAGCCCAAAACCATTCAGACGAATAAATTCCACCTACATATTTTAAATAATTGGTTTTAAATTGGGTAGCATGTTCGTTAATTTCTGCTGCTTCCTTAACTGCGGTATGGTCTTTCCAAAGCACAAACATAGCATTCGGATTTTCTTCAAACCCAGCTGTTAAGGCCAGGGGAGTACCTGTTGCATCAACTGCCACCGGACTTGAACCTGTAGTATCAACAGAGATTCCTTTTACCAATGCTGCAATTGCTGCTCCACCGGCTTTCTCAATACACTGTTTAATGGTGTACTCTAAACCTTCAATATAATCGAGTGGGTGTTGTCTGAATTGATTAATAGCCGGTTTACAATATAAACCTTTTTGCCATCGCGGATAAAGAAAAACAGAGGCTGAAATTTCTTTTCCGTTAGCGGTATCTACTAGAACCGAACGAACAGAATCCGTCCCGTAATCTACACCTATTACATAGTTTGCTGTGCTCATAACAATAAATAATCGTCTAATTAACGTTTATTTTCTTAAATTAAAAAATTTTATCGCTTTTTTATGTTTAACAGGTTTGTTGCATTTCAAAGTGGGAAGGGGGTAAGGGCTTAAAAACTGACATTTTTGCTGCAAACAAATAAAGTATCCCGAATTTTAAAATGAATATATTTACCGTGAACTACAACAAGTTACTCATTTAAAAACAAATACATCATTAACGCCATGAAGTACATCATCATTTTAAGCACTTTAATTTTGGGAGCCATACAATGCACCGCACAGAGTGCACAGGATAGTTTAGCTATTAAGCGCGCTGCACTCGATTACATTGAATCGCAACACAAGCCCAATGCTAAGCAAATGGAGCAGGCTTTACACCCACGTTTGGTTAAACGAACTTTTTGGAAAGATAAGGCCACCGGAAAAGATTATGTACGCGAAACATCTGCAGAGTCGATGATTTTACTGGCAGAAAGTTACAATAAGAAAAACGATAAATTTCCAGCTAAGCCCAGAAAGGATTTGAAATTTCTTGATGTATCAGACAGAACAGCTTCGGTTAAGCTACTGGCCGATGAATGGATCGACTACATGCATCTGGTTAAATTAAATGGAGCATGGAAGATTATCAATGTGCTTTGGCAATATAACGATAGCGCCCAACATCAATAACAAGCGGCTAAAAAAGAATGGCAAATCTTCGGCTTATTATGGCTAAAACCTTAAATTTACGTTATGGCCAAAAAAGGTAAAGCAGATCCCGGTTTAACAAAGAAAATTTTTGTTTTGGATACCTCCGTAATCCTGTACGATCATGATGCGATTAATAATTTCCATGAGCATGATGTGGCTATTCCAATCCAGGTCCTCGAAGAGCTCGATAATTTTAAAAGCGGCAACGACACCCGCAACTTCGAAGCCCGGAGCTTTATCCGCCTGATTGATGAAACGGCAAAGCAAAAACTGATCAGCGACTGGACACCGCTTAAAAAAGCCAATTCGGGTAAATTTAAAGTAATCCTGAACGAAAATCCGCTGACAGTAAACGCCGAAGAGGTTTATGGCAAAGGTAAAACCGATCATAAAATCTTAAACGCTGCCTTAAGCTTAAAAGTTGAATATCCCGATAAACGTGTGGTACTTGTATCTAAAGATATCTGCTTAAGGTTAAAAGCAAAAGCCCTTTCGCTAAATGCCGAAGATTACGAAACCGGCAAAATTAAAAATGTAGACGAACTCTACGCGGGCAAAACCGAACTGCAGGATTTCTCGCCAGAAATGATTGAGGCCGTAAAACAACAGCCTTTTATAGCTGCCAGCGATATCGGACTGCCTGCTAAAAATGCCAATCACTTTTATATTTTAAAAAACAAAAGAAAAACGGCGAACGTATTTTATAACAATAATCTAAAAACCATTTCAGCAGTTTCTACCAATGCTGTTTTTAAAATTAAACCAAAAAATATAGAACAGGCTTTTGCCATACATGCACTGCTCGATCCGAATATTAAACTGGTAAGCATACAGGGCAACGCCGGCACTGGTAAAACTTTATTGGCTTTGGCCAGTGCTTTGGAACAACGTAAAAACTTCAGGCAAATTTATGTTACCCGGCCTATTGTTTCGTTAAGCAATAAAGATATTGGCTTTTTACCGGGTGATGCCAAATCGAAAACCGATCCTTTTATGGCCCCCATCTGGGATAACCTCCGTTTTATAAAAGAGCAGTTTATCGGCGACCATAAAATGTCGGAAAAGATTGATGAACTAATCACAACTGAAAAAATAGCCATCGCACCTTTAGCTTTTATCCGTGGCAGAACTTTAACCAAAATATTCTTCATTATTGATGAGGCTCAGAATTTAACCCCGCACGAGGTAAAAACCATCATTTCGAGGGCCGGAGAGCATACCAAAATTATCTTTACCGGCGATATATACCAAATTGATACGCCTTACCTCGATTCGGAGAGCAATGGTTTATCCTATTTGATTGAAAATGCCAAAAATCATCCGCTTTATGCGCACATCACACTACAAAAAGGCGAAAGAAGCGAACTGGCCAACCTGGCGAACGAATTATTATAAAGATAAGATCTGTTTAATCAGCGTTTAAATCCTTTAAATCTGCGGGAAATGACAAGGTAACCTAATGGTATTTCTTCAAAGACCGAAGCGCTATAAACAGGCCAGCTAACGTTAAAACCGCGCTCAGTATAAACGGCGCTCCCGGAAAATATACCGGCGCTTTTCCTTCAATAAAATAAGCAAAAATATGCGTCATTACCCAGGGCGCAAATATGGCGGCCAAACTTTGCAAACCAGTTAAAACACCCTGCATTTCGCCCTGCGCATTGGCCGGGATCTGATTCGAAATTAATCCTTGCATGGCTGGTCCGCCAATTCCAGCCAGGCCATAAGGCAGCATAAAGGCAAACATCATCCAGCCCTTGGTTGCAAAGGCGAAAGCCACAAAACCAATCACATACAATATTAAACCAAAATAAACCGCTTTCTTTTCGCCAATTTTAGGTAGAATAACCCTGATCAATCCGCCTTGTACCACACCGATTACCAAACCTACAAAACCCAGCGAATAACCCACCCAGGATGCATCCCAATCAAATTTCTCCATCGTATAAAAAGTCCAGTTACTTTGCACCGAGTGACTGGAGAAATACAACAAAAACAAGGTAGCCATTAAGCCCATTAAGGCCGGATATTTGCCGATGCTGCGTAATGAACCAATCGGATTGGCTCTTTTCCAATCGAAAGCCCGGCGTTTTTCTACCGGTAACGATTCAGGTAAAATAAAATAACCGTATAGCCAGTTGATTAACGACAGGCCTGCTGCAACCATAAAAGGAACCCGCGTACCAAAATGACTAAAAGCGCCACCCAATACCGGCCCAAGAATAAAGCCTACACCAAAAGCAGCACCTACCAAACCAAAGTTCTGCGCTCTTTTTTCAGGCGCCGAAATATCGGCAATATAGGCCTGAGCCGTAGTAAAACTCGCGCCGGTAATGCCCGCAATTATCCGCCCCACAAATAACCAGATCATAGAAGGGGCAAAGGCCAGAAAAATATAGTCTATCCCCAAACCAAATAAAGAACTTAACAAAACCGGTCTTCTGCCATAACGATCACTTAATGCACCAATAATGGGCGAAAATATAAACTGTACCGATGCGTAGGCCAGGGTAAGCCAGCCACCATACTCGGCAGCCAAACCAAAGCCGCCACCCGTAAAATCCTGTATCAGTTTAGGTAAAACCGGAATAATGATCCCAAATCCTGTAAAATCGATCAGGAGGGTAACCATAATAAAACTCATTGCCGATTTCTTTTCGTTTGCCATAGTATATAAGGTTGATGCGCAAAAGTATCAGAATTAGGCCAAAAACTCAATTTAAGTTATCTACAAACCTCGCAGGTTTTAAACGAAATGCATCATAACGAACGCTTGTTTATAAACCTGATAAAGCGAAAAGCCCACAGCGAGGCACGAGCGAGGACTTGCAGCGATAGCAGGGCAGCAGCCCGCCATTAACACGGAACCCTGCATTTCCAAAAAATAAAAAGTTTAATTTTTACGATATAGCAAAATGCGTTAAACTGGTCTACAGCGAATTAAAAACGACCCGGAGACTCAAAACCCTTATCCAGGGCCAAAACTTTTCCACAATGCCTTAATTCGGCATAATTTTGTTAAATTCGCAAGGTTATAACAATACCTTTTTTAAACATCTTTTTTATTAACGAGAATAATAATTTATGGCAGAAGATTTAGAGAATCAGCAGAACGACAAAATCATTCAAATTAATATAGAAGAGCAGATGAAATCGGCCTACATTGACTATTCAATGTCGGTAATCGTATCGAGGGCTTTGCCTGATGTACGCGATGGATTAAAACCGGTACACCGCCGTGTTTTATTTGGCATGCTCGATCTTGGTGTAACCAGCAATAAACCCCATAAAAAATCTGCCCGTATTGTGGGTGAGGTTTTGGGTAAGTATCACCCACATGGTGATGCATCTGTATATTTCACCATGGTTCGTATGGCACAAGATTGGAGCTTACGTTACCCAATGGTAGATGGACAGGGAAACTTTGGCCACATTGATGGCGACTCGCCAGCTGCAATGCGTTATACCGAGGCACGTTTCTCTAAAATTGCTGAAGAAATGCTTGCCGATATCAATAAGGATACGGTAGATTTTCAGTTAAACTTTGATGATACCTTACAAGAACCAACAGTTTTACCAGCTAAAATCCCTAATCTTTTAGTAAACGGTTCGTCGGGTATTGCGGTAGGTATGGCCACAAACATGGCGCCACATAACTTAACCGAATGTATTGATGGTATTGTAAATTATATTGACAATAGAGATATTACTATTGAGGAATTGATGAAGTTTGTTAAAGCTCCTGATTTTCCAACTGGTGGTATCATTTATGGTTACACAGGCGTAAAAGAAGCTTTCGAAACTGGTCGTGGCCGTATTGTAATGCGTGCAAAGGCTGAAATCGAAAACATTAAAGATCGCGAGGTAATCATTGTAACTGAAATTCCTTATCAGGTAAATAAAGCCATGATGATTGAGCGTACTGCTGAATTGGTTGGCGAGAAAAAACTGGAAGGTATTTCGAACATCAAAGACGAATCGAACAAAGATGGTATCCGTATCGTGTACGAAATTAAACGCGATGCCAATGCTTCTATCGTTTTAAATAACTTATATAAGTATACTGCCTTACAAACATCTTTCAGTGTAAATAATATTGCATTGGTTAAAGGTCGTCCGCAAATGCTAAATCTTAAAGATTTAATTGTACATTTCGTAGATCACCGCCACGACGTTGTAGTACGCAGAACTAAATACGAATTAGCCGAAGCCGAAAAACGTGCACACATTTTAGAAGGTTATTTAATTGCTTTAGATCATTTAGATGAAGTAATTAAGTTAATCCGTGCTTCACAAACTCCTGAAGACGCCCGCGTAGGCTTGATGGAAAAATTCGGCTTAAGCGACCTTCAGGCACGTGCTATCCTGGATATGACTTTACGTCGTCTAACAGGACTAGAGCGTGATAAAATTAAAGAAGAGTATGCCGAGTTAATGAAAACCATCGAATATTTACAATCTATCTTAGCTGATGAAGGTTTGCGTATGCAAATTATTAAAAATGAGCTGGAAGAAGTGAAACAGAAATTTGGCGATGAGCGCAGAACAACCATTGTTCACTCTGCCGAAGACATGAGCATGGAAGATTTCATCGATGATGAAGAAGTAGTAATTACCATCTCGCACGAAGGTTACGTTAAACGTACTCCGGCAACAGAATTCAGAGCACAGGGTAGAGGTGGAAAAGGATCAAAAGGCAGTACTTCACGTAACGAAGACTTTATCGAACACATGTTGGTGGCCACAAACCACAATTATATGTTATTCTTTACCGAAGCCGGAAGGTGTTTCTGGCTGAGGGTTTACGAAATTCCTGAAGGCTCGCGTACCAGTAAAGGAAGGGCAATCCAGAATATCATCAATATCCCGAAAGAGGAGAAAATTAAAGCTTACATTAAGGTTAAAAACCTAAAAGATCAGGAGTATTTAGAGAACAACTTTATCATTATGTGTACCAAAAAAGGTACTATTAAGAAAACTTCTCTCGAAGCTTACTCTCGTCCGCGTGTTAATGGTATCAATGCCATCAATATTAACGAAGGCGATGTATTGTTAGAAGCATGTTTAACCAACGGCGAAAGCGAAGTGGTAATGGCTTTACGCTCAGGCAGGGCTATCCGTTTCAACGAAAAAACTGTTCGTCCGATGGGTAGAACTGCTACCGGTGTACGTGGTGTAAGGCTGGCGCACGACCAGGATGAAGTAGTTGGCATGATTGCTGTAAACAATCCTGAAGTTACGGTGTTAGTAGTATCAGAAAAAGGTTATGGAAAACGTACCGACATTGAAGATTACCGTGTAACTAACCGTGGTGGAAAAGGAGTAAAAACCATCAACGTTACCGAAAAAACCGGACAATTAGTTTCGATTAAAGACGTTACTGATAGCGAAGATTTGATGATCATTAACCGTTCAGGCATTGTAATCCGGATTCCGGTTTCAGCTTTAAGGGTTATGGGCCGTGCAACACAAGGGGTACGCTTAATCTCGTTAAAAGGTGATGATGAAATTGCATCGGTAACCAAAATCGACCACGAGGAAGATGAAGAAGAAACAGTAGATTTAGAAAGTGTTGTAGTTGATGGCGAAGAATTAGAGGCCGATACCACACCAGAAACTGATGATGCTGACGAAGATGATGATTCAGATAACGAAACGGAAGAAGAAAAATAACTAAAATTAAGATTAGAATAAAAATTATGAAAAGAGTATTTCTAAGTATATTTCTGGCAGGTGCGGTGAGCGCTGCTTTTGCTCAGAAAAGCGAAGTTTCAGCAGCAAAAAACGATTGGGGCTTATTTCAGCTTACCTCGTCTAATGCTTCAACTCCACTAGCCAAAAAATTAGAAGCTTTAGCAAAAGGCCTGGCTCACACCGATAAAGCCATTGCTGATGAAAAATCTAAAGTAATGCCTGAAGCATGGTCATACCGTGCATTATTTGCTTCTTCAGCTGCAATTTTAGACTCAGTAAGCACAGCAAATGCCGATGCAAATTTAAAAATTGCACGTGAAGCCATTGTTGAAGCAAAAAAACTGGACACTAAGGGTGCAGAGAAAGATAACATCAATTCGGCAGAAACTAACGTAATTAATGCAGTTAGAAACGGTGGTGTAATTGCTTACAACAAAAAAGATTTCAAAACTGCTTACGAAAAATTTGTTCAGGCAACTGAAATCAACCCACAAGACACTTCAATGTACTTAAATGCAGGTATTGCAGCAAGAAGCATTGAAGATTATCCGGGCATGATTACTCAATTTAAAAAAGTAATCGGTTTTAATGCGCCACAATCTAAAGATTTGTATAACGAAATTATCAGCACCATTTTAGCAAAACAAAAAGATACAACTGCTGCTTTGGCTGTAATTAAAGAAGCTTCAGCAAAATTCCCTGAAAATACAGAGTGGATCAAAACTGAAACTCAAATTTATATTGATAGGGGTGATGCTGCAAAATCGGAGCAAATGTTAGTGGCTTTAGCAACTAAAGAGCCTAACAATGCAAATTACCAGGTTTTATTAGGAAACATTTATTTCAGCCAGGCTTTAAAATTACAGGCCGAAAGAAATAAAATCGATCAGAAAAAGGTGAAAGAATTTAACGAAGTAACTACTAAAATGAACGCTTTGTTAGATAAATCGCTTCCTTTTTACAAAAAAGCATTAGAGGTTGACAGCAAAAATGCAGGTGCATTAGAAACCTTAAAAACCATTTATGCTTTCAGAAACGATACTAAAAACTACGACGAAATTAAAAAACGTTTAGACGCTTTGCCTAAACAATAATTTAGCCCACGTTTTAAAAAAAGAGCCCTGAAATTTCGGGGCTCTTTTTTTTATGTCTATTTTTATGGTTTAATATAGTTTTACTCATTTCTTTATCCTATGCAGAATTGCTTTAAAATATCATTGATCGCTTTAACTTTAGTCTCTTTTAACGCTGCAGCTCAAAAAAGCCAAATCCTGATCGCAAGAAACTCGGTTGGTAAACTACAGGCTTCAATTGCCAATAAAGAAGACCAAAAGAAACAACTGGCAATCATTACCGATGGTTTAAAATCAATTGAATCGGCCGAGAAAGACAATAAAACCAAAAACTGGACAGAAACCTGGTCGATTAAATCGTACCTAACATCCTTTGCTGCAATAATTGATACAGACCAGGGCAATTCGAATAAATATTACGATACAGCAATAGAGGCGGTGGCCAAAGCAAAATCGCTTGATCGGTATAACGATAATTCAGGTCTCATTAAAGCATCTGACCACAATATCCTCATCAAAAAACAAGATAAAGCCAACGAAGCTTTTTTTAACAACGAATTTAAAGAAGCTTTTGCCGATTTAAAGGAGGTGAGCAATAAGTTTCCGGCCGATACCACATTGGCTTTAAATACCGCTATTTGCGCCTTAAACATTCAATCGTACGATGAATCGTTAAATTATTTTAAGCGCGCAAAAGAAAACGGCATTAAAAATCCATCGGTTTATCAAAAAATGGCCCAGATGTATGTGGTAAAATCTGATTACGAAACCGCTATCAGGACACTGGAAGAAGGCCTGGTTTTGAATCCTTTTAACCGTTTTTTAACCAACGACTACATTAATCTTTTGCTTGATACTGAAAATTACAGCAAAGCTACCGGACTGATTGAAAAAAACTTACAGGTTGAGAAGGGCAGTAAATTGCTTTATTTTCTTTATGGTTATTTGCAGCAAGTTGGCGGAAACAATTCGACAGCAATTTTAGCTTACGACAAAGCTCTGGCAACTGATCAGAATTATTTCGACGCATTGTACCAGTTGAGCCTGGCGTATATCAATACTGCAAACGAAACACTTAAAAAGAACGATGCCGATAAAGCCAGCAAATACAATGGCTTAATTAACCGTGCACAGTTTGCTTTACAACGCGCCAACGAAATTAATCCAAACGATAAAAAAACTGTTCAGTTGCTGCTCGATATTTACACCCGTAAAAAAGCTACGGATAAAGTTCAGGAGCTTAACCGTAAACTTCAGGAACTATAATTCTTTAATAGTATCGTACTGATTCATTAATATTTTTTAGCTGATTTTTGAGCCAATTACATGGAGTAGGTTGGTATTGTTAAAATACAAGTTAACATAATATTAATTATAAGACTAAAATAATATAGCAATGTTACAGGCTGTTTTACTGGTTTTCATTGCTTTATTTATCTGATTGCACTACATTAGCTATACCGCATTCGACCAAAACCAAGTTTTATGAGCAGCAAGCAGGAATTTACTTATCCGAAAATTTATTTGTATCGCCGCATTGTACAGTCAAAATTATTTATCGACAGCAATTATGCCAGGCATATCGATTTGGATAATATTTCTGACGAAGCTTTTTTTTCTAAATTTCATTTCATCAGACTTTTTAAAAATGTTTACGGAAAAACGCCACATCAGTATTTAAAAGCTATCCGCATTGAGCATGCCAAAAAATTGCTCAAAGATGGTCAGTCTGTTTCCGAAGTTTGTTTTTTAGTGGGTTTTGATAGTTTAAGTTCGTTTAGTGGTTTATTTAAGCGTATGGTTGGTCAGCCGGCATCTGCTTATGCGGCAATACACAAACATAATAAAGCCCTTGCTGCTAAAACCCCTCTGGCATTTATACCAGGTTGTTACGCTTACCAACACGGCTGGTCTGAAAATAGCAATTTTGAAGAAACTGACCTTTAAAATGACGGTTATCTTTGTCTAACATTAAACTTAAAACGAAAGACAATGATTACCAAAATGACCGTTACCAATATCCATGTAATTGACCAGGATAGCGCCTACGATTTTTATGTTAACAAATTGGGATTTAACCTTGTGGATGATATACCAATGGGACCCGATACCAGATGGCTCACCGTCTCCCCTCCCGATCAGCCTGATTTGCAGTTGGTTCTGTTTCCGGTAAAAGTGAGTAAAATGTTTCCGAAAGAAACCGCTGAAACCTTGATTTCGCTGATTAAACAGGGTATTTTTGGCTGTGGAGTGCTTACCTGTAACGATATTTTTGCTACTTACGAGGAGCTTACTGCTAAAGGTGTTGAATTTATAAAACCGCCCACCAAAGAGTTTTATGGCACTGAAGCCTTGTTTAAAGACGATTCGGGCAATTATTTTTCATTACAACCACTAAATAACTTCGGCAATGAAAACAATATTTGATCAAACGGTAAGAAACGAACTTACCAGCCGGATTGGTAAGTTATCGCCAGAAAGCAAGGCTGAATGGGGAAAAATGAATGTTTACCAGATGATGAAGCCTTGTAATCGCTGGAACAACTGGGTTTTAGGAAAAGAAAATTATGCAAGCCATGAATATAAACAAGATTTTATCGGAAAGATTTTTGGCAAATGGGCTTTAAACAGCAATACTAAAGATGCAAAACCTATCAATAAAAACATGCCCGCAGGCAAAGCTTTTACAATTAAAGACACTGCGGGCGATGTAGAAGCTGAGAAAGTAAAATGGGTGCAACTTATTGCAGATTATGAGCGTTTTTCAAATGAGCGCTTTGTACATGATTTTTTCGGAAAAATGTCTAACGGGCAGATTGGAATTTTTGCCTACAAACATCTCGATCATCATTTGCGGCAATTTGGCCAATAAAGAAAACAATTGTAATTGCAGCTTGTATTTCCATTATGTACGATCATTATAGCTTTCAGGAAGCTACTGCTTACCAAATTGAACTGGCCAAACAACTAAAGTTTGAGCAGCTCGACAAAATTGAAACCATTGCAGGCGCTGATATTTCTTTCAATAAATACAGTACAACCATGTATGCAGTAATTGTAATACTCACGTACCCTGCAATGGTTTTAAAATCATTTGCATTAGCTACTTACGAAACCAGTTTTCCGTACAAACCCGGCTTTTTAGGTTTTAAAGAAGTGCCTGCTTTATTAAAAGTTTGGGAACTGATTAAAAGCAAACCGGATGTGGTGGTACTGGACGGCAATGGCGTATTGCATCCTAGGCGCATGGGCGTGGCCTCTCATTTTGGTATTTTGACTGATCAACCTACTATTGGCTGTGCAAAAAGCCTTTTATATGGCGAAAATCATTTACCTCAACCCGGTAAATTGAGTACCACAGAAATTAAAAGCCATGGCGAAACACTTGGTTTTGCGCTGCGTACCAAAAATAACTGTGCACCAGTTTATGTATCGGCGGGGCATTTAATTACCCAGCAGCAAAGCCTCGAAGTGATTAAAAATTGTATTGGAAACTACCGCATTCCGGAGCCCACACGCTTAGCGCACAACATTGTAAACGATTTTAGAACAGGCAAACTCAAAGCTGGCTTTCATGAGGTTTTACCAGATTTAACGTTGTTTTAATTATAGGTTATTATTTTATTATCGTCCGAGTTTGTAACGCGGATGGATGAGATGAGCGATTATATCGCTTACTGATCCATTACACCCAGTTGATCCCTTTTTTAAGCAATTGTAAAGTTTCATATTCTTCAGTACCAACAGCCGGCTGCACGTTGTAACCCCAATTGGCTTGCGGTGGTAAACTCATCAAAATCGATTCGATACGGCCATTGGTTTCTAATCCGAATTTGGTTCCCGAATCATAAACCAGGTTAAACTCTACGTATCTGCTCCGGCGCTGGTATTGCCAATCTTTTTGTTGCGGTGTAAATTCTTTATCACGGTTACGGTCAATCAATTCGGTGTAAATGGGCAGAAAAGTTTCTCCAATATTGATCGAGAAATCTAAAATCTGTTCCCAGCTTAAATTAGTGCTTTCGGGTTTTAAACGATCGTAAAAGATACCGCCAATTCCACGGGTTTCTTCACGGTGTTTAATGTAGAAATAATCATCAGCATGGGTTTTAAACTTGGGGTAAAAGTCCGGACTAAATTCGTCGCAGGCTTTTTTCAGTTTATGGTGAAAAAACCGGGCATCATTTTCAAAAACATAATGCGGCGTTAAATCAATTCCACCACCAAACCAGCGCGTTGTTTCGTTCAGTTCGAAATATCGGATATTCATGTGAATAATCGGTACCAGCGGATGATTCGGGTGGATCACAATAGAAACACCTGTTGCAAAAAAGTCGTCTTCAGTTACATTAAAAGCTTTTTTAACAGCTTCTGGTAATTTACCGTGCACCGCCGAAAAATTTACGCCACCTTTTTCAATTATTGCACCATTTTGCATAATGCGGGTACGCCCGCCTCCCCCACCGTTACGCTCCCAAAGCTCTTCCTCAAATTTTCCTTTGCCATCGGCAATTTCCAATCCACGGCAAATCTCGTCCTGTATTTGCTTATAACGCGCTGCTACTTCTTCTTTCAACATGATGGCTCTTTCTATTTCCATACAAAGTTAAGGCTATTCAAGTAGCACTGTTGATTTATGTTTAGATAGTACATTTTATTGACATTGACTGATCCAATCAGCCTGTTCTTTTGATTATTCCTCCAGGTAGTCGAGATCTTTATTGAAGCTTTCTTTTAAGTACAACACAGAAATCATGGCAATAGCCGTTAAAATGCCCATTACAATAAATGCCGCCGGAACAATGTGATAGCGGTGTACAAAAAACTCGAAAAGGAAAGTTATTGGAATTAAAGCACCACGAACAAAATTTGGTGCTGTAGTGGTTACTGTTGATCGGATGTTGGTACCAAACTGTTCGGCTGCAATGGTAACAAAAGTAGCCCAATAACCAACCGCAAAACCCATAAATAAACAAATAAGGATAAAATTACTTTCGGTTAAACCAGTGCTGGTGAGGTAAATAATTACGGTAATTACCGATAAACCCTGAAAAATAAGCACAGTTTTCTTACGCGATCTTAATACTTGCGCTAAAACACCACATACTACGTCGCCAATGGCAATACCAAAATAGGTGTACATAATGCCTGTACCTGCATTTAATACATCTTTTGCACCTATTGCCTTGCCAATTTCAGGCGATTGTGTAACCAAAATCCCTACTATAAACCAAAGCGGGAGCCCCAAACAAATGCAAGCCAGGTATTTTAAAAACCGTTTACGGTTAGAGAAAAGCATGAAAAAGTTGCCTTTTGAAACTGCCTTATCTTCTTCAGCATTTTTAAACATGCCTGATTCGAAGGTGCCTACACGTAAAAGCAAAAGTAACAAGCCCATACCTCCGCCTACAAAATAGGAAGTTTGCCAGGTAAAATGTTTGCCTATTGTAGCTGCCGCTGCAGCACCCAATAAGCCAATACCCGCCACAACCATTGTTCCGTAGCCACGTTTTTCTTTATCCATCGTTTCGGTAACCAGGGTAATTCCGGCCAAACCAATACCGGCTATAAACCTGATAATGGCATAAGTATGTACATCAGTTGCAAAGCCATTGGCAATATTGGCGAGCGAATACATTAATATAGAGCCAAATAATACTTTAATTCGGCCAAATTTGTCACCGATTATCCCCCAAAGCAAACCGCCAAGCAGTAAACCAAACATTTGCATGTTGATTACATACTCACCTTCTGTACGCATGTGTTCGGCAGAAATTCCAATTTCGGTAAAGCTTTTTAAGCGTACTACCGAAAATAAAACAAGATCATAAATATCAACGAAATAGCCCAGAGCGGCTACAATGACTAAGAAAATTACATTACGTTTGTTGGTTTGGGCTTGCTGGTCCATTTAAATATTTGGGTTGAATGGCTGAAATTACGCATTAACACAAATAAATTAAAATAAAAGCCACACCTTTTTTAGTGTGGCTTTTAATCTGCTTAATGAAGCATTTGTTTTGTAGTATCAGGCATTTTTTTGGTCGTGTCGGTCATTTTCTTAGTGGTATCCATCACTTTGGTAGAATCCGTTTTCATACTGTCTGTTGAACCAGCCATATTTTTAGACGAATTGCATGCTGAGGTGGCTATTATCAAAGAACCAGCAAAAGCAAGACTTAAGATTGTTTTTTTCATAGTTTTTATTGTTATCTATCATTCTAACAACCTTATAATCATTTGGTTTTAATTTTCTTCGCTAACAAACATCATGTTTTAAGCTAGCCAACTGATTATCAATCTGTAAAACCAATAATTAACCGTGGTGTATTTTGAGCTTATTCAGCAGTTCTGGCGAAACATTTTCGGCATAAACCCCGTATCCATCTACCAAAACGCCTTTTAAATTTCCTGCACTTGATGAAATGGCATATACTACCGAACTATCGGCCGGATCGGTCATACCTTCGAAACGGTAAACTTCTTCAATTTCAAATTCCTCGGGCATCAGAAATAAATCTACCGATTTACATTCCAGCCCATTTGCTGTAAGGTTGAAATCCAGTTTGTAACCCCTGTGGTCTAAATCGCTTAAAGCGGCGGTAATGGTATCGTAAACATGCATAACCTAATTTACGCAAATATTACCAAATCAACCGTCATAAAACTTTAAAAGGTGCCAAAACTTTCTGATATTAGTAAATATGATTATTTCTCAAAACACCCTTAAATGGGTAATGCGCCTTTACCCTCCTTTGTTTTTTCAGCGCATTTGGGTTCAGAAATTTGAAAATGAATTTAGAAGCTGTACGGTTAAAGTGAGCAAAAGTTTCCTGAATAAGAACTACAATGGTTCTATTTTTGGTGGTACAATTTATGCCGCAACCGATCCGTTTTATGCTTTGCTATTTGATCAGTTAATGCAGCGCGAAGGATTTAAAGTACGCGTATGGCTTAAAAGTGCCTCTATACAATATTTAAAACCCGGGCGCTCTGCTTTATATTTTACCATCACCATAACCGATGAAATGCTTGCAGAAGCTACGCATGCGCTAAAAACCACCGGAAAGTTTGTAAAGGCCTACCCGATGGAAATTACCACCAAAAATGGCGAATTGTGTGCTACTGTAATGAATGAAGTATATGTAAGAAACCTGCACCAGGGCGAAACGCCTCGTGTTGCCTATTAATTAATTTGTAGATTATGCCGAGTATCAAGAGTTTAATTATGCAGGGCGAAGGTGTTATGCTCGATTTTAAAAAAACCATTAACAATACCAGCAAAATTGCAAAAAGCCTGGTGGCCTTTGCTAACAATAAAGGCGGTAAATTGCTGGTTGGCGTAGCTGATGACGGCTCGATTAAAGGTGTAAAATCGGAAGAAGAAGAAAAATACATGATCCTTACTTCGGCTCACCAGTTTTGCAAACCCGCTATTGAGCCCAATTTTGAAGAAATCTACGTAGACGACAAACTAGTGCTGGTAGTGAACATTCCGGAGAGCGATACCAAACCGCATTATGCACTTGACGAAGAGGGAAAATGGTGGGCCTACATCCGCATTGATGATAAAAGTGTGCTGGCCAGTAAAATTATTGTTGAGGTATTAAAAAACGACTACAAAGATAAAGGTGTACTGATTTCTTATTCGGATAACGAGAAAAAGCTGCTCCAATACCTAGAAGAAAACGAAAAAATAACGCTTAAAGAATTTAGTAAACTGATGCGCAGCTCTTACCGAAAAGCGCAAAAGATACTGGTTAATCTGATTCTAACCAATGTAATCAAATCGCACACTACTGAACGGGAAGAATATTTTACAGCGGTGAGGTAGGTTTTTCTGGTTAACCTCTCAAAGCACGTCACCCTGAATTCATTTCAGGGTCTCTCCAAAGCGATTGCATAATGGATTAAGAGATGCTGAAACAAGTTCAGCATGACGGCACAGGTTCGGGATGCGCGCATAATTTACTTTTCTACACTCCTGTTTTTTGAGGTTTAAAAACCCGACCTTTGCCTACCTATGTTTACTAAAATTTATCAAAAATACAAACCTTACTATAAAGAAAATCTCCATCTTGCCCTGCCTATCGTGGGCTCGCAGGTTGGCCATACACTGGTTCACATGGCTGATAGTATTATTGTTGGCCATTTTACCGATACTACGCAATTGGCTGCCGTATCACTCGTAAACAGCATTTTTATTTTAATTCTGGTTATTGGTTTGGGTATTTCTTATGGTTTAACCCCATTAATTGCCCAGGAGAATGGCAGGCAGAATTACGAAGAATGTGGTCGGTTATTGTCAAATAGCTTAATTATTAATGTGCTGATTGGCATTGTACTGTATTGCCTAGTGCATTTCGGGGTATTACTGGTTATCGATCACCTCGATCAAACACCCGCAGTTGTAAGCTATGCCAAACCTTACCTGGGCCTGCTTTCTGTTTCCATAATTCCCTTACTGATTTTCCAAACTTTTAAACAGTTTGCGGAAGGTCTGGGCTTTACCAAACAGGCGATGTTTGTATCGATCTGGGGCAATGCATTAAACATTACTTTGGGAATTATTTTTGTTAAAGGCATGTTCGGTATTAAGCCCATGGGCGTGAGCGGTGTAGGTTGGAGCACTTTGATAGACAGGCTTTTGATGGCTACGGTAATGTGTATTTACGTATTGCGTTCCAAACATTTTAAAAAATACCTGACTCATTTTAAAGCTACTTTTATTGATAAGATTCGCGCCCTTAAAATTATTAAAATCGGCGCGCCTGTAGCTATGCAGTATTCTTTCGAAATTAGTGCTTTTAGTGGTGCCGCAGTATTAATTGGTACCATTGGGGCAACAGAACAAGCTGCACACCAGATTGCGATTAGTTTAGCGGCTATGACTTACATGATGGCTAGCGGAGTAGCTTCGGCAGCAACCATTAAAACCGGCACCAATTTAGGCAAGAAAAACTTTGATGATTTGCGTAAATCGGCCATTGCGAGTTACCATGTTATATTGCTCTTTATGACTTGCTCAGCCATCATTTTTGCACTTGCCCATAACATTATGCCTTTTATTTATACCGAAGATTTATCAGTAGTGGCTATTGCAGCTCAATTGCTAATTATAGCTGGTTTCTTTCAGCTTTTTGATGGTACACAAGTGGTTGGTTTAGGTGTACTCCGCGGACTTGGCGATGTAAACATTCCAACTTTCATTACCTTTCTGGCGTATTGGGTGGTTGGAATCCCTGTAGGTTATTTATTAGGTTTTAAATTCAACCTGGGTGTAAATGGCATCTGGTATGGACTGACTTTTGGTTTGCTAACGGCTTCTATTCTTTTATTTCTAAGATTTCAGAATAAAACGAAGGCATTAAATAATCAAAATACAATAACAAGTAATTGAATTACAATGATTAAGGGTTACATTAGTTAGAACTCTGCCGAAACTAATGATTAGCGAATTAGATTAAGAAGCCCTGCGACAATTTAACGGATGTATTTCCGTCCAGCTGAGTTAATACAGGCAAAAGACACTGGTTGGTGGCCCACCAACCAGTAGATGGGATTGTGAAATCCTTCGACAGGCTCAGGATGACAATCTATAAAATCTGTGGCAAAAAAATACTCCCTAAACTCACTAATGGCCAATGAACAAATGAACCAAGAAACCAAACTATTTCCCACCTACATTCACCACTACCCCAATAGTAAAGATAGAATTGCCTGCAGACATATATTTGCGGCTCTTTAAGCCAATATTACTGCTGGTAGTATATTGGAGCTGGAAAGTTTTGCTTAGCGCCATACGCGTAAAAAATATGGGTTCGAAGAAAATATTATCTTCTTTAGGTTGAACCACGCCGTTTAAAAAGAACCTGTCCATTTTTACGTGGCTGATCCTTAAGGCTGTACCATAGTTAATCGGAAAATCTTTACCGAATAAATGCAGGTTATTTTTCTTTTTAGAGCTGTAATTAACCTGTAAAAAGGCTTTACGGTAATCTACCTCCTGTAATTCGCTGCTAACCAACACATCGTCTTTAAAATCGCGAAAAGTGATATCGCTCCACCCCTTACCTACACCGCCATAAATTTCGATGATACGGTTATTGTCAGGGCCAAAGGTATCATAATAACCTCCACCAATTTCAATCAGCTTATGTCCGAAATCTTTGGTTTTTCTTTCGCTGTTCATTCTCGATCCGCTAAAAAGCACACCAATATGATCGGTAACGGCATAAGCTCCATTAATACTCGCATTGCCTTTTAAAGAAATGTGACCTCCACCGCTAAATTCGCCCTGTTTGCTGAGCATTGGGGTATTAGGAACATTAGGCATATAAACTGAAGAACAACTGGCTACAAAAAGCGCTAAAATCGGAAGGGAAAAACGTAAGTATTTAATCATAGATGCTATATAAACTGATTTTGAAGTCAAAAATTGTGCTAGTGTTCCATTTTCATAAAATCCATCACCCTTTTAAACTCATCGTGTAAACCAGCCTGGAGGTGTATTTGTTTTTGAGTAACCGGATGTACAAACGAAAGCTCAGAGGCATGCAACAACATGGTAGTCATATCCCATTGCTCTTTAAAGAATTTGTTTTGCTTGTTACAGCCATGTGTTCTATCGCCGATAATGGGATGTAAAATATGACTGAAATGACGTCTTAACTGGTGCATGCGACCTGTTTTAGGTGTTGCTTCAACCAATGAATACCGTGATGTTGGATGTTTACCAAAAGCAACATTAACTTCTGCCCTTTGCAGTGTTTTAAAAGCAGTAAAGGCATCTTGCATCGTCCCGTTTTCTTTGGCTAACGGATAATCTATGTCCATTGTATCAGGCGTATAGCCACGTAAAATAGCGAGGTACTTTTTATCTGTCTCAGCATTCATAAATTGCTGATGCATAGCAACTTCAGAAGCCTTATCAAAAGCAAACAATAAGATTCCGCTTGTCTTTCTATCCAGCCGGTGCACCGGACTCACATGCTTTCCTACCTGATCTCTAAGTAGCTGCAAGGCAAACTCTGTAGCATCACGCGCAATAGATGATTGGTGAACCAGCAAGCCATGTGGTTTGTTGATCGCAATCAGATTTTCGTCCTCGTAAATAATCTCCAACATATTGGCGCGAAGATAAGGATATTATATTTTTGACGTAAGCGCCTATGCAAATAAATCAAAAGCCAGCCGGTAGGTATTGCAATGTGCATCTACAATATCTTTAATATCTGCAGAGTAACCACCCCCCATGCTCACCTGTAAGGGCCAACCTTTATCTTTGCAGGCTTGCAAAACGATCCTGTCACGTTCTTTACAGGCAGCTTTACTCAAAGCTAGCTTGCCCAGTTTGTCGGTTGATAGTACATCAACACCTGAGAGGTAAAAAACGAAATCAGGTTTTGACTTTTCAAACGCCTTTTTAAGATTAAGGTGTAAAAGCGATAGATAAGCTTCATCTGCCAGGCCATCTGGCAAGGCTACATCTAAATCTGAAAGCTCTTTTCTGAAAGGGAAATTTTTATCGCCGTGCATGGAAAAGGTAAACACTTTAGGCTCATTCTGGAAAATTTCGGCAGTACCATTTCCCTGATGCACATCTAAATCGATAATTAATATATGATTAGCTAAATTATTATTTAATAAATAGTTAGCAGCAACAGCCTGATCATTCAGCAAGCAAAATCCTTCACCCCAATTGCTGCCTGCGTGATGCGTTCCACCGGCGACATTAAAGGCTATACCTTGTTCCATTGCGTAATGCGTACCATCTATTGTACCTTGAACAATGCGGAGTTCACGCTCCAGCAATTGCGCAGTTAAGGGAAAGCCGATACGGCGTTGATCGCGTGGCGAAAGGGTTAAATCGCGCAATTGCTCCCAGTATTCCTTCTGATGGGTTAAGCGAACTATAGCTTCACTAACGCAATCGGGATGGAATAAATTTGCCTGCGATATGGTTCCTTCATGCAAAAGCTGACCTGGGATCAACTCATATTTCAGCATCGGAAAACGGTGCCCTTCCGGCAAGGGATGCGCATACAATTCATGCCAGGCAATTTTAATCATTAGCTCAAAATCTCCTCTACGTGCTTTTCTATATTGGTACAAATCTGATCAACCGGCAAGTCGTTTGCATCCTGACCAAACGGATCTTCTATTTCTTCAGCTATTAGCTCCAAACTAGCTAATACATAGAGGATAAAGGGAACAATTAACACCAAATAATAACCCAAACTAAATACCCAACCAATTGGAATGGTTAACACATAAACGAAAATAAACTTCTTGATAAATACACTGTAAGAAAATGGAATCGGTGTATTTTTAATCCTTTCGCAGCCCCCACAAATATCTGTAAACTGGTTCACATCGTTAGTAAGTACAATCAACTGTTCCTGCGAAACCAAACCTCTTTCGAGCAGCTCGTAAAGTCTCGAAATCATACTACTGGCAATCTGGTTCGGAATATGCTTATGTTCTTCAACTTCGATTAAAAAGCTGTTTTTACCAAAATACTTTTTTTCCCTCAAATGCTCTTTCAAAGCAAATGCATATTTAGGAATGCCATATTCAAAAAACTTCACATCCTCCTCCGGCAGTTTCAGCGCTTTAATTTTCATCGCAAAATTGCGGCTTACATTGGTTAAACCGCCAAGTAGCTTGCGTCCATCCCACCACCTGTCGTAAGAAGTATTGGTTCTAAATACCAGCAGCATTGAGATTACAAACCCCAATAAACTGTGCATCATACCAATATTACTTACATAATCACTTTTAGACAGCTTGAATACTTTCAGCTCTAAAAATGAAATCAAGGCAGAAAATATAGCCACACTTAACATCAATGGCCAAAGCTTCCGAAAGGTGTCAGCTTTATGAATATGAAAAATAAAAGTAAACCAATCTTTAGGGTTGTAATTAATCATTTTAGGTGTTTTAATTTAGGTAGCGTCACTTTTTAAGCCCATTCGCAGTCTCAATATTACAAAAAAAGCAGGTAATGTTTCCAGTCCTGCTTGTTAAATAATTTACATGCTATGCGGTTTAATACTTTCACAAAAACTTAGTTATTAAACTTTATTTGGCTTGCTCACATAGTTATTGCCTTTTACAAAGAACCGCCAGGGCAGCAAGGCGTGCTCTTGCGCATATGCTATACCAACCCTTGGTGAAGCTGCAATTTCTTCGTCACTAAAGCGGATATTATGATCCTCTACCCAAATTTCATCGCCTCCCAAATGTTTTGCGTTAAAACCTTTATCAATGCCTAATGCTTTAGCTGCAGAGCCCGGGCCGGCAGCTATTGCCCCTTTTGTGCGAGGCATATTTCTGCGGGCTTCAATGATTTCGATACCAACCAGTGGTTCAACCCCTCTGATAAGCACAGCATGAGGCTCGCCTTCAACCGATGTTACGATGTTGAATAGATGGTGCATGCCATAGCAGAGATATACGTAAGCCACCCCGCCTTTTGCATACATGGCTTCTGTACGGTTTGTGCGCCGGCCGCCATACGCGTGCGAAGCCTTATCTTTTACCCCAAAGTACGCCTCTGTTTCGATAATTACACCAGCTGTAATCTCACCATCAATTTTGGTATACAACACTTTACCCAGCAGATCTTTTGCAAGCGCTACCACATCCTCGTTGAGGTAATATTCAGTTTGTAATTTCAAAAAAAATTATATTGATAAATTATTTAACAAAATAGCGATAACCTGTTTTAAATAAAGCTGATCTGTTTCATCAAACTTATTCAACACCTCACTATCTACATCTAATACGCCAATTACTTCGCTATTAACAATTAAAGGAAGTACAATTTCAGATTTCGATGCCGAAGCACAGGCAATATGCCCCGGAAATTCTTCTACATCGGGCACAATAATGGTTTTGGCCTGCGCCCATGAACTGCCACAAACACCTTTTCCTTTTTTAATACGCGTACAAGCAACAGGCCCTTGAAATGGCCCTAATACCAATTCATCCTGTTTCACAAGGTAAAACCCTACCCAAAACCAGTTAAACTGCTCTTTTAATGCTGCTGCAACATTAGCCATATTGGCTACAAAGTCGGTTTCACCATGCAACAAAGCCTCTATTTGCGGGATAATGGATTGATATTGCGTTTCTTTTGAGGTATTTCGGGTTATTGTTAAATCTTCTGCCATTTTAATAATCTATAACCAAAGTTAATCATGATTTACAATAAGCCATGCGCTTAAAGATTTAATGACGAAATTTTGAATGATAACCTATTCTTAAATTCGTTAGTTTTGGCAGTTGAAACCCCTAATGCTTTGATTACAGCCTTAACCATTACAAAATTCCGTGGCACTACCATTCCTTTTGCTTTTATAGGTATGGCAGTTTTACGCCTCCCGTTGTGGCTGAACCAAAAATGCCGTTTCTGGAAATTAATGGGCAGTGGCCAAAATGCGCAGGTAGACCTTGCTCCTGATTATAAACACTGGGCCATACTCACCACCTGGGATAATCAGGAAGAGTGCGATACTTTTTACAACAAATCACTGGTAATAAAATGGTTTAACTTTTTCGGAATGGAAAGCTGTACTATTTTATTAAAAACTTTATCAAGTCATGGGCAATGGTCTAAAAAAGAACCATTTATATCAAAAACAAAAAACACGATACATACCGGAAAGATCGCCGTAATAACCCGCGCAGCCATCCGCTTTAACCGATTGAAAGAATTTAAGCAAAACGTTAAAAGAGCAGCTAACGCTATGCGGGTTTCGCCCGGATTTATACTTTCAGCTGGCATTGGCGAAAACCCTTTTCTGGATCAGGCTACTTTTTCGATCTGGGAAAATGCCGAAAGTGTAAAAAACTACGCTTACAAAACATTCGACCACGCCGACGTAATTAAGCTTACCAGGGAGCGCGAATGGTATAAAGAAGAACTTTTTGCCCGTTTCGAAATTATAACTAGCTGGGGCCTCCTAAACGGCAAAGCCATCAGCGATTACCAACCATATATACAACCCCGATAACCATATCCTATTTTAAAATGAGAGTAATAGCAGAACTACCACACCCTGAATGTAAAATCACCATCTTTTCGATGAACCAGAAATACATTGTAAAATTTGAACAGGGCACCTTTGAGCAAAGCTATAAATTAGCTGAGCTGGATTTGAGTGGAGGAGGTGTAAATGATGTGTTCGAAATACTGGACGAAACATTTATCACAACAGTTATTGAACGTTTTAAATTGATGCGCACCGATTTTAGCGCAGCATACAATAGACATCAATATTAGCAGGATAAAACACTGGTTATATGCTACTTATCAAGTGAATCAGAATTATATTTTGACTTTCACAGCATTTTTAACTTCAAAAAACATCCATACATCAGGAATTAATTTAATCAAATAAACATAACTATCTGATATATTGATCAATAAACTTATTAACAAAATATAATTTTGGCTGCTTATTTTGCCAAATATATGGGAGGTTTGCACTAGATCGTCATTTCGAGCGAAGTGCAACGTAGTCGAGAAATCCAGTCAAGATCTCTCCATTTCGCTACGCTTCAGTCGAGATGACGATTACCAAAATACGGGCTGACTTAATCTTAAGCAATCACCGTATCGTGTACCACTACCCTATACCAGTTTTTAGAGAATTTCTCTACCGCATCCAGATGTGTTTTATCCTCTTGGTAAGCATTATGATCTTCAATGCTTGCAAAAGTAATGGTAAGCGAATAAGTAAAAGAATTATCGGTTACGGGGCGCACAGGGGTATTAGCGGCTAAACCATAACTTAAAGTTTTAATGTATTTGATGGGTTTCAAGCTTTCGAAAAAATTAGCAAAATCGGCTATTTCATTCTTGGTTAATTGTGGTTTTAACCAGAACATAACAAAGTGTTGAATCTGGCCTTTATCTGCGGCTGAGTGATCTGTCATATAGAATTTTATTTTGCGCAATATAGAAATGATTTTCTGGTGCACAAAAAAAAGCGTCCCGATGTTAAATCGGGACGCTTCTCAAATATGATTAGCTTATTACTAGTTTTTAGGCTGCACACGACCTGATTTTCTATCTTCACCTCTACCAATCAGGTAACCACCACCTGCACCTACCAAACCGCCAATAATAGCGCCTCTACCTTTTTTCTTATCAATTAATGCACCACCAACAGCACCTGCAGCGCCACCAATTACTGCACCTTTAGCGGCATCACTCCAGCCTTTTTTCTTAGCTGTGGGTTGTGTACCACCATAAGCACCACTTGAGCTGCCACCAGAGCTCGCATACGATCTTGACGAATTTGCGCCTGCTCTTCTTGCTGCTGCTAATTCAGCTTGGTGTTTAGCTTCTTTCTCTTGCTCTACTTTGGCTACTTCAGCTTTTTTAAAGCTATCTAAACGTAAACTATCTTTTACGGCTTTAATAGCCAATTGTTTTTCTGCCTGTTGCTGTTTTAATGCAACTTCCTCTTTTTCCTTGTTGTTACAGGCAAACATAACAGAACTTAATGCGATTACTACCAATATCCTTTTCATAAACTTAAATTTTAAATATGACGCCATTTTAGTTACCTAACCTCACTAAACGGTTTCATTTTGGGATGTGTGATTTAGTTAATTACCACTACTAAAGAAAAAATGATGCCAAAATGTTTTGTAAAAAGAAAATTATTCAATTAAATCGGTGTACCAAAAGCCCGAAAGTGCATTGACAGCACATGGAGAGCCATTTTCTGAGTTAGTTTTTGCTGGCTTATTGTAAGTCCTGAAAACCTGCTCACCAACTGAAAAAGCTATTTTTTGTTTAAAAACCGGCCCTTCGAAGGCAAAAGTATGAAATTCGCCGTTTTCACCACAAGGATCAATTTCAGGTGGAAGCTGATCAATTAATTTTTCTGTGATTACTTTTCCACAAACCGCTTTCAGGTTTTCTTGTGTACACACAATGATGGTTTTATAGTCCAACGCAATAAATTCGTTAATCAGTTGTCTGGTGTTTTTCTGCCACAGCGGGAAGATGGCTTCTAAACCAATTTCAGCCAGTTTATTTTCACGGTATCGACGCAAGTCTTCCAGAAAAATATCGCCAAAAATCGAATGCGTAACGCCTTCTACTTTAAATTTATTCAGGTGTGTGCGCATGGTATTATCGTAAGTTTCCATATCGGGCATCTCGCCCAACCGGATTTGATACAAAGGAATACCAATGCTTTCAGCTTGTTTTATCAGCAAAGCCTCTCTTACGCCGTGCATTGAAACGCGGTTATATTGCTCGGTAACAGTAGTAACCAGATATCGGATTTCGAGTGTTGGATCCTGAAGAGCGTAATGTAACGCGAGTGTACTGTCTTTTCCACCACTCCAGTTAAAAATACAGATTTTCTTATCCATTTATTAAGATGCTTTTCAGTTGCTCCATTCCATTCACGGCATTCTGTTCGATGGTGATTACATTCTGGTAACGTTTAACATCGGGAGTTTTAGGATCGATAATGTATTTTTTAACTTCACGGGGCACGAAATCAATCAGTCCGGCAGCTGGGTAAACCGCTAGCGAAGTCCCAATCAATACAAATAAATCGGCTTTTTCGCAGATTTTAGCTGCTACTTCTATCATGGGTACTGCTTCACCAAACCATACCACATGAGGCCTGAGCTGCGAACCTAACTTGCAGCGTTCGCCCATTTTAATTTCGGTGCCAACGATGGGATATGTTAAACTCGGTCGCAAGCTTGATTGCGAGCGTGTAATAATGCCATGCAGGTGCGTAACCCTGGTTGATCCGGCACGTTCGTGCAAATCATCAATATTTTGGGTAATAATTTCTACATCGAAATCTTGCTCCAGTTCGGCAAGTATATGATGGGCCGCATTGGGTTGCGCAGCAACAACCTGGCGCCTTCTTTCGTTATAAAACTCCTGTACCAGCTCCGGATCTTTTTGCCAGGCCTCAGGCGTAGCTACATCGTACACGTTATAGCCCTCCCACAAACCATCAGAATCCCTAAAAGTCTTCAATCCACTTTCGGCACTGATCCCCGCTCCTGTTAAAACAACTAATTTCATAAATGATTACACGGATTAAAATGATTAGGCTGATAATGGGCTATACAGATTGGAGTGATTGAACGGTTTGGGCGTAATTGATAAACTTTTTCGCAATGTTATCATCTGCCTTAAAGATTTGGGGATGGAACATACAAGCTAATGCTTCAATCCCTTCTACCAAAGTTCCTACGCTAGGCTGGGTAAACATGTCAAAATCGGCGATGAACACCTGATTGTTTTTTACGGCTTCAAGGTCGTTCCACCCCGCTTTAGTGGTAAGCAGGCTCATTTCTTCGAGAGTTCGTTTTTGATCGAAGCCGCAAGGCGCAATAACCAAAACTTCGGGATTATACTTTACAATCTTTTCCCAAGGGGTAACAATAGAATCGCCTGCAGGATTAGAAAGCATATCTACCCCTCCGGCAGCGGCAATCTGAAAGGGAATCCAGTGCCCGCAATTGTAAACCGGTTCTATCCATTCCATCAGCATCACCCGTTTTAATGGCGATTTGTTTTCACGTAATTGATCTAAAATCTGATCGGTTTTCTGCTGCAATCCCGCCAGATAGCTGTAAGCTACTTCTTCTTTTCCCAATGCCCTGGCAATGGTAATGGCGCATTCGAAAACATCCTGCAGATTATTGGGCGATAGCGGAACCAAAGTTGGTTGCTTACTCAGTTTCATTACAGCTGTTTCGGTACAAACGGTATCAATATTACATACTTCACAAATATCCTGCGTAAAAACAACATCGGGTGCAACACTTTCTAAAAGTGCATCATCTACCCAATACAGGCTTTTACCCTGCGCTTTGGAAGCTGAAAAAATGCGATCGATCTCTATACTGGAATAGTTTTTACCTTCCAGGATGCAGCGTACGATTTTGGGTTGATTGGCTGCTTCTTTCGGACATTCGAAGGTTACCCCATACAGGTAATCCTGAAGGCCCATATCGTAAATCATTTTGGTTGCGGCGGGTAAAAAGGAAACAACTTTCATGTAATGTAAGATGTAATAGGTGAAATGTGATTAGTTCTCTAAGATAAAAAAAATCCTCTTCTGAACTGAATCAAAAGAGGACCTTCCTATTTTATTTTTCATTTGGTTGGTAAATCACCAACCATGGAATTGTCTAAATCCGGAAATTTATACCGCTTGCGCTTCTAATTTTAACACCGGATATTTTGCTTTTAAAATTTCGAAAGCTCCGAAAAGTAATGCACCATAAATAACCGTTCCTTCTAAGAACCTAATTTCGAATGGAATGGCTTTTACCAGGCAGTTCCAGTAACCAGCTAAATCCTGAGTAAATGCAGGATTGTTAATCCAAACACCTAAGTCGGTAACCAACCAGTGAATAAGCACGATAGTTAATGTAGAGGCCAATAAATTTACCACATTTACATTTTTAAGCAAAATTCTACCTACTAAAACCATTAAAGCAAAAGCAATATAGGTCCAGTACCAACCCTGATACAAAAATGAACCTCCATTGTATTTACTGAATATCGTTGTAGCTAAAATAATGTCGCTTAAAAACAAACTCAACAACGGAAAAGCAAAAGCTTTGGCGTGATCTTTAAAATAGGCACCACCAAATAAAGCTACGGCTCCGATTGAGGAGAAATTAGCAAATTTAAGTTCATCCGAATTAAATGTTACCAGCAAACGGAAAGCCGTTAAGGCCAATATCATTAATAGCAGAATTAGGGTGCGCGGATTAAATTTTAAATGAGACATTGTATTTTGGTTATTATTTAAGCAAAGTTAAATTTTTATTAGCGTATATTAAAACTTACGCCGGTATTAAAGTTAAAGCCTGGTGTATTGTAACCAATAATTTCGCTGTATTTTTCGTTCAGGATATTTTTTGCATCAAAAAACAATTTTACACGTTTTTTAGCCAAAGCATATTCTACATAAGCGTTTAACAATTTATACGATTGCAATTCTTCGTTTAAATAAGAGGTAAAATTGGTATCGAAACGTTTACCAAAGTAACGGTAATTGGCACTGATGTATAAGTTTTTAGTGGCCTGGGCTCCTGCAGTAATGCCAAAAGTATTTTTTGGTCTGCGGATCAGGAAATCAACAGTTCCGGTGTTTCCTTCTACATAAGCATAATAACCGTTTACGTTAAACACGCTAAACTTTACTGCCGGTTCTACCTCTACCCCTTTAAATTTCTGTGTGCCCTGGTTAATGTAACCTGTGGTATAAACAATGGCATCGGTTAAATCTCGTTTAAAACCAGCAACACGTAAGCTAAACTGATCATCAGCAAAGCTTAAGTTTACGCCAGCCTCGTAGTTTTGCGATTTTTCTGGTTTCAGGTTTAAATTAGCTCCGTATTGTCCGAAAAGCATATTTAGCGTAGGCACTTTGAATGCTGTAGATACCGTTCCAAACAATTTTACTTCTTTAATGATGTTGATGCTTGGGGTTACGGAATAGGTATAGTTTTCGCCATATTGATCGTGTTTGTTGTAACGGCCACCTACTTCGAGGTTAAATACGCTTAGGTTGTGCAAAAACAAAGATCCGTAAGCTGCAAAAATATTGGTGGTTGGGTTGCTTGTATCGGTAATGAGTTTTGTTTTGCGGTTATCGATACCTACCAATAAATCTAAATTATTACTCAGTTTCTGGTTGTAGAATAAATCGATTACGTTCATTTTACCGTAGTTTACAAAATTACTGGCAAAGCCCGAGAAGCTCGAATTTACATCGTTAGAGTTGCTTTCGTGACTGTAATTCAAAGTAATTTTACCGGTATTGAGTTTATACTCGACATTAAAACCACCGCTAAACTGCTTCAATATCGAATTATTGGTTGGCATACCATCGGCAAAAGCACCTTCGTCTATTTTATAATTGCCATAGAAATAACGTAAAAACGGATTAACAGAAAGGCGCTTATCCAGTTGAATACTAAAATTAGCGTTAACCCCATCGGTTTTAAAGCCATCTTTATCAAATTCGGCTGTGCTGCCTGCTGGCGCTACCGCTTCAGAAATACCATCGGTTTTAAGGTGTGTATAGTTAATGTTGTAAGAAAAGCCTTCAACACCTCCGTTTAAACCAATTGTACCTTTGTAAGTTTCAAAACTTCCGGCACTGGCCACCCCGTAAACGGTATTGCCTTTTGGTCCACCTTTTTTAGTTACAATATTAATTACCCCGGCAACGGCATCAGAACCGTAAATGGTAGACTGGCCACCTCTTAAAATTTCGATGTGATCGATCTGATCGATTGAAAATAAACGTAAATCGAATGTACCGCTAATGCTCGATGGATCGTTTTGTACAATTCCATCAATTAATATCAGTGTATAACCACTACCCGATCCTCTGAAAAAGATACTTTTATCTTTTCCCTGACTGCTGTTTCCGCCACTGATGATGATACCAGCCTGCTCATTTAATAAATCAGGTAACGATTTTCCGTTGCTGCGTTCTAACACCTCGCGGCTGATGATGCTAACCACTTTACCAGTTTGTGATTGTTTTTGATCGTTTTTAGTGGCAGAAATCACCACATCTTTAAGCTGCAAAGTGTCTTTTTGCTGCGCATTAGCCAACTGGCTAATCATTAGCTGCGCCAGGCCTAAGCCAGCAGCGGCTAAAATAGTTGTTTTGTTCATTTTGATGGTTAGTTTTACCTATAGCCAACAGATTGTAAAAGAAATGAAAATACGTAAACGTTAAGTACTTCAACCCCAGCTTCAATCCCCGAAAGCTATGAAATTAATGCTAAAGGCAGGTCTTCTGACTTACTCCCGGTTTTCTGCCTTCCCATCCCGACGTGTCGGTACAGTGGCGAAAGAATAGAAAACCGTTACAGAGCTTACAGCTGCGGGACAGTTACAGATTTACACTGTATTCCCTTTTAATCCCGGTTGTGCACCGGGAACCAAAAGCGCCGCAAATGTAACAAAAAAATTGTGACCACAATAACTGGGATTTCTCTGTATGAGGTATTGAAATTATTTTCCCGCAGATTAAAATTGATACACACGCTGATATAAACATATATAATGGTCCAAATTAACTTCTTTTTTTTACAAATTGGAATCTGTTAAATCTGCGACCTTTTCAGTTTAATCAGCGGGAAATATTGATGTTTTATATTTAAGCCATTGCATTACTATTCCTAATCAAGTTGGGAATGATGATCACCGCTTGGAAGCAATGTAAATGAAAAAGACCTGCACTACGCAGGCCTTTAACGATTGAGCTGTTATTTATAGGTAGATGATCAGACTTTATTTAATCCCCAAATCAACCGCGCCCTTTACTTCGGTAGAAATTTCTCCAAGGCTACCTGCATCAGCATTCTGACCAGTGTATACTTTAACAAAATCGATGGTTTTTAAATCCACTTTACTTCCGTTTTTATCAACTGCCCACGATAAATCGAAGCTATTGTACAAGTTGGTTTTGTAATCATCGCCGGTAGAATAGCTATCGGTATACCCCCAGTCAAATGGCGAGCTGATTACGATACTCCCAGTTTTGCCAGTTGATGGTGGCAACAAAGTGCCTTTAAAGGTGATGGTTTCCTGATTTGCAGCAAATTCAGGGTAAAAGTTGTGTTTATGAAAATTATTCACCTTTACTTCACCGCTATTTCCCTGGTTATCTTTCCAGCTTACATTAGCGAAGGCTTTGGGGTTGGTGTAGGTAATTTCGTAATTTTTAATGGTAGTAGCTTTGGCGTACTCGCTTCCAGCCAGTTCATACCACTCATCATCAGCAAGGCCATTGCCATTACTATCCTGACTAACCATTACAACTCCTGGCTCAGAAAAATGATATGGAGCCCCCGATGGATTACCATAAATGGCCAGATCGTTACCGGTGTTGTTTACTACCGAGTGGTCGAAGCCAAAAATAATGTAGCCGCCAAAACCACCTAAAGAAATGAGGTTAGTAGTGCTTCCTATTAATTTCTGTGCTTGCTCTGGCTTACCCAGTGTTTCGTTTACAAACTGGCCTGGCGCTGGCAGATAATCTAAAATACGGCTGATATATTTGCTGCTGGCTGGTGTAATTCCCACCACCGGAACCGGAACCGTAATGGTATAGGTATGTGTAAATTCGCCTGCTTCGTTATAACCTCTGTAGGCTAAAACGTAAGTGCCGGCTTTTAAGGCAGTAAAGTTATAGTTATATACATTACTTACTGTTTTGCCATCCAGTTTCCATTCGTGCTGAAAAGCCTGTCCGTTGTTTGTACCTGCACTAAAATTGGTTGCTACAGCTACCTTAGCCTGTACAGCATCTTCTTTAATCAGTAGGTTTACATCGGGGCCAAGCACGTTATCTTTCTTACAACTGAATACGAACAGGCAGAAAAGCATTGAATAGATGATTGATTTTTTCATTTTTGGTGTGTTTTTGTATGTTATTTAAATAAAAATGCAATGTGTGCCGGAATATCGCCGGTAGTAAACGTAAACTTCTTTTTACCAGTTTTATCGAAACAGTAAATGGTACCAGGCGTAACGTAATCCCTAGCGTCGGTTACAAAAACATCTCCCGATGTTGGATCGACAGCAATACCATAAGGAAGTGTAATAGAAGCCTCAACCCCATCAGCTATAAAATTGTTGCTTGCTACGGTTTCGTCTTTTACATTAAGTTTTACATAGGTCGACTTTGAGGTAGCGTAACTATAAGAAAACAGATAGGCATCGTCTTCATTAATCCAGAAATCGCTAACCGGAATATTGAAATTCTTTTTAACGGCGTCAGTTTTACTATCAATTACATATAATGATGAAGCTACTGAAGCATAATCACCTCTCGATGTCACGTATATATCGCCATATTTATCGGCTTTTAAATGGTGCAGGTTAATCGCTACATCAATCTTTTTGGTTTCGGTATTAGTAGTTAAATCAATTACCGAAACCGTTCTGTCGTAATTTGGATAATTATAACCACCAGAGTTGGCCACATACAGCTTATTGCCTACAACCGCCATTTCTTCGGGTTGGTTACCTACGGTTATCTTTGTTTTAATGGTGCTTAAAGCAGTAGTATCAACTACAGCCACATAGCCATCGTAAGAGGTGATGTAAGCAAAATTCTTGTAAAAAGTAACATAACGGGGGTTGTTGATATCCAGGTTGGCTACCTGCTTTGCGTTACCGGCATTTAAGATTTCAACCTTATTGCTTCCGTTTACCACCACATACATTTTGGCACCGTAAATTTTAATATCATTACCTACATCGCCAAGCCCTAATGTAACCGTTGGATTAGCCCCTCCGAATATATTTCTGGTGTATTTGCCATCATTATAATTGTAATAATCTAACGATGATTTGTTAGAGCCCCAGTTGCCTTCGTTTAAAACATATAGTCCTTTTACGGTTAATGAAGGGGTTTTGGCTCCCTGCTCCGAATCTTCATCTACCGGAGTATCTTTTCTACAGGCAAATGCAAGGGCCGTTAAAAGCAATAAGCCTGTGAGTTTAAAAATTTGTTGTAATTTGTGTTTCATATCGTGATATTAAATTGGTTTAAAAATTAGCGGATAAAGTAAAGCGGTAGTTGCGCCCAGGCATTGGGTAATTGAGTACTACATCGTAATACTGGTTGAAAACATTATTGATTTCTGCATTAAAAAAGAACCTGGTTTGGTGGTATAAGAAATTTGCGCCGATGGCTAAATCGTGGGTGTACCAGGGTTTAACGTAGTTAGTGGTTATATTGGCTTTTTGGCTATACCGTTCGCCGGTGTAGATATAACCATAGTTAAACACCAGGTTTTTATAATCGATACCAAACCTTGCCGATCCGCTGTGTACAGGAATGTATGGAATCTGATCGCCATACCTGAAAGCATTTGCACTAATATCAATTGCCTCTTCGAAAGTGTAACTGACACTTGCTTTCAACTTCAGCTGAACGGCTAAATCCCAAACCGTCTGTATATTGGTTTCGAAACCTTTAATCTGTACACGATCCAGGTTAACCATGGTCCACCGCCCTAAATTATTGCCCGGAATGGCCACAATCTTATCTTTTACCAGATTGTAATAGGCATCGGCCTGAATGGATAAATAAGCCAAACGTTTACCGTTTGCTGTATGCCCGTAAGTAAAACCTAAATCGTACTGGCTGGTGTATTCGGGTTTCAGTTTAGTATTGCCAATAAACGTATAATACAAATCGTTAAAAGTAGGCATGCGAAAAATAGATTTGTAAAAACTCCGTATGCGGAAATCTTTAGTTTGAAAAGGTTGCCACGAAGCCATCAAACTGGGCGTATATTCTTGTCGGTTGGCAGATTGTTGGCCGTTTTTAACCTGTTCCGTAATCAGGGTTGCTAAAATATTGCCCTGTAGGCTTAGCCTGTTTAGGTTTAATGCACTGGCTAACACCACTAAGCCCGTGTTGCGGCTCGGGTAGGCAAATTCGTATAAGTTTGCCTTAAGCTTTTGCAAACTGTAATCCGTTGCGAGTGAAAGCTCCCAGATTTTCGATATTTTATACAAATTGGCTGCAGAGATATACCATTCTGTTTCGGTATAGCGGTTATCCAAAAAGCCGTTTTCCTTCTTAAATTCGGGATCGAGGTAATGCATAAAGCTATACGCGTACTTCGTGTTCAACATAAAATTATAGCGGGCACTTTTTTTATTCTGGTACGAAGCCTGCGCAAAACTATTATCGTCCCACTGGCGTTGCGTAAAGGTAAACTTGTGTGAAACAATGGCACCGGGTAATCCACGGGCCGAATTATAGTTGTATAATTTAATGTTCCATTTACTGCTATCGGCCATTAGACCAAAAAATGTAGCTTCTACCCTGGCCGATTTAACATCACTGTTGTTGCGGATAACGGTGGTATCGTAAGCCAAATCTTTATACCTGAATTTATATTTACCGTTCGATTCTAAATAGCTGGCAGCTAAAAGGAAAGAGATGTTGTTGCTGATTTTTTGTTTGTAACTGATGTTCGGATTAAGCAATCCGAACGAACCGGTTTTAAAACTTGCTCCCAATCCATACTTTTTTCCTGGCGTAAAGATTGGTTGAGCTGTTTTGAGGTAAAGTGCACTTGCTGCAGCAAAACCTTTGGCAGGCATTAGTAATTCTGGCTTTTGACCAACGTAAACGGCAATTTCTTCTAAATTATCAAGCGAAAATTTACCTAAATCTACCTGACCGTTTTGCGCATTGCCGAGCTGAACACCATCGTAAAACACTGCCGTATGGTTACTGCCCATACTTCTAACATTAATGGTTTTTAAACCACCAACACCTCCATAATCTTTCAGTTGTACACCAGCAAAATAACGTATGGCATCGGCAACCGAGAGGCTGTTTAAGCGTTTTAATTCCGACCCAATGAGGATTTGCACCGGAGTTGGTGATAAATTTACCTTCGAATTTTTATACTCGGTTATTTTAACTTCCTGCAGTTGACTGGCCTTTGCCGTATCAAGCTGCGCTGCAGAAATACCAGGCAAAAGCATGCCCATACCCAAAAGCGGCGCCAACAAAAAGAAAAACCTGGTGCCTGGTAAAACACCTTTAATTTTGATCATTTGATTGTGAGTTTAACCCACAGCCAACAGATAGAAAAGAAATGAAAATACGAAAAACGTAAGTACCTCACCCCTAGCTTCAATCCACGAAAGCTATGAAATATAATGCTGAGGCAGGTCTTCTGACTTACTCCCGGTTTTCCGGCCTTCCCATCCCGATGTATCGGAACAGTGGCAAAATGATTGGAAATCCGTTAAGGAGCTTACAGCTGCGGGACAGTTACAGATTTACACTGTATTCCCTTTTAATTCCGGGTGTAACACCGGAAACCAAAAGCGCCGCAAATGTATAAAAATTAACCGACATGTAAAATGGATGATGCAAAACGATCGTTTTGATAGAAAAAGCTAAATTAGGAATCACATTACAAGGCATGAGAAAATTTCTAACTGTTGCATTTTCGTTAATCAGCTTATTTGCTATGGCGCAAAAAACCGATACGGTATTCCTGAAGAAACTGATGGAGTCGAAACCCGAACTTTTTTCGTCGGTGCTCCACCACCCCGGCAAAAACCAAATCCAAATAATATACACGCAGGTTAACCGCGATGCTAAAAACAAACCCAGCTTTAAAACATTCAGCTATAATTTAGATCCGCATCATTATTTTTATCCTGCCAGTACCGTAAAACTTGCAGCAGTAATCTTTGCACTCGAAAAAGTAAACCGATTAAAAAGTACCGGTTTAACTGCACAAAGTAGCATGATTACCGATAGTGCTTTTAAAGGACAAAGCAAAGTGTTAACCGATACCAGCGCTAAAAACGGCTTGCCTTCAATAGCGCATTACGTTAAAAAGATTTTGCTTACCAGCGATAATGATGCATTTAACAGATTGTTCGAATTTATTGGTCGCGCGGAAATTAACCAGAAACTCAAAGCAAATGGTTTTAACGATAGCCGTATTTTAAACCGTTTAGCCATTGGCGATGCCGGAGAATTGACCAGACATAGCAATCCAATCAAATTTTATAACGGCGATAAACTGGTTTACAATCAGCAGGCACAATACGACCCTAAAAATTACGAACTAACCTTAAGCAATCTCACCATGGGCAAAGGTTATCTGGATAGTGCCGATAAGCTGGTAAACAAACCTTTTAATCTGGCTGGTAAAAATGCCTTTGCCATTAACGATCAGCAGAAACTGATGCAAAAACTAATCTTTCCTGAAGCTTTCCCGGCAAAAGAAAGGTTTAAATTAACTGCTGCAGATTATAAACTCATTTATACTTATATGAGCAAGTATCCTACAGAAAGTAATTTCCCTAAATATGATCCTAAAGAATTTTGGCCCACTTATGCTAAAATGCTGTATTATGGAAGGGAAAATAGTAGTCCCGATCCACACATCCGCATCTTTAATAAGTATGGCGATAGTTACGGTTACATCATCGATAATTCTTATTTCGTAGATTTTAAAAACGGAATTGAATATTTTTTAGCAGCAGTTGTACACAGCAATGAAGATGGCATATTTAACGACAATAAATATGAATACGATACCGTTTGTTTTCCTTTTATGAAAAACCTCGGCAAAAGCATTTACGAAGTGGAATTAAACCGCAAGAAAGTGTACCAACCAGATCTCAGTAAATTTAAACTCGATTATTCCTATTAAGATTAAAACCTTTTTGCCCCTTTTAGGTTTATAGCGTATTAATTGTACAAAAAACTATACATTAATTAAAAAATAATATATTCGCATTTCAAATAAAAGAATAAAGCGCTAATGGCTAAACTATTAATAATTGACGATGAACGAGCGATAAGGAGCACCTTACGCGAAATTCTGGAATACGAGAATTACGAAGTTGAAGATATCGATAATGGTATTGATGGCCTCGAGATGATCAAAAAAGGGAATTATGATCTCGTACTTTGCGATATCAAGATGAATAAGATGGACGGAATGGAAGTGCTTGAACAGGCACAGCTCCTTAAACCCGATTTACCTTTTATTATGATATCTGGTCACGGCACGGTTGAAACCGCTATCGAAGCCAGTAAAAAAGGTGCATTCGATTTTATTTCCAAACCACCTGATTTAAACCGTTTACTAATTACAGTACGCAATGGTTTAGACCGTGGAAATTTGGTAACCGAAACCAAGGTTTTAAAACGTAAAGTAAGTAAAACCCGCGAAATACTGGGCGAATCGGAAAGTATTTCGAAAATTAAAGAAACCATCGAACGTGTGGCCCCTACCGAAGCCCGTGTGTTAATTACTGGTGCAAATGGTAGCGGTAAAGAATTGGTAGCCCGTTGGTTACATGAAAAATCGAACCGTGCAGACAGTCCTTTAATTGAGGTAAACTGTGCGGCTATCCCTTCAGAATTAATTGAAAGCGAACTATTTGGTCACGAAAAAGGATCATTCACCTCGGCGGTAAAACAACGCATTGGTAAATTTGAACTGGCCAATGGTGGTACCTTATTTTTGGATGAGATTGGTGATATGAGTCTTTCGGCTCAGGCAAAAGTGCTTCGTGCTTTACAGGAACATAAAATTACCCGTGTTGGGGGCGAAAAGGAGATTGATGTAAATGTGCGCGTTTTAGCGGCTACCAATAAGGATTTATTAAAAGAAATTGAAGATGGTAATTTCCGTATGGATTTGTACCACCGCTTAAATGTAATTAATATCCACGTACCGCACCTTACGGAGCGTACTGATGATATTCCGGTGATTGCACAGAACTTTTTAGAGCGGATTTGCGGTGACTACGGCATGCCGGTTAAAAAAATAAACGATGGCGGAATGTCGGCATTACAAGCTTTACCGTGGACAGGTAACGTACGTGAGCTGCACAACATGATTGAGCGCTTGATTATTTTGAGCGATAAGGTAATTACCGAAAATGATGTGCGTGCATTTGCCAATCCGGGCGGCGGAACAAACATTGGTGCTGCAACCAGTGCACAAATTGCCAGTGCTGGTGGTTCGAGCCTTGCTTCTACTTTCGATTCGTTTAATAATTTTCAGGATTATAAAGACCACGCAGAACGCGAATTTATTAAATTCAAACTCGAAAAAAACAACTGGAATGTGTCTAAAACAGCCGATGAAATTGATATTCAGCGCAGTCACCTGTACAGTAAAATTGAGAAGTTTGGCTTAAAGAGAGCTGAATAACGCTGCGCAGGTTAAAAAGTTTTAAAGTTGGAATGTTTGAAGGTTAGCCGGACAACATTCCATTTTTTTTGCTCCATAAACCAATCGTCATCTCGACTGAAGTGCAACGAATGGAGAGATCTATTAAGAATAATATTCACTAAAAGATTTCTCCCCGACTGTACGACAAGGCGCTTCTCGTAAGGACGATCTTGGATGATTTTGGGCTGCCAAATGTTAGACTCAATATTAAAACAACTCTTCCCATTGGCACTATTGAACTTTAAAACATTTCAACTTTCCAACATTAAAACTATCTCTAGCCCATATAATCATTCTGCCGCATCAGCAGTGCTCTGTATTTATTAAAAATTGCAGTTTTAGAAACGAAGCCCAGGTAACGGTTTTCCTCCGTAAGTACAGGTAAAATCCATACATTTTCCTGTTCCATTTTCTCCAGTACCATTTTAAGGTCGTCGGCTTCGGTAATTGTGTTTGGTGCAGGTTGAACCAAATCTGCTGCCTGTAAATTTTCCTTATCCGGATTGCTCATCATTTCATTAAAAAGTTTTTCAATATAAATGATGCCCTTAAAATCACCTGTTTCATCGGTAACAGCGCAGATATTTTTACGTGATTGTACAATTTCACCCATTTTCAGCGAAAGCATATCGTTCATTTGCACCTGCGGATAACTCTTCTCAATCAGGTATTTTAGTTTCATCTGGTTCAAAACTGTAGTATCCTTATCCTCGTGGGATAAAAGTTCGCCTTTATCGGCCAATGCTTTGGTATAAATAGAGTGTTTTTGCGAGCTACGGTTAATGGCATAAGAAATAGCCGTCGTAATCATTAACGGAACCATTAAGATATAACCTCCCGTAATTTCGGCAATCAGGAAAATACCGGTTAAAGGTGCGTGCATAATAGAACCTAAAGCAGCGGCCATACCGGCCACAATAAAATTGGATACATTTAAATGCGCCATGCCCGATAAATTTACCGCATAGGCAAAAATAAAGCCGATTAATCCACCCATAATTAAGCTGGGCGCAAATGTACCGCCATTGCCACCAGCCCCTAAAGTAATGAGCGTAGCCAACGACTTCATGAAAATAGTAACCACTGTAAACAATATTACAATGGCAGGGATATTATTGTAATCTTCGAAAATACTATTGTTAATTACCGCCAGATAATCGCCTTTCAACAAGCTTTTCATGGTGATATAGCCTTCTCCGTATAACGTTGGAAAAAGAAATACCAAAGCCCCCAGCATTAAACCGCCAACAATAACTTTGGTGTAAGGATGTTTTATTTTATAAAAAAGTCCCTTAACCGCGTAATTCGCTTTGGTAAAATAAATAGAGAACAAACCAATTAATCCGGCCAATAGCACGTAATAAATCAACGCATCCATCCGCCAGCCTTCTGTTACCAAAAAGAATAACTGTTGCGTATAAAATGCACGGGCTACCACAGCTGCTGTTGCTGCCGATAAAAGTAGTGGAATAAAAGCGGGAATAGTAAACTCGGGAAGCAGGATTTCGATAGCAAAAACAATCCCTGCAACCGGACTGTTAAAAGCCCCTGCAATACCTGCAGCAGCACCACAGGCCACCAGCATGGTAATTTCACGATAAGAAAGTCCTAAAAAACGCCCCAGGTTTGAACCAATTGCCGAGCCACTGGTAACAATGGGGGCCTCTAAACCTGTTGAGCCACCAAAACCAACCGTTACTGCTGCAGTAATTACCTGAGAGTAAATGTTGTGTGCTTCTACCTTACTCGATTTCTTTGAAATGGCATACAGCAAAGGTGTTAAACCGGTTTCAAACTTAGATCTCCTGATAAAATACTTAATGTATAAAACCGTTAAAAAGATCCCGATCATCGGAAAAATAAAATACAGGTAGTATTTGTATTTCCAATGCCAGTCTGACTGGAGAAACTCCTCGATGTGGTGGGTTAAACTTTTTAAAGCAGCAGCAGCAAGTCCGGCTAAAACACCAACTATAACAGCCAATATAACTAAGAAATTACGGTTTGATATTTTCGATTTCCGATACTGGTTAATCTTATCAAGGTAATTTACAAAGCGGATATACATTTTATTCTATTTTTATATTCCAGCAGAAAAATCAGAGATTAAGCATCAAATTTATCCAGGAGCTTAATTAAAGTTGCAAAATCTTTCGGATATGGCGCATCGATCACAATGTCTTTATCATCGAGTCCTTTAAAAACCAGGTGCCTGGCGTGTAAGGCAAAACGCTTCATAATAGGTTGTTCCTCTTCACCTTTGGTTAATCTGTAACCTCTTTTAATTGAAGAAAGGAAAACAGGTTTACCTTTATACATATCATCGCCCACAATGGCTGCCCTTTGGGTGGCCAAATGGATCCTGATTTGGTGCATCCGACCTGTAATCGGCTTACACTCAACCAAAGTATAATGTTTGTAGTATTTTAACGAATCGAAAATAGTTTCGGCTCTTTTCCCTTCAGCCCTATCAATGGTTACATTCTTATTCCCATCGTTTAAGATGGGTAAATCAACCAGTAGCTGATCAAAAATCACATGGCCATCTACCACCGCATGGTAAGTTTTATTCACCTTTCTTCTTTCAAACTGCATAGAAGCATGGCGGTAACCTTCCGGATTTTTAGCAATAATTAAAGCACCAGATGTTTCCTTATCTAAACGGTGACATACCTGTGCATCAAAGCTGTACTGCTTGGCTAAACGCAAAACATTGATTTCGCCGGCCGCGCCCCTTTCATCAAGCGATGCTAAAAACGGAGGTTTGTTGATGACAATAAAATCGTTGTCTTCGAAAAGAATAAGGTCTTTAAAATTTGGAAACTTCAAACTGTGGTGTGATTAATGAAGCGCAAAAATACGATTTTATTTTTTTAAGGCGATCGTCACCCTGAATTTATTTCAGGGTCTCAATGATAATAGCGCTATCATTGTATTAAATAAGTGTAGTATGAGATAAATAAAACAAAAAAGCCGTCCTGATTCAAGATCTGGACGGCCTGTATTTTTTAAATTAAAGCGATTACGCTAACTCAAATTTATAACCAACGCCTTTAACTGTTGAAACATAGGTTTCGCCTAATTTTTCGCGTAGTTTACGGATGTGTACATCAATTGTACGGTTGGTTACCACTACCGAATCTTCCCAGATATTCTTAAGGATCGATTCGCGGGTGTAAACTTTACCAGGTTTAGAAGCTAAAAGGTATAACAATTCGAATTCCTTTTTAGCCAACACCACTTTATTACCGCCTTGAAAAACAAGATAAGCTTCGCGGTCAATTACTAAATCGCCAATTTCAAGTTTATTTTCTGATACTTCTTCAGTACCTGCATTTCTTCTTAAAATAGCATTGATGCGGCTTACTAAAGCCCTTGGTTTAATTGGTTTTGCGATATAATCATCAGCACCAACATTAAAACCCGCAATTTCAGAATACTCTTCGCTTCTTGCGGTTAAGAAAACCATAAATGTATTTTTAAATTCAGGAATTGCACGCATTAAACGACAAGCCTCAATCCCATCCATTTTAGGCATCATAATATCCAGGATAATCAAATCAGGATGAACCTTCTTTGCAACTGTAATTCCCTCCTGACCATTGGTTGCCGTAAAAACCTGATACCCCTCTTTCTTTAGGTTGTACTCAATAAGCTCCAGAATATCTGGTTCATCATCAACAATTAATATTTTCTGACCTGCGTTGTTCATAGTTAAATATTTGTTACGAAAGTACTGTCTATGATGCAATATTTAGTTAAGCCTAAGTTAAGAAATTGTTAATTACTTAAATTAGTTTAACATGAAATTTGTTTTAACGTAACGTTTTGGCTAAAAAGCCTTCTAAAGCCTCTCCACGAAGGTTTTTGGCTACAATTTTACCAGTCGGATCAATCAAATATGAAGTTGGAATTGCTTGCACTTGATATTTTTTTACGGTTTCGCCATTAAAATCTTTCAATTCCGAAACATGTGCCCAGGTTAAACCATCGGCCTTAACTGCACCTAACCAGGCGGCTTTATCCGTATCGAGCGAAATGCCCAGGATATCGAAGTTTTTGGTTTTGTATTGATTGTACACTTTTACCACGTTAGGGTTTTCCTGGCGACAAGGCTGGCACCACGATGCCCAAAAATCTACCAATACATACTTTCCTTTATAATCAGCTAAACTAACAGGCTTACCTTCTGCAGTGTTAATGGTAAAAGCTGGTGCCATTTCTCCAACCTGTACCGCTTTTAACTGCGCCATTTGTTTTACAAAAGCATCAACGGTTGCGTTGCCTTTAATATCTTCTTTAACCTCGTCGGCAAATTTTACCAGCTCTGCTTCAAATTCCTGCGGACTTAAAGTATTCATGGCATAAAAGCTTGCCAATGTACCTTTATTGTCTTTAGCAAATTTTAAGATCTGCGTATTTAACTGATTGATGTAAGATTCGTACTGAGGCTTCATCGACTCCAGTATAGTTGCCCTGTTTTGTGGCTGCGTAGCTACTTTCGCTTCGAAATCGGCTTGCAACTTTTCAACCTGTTTAGCAAAAGTGTTTCTGATTCCATTTAATTCAGATAATTTATCTACCTCATTGGCGCCAGAAATTTTATAAGCCATGGTTTTATCAGCCAAATCAGCTTCCAGTTTAATTCCGTCACCATTTTTAGCAATCAGCATAAACTCATGGTTACCAACTGATACCCTGAAAAAATCAACCGAAGGAGTTTTGCGTATAAACTTAAATTCGCCTTTTTCTGATAAATTGGTCGAATCGATTGCAATCATGTTGCTGTTTTGCATGCCATACAAAAACACCTTTTTTTCTGTTCCCGGGTTTTGGAAAGTTCCGTCAATGGTGAAGCTATCTTTAGGTTTACATGCAGTGAAAGCAATTGCAATCAGCACGATCAGGCTCAATTGTTTTATTCTCATTATTTCAGTTTTTCAAGTATTAGTTCATTTAATTTTTTAGCATCTGCTTTTCCTTTGGCTAATTTCATTACATCGCCAACAAACAAGCCTAAAACGCCTTTTTTACCTTTTTTATATGCTTCTACCTGTTGCGGGTATTTATTTAACACTTCATCAATAAAAGTCCCCAGTTCATCGCCATTATCGGTAATTAAAAGGTTTAAAGCCTGCGCCAGTTCAGCTACATTGGCATCAGCTTTGGTTTCGATAGCAGGTAACAATTGCTGTATGGCAATTTGTTGGGTTAATTTCTTATCATCAACCAGGTTAATTGCAGCTGCAAGTTGCCCGGGTTTAACCGCATAGGCATCAATAGCAATACCTTTCTCGTTTAAAATAGCCCTAACCGGACCAATAAGCCAGTTAATTAAGCTTTTTTTGGTATTTACAAGCGGTAAAGCTGCATTAAAATAAGTCAATAGTGCTAAATCCTCCGCAAACAAAGCAGCATCAGCCTTACTGATCGCGAATTCTGCAATCATCTTTTTCGAAATCTCATTTGGCAAAGCAGGCATGGCCGATTTAATTTCAGCTAACCAGCTATCCGAAATGTGGATCGGTTGTAAATCCGGATCAGAAAAATAGCGGTAATCGTTAGCCTCCTCTTTGGTACGCATAGGCGAAGTTGTGCCATTTTCAGCATCAAAATTTAGCGTGCTCTGAATAATTTTACCACCATTGCTAATCACTTCAACCTGACGGCCAAATTCGAAATCCATAGCCCTGCGAACATTACGCATCGAGTTTAGGTTTTTTACCTCACAACGGGTACCAAATTCTGTTGTACCCAGCTCGCGAATTGAAATATTGGCATCGCAGCGCAAACTGCCTTCTTCCATATTGCCATCACTCACATTTAAATGCCTTACCAGTTTCCTGATTTCGCTTAACAAGGCCGAAGCTTCTTCAGCGCTGCGGATATCGGGTTCGGTAACAATCTCAATTAGAGGTACACCGGCACGGTTTAAATCAACCAGCGAGTACTGATCGTCCTGATCGTGAATGCTTTTACCCGCATCTTCTTCTAAATGGATACGGTTAATACCAATTTTTTTGGTCGAGCCATCCGAAAGTTCAACTTCCAGAAAACCGTTTACACAAATGGGCTGATTATCTTGCGTAATCTGATATCCTTTCGGCAAATCGGCATAGAAATAGTTTTTCCGGTCGAAATGGTTGATCTGGTTGATGGTACAATTTAAAGCCAAACCAATACGAACCGCTTTAGCTACAACTTCTTTATTCAGCTTTGGCAAAGCACCAGGCAAGGCCAGCGAAACGGTTGATATATTTTGATTGGGCGAAGCCCCGAAAGTGGCGCTATCAGCAGAAAATATTTTAGTATTGGTATTTAACTGAACATGGATTTCCAGTCCTGAAACGAGTTCGAAATTGCTATTTTGTAAAGGCATTAAAGCTTTATGTGTTAAAATTATAAGCAAATATAGTTATTATTTAGTCTTTCGTTAAAAAAGGCTTGATGGAGAAATTTTTAAAAATTCCTGCCAGGGCAATCCACCACCGCCAACCAAAAGCATTTTATCAGGCTTGTACATTTTATTAAAAGCATCCATACCCGATCTACCACTAACCAAGCCAGTGCTTTTAACCTCGATACCAATTGTTTTGCCGCGTTTTTCTAAAACAAAATCTACCTCATCATTTCTATGTCGCCAGTAAAATACCTTATAGCCCTCTACAAAAGAAGAGTTTAACAAATGCGCCCCGATTGATGACTCGACCATTCTCCCCCATTCTGCCGGTTGTTTTCTTATTTCTTCAAAAAACTCGTTGCGTTGCGCACTCACCAATGCATTATTATGCACCTGAAATTTCGGACTTGATGAACGCTTACGAATTACATCAGCCGCAAATTTTTCGATCCCACCCAATAAACCCGCAGTATCTAACAGTTGCAGATAATGTGATAAGGTAGTAGTATTACCAGCATCAGAAAGCTGCCCCAATATTTTAGTAAACGATAAGATCTGACCAGAATACAAACAGCCCAATTCAAATAAACGCTTCATCAAGGCTGGTTTATCCACCCGGGTAAGCATTAAAATATCTTTAGAAATACTGGTTTCAATTAAAGCATTCGAAACATAATTTTTCCACCGTTCTTCATCTTTAATCAAACCTGCTGCACCGGGATAGCCTCCAAACCATACATATTCTTCGGCGGTAAAACCAAAGGCACTTTCCATTTCTGCAAAGCTCCAATGCCCTAAATAAGTTAATTCGAAACGGCCAGCGAGTGATTCGGTGAGCCCTTGCTGGATTAATAAGCACGATGAGCCCAATAAGATCAACTTAATATTTACACCATTACGCATGTCTTCATCCCAAAGGCGTTTAATGATCTCACTCCAGTTATCGATTTTCTGAATTTCATCAATTACCAAAAGACACCCCTGCTCATTGTTGTTTTTAATCAGTTCGCGGGTATTGAACCATACTTGTTCAATCCAGGTCCGATCTGATGCAAATACGGCATCAGCTGATTCAAATATATGAGGTATTGCAATTTTCTGTACCAATTGAGTGATTAAGGTAGTTTTACCAATTTGCCTAGGCCCAACAAGTACCTGAATAAACCTTTTTGGCTCATTCATAACCCTCACAACTCTCTGTAATTCAAATCTTTCGTACATAATTTACAATTTACTCAATACAATGAGTAAATTTACTCAATGCAATAAGTAATTCCAAGTCCAAACAATACTTTAATTCATTTTGCAAGGTATTACATTGTCAATCCTCCTCTTCTGCCATTTCAAAATTAATCTTAACAAGCTAATTATCAATAAATTAAAACAATAAAAACAATTTACTCAATATAATGAGTAAAATTACTAAACAAAGTAAGTACGTTGTTTAGTTAAAGAATGTTAAATCTAAATCTGCGCATTAAACCACTATTTAGCACCTAAGTCTATACTAATAATTAACACACACAAAACCTTTAATTTAAGATTATGAAAAAGTTAGTTTTATTTGCCGCAGTTATGATGGTTTCGTTATTCGGCATAGACAATGCAAAAGCACAGGTTAGTTTAAATATTAATATTGGTGCACAACCTGTTTGGGGTCCTACCGGTTATGATCATGTAGACTATTATTATTTCCCAGATATTGATGCTTACTATTATGTTCCTTCAGCCCAGTATATTTATTTAAATTCAGGCCGTTGGATATGGGCAAACAATCTCCCGTCACAATATGGCAATTTTGATTTATACCGTAGCTATAAGGTTGTAGTAAACAAACCGAAACCCTACCTGCAAAACAATTATTACGTTACCAGGTATAGCCGCTACAAAAACTACGGCGGTCGCCAGGCAGTAATAAGAGATAGCCGCGAAGCTAAATATTATGTTGTTAAAGGTCACCCAAACTATGTTCAAAAACAAGTTACAGTTGTACGTCCGGAACGTAACCACCCACGAAATATCAAAATTGTTAAACGCGTTGATAGAGTAGATAGAAATGATAATGGCAAGCCAGAGAGAAATGGCTCTAAACGAAGAAACGAACGCCATTAATTATTTGTTTTAGTTGTACTAAAAGAGCTCCGCAAGAGCTCTTTTTTGTTTTAGCACTTTTTGGCACGTGCTTTGAAAAACAATCATCAACATACAAATTCAACAAACATGAAAAGATTATTCTTAATTGCTGCAGTGATGATGGTTTCATTCTTCAGCATACCTGTAAAGGCTCAATTAAATGTAAATGTTAATATTGGTTCGCAACCCTTGTGGGGACCTGTAGGCTACGATCACGTAGATTATTATTATTTACCCGAAGTAGAAAGCTATTATGATGTACCGCAAAGGCAGTTTATTTATTTAAACGGAAATGACTGGGTTTTTGCCAACACTTTGCCGGCCAGATATGGTAACTATAATTTATACAACGGCTATAAAGTAGTGATTAATTCGCCCAGGCCTTATTTGAATTTCAGAAACGATAAAATAAAATATGCCAAATACAAAGGCAATAAAAACCAATTGATCATCCGCGATAGCCGCGACAGCAAATATTATGTAGTAAAAGGTCATCCGCATGGAATGCCTCCGGGACAAGCCAAAAAGATGTATGGAAAAGGAAATAATGGCCATGGACACGGGAACGGCAAAGGCCATGGAAATGGCAAGGGAAAACACTAACCCCTAGCCTACCCAAAAAGTTTTTCATATAGCTGTTACAATAGAAATTTTGGCACAGCGTTTGAATTACATTTATCACACACAAATTAATAGATTATTATGAAAAAGTTATTCATCCTTTCCGCGATTTTAGGTATCGTGGCTTTAACATCTAATCAATCTAACGCTCAGGTAAGTATTAATGTGAATATTGGTGCGCAGCCAACCTGGGTACCCGCTGGATACCAGGATGTTAATTATTACTATCTCCCAGAAGTACAATCTTATTATTGCGTTCCTCAGCGACAATTTGTTTATTTAAGCGGAAACAGATGGACGCGTTCAAGGTATTTACCTGCAAGATACAGGGGGTATAACCTGAATCACGGTAGAAAGATTGTAATGTACGGCAACAACCCTTACCACAGTTACAATAGCCACAGGGTAAGATATGCAAGCCATGGTAATTATGGCAACTATTACCGCAGTTCATATGGAGGTCGTGACAGAATCAGATACAACTCACCACGAAATAATTATAGAAGCTACAGAGTAGACAACAGGCACCACGATAGAAATGTAAATGCGAGTTTGTTTTCAAGAGGACACCGCGAAAAACATGGAAGACATTAAAATAAAAAAGAGGCTTTAGGGCCTCTTTTTTATTGCAGTTATATTCAACTTAATGTGCGTGCGGAATAAAGCTTTCGGCTTTTTCCAATACAGCTTTTAAACCTGCCGGATTTTTACCACCCGCAGTTGCATAAAACGGCTGGCCTCCGCCTCCACCCTGGATTTCTTTTCCAAGCTCTCGAACAATATTTGAAGCATTTAATCCTTTTTTAACCAAATGATCAGAAAGCATTACGGTGATACCGGGTTTGCCATCAATTTCTGTGGTGAAAACCAAAAACAAGTTATCAACCATATCTTTTAACGAGAAGGCCAAATTTTTAACAGCTTCGGCACTCTGAATATCAATATGTTTGGCAATTAAATTGATGCCATGAATACCACGAACATGGTGCACAATTTCGTGCTTTAAGGTATTTACGCGCTCAATAGTCGATTTTTCGATTTCTTTTTTCAACTTCGCATTTTCATCGAGCAAAGCTTGTACAGCAGCTGGTAAATCTTTGCTTCCGTTTAGCAAGGTCTTTAACTGTCCAAGTTCTTTTCTCTGCTCTAAGAAATATTGTTCTGCTTTATCGGCTGTAATGGCTTCGATACGACGTACACCAGCTGCAACAGCACTTTCTGAAACGATTTTAAATGAACCGATCTGGCCTGTAGCTTTTACGTGGGTACCACCACAAAGTTCTTTAGAAAAATGATCATCGAAAGTAATCATCCGTACAAAATCGCCATATTTTTCGCCGAATAAAGCAGTCACACCACTTTCAATCGCATCCTGATATGGTACATTACGTTGTTCTTTCAGTTTAATATTCTGCCTGATTTTCTGATTCACAATTACCTCAATCTGTGCAAGTTCCTCATCGGTTACTTTAGCAAAATGAGAAAAATCGAAACGCAGGTAATCGGCATTCACCAATGATCCTTTTTGGTTAACATGTTGACCCAAAACCTGTTTCAAGGCAGCATGCAACAAGTGCGTAGCCGAGTGGTTATCTTCGGTTAAAACACGTTTATCTTCATCTACAACAGCCCAGAATTTACCTTCTAAATTATCAGGTAATATATCGGCAAAGTGCACGGTTAAACCATTTTCCTTTTTGGTATCGGTAATGTCAATCCAGAACTGGCGGCTATGATCTTCTAAACGACCGGTATCTCCTACCTGACCACCGCTTTCAGCATAAAAAGGCGTTTGGCGCAAAACAATTTGATATTGCTCTTTACCTTTAGCCTTTACTTTACGGTATTTTAAAATCTCGGTTTCAATTTCCAAATCATCGTAACCTACAAATTCACTTTGATCATCAGCATTTACAATTATCCAGTCGCTGGTATCAATAGCAGTTGCAGCACGGCTATCGTCTTTCTGTTTCTTTAATGCTTGTTCATAAGCGACTAAATCAACCGTCCAGCCTTTTTCTCTAGCCATTAGCTCGGTTAAATCGATCGGAAATCCGAAAGTATCAGACAGTTCGAAGGCAAAACTCCCCTCAACGCTCTTATTTACCGCCTGATATTTCTCGAAACGCTGAATTCCGGTTGAAAGCGTCCTGAGGAAAGAAACTTCTTCCTCTAAAACCACTTTCTGCACAAAATCCTGCTGCGAAACCAGTTCATCGAAAACACCTTTAAACTGATTGGCCAATAAAGGTACCAGCTGGTTTAAGAAAGGCTCTTTAAAGTTTAAGAAAGTATAAGCATAACGTACTGCGCGGCGTAAAATCCGGCGAATTACATAACCAGCTTTGTTATTAGATGGCAACTGACCATCGGCAATTACAAACGAAATGGCACGGATATGATCGGCCATTACACGCATGGCAATATCCGTTTTCTCGTCAACACCGTATTTAATTCCGGCCTTCTCAGCAATAAACTGAATCATTGGCTGAAAAACGTCGGTATCGTAGTTAGAGGTTTTATCCTGTAAAACACGTACCAAACGTTCAAATCCCATTCCGGTATCAACATGTTTGGCAGGTAAACTCTGCAACGAACCATCTTTTAAGCGGTTAAACTGCATAAATACATTATTCCAGATTTCGATTACCTGAGGGTGATCGGCATTTACCAGTGTAGCACCATCTACCAATGCTTTTTCTTCATCGGTACGGCAATCCACATGGATTTCTGAACAAGGTCCGCATGGTCCGGTATCGCCCATTTCCCAGAAATTGTCTTTTTTATTTCCCGGTAAAATGTGGCTTTCATCTACGTATTGCTTCCAAAGATCAAAAGCTTCCTGATCTTTAGCTAAACCTTCTTTTTCATCACCTTCAAAATAGGTAACGTATAATTTATCCTTCGGAATTTTATAAACTTCGGTCAATAATTCCCAGCTCCAGGCAATGGCTTCTTTTTTAAAATAATCGCCAAAGCTCCAGTTGCCCAGCATTTCGAACATGGTATGGTGATAGGTATCAATACCCACCTCTTCCAAATCGTTGTGCTTACCCGAAACACGCAAACAACGTTGTGTATCTGCAACACGAGAATATTTAATGGCGGCCTCTCCCAGAAATAAATCTTTAAACTGATTCATACCCGCATTGGTAAACATTAAGGTTGGGTCGTTTTTAACCACAATAGGTGCGGAAGGTACAACATGATGTTGTTTCGATTCAAAAAAACTAAGGAATGCCTGTCTAATCTCTTTTGCTGTCATTTCAATATTATTGGAGGGAACAAAATTAAAATTTTATTGCGTTATTAAGGAAAAATCGAGCTACATTTGAATACTTTAATTAATCGATATAAAACACTCATAATCAAGCTCAAAATATGCCGTATAAAGAAAGAGACATCAACAAAATGTATTATACCATGGGCGAAGTGACTGAAATGTTTAATGTAAACGCCTCGCAGATTCGTTTTTACGAAAAAGAATTTGATATCCTTCAACCTAAAAAAAACAAGAAAGGCAACCGGCTATTTACTCCTGAAGATATAGAAAACCTCAAAATTATCTTCAACCTGGTTGATGAAAAAGGCTTCACCTTAAAGGGAGCTAAAGACTACCTGAAAAACAATAAATCTGATGTAAAAGAAAATCAGAAAATTATTGATTCTTTAGAAAAATTAAAAGGTTTCCTGGTTAATTTGTCGCAGGAACTTTAAATTTAAACCCAATTTACTCCTAAGTATTTTTAAAATTATATTCATTGTAGTTTTAAAAATATTTTCACTATATTAGTTCCGAAGAACAAAAAAATCACCCCTATTTTCTTTAACCGATTTAACGCTCGCTTATGAAAGTATGGCCTTTTTTGTTGTGTCTTTTTCTTCTCTGCTATTTAGCTGCTCCAGATTATTGGGGCAATCTTTTAGCTTCCATCCATTACAATCACTCTCTTACTACTCTATCGGCTTTTCAGGCCAATGCGATAAATGATTTAGGCAATCCCCTCTACGAGTGCGACATAGGTGTACCTGCATCTTTTCAAAAAATCATCTCCGTACAACGGGCAATTGCCTGTTAACCTAATTCATTTACCTGAAAAACAATAAATTATGCGCGCTAAAATTTTAAGCGTTGTATTTGTGATGATTGGATTTATTGCAAATGCACAAACCACAGAACAGGAAGTAGCTATACGAGATATTATAGAAAGTGTGGCCGAAAACCTTCCTGATGATTATGATATAACCGAACTGGTTGAGGTATTAACCAGATACCGGAAACACCCCATTAATTTAAATAACACCTCTGCGGAAGAATTAAAAACACTGGTTTTTATTTCACCACTTCAAATCAGTAATTTCTTTGCCTACACCAAAGAGAACGGAAAACTACTTGATGTACACGAATTACAAAGCATTGATGGTTTTGATGTTAGAACAGTAGAAAGCCTGATTCCTTTTGTTACGGTGAAAACAATAGCCGCGTATGAAAGTTTAAAATTAAGGAACCTGTTTGCTGGTGAGCACGATTTGATGATGCGGTTTGCCCAAACACTGGAAAAGCAAAAAGGCTTTACCGATTTACCAGGAAATCGTTATTTGGGTTCGCCGGAGCGTTTTCAAACCCGTTACCGGTATAACTATAGCTCAATAATTTCGGCGGCTTTAACGTTTGATAAAGATGCAGGTGAAAAATTTATAGGTAAGCCATTCGATTTTCTTTCGGCCAACGTAGCCTTATACAAACTGGGGAAAGTAAAAAAACTGGTTGTTGGCGATTATACCCTCCAATTTGGACAGGGGTTAACTTTATGGACGGGGTTTTCTTTTGGCAAAGGTCCTGATGTTACCAGTGTGGCTAAAAAGGATTTAGGTTTGAGGCCTTACACTTCAACTAACGAATATTCATTTTTTAGAGGTGCTGCGGCAACCATTAACCTTTACAAACATTTCGACCTCACTCCCTTTGTTTCATTCAGACATTTAGATGCCAGCCAGAAAGCGAATACTGCAGGCGAACTGGTACAGTCGACTATTAACCAAACGGGTTTACACCGAACACCAACAGAGATTAAGAATAAAAACAGTCTTACTCAGCACGTTTATGGTCTGGCTTTACAGTATACCAAAAATGAATTTGGTGTAGGCGTCATTGCTTACCAAAGTCAATATGATAACAGTTTTGTAACCCAAACCGCTCTTTATGATAAGTATAGCTTTACCGGTAATAAATTAACCAACCTGGGGCTTTTTTACAATTACACTTTCAAAAACATGTATTGGTATGGCGAAGTTGGAAAAGCATTAAACAGTGGCCTTGCGGTTATTAATGGAGTATTAATTAGTTTATCTCCTTCTGTTTCAGCAGCAGTAACCTACCGTAACTATAGCAAAAGTTACTATAATTTTTTCAACCAGGGCGTATCCGAATCAACCGAAGCTGTAAACGAAAGGGGTTTATATGCAGGTTTGAATATCAACCCGAACAAACATTGGTCTTTTTCTTTTTATGGTGATTATTTTAAATTCCCCTGGTTAAAATACCGCGTTGATGCCCCTTCAAAGGGTTATGAAATACTGGCGCAGGCAGCTTATATGCCCAGTAAAACCTTTAAAATTTTAACCCGGTATAAACGTGAAGATAAACAGCAGAATACAGAGCTGAATGTGCCTGTTAAGTTTTTAGATGATGTAAAAAAAGCCGGATATCGCATGGAGCTTCGCTGGCAATTAAATAAAAACTGGACTTTGCAAAACCGTGCAGAGGTATCGCAATATAAAAAAGGCGATGCTAAACGGGAATTCGGGTATATGCTTTATCAGGATGTAGATTATTCGCCCTTATTTGCCAAACTTACCGGTAATGTTAGGCTAGCCTACTTCCATACCTCAAGCTACAATAGCCGCATTTATGTGTATGAAGATGATGTTCTATACAGCTTTTCTTTTGGCATGTATAATGGAAAAGGTTTCAGGAGTTATTTAAATCTCAAGTACAATCTGGCCAAAAAATTAAATATATGGCTAAGGTATGCGGTATTCTTTTATCAGGATACAGAAACAGTAGGCACTTATTTGGATGAAATAAAGGGTAATAAAAAATCAGAAGCTAAAGTTCAGCTACGCTATCAGTTCTAAATATGTTTAAAGCAGAATACGTTTTTGTAAGGATTTTATTTCCATTTATTATTGGGATAGGGATATTTTATTTCCTGCCTTACAGTGCGTATCTGCTTTTTACCGGAATTATGCTTTGCGCAATCTTAATTATCGCTTTACTGTCCAATTTTTTCTATAAAACACTGAATCTATACCGATACAAAGGCTTTATTGGTGTTTTATTTATTTTACTCTTCTTTTTTTCGGGAGCTTTTATTTGTCTGTTAAATAAAGAACGGCTTAACCCAAAGCATTTTACAAACAAGCGCTGCGATCAGTTAAAAATATGGGTAAACGACGAACCTCAACAACGTGGTTCAACTTTACGCTTTAAAGCAAAGGTTATTGCAGGTTATTTGGGCCATCAACAAATTAAAGCAACAGGACAGCTACTCATTTCGGTAAGATTAGATAGTTTAAAACCCATAAAACTTAAATATGGCGACGAAATTATTATACCCAACCGATATTCCGAAATAGAGCCTCCGTATAACCCTGCAGAATTTGATTTTAAAGCCTGGCTTGCTACGCAAAACATTTACCAGCAGACTTTTTTAAATCAGGAGATTATACTTAAAACCAAAAAGAACGTTGGGAATTTCATAATTAAATCTGCGCTGAATTTAAGAGCAAAGCAGATTCAAAAGTTTAGGAGGATGATTAAAAGTGACGAAGCTTTTGCAATTGCATCAACTCTGATTTTAGGTTATCGTGCTGATTTAAGTCAGGAAACATTAGCTGCTTATGCCAATACCGGCACCCTGCATGCGCTCTCCGTTTCGGGGGCGCATGTAGCTATAATTTATGTGGTTTTAGATTTTATATTTCTGTTTCTGAACCGGAACCGCAGGTTAAAAATCACTAAGCTTTTTGTAATATGTAGTTTAATATGGGGTTACGCTTTAATAACGGGCCTATCTCCTTCTGTGGTAAGGTCGGCCATTATGATTAGTGTATTTATCATTGCCAAAACATTATCCAAAAACACCAACAACTATAATATTTTAGCTTTTTCAGCATTTTGCCAGCTTATATACAACCCTTTTTCTATTTGGGATGTAGGCTTTCAACTCTCCTATCTGGCCGTTTTTGGCTTGTTTTATCTGCAGCCGAAAATTTACAACCTGTGTTACGTCGAAAACAAGTGGCTGGATAAATTGTGGAATTTTATAGCCATGTCGATTGCGGCACAAATTGCTACTTTTCCATTGAGCATCTATTATTTTCACCAGTTTCCGCTTTATTTTATCATTGGCAATCTCTTTATTACGCTTCCTTTGGTATTGATGATGTATTTGGGAATTGCTACATTGGTGCCTGGTCTTGGTTTTTTGGCCTCCATCTTTGAATGGCTGATCAACTTTACCAATTCAGTTTTAAAGTGGATAGCCGACCTGCCATTTGCTACCTTTTCATCAATTTATATTACCTTACCCGAATTTATATTGCTTAGCTTTAGTCTGGTTCTGTTCATTTACGGGCTCTCCAAATTCAATAAAAGGTTTGTCTTTTCATCGTTATCACTCTTTGTCTGTTATCAGTTGCTCGTTGCTTACCATAGCCTCTCGGCATCCCGGCAGCGAAATATTATCTTCTTTTCGCTAAGAAAAAACTATGCAGCTGCCTTTACAGATGGAAAAGAAACCGTTTTGGTTACCGATTTAAAGGCAGCAGATAAAAGCTATGTTTTTTTCATTAAACCTTCGCTGGTATCGATGCAGATTGATCGTATACACTTCATTAGCTTAAAAAAGGATACTACATTAAATAATTTTATACTAAAAGATAAACAGCTTGCATTTCATCAGTATAGCATCTTATTGATCGATAGTAATTTAAACTACAAACAATTGCAAGGCAGTGCTTCTTTTTCGGCACTGTGGTTTACCGCTAACAGTAAATTTGATTTAAGCAGTATCCCTCCTGGCATCCGTTATCAAACCTTATTAGTTGATGCAACCAATAAGGATTATCGGATTAAACAATTGCAGAAAAACACAAAAGGTGCCCATGTTTTAAAGAAAAATAAAGCATATTTGGTGCAACTAACCCAATAACATGGAAAATCTGGTTTTGTACCAAGTTGCCGAAAGAATTGCAACAATTACGATCAACAGGCCTGAAAAAAGGAATGCCTTAAATCCTCAGCTCATTTCAGAACTTACTGCAGCGTTTATTCAGGCATCGGAAGATGATTTGGTTAAAGTGGTGGTTTTAAACGCCAATGGCAGTTCGTTTAGCGCTGGTGCCGATTTAGAATACCTGCAGCAATTACAACATAATACTTTCGAAGAGAACGTAACTGATTCAAATAACCTGAAAAAGCTTTTTACCACCATTTACTATTTACCTAAGGTGGTTGTTGCGCAGGTTGAAGGGCATGCCATTGCCGGCGGATGCGGCTTAGCTACCATTTGCGATATTGTTTTTGCTACCCCCGAAAGTAATTTCGGTTACACTGAAGTTAAAATAGGCTTTGTGCCCGCAATTGTTTCCTGCTTTTTAAAACAGAAGGTGAGCGAAAGTATTGCTAAAGAAATTCTCCTCACCGGAAAAACCTTTTCTGCAGAGCAGGCACAGAAATATAATTTGATCAACTTTGTAACAAATTCGACAGAGATTCATCAAAAAGTAAAAGATTTTGCATTAAGTTTGTGCAGCGAAAGCTCTGGAAATTCATTAATGATTACCAAGCAGCTGATCAGTCAGACGAATAATCCGTTACTGGAAAAAAGTTTGGAAACTGCTGTTCAAATCAATGCCCGTGTAAGAGAAAGCGAAGATTTTAAAAAAGGAATTGCTTCGTTTCTGAAAAAAGAAAAAATTAACTGGTAAAAAAACTAAACTGAAATAAAAACATGTTCAAATCAATCAAAACAAGCGTTGTAGCCTTAATCTTAGTAGGTAGTGCTGTAATTGCGAATGCGCAAAAGAAAATTGCTGAAGGTACTTTGGTATTCGCTGTAACGGCTAATGGTACAACAACCGATGTTAAAACTAAATTTAATGGTAGCTTAACCAAAATAGAAATTGAAAATGGCCCTGCTATGGTTAGCATCATTTCAAACACGGCTGATAAAACCGGTTTATTATTAATTGACGTTCCGGTAGCTCAAAAACAATTTGCAGTAAAGGTGAGCAAAACCGAAACAGAAGCACAAGAAGCTTTATTACCAAAATATTCTGATTACAAAGCCACAGGCGAAAAACAAACCATTGCAGGTTTTAGTGCTGAAAAATACACCTACAAAGATGACAAAGGTGGATCTCATGAATTATGGGCAACAAAAGATGTTGACATTGCTGCAATTACCAATGGTGGTTTCTTTAAAGGTTTAGGGGCACTTCCGGTAAAATATTCAGCAGTAATTAATGGAGCAAGCTCAGATCTGGTTCTAAAATCTCTTTCTGAAGCCAAAGTAGGTGCGATTAGCACTGAAATTCCTGCCGGTTACGAAGTGGTAACTATGGACGAATTGAAAGCAATGCAAGGTGGTGGTGAATAATTAACCATTTCCAGCTAATTAATAGCTTTTTAACTGCCGGCTTTTTATTTAAATTAGCCCCAAAGTTAAAAAGCTTTTTTTATGACCTAACTTTATATGATTAAAAAATTATTACTCAGATTATCAGTTACCTGCATTGCATTATGTGCTGTAATTGATGTAAGTGCCCAAAACATTAACTGGGCAAAAGATGGTAACTCCTACTATCAGATTGCCAGTGGAGAAATTATTTCGATAACCCTCCCTAAAAGCGACCGGAAAACAATTATTTCGAGATCACTATTAACGCCGGCAGGTAAAAATGATGCCCTGGCGGTAAGAAGTTTTCAGTTGTCGGATGATGGTACGAAGGCGCTAATTTATACCAACAGTAAAAAAGTTTGGCGTTACGATACGCGTGGCGATTACTGGCTGGCTGATTTAACGGCAAACAAAATTGTACAGATTGGAAAAGACCGGCCGGCATCTTCTTTAATGTTTGCCAAGTTATCGCCCGATGGCAGTAAAGTAGCTTATGTTAGCAAACACAATTTATATGTAGAAAATATTGATGGAACTGGTGCTAAAGCCTTAACTACTGATGGTACCGATCGCATGATTAATGGTACTTTCGATTGGGTTTATGAAGAAGAATTCGATTGCCGCGATGGTTTCAGGTGGAGTCCGGATGGGAAATCAATTGCTTACTGGCAACTTGATGCTACCAAAATCAAAAACTTTTTGATGATTAACAATACGGATTCTATTTATCCTTATACCATTCCGGTTGAATATCCTAAAGTTGGCGAAAACCCATCTTCTTGCAAAGTTGGTGTGGTTGATATCAATACTGCTAAAACCAACTGGTTAAACGTACCCGGCGATAATGTTCAGCACTATATCCCACGCATGCAATGGGTACCTAACAGCAACAATATCATTTTACAACAGCTTAACCGCGAGCAGAACGAAAGTATCGTATTTATCTGCGATGCCGCTTCTGGTGCTTCAAAAGCTGTTTATACCGAAAAAGCCAAAGCCTGGATTGATGCACAGGATGAGTGGAAATGGTTAAACGACAATAAAGAATTTACCATCGTATCGGATAAAGACGGCTGGAACCACCTGTACAGAATCAGTTTGGACGGAAAAAAAGAAACCCTGGTTACCAAAGGAAATTATGATGTGATTGATGTTAAATTAATCGACGTTAAAAACAACATGGTGTATTTCCTTGCATCACCAACCAATGCTACACAAAAATATCTTTTCAAAACCAAATTAGATGGAAAAGGAAAATTAGAGCAGGTTACGCCTTCGGTATTACCAGGCACGCACAACTACGATATCTCTCCTAATGCTGCATTTGCCCGCCACTCATATAACAGTGCTGTTGTTAGGCCAATTACCGAATGGATGAATTTCACAACCGGTAATCCGTTTACCATGGATGGCAGTATTACTAACCAGCTTTCAAAACAAGAAGCAACGAAAAACAAAGTAGAGTTTTTTAAAGTAACTACCGAAGATGGTATCGAAATGGATGGCTGGATGAAAAAGCCGGATAATTTTAACTCATCTAAAAAATATCCGGTTGTTTTTTATGTGTATGGCGAACCAGCTTCTGCAACTGCACTTGATACCTACGGTGCAGGTAGAAACTTTTTATATGCCGGCGATATGGCCAAAGATGGTTACATCTACATATCTATGGATAACAGAGGTGCACCAGTGCCGAAAGGAAGTGTTTGGCACAAAGGCATTTATAAAAACATTGGGGTAATCAATATTCGTGATCAGGCTATGGCTGCCAAGAAATTACTGGCTACCAATGCCTTTATGGATAAAGACCGCGTAGCAGTTTGGGGCTGGAGCGGCGGTGGCTCTTCTACCCTGAACCTGATGTTCCAATATCCCGAAATTTACAAAACAGGTATTGCAATAGCTGCTGTGGGCAATCAGTTAACTTATGATAATGTTTATCAGGAACGTTATATGGGTACTCCTTTCCCAAGTAAAGAAGCTTATGTTAAAGGGTCGCCGGTTACACACGCCAAAAACCTGAAAGGTAATTTATTGTATATCCATGGCACAGGCGATGATAACGTACACTATCAGAATGCTGAAATGCTGATTAACGAGTTAATCAAAAACAGAAAGGTTTTTCAATTAATGAGTTATCCAAACCGTACCCACAGTATCTCTGAAGGTGATGGAACCAGCGAGCATTTATCGTTAACCTACACTAAGTTTTTAAAAGAAAACTGCCCTCCGGGAGGAAGATAAAATCATAATAAAAAGCAGCTTTCGGGCTGCTTTTTTTATATCACAAACATTTCCGCAAGCATGGCTGTTACAATGGCAATACCGAAGCTTAACAGTGTACCAATTAATACATATTCGGTTAATTTAAGATCATGGGCTTCTTTTAAATCGCCAAACCTGAATATAGATTTTGCCGCCAGCAAAAAGCCAACAGCTTCAAAATGGTTGGTTAATATGAATACAAATATCAATACCCGTTCCAGTATACCAATGTATTTACCTGCATTTTGTAGCGATTTTGGGCTGTCTGGCTGGTTATCCGGAATCCAGCGGGCAATAATAACCCGCATAGTAATGGAGGTCGGCATAGTTAAAAACAAAGCTCCCGAAATCAATACCCAGGTTTTAGTTTCATTCAGGTAGCTGATATCCAGGCTCCCCTTATAAAACAAATGCCACACGGCCACAATAGAAGTGAAATGCAATACCTGATCGATAAAAAACAGTAAGCGGGCATTCTTTGGGGTTTGAAATATTAATTTCAAGGCATCAATTGCGAAATGGATCAGCCCAATCAACAAGGCTACTTTCCATGCTCCAAAACTTAAAAAAATCAGAAATATGAGTGCAATATGTATGGCTACATGCAGGTAAAGCTTGGCTGATTTTAGTTTCTTTACTTCTTTTTCTTTAACCCATGAGGTTGGCTGTAAAAAGAAATCGCCAATTAAATGGGCAATAATAAGCTTGATGAGGTAGATATCCATTATTTTAAAACATTTGGTTCAACTTTTTACGGTACAACTTATCCATATCCATTATTTCGGCAAAATGCGCGCGTTTTAGGGCTTCACTAACCGATGATTGGGTTCTGCCTGAAATAGCAGCCAGTTCGCTCTGCAATATGTTTTCATGCTCGAGGGCCAGTTTAACCATTTCGGCAGCTACAATACCCCAACTATCCATGGCAATGAGGGCGAGTTTAATCAGCGTATTTATTTCTTCGTCAAAATCAGCTGAACTGGTTTTAATGGCCAGGTTTAACCTGATCTGTTTTAAGCTATCAAAGGCAACTCCTGAGTACACAAAGCCATCACCACTATCTTCTGTCAGTTTCTTTCTCTTGCCTTGCACTGCACCAATCCCCAGCCCCATCCGCACATCTGCAGGCTTATTTAACCTGATGCAAGCCTTCAGGTATATGGCTGTTTTAAGCGCTTCAGCAGCATTTACTTCTACCTGAAAGCTATCTCCCCTAAAAATCTCCCACCGGTTATGCTTACCCGAAACAACCTTTAGTGCACCTTTTAAGCTTGCTAACCAGCTGTCTTTTATTTTACGTGAGCCTATAATATCGCCTGTTATAATGCAAATCATAATACCAATATCGATAAAATAATTAGGAATATCAAAACAATATCGGCTAATTACCCGATATTTCGATTTATCGGCTAATTACCCGATATTTTAATTTATCGGCTAATTAGCCGATATTATCTCAAAACCAATTGATGCATTTATTGTTTAAATAGGCATGGCACTGATCGAATTTACCAAAAGAGGCATTTACTGCAAACAGGGAGACTTTCATATAGATCCCTGGTGGCCTGTAGATTATGCTGTAACCACCCATGGTCATAGTGATCACGTTAGGTTTGGCAACAAGCACTACCTCTGCCATACGCTTACGAAACCCATTATTCAACGCAGGATTAGCGAAGATTTAAATGTAGAAACACTGGAATACGGCGAAAGTATTACCCGAAACGGAGTAAATATTTCATTTTTCCCGGCAGGGCATATTATTGGATCGGCGCAAGTTAGATTGGCTTATAAAGGCGAAATATGCGTAATATCGGGCGATTATAAAATTGAAGATGATGGCATTACAACACCTTTCGAACCTGTAAAATGCCATTCATTTGTATCTGAAAGCACTTTTGGCCTACCTGTTTACAATTGGCAAAAACAAGAAATTATTTTTAATAACATTCAAAGCTGGGTAAACGATAATATTAACCAACAACGCACGAGTGTGTTAATTGCTTATAGTCTGGGCAAGGCCCAACGCCTGATTAAGAACCTGGCGGGCAGCGTTCCGATATATGTACATAACAGCATCGCCAACCTGAACGAGGTAATTATAAATGCTGGCGTAAATTTGCCCGAAACCATCAGGATTGTACCCGAAATTACGAAAGAAGCCTTACAAAAGGGAATTGTAATTGTTCCGCCGGTTATGCGTGATAGCCGCTGGATTAAAAATTTAGCACATCCGGTTACGGGCATTTGCTCTGGCTGGATGCAGGTTAGGGCGCATCGCCGCTGGCAAAGCGCTGATGCGGGTTTCGCTTTAAGCGATCACGCCGACTGGGGCGGCCTTATGGAAGCCATTACTGCAACCGGAGCAGAAAAAGTTTATGTAACCCATGGCTTTACAGCTGCATTTAGCCGCTTTTTAAATGAGCAAGGCATTGAAGCGAGTGAAGTATTAACCAAATTCGGGCAGGAAGATGATGAAGAAAGCAAAGTTGATTTAGCGGGGCAAAACGAAAGCAAACTATCATGAAACATTTCGCACAACTGATTCAGCAGCTCGAGCTCAGCAACAAAACCAACGATAAAATAGCGGCTTTGGTTCATTATTTCAACTATGCTCATGACAAAGATAAAGTTTGGGTAATCGCTCTGTTTACCGGAAAGAAACCCAAAAGGCCAATCAAATCGGCTCTCCTTAAATATTGGGCAATCGAAATTACCCAAACGCCCGATTGGTTATTTGCCGAAAGTTACGCCAATGTTGGCGATTTAAGTGAAACCATTGCCCTGCTCCTGCCTCCTGCAGAAAACACTTCCGATTTGCAACTTTACCAATGGATTGAAGACCTGCATAATTTGGAAGGAAAAGACGATGATACCAAAAAAGCTTTTATTCTAAATGCCTGGAACCGACTGGAAACACAGGAGCGTTTTATTTTTAACAAATTGATTTCGGGAAATTTCAGAATAGGCGTTTCTAACAAAATGCTGGTTAACGCTTTGGCTAAACAAAGCGGTTTAGATAGCGCGCAGATTATGCACAGCATTATGGGCAAGTGGAATCCATACGAAATTACCTTTCACGAGCTTGTTAATGGCATCCATGTAAACACCGATAATTCGTGGCCCTACCCTTTTTGTCTGGCCTATGCTTTGGAGCAGGAACCCGAAAATCTGGGCGATATTACAGCCTGGCAGGCAGAATGGAAGTGGGACGGCATACGCGGGCAAATTATAAAACGAAATGGCGAACTTTTTATCTGGAGCCGTGGCGAAGAACTGGTAACCGAACAATTCCCTGAATTGCATTTTCTGATTGATGTACTCCCGGATGGTATTGTATTAGATGGCGAAATACTGGCCGTACAGGATAAAAAAGTATTGCCTTTCAGCACCTTACAACAGCGTTTAAACCGTAAAATAATTAATAAAAAACAATTGGAAGACGCCCCTATCGGATTTTTTGTTTACGATATACTGGAATATGAAACCCAGGATTTTAGAACACAACCGCTAAGCGAAAGAAGAAAAGTTTTAGAACAGGTTATAGCTGGTTTAGCCGAAAGCCCGGTAATCCTTTCTCCGGTTATTAATTGCAGTAGTTGGGAAGAACTGGCAGCTTTAAGGCAAACATCACGTACGCTAAACAGCGAAGGCATTATGCTTAAAAAACTTAGTTCCTTGTACCATAGCGGCCGTAAACGAGGCGATTGGTGGAAATGGAAAATCAATCCCTACACCGTTGATGCAGTAATGATTTACGCACAGAAAGGAAGTGGCCGCAGGGCAAATTTCTTTACCGATTATACTTTTGCCGTTCGCGATGGTGAAAACCTGGTTACCATAGCCAAAGCTTATTCGGGCTTAACCGACAAAGAAATTAAAGAGGTAAATAGCTTTGTAACCCGCAATGCCATCGAAAAATTTGGCCCGGTGCGCACAGTTAAGCCCGAACTGGTTTTTGAAATCGCCTTTGAAGGAATTGCCGAAAGTAAACGGCATAAAGCAGGACTGGCTTTGCGTTTTCCGCGTATATTGCGCTGGCGAAAGGATAAAAAAGCAGCAGAAATTAATACTTTGGAAGATTTAAGGCAATTGCTGCAGTCTACTTTACAATTTTAAACCCGACAGCAGCGATACCCTTTTTTGTATAAGGACGGCCTACATTTAGCGCTAATTTACAAAAAAGGTAAAGCGTATGGCGGGGCTGTTGTAACCGAATGACTACTGCTAATGCTTTTCAAAAAAAATAACGAAAAAACTAAAGCACCAAGAATAAAGAAGCGATATTTAGGCATGGACCAAACCAAAACAAAAGGTTATAAAAAGATAAAAGCCTGGCTTAAAACACATAAGCGCAGACCTTTTCAATTTCAGGAAGAGGCCTGGCAGTATTATCTGAATGGTTACAGCGGTTTGGTAAATGCCCCTACCGGTTTTGGCAAAACCTTTTCACTATTTCTTGCGGTGGTAATCGAAGCTTTTAATGCTTCGGAAAGCAGCAATAAAAAAGCAAAAGACCGCTTGCAGCTGATTTGGATTACCCCTTTACGGTCGTTGGCTAAAGATATTGCCCGTGCCATGCGCGAAACTTTACTGGAGCTTGAGCTCGATTGGCATGTAGGCGTAAGAAATGGCGATACCAGTCAGGCAGAAAAGGTTCAGCAGAAAAAATCGATGCCCGAAATATTGCTGATTACCCCGGAAAGCCTGCATTTGCTTCTGGCTCAAAAAGGATCATCAACTTTATTTAAAAACCTGAAATGTATTGTAGCTGACGAATGGCATGAGCTATTGGGCAGTAAGCGCGGAGTATTGGTAGAGCTGGCTGTTTCGCGTATTAAAGGTTTGCAAAGACAAGAAAAACAGCAGTTTTTAAGGGTTTGGGGCATATCGGCCACCATTGGTAATATTGAAGAAGCACTGGATGTTTTAGAACCAGATGCAGACACCAAACGCATTATTGTTAAGGCTGATTTGGAGAAGAAAATCCTGATTAAATCTATCCTGCCTGATGATATTGAAACACTACCCTGGGCCGGGCATTTAGGGTTAAAACTGGCATATAAACTACTGCCGATTATCGAAAAAAGTAAAACCACCTTAATTTTTATCAATACCCGCGGCCAATCTGAAATGTGGTACCAGCATTTGCTAAATATTGAGCCCGAACTGGCGGGGCGCATTGCGATACATCATGGCTCAATAGATTTCGAACTGCGCAACTGGATTGAAGATGCCTTGCATACTGGTCAGCTTAAGGCCGTTATTGCCACTTCATCATTAGATTTGGGGGTAGATTTTAAACCTGTTGATACGGTAGTACAAGTGGGTTCGCCAAAAGGTGTGGCCAGGTTTTTACAGCGTGCCGGTCGTTCTGGTCACTCACCGCACGAAACTTCTAAAATATACTTCCTGCCTACCCATGCCTTAGAACTGGTAGAGGCTGCTGCCATTAAAGAAGCGGCCAAAACCAACAATATCGAAAGCAGGGAACCTTTTATCATGGTTTTTGATACGCTGGTGCAATACCTGGTTACCCTGGCAATTGGCGATGGCTTTGACGATCGCATAATTTACGACGAGATTAAGAACACCCATGCCTTTAAAATGATTTTGCCTGAAGAATGGAGCTGGGTGATGCAGTTTATTACCTCGGGTGGCGATAGTTTAAGTGCCTATAACGAGTTTAAAAAAGTAATTAAAGACGAAGACGGACTGTGGAAAGTGAAAAGCCGCCAACTGGCTATGCGCCATCGCCTGCACATCGGAACGATTGTGAGTGATGCCATGCTGAAAGTAAAATTCATCTCCGGAGGTTATGTAGGGATGGTGGAAGAATATTTTGTAACCAGGCTAAAGGCCGGCGATAATTTCAGGCTGGCTGGCCGCGTGCTTGAGTTTATCCATGTAAAAGACATGACGGTAATTGTGCGCAACAGCAAACAGAAAAATGCCATTTCGCCAAGCTGGAACGGTGGACGGCTGCCCCTGTCATCTAATTTAGGTTCGGTTTTGCGTAAAAAGTACAATGAAGCGCTGGACAAAACCCATCAGGATGAAGAACTGGATTCGGTTTATCCTTTGTTTTTATTGCAGGAAAAACGCTCGCATGTACCGCGTAATGATGAATTGTTAATTGAGCTAATTAACAATAAAGAAGGCTTTCATTTATTTGCCTACCCTTTTGAAGGCCGGTTGGTACACGAGGTACTGGCCGCCCTGGTGGCTTACCGGCTGACCAAATTATTACCCATCAGTTTTTCTATTGCCATGAACGATTATGGCTTTGAGTTGCTCAGCGAAACCGAAATACCGATGGATGAATCGATTGCTTACGAGGTTTTTTCGCCCAAAAATTTAACGGAAGATATTACTTTAAGTATCAACTCCACTGAGATGGCACGCAGGAAATTCCGTGATATTGCCTGTATTTCGGGTTTGGTTTTTCAGGGCTACCCCGGAAAATATGTGGCCAACAAACATTTACAGTCATCGGCAGGTTTATTTTTTAATGTTTTTAGCGATTACGATCAACATAATTTACTTTTACGGCAAGCTTATGATGAGGTGTTTTACCAGCAACTGGAAGAGCCTAGATTGGCGGCTGCATTGGAAAGGATTCAGCATGGGGCAATCGTAATTACCCACCCGAAAAGCTTTACTCCGCTTTCTTTCCCGATTAAGGTAGATAGCTTGCGGGAAAATATGAGTTCGGAAGAACTGGAGCAGCGAATAGCCAGAATGAAAGCCGAATCTGAAAAGATTAAGTAAATTATCTTTCACCATATAAGACATTGAAGACAATATAAGCTATATTTTATTGACAATATATTAATCCGTATATTCCATACTTATTGAGATTTTACCAATTTATTAATGACCATTACAAGCCACGGAGAAGAGCTGATTTTAGATAAAGAAAGGGCTTTATTTTTACCCAAACATCAACTTTTAGCGATAAGTGATTTACATTTAGGCAAATCGGCCCATTTCAGGCAGGCGGGTGTACAGGTGCCTGCTACCATTGCCCATAGTGATTTGCAGCGTTTAAGTGCCTTGATTGAAAAATATCAACCCGAAACCTTGCTCATTACCGGCGATATGTTTCATCATGGTTTAAATACCGATATTGATGATTTTGCGATATGGCGAAAGCAGTATGTCGATTTAAAATTACTATTGGTAAAAGGGAATCATGATAAACTATCGCATGCAGATTATGCGGCTATGAATATTGAAATACACGATCCCAGTTATTGTTTAGGGCCTTTTTGTTTTATTCATGATGCACCAAAAAAGGAAGCTGACGAGCTTTACCCCATTAGCGGGCACATTCACCCGGGTGTAACCATTGTAGGTAAGGCCAAACAACGGCTCAAATTTCCCTGTTTTTACTTTGGTAAGAGTTATGCGGTTTTGCCGGCATTTAGCCTCTTTACAGGCTTGTACACCATTTATCCAAAGAATGAGGAAAGGATCTTTGCGGTAACGCCCAAAACAGTTGTACAGGTTTAATTAAGCATGCTGATCGATCACTTGTTTCAGCTGTGCTGCCTGCACTACGCCGCTCTGCCGCCAAACGGGTTTTCCTTTTTTGAACAAAATTAATGTAGGTACACTTTGCACGTTAAAAGCTGCAGCAGCAGACTGGTTTTTATCAATATCTACCTTGATAATTGAAGCAGCATCTCCAACCTGAGATTTCAACTGATCCAAAACGGGTTTCATCATTTTGCATGGGCCACACCATTCGGCAAAAAAATCGACCAGAACAGGCTTTTCGCCATTGATTAAATCGGAGAATTTAGACATGATACTTGTTTTTATTTAGAAACAAATCTTAATTATTTTAGTTTTCCTCATATTTTGAAGATTCTATTGATTTACTCAAAACATCTATGATTTGTTGTGCCTCATCCTGATTAATCCATTCTACTGCATTAACCCTTAAAAAACCATAATTGAAAACCACGGATTTTGTGTTTGAAGAAAATAAATAGTTCTTACGGGTAAAATATTTAGTAGTCTCTACCTCCTTATCCAATACCATTAGATAAGTGATGTCCATCAACTTGAAATATTTGGTTGATGAAATGAAATCGAATTTCTTTTTAATAAGAAGTTCATCTTCCCGAATTAATAAAATGGTTTTGCCAAAGGCTTCCCAGGCCCAGATTTTAATAATAAATAACCCAATTGCTGTCCAACCAACAATCCAGGGTACAAAGGATAAAATATGATCTAAATTAGCAATAGTTAAAATAGGAACCACGAAAACCTCAACAGCCAGCCATATTAATATGACAGGAAGAAAAATGATAATAAAAAACCAATTTTTAGTAGCGGGAACAACAATCTCTTTCTTATTATTATCCTCAAAAAATTTGATTCTTTGCATTAGTTAGCTAAAACTAAGCACTTACCGGCAACTCTACATTTAAAGCCCCTACCCAGCTATCAAACAGGCTTTGCTCTATTTTAATTACTTCGGCTGCATGTTTTTCCCAATCATCAGAAAAGCTAACCAATTGATTTATCATTTCTTCCAAATGGCCTTCTTCTTCCAAAATAATCGACTTTACGTTTACCTTGCTTTTGGCCTCATCTAAAACTTCCTGATAAACCGGATAAAGCTCATCAGCACGTACTTCTATAGCATAAGTAACAAAAAGGTAAGCCGCAAACTTTAATTCGTAACCAGAAAGATTAAACTCTGCTTTAAGGTAACGACAAACTGCAATATCTAAAGCGTGTAAATAATATTTGGTATTGTTGGGCGATAAAAGCTCGGCATTGGTATAAGTTTTACACAGGGCATCATCAACCTTTGCAATCTGCTTTTTAAGGTAATAGGCATGGCGGTGCTCTTCTGCCGCGTGCTTAAGGATAATGAGGTTTACATTTTCTTTATGCTCGGATGCCGAAATCTTTTTTGCACCAGCATTTTCCATATAAGATAAGGTATTTAACCATTTGGCATGCAACACATTATCGGTAACTATCTTTTTTAAAATTGAATCTAACATGATCGGTTATTAAACTGATAAATTGTTTAGTTGGAGATATTGCCAACTGAAAACTGTTAACTGATTAAATCTCCCTGTTCAAATCCCAGGCCTCTAAATAATCGGCAACCCTGCGCACAAACATCCCTCCTAACGAACCATCAACTACCCTGTGGTCATAAGATAACGAAAGGAACATCATGTGGCGTATGGCAATTACATCGCCATGTTCGGTTTCTAATACCGCAGGTTTCTTTTTAATGGCACCCACAGCTAAAATAGCCACCTGTGGCTGGTTAATAATTGGTGTGCCCATTACATTACCAAAACTACCTACATTGGTTAAGGTAAAAGTTCCGCCCTGGGTTTCATCAGGTTTTAATTTTGAGTTTCGGGCACGTACAGCCAAATCATTTACGGCTTTGGTTAAGCCCACTATATTTAACTGATCGGCGTTTCTGATTACCGGAACAATCAGGTTTCCGCTAGGTAAGGCAGCAGCCATACCAATATTGATATCCGCTTTTTTGATGATCTGCGTTCCGTTAACGGAAACATTAATCATCGGAAAATCTTTAATTGCTTTTGCAACTGCTTCTACAAAGATCGGGGTAAAAGTGATTTTTTCGTTTTCGCGTTTTTCGAAACTGTTTTTCACTTTATTGCGCCATAAAACCATATTGGTTACATCGGCTTCAACAAATGAAGTAACATGTGGGGAGGTGCTTTTGCTCATCACCATGTGGTCTGCAATTAGCTTACGCATCCTGTCCATTTCAATAATTTCATCGCCACCACTTACTGATGTGGTAGATGGCTTACTGGCAACAGCAGGTTGTGATACAGGCTGTGCATTTGGTTTGCCCTCATTTGCTTTTTCAACAGGAGGTGGCGGAGCCAAAATAACAGTTTCCGTTTTAATTACATTCCCGCCATTTCTGTTGGCAATATAATTCAATAAATCGTCTTTATTTAAACGGCCATCGGCACCCGAACCTTTAATCGCATCGAGTTCAGCAATAGCAATATTTTCCTGTGCGGCAATGCTTTTCACCAAAGGTGAGTAAAAACGATCGCTAGCACTAAAATCGGCTTGTGTGTTTATATTTTGTACCGGTAGTTGTTCAATGCCCGGAATGGTTTCATTTTTCTCTTCTGCTACCGGAATGGCTACAGGAACTTCTTCTACCTGCGCAGCTGAACCACCTTCGGTTTCAATAATTGCAATTACATCACCAACCTGGGCAACTTCATCTTCCTTAAATAATTGTTTAACCAATTTACCGGCAACCGGAGAAGGAACTTCAGAATCTACCTTATCGGTAGCGATTTCCAGAATGGTATCATCTAAATCAATAGAATCGCCCGGTTGCTTTACCCATTTAATCACCGTTGCTTCTGCAACACTTTCACCCATTTTTGGTAACAATAGTTCGTATTGAGCCATATTAAATTACAGTATTTTATATTGGTAACGCCACAAAAATACAGTTTTTATTCCTTCTAAACTGTTTCTTTAAGTAGATTTAATAACATGGTTAGTGCTGCTGCTGCCGAGCGTTCGATGTTTTGCAGGCGTTTGTTGCTGAAATTAAACAGTTTAGCTATGGTTTTATCTTTCGAAGAAACTGAAATCCATACGGTACCCACTGGTTTATCTGGCGTTCCACCGTCAGGCCCTGCTATACCGCTAACGGCAATCGCATAATCGGTTTTAAAGTGCTTAAGGGCACCTTCCGACATTTCCTTAACTATTTCTTCGCTAACAGCACCAAATTTGGCCAGTGTATCAGGTTTTACCCCAAGTATCGATTCTTTAAGCTCGTAAGCGTAGGTAACTGCACCACCCCAATATACCGATGAACAGCCCGGATGTTGCGTAATTAAATGCGCAATGTAACCACCGGTACAACTTTCGGCGGTAGACAGCGTGAGACTGCGGGCATCCATGAAATTTAATATAGCTTTTTCTAAAGGGATATCTTCATCAATCACGACAAATTTACCCACCTTAGCCATAATTTGTTGGGCAAAAACCCCAACCTCGGCTTTTAATTTAGTTTCATCATCGCCTTTGGCAGATAAACGCAAACGCACCTGCCCTAGCTTAGGCAAATAAGCCAGCTTGATATGCGCCGGTAATGCATCTTCAATTTCTTCGATTTCTTTGGCCAAAAACGATTCGCCAATGTTTGCCGTAAGTATAGTTTTATGCACAAGGGCCGGAAGTTCGAACCTGCGTTTTAAACGGGGCAGAATTTCATCACCCATTAGGTACATCATTTCGAACGGTACGCCAGGCATGGAAACAAAAATCGTGTTATTCCTTTCAAACCACATGCAGGGAGCTGTACCGTTTTTATTCACAATTACCTCGCAGCCATCGGGTACATCGGCCTGTTGAATATTAACATCAATTAGAGGGCGCTTAAACTTTTCAAAGATTTGGCGCACCATTTCCAAGGCAGCCTCATCCCTCCTAAAACCCATGTTAAAATATTTGGCGAGCGTTTTTTTGGTGATATCGTCTTTTGTAGGGCCTAAACCACCCGTAATCAGAATAATATCAGCCCTTTGTTCGGCCTGCGCTAAAGCATCCAGAATGTGTTGCTCGTCGTCAGATATCGAAGTGATCTGTTTTACTGAAATTCCGGTCAGGTTTAACTGTTGCGCCATCCATGCAGAATTGGTATCTACAATCTGGCCGATCAGAATTTCGTCGCCAATGGTAATAATTTCGGCTAGCATAAATTTATTGGTATGTGCTGTAAAAACCTTGTCTTTTGCTCAATTTCAAATCCTGTAGTATGGATGCTTTTACTTTAATGGTTACCGAATAACTCTTGTAAGCCCCGTAAGGAACCCAGTTTACACTCATATCCCAGCAATGCAAATCGCGGTAAATAGCCAGGTTCATGGGTGTTAACCCTCTGTTCTTAAAATCGTAACCCGAGTTAAAGGTAACTTTCCATTTGGGTGTTAAGTTAACATCGCCGTTAAAATTCAGCGTATTTGAAATGGTTGTATTGTTTCCATCGTTCGAATACTGGAAACTGTAAGAAAACGAAAAATTCCATGGAATATTGAAATCAACAAAAGCGTTTGGGTCGCGGCTAATGGCGGCCAACTGTTCTGATTGAATATCGGTTAAACCTTTTTTATTGGCTGCTTCGCCTAATTTATCATTGGCCTCGTTCTTACGTTTTAAAGCTTCTGGATTTAGGCTGTAATCGAACGAGAAACCCAGATTAGCCAAACGTGGTAATATTTTTCCACTCTGCCAGAAATAACGATCCTGTCTGATTAGCAAATTAGAACCCGGAATGGTATCGGGTCTTAGCGAATATGGATCTAAAGTACCATTGTAGTTAATGCCTAATTTATCGGTAAACTGCGACCGGCCACTAAAACCAATGGTAGATAATTTGTACGATTTGGCTAAAAAGTTGTACGAACCGCTAAAACTCAACCCCTGTATAATCGGGATCTTTTTCGATCCGGTACCCGTTGTATCGTTCTTATTCCGCACCTTCAATTCTACCGTATTATCAATCCCGAAGCCAATAGAAGCATTAGGTCCACCGAAAGATCCCGGTTGCGCCATGCCATCGAAAATGGAATATTTTAATGGTAAGCCATTGGTAAAAATTTCCTTTCCATTTTGGTCGATAGCGGGCCTGTAAGGTCCTGCTCCAGCTTTGGTGAAATCGGGCGAATAAGAGAAAGAAACATTCGGGGTCATTACATGCCTCAAAGCCTGAATTTTGCCCTGCGGGTTAAAATCTCTACGACCATAAATTTTGGTCGACATGCTGGTAGAAAGGCTGTAGCTCCCTGCTCTTTTAAAACCGCTAAGGGTATCTTCTCTAAAGGTATAGGTATTATCGGCAAACTGGGTATATCTTCTGTTCACACTCTGGAAATTCCAAACCTCGTTGTAAGTACCACCTAAACTAAAGTTTAAATATTTTAAGGCTGTGAACGACATGTTAACAGGAATACTGTGTGCAATACCACTGCGTAAACGCTTTAAACCATCGTTATCAAAAAGTAAACTATCGAAAGTATCAATCCTGTTTGTTCCCTGCAGGCTATAACCTACCGTTATTTTTTGATACCATTTTTGTTCTCCTACGGATTTCTTTGACATAAAAGGGTTAAACGTAGGCACGTTAAAGGTAAGCTCTGGTAAACGTAAAGAGATGGCCCTGGTACTTAAAGTCTGATCACTTGATGCAGCCAAAGACAAGTTCATGTTATTTGAAAATGTTTTGGCATAACTGACACTACTACTCGTTGAATTGGTAGAAATTGCATTAATATCATAAGAAGTACCTGCCGCAGTATTTCGATAATAACCTCTTTTACCACTCGATACCAACCTTACACTGGCGCTGAAAGTGGTACCCGGTTTGGCGTTCGCATTCTGGCTATGGCTCCAGTTGATGCTAAAGTTTTTGGTTGGGTTTTTAAAGGCTTCGGTTCCCTCCAGTCCATCCTTAAAGCTGGAATAAGACAGATTAATGTTACCGTTAAACTTGTATCGCTTGGTATAATTACTCAATAAACTGGTTTCGTAAGAGCCGTTGGTATAAATAGAGCCCATTATTTTGGCGTCCCAGTAATCGCTTAAACCCAGGTAGTACCCACCATTTTGCAAGAAAAATCCACGGGTTGCATCTTCACCTGGTGTGGGCAAAATTACACCCGAGGTACGTTTATTTGGTTTCGGAAAAAATGCGAAAGGTAGGCCAAAAAAGGTTGGAATATCTTCAATAACCATGTAAACCGGGCCAGTGATGATCTGTTTTTCGGTTACCACACCTTTAGAAATCATTAAACCAAAATGCGGATGTGGCAAATTACAAGTACTGTACATCACATTTTTAATGTGTAGCTCATCATCTATCTGTTTCTTACTCTGCCCGCCGGAGAAAAAACCGCCCTCCTGCTCAGAAAAAACGCCATAAACCTTTGCCCGCGTAGTTTCCGAATTATAGAAAATAGAGTCGGCTATTGCGGTGCCATCTGCGCCCGATTTAAAAATCGGCCGCCCGGTATATCTTCCCGTTTTGGGATCTTTTACGCCGGTAGCAAAAATGGTATTCTGTTTTTTGTCGTATTTAATATAACCAGCATCCAGTTCAAAATCGCCATAAACAACCCGAGCGTCTCCGTAGAGATAAACAATATTTTTGTCGGCACTCATTTTCACAGAGTCTTTAGCCTTGTACTCGACTTTTTGATCTATACTGCTGTTATTTTTGCCTTTTTTGAGGCTTGTATCCTTTTTAGTTGTGTCTTGCTTAATGATTTGCTGCAATGAAAAATGAGAAAATGCGTTAGCTTTACTAACAGCATGTGTTAATAAAATGACAGAAATTAGTAAAATAGAGCTCTTGAGAAGTTTCAAATTCGTATTTGAATGTTATTTTTGCACAAATGTTTAATCAAAAACGTTCAAAATTAGTGAAAAATATACCATTGATGTATCTTAAATCCATTTTAACATTTATTATTTGCTTTACGTTATCAAACACCTTTGATAATCAGGCTTTTGCACAGGAATATAAAATTAAAACAATTGTAATTGATGCCGGCCACGGCGGTAAAGACGGGGCTACGCATGGCGTGTATTCAAAGGAAAAAGATGTGGCCCTTAAAACAGCTTTAAATCTGGGCAGAGCGCTTCAGGATAGTTTAAAGGATATCAAAGTGATTTATACCCGCGAGTCGGATGTGTTTATCCCACTTTATGAGCGGATCAATATTGCAAACAATTCCAAAGCCGATCTTTTTATCTCCATTCACTTAAACGATATGCCAGTTCGCGTTTCGCGGGTGGTGGATTATTATAAAAAAGTGCGGGGCAGAAAAGTACCGGTTTACAGAACTGTTACCTCAAAAAGTACTTCAACCCGGGGTACTGAGACATTCGTATCCGGAACAGGTCGTTTAGGCGAACAGGACGAAGTAATTAAACGTGAAAATGCATCGATGTTTCTGGAAGATAACTATCAGAAAAACTACGAAGGCTTTATTGCCAATACGCCTGAAAGCGATATTATGTTATCTTTAATGAAACAAACCAACCGTGACAGGAGTTTAAAGTTTGCCTCAATGCTTCAACAAGAGTATGTTAATGCAGGTCGCATTAACCGTGGTGTACAGGAGAAAAGCCTTGCGGTACTGGCCAGGGCAGCAATGCCGGCTGTTTTAACTGAAATTGGTTTTGTAAGTAATCCGGATGAAGAGGACTACATGAATTCGCCTGAGGGACAAAAAGAGATAGTTGATGGTATTATTAAGGCAATTAAAAATTACAGACGCATAGCTGAAACCTCATTTTAACCCCTTTTTTAAATGAAGATTAAACTTCTGGTTACCTTATTTTTTCTTTCACTCATAGCTGTTACACATACCTTTGCACAGGGATACAAAATTAAAACCATTGTAATCGACCCTGGGCATGGTGGCCGGAAACCCGGCGCATCGGGCAGTTTCTCTAAAGAAAAAGATGTTTCGTTAAAGGTGGCCTTAAAGTTAGGCACCATTTTAAAAGAAGAATTGCCAGATATTAAAATCATTTACACCCGCAAAACTGATATTGATGTTGATTTATACCGGCGAGCAGAAATAGCCAACGAGGCCAATGCCGATTTGTTTATCTCTATCCATTGCAACTCTATGCCACCAGGTAATAAACACATTAAAGGAGTAGAAACCCTCGTTGCCGGCTCGCACCGCTTAAAGGAACAGGATGCTGCCATACGTGAAAATGCCGATATCAAGCTCGAAAAAAACTACAAAACCAAATACGATGGCTACGACCCCAGTAATCCGGCCAGCTTTATACTATTATCTTTGCTAAAAAATACCTTTCGTGATAAAAGTATTAAATTTGCGAAACTGATTCAGAACAGTTACATCAGCAGAGATGAGCGATTGAGTCGCGGGGTTAAAGAACAAGGTGTACTGGTATTGCAACGCTGTGGGATGCCCGCTGTACTAACCGAGGTTGGTTTTATTTCAAATTCGGATGAAGAAAAGTATATCAACTCTGCAAATGGCCAGAGTGAAATTGCCAATTCTATTGTGGATGCAATAAAAACTTATAAAAAGAATATTGAAGTTAAATAAGTGGCATTATAAATGATAGTTATTTTAACTTTGCATAAAATATAAAACATATACCAAACAATTATGCTTGCTTTGTGTATTTATAAAGTTTAGCTTAAAAAATAAATTACGCTCTGCAAGTTTAGCTCTAAAACAAAACTTGTAGCCATTAAAGAAACAACATGAAGATTAAGAACGAAACCAAAGTAGGTATTTTAGCTGCGTTTGCCATTGCTTTATTAATAATTGGATATAATTTTTTAAAAGGGAATTCTATCTTCTCAAACGAAACCACTTTATTTGCCAAATACACCAGAGTTGATGGTTTAACGGTATCTAAACCTATCCTGATTAATGGTTACCAGATTGGCCGTGTAGCTAAACTAGAACTTCAAACCGATGGAACTATCATTGCTACTTTAAGTATTAACAGCAAATACGAAATTCCAGAAAATAGTATTGCAAAACTGGAAGGTACCGATTTATTGGGTAGCAAAGCCATTGTAATGTCGTTAGGTAACTCTAAAAAAATGGCCGAAGATGGTTATACTTTAAATGCCAATGTAGAAAAAGGATTAATGGAGCAAGTGCAACCGGTACAAAAGAAAGCTGAGTTAATTATTGGCAAAATGGATTCTATTTTAAGCAGTGTAAACTCAATCCTGAATCCTAACTTCCAAAAAAATGTCGACAAAAGCTTTAACAGTATTGCCGGTACTTTAGCTTCATTAGAAACTACCTCTAAAAAAGTTGATGGTTTGGTAGGATCTGAAAGTGCACGTATTGAAGCAATTTTCAAAAATGTGGAAGGCATTACCGCTAACCTGAATAACAATAACAAAAAGATCAGCGATATTTTAACCAACATTAATACGGTTACCGACAAATTTGCTGCCGCTAATTTTAAAGAAACGTTGGATAAAGCAAATAGCGCTATTGCCGATTTACAAAGTGTAATTGCAGGAATTAAAGATGGTAAAGGAAGTTTAGGTTTGTTATTGAACGATAATAAAATGTACGAAAACTTAAATAACGCTTCTAAAAATCTGGATGCTTTAATGATCGATTTAAAAGCCAATCCAAAGCGTTACGTTCACTTCTCGGTATTTGGAGGTGGCAATAAAAAAGACAAGTAATTAATTTTTATAAATTCGGAAGCTCTGGAGAAATTCAGGGCTTTTTTTGTGCTATGAAAAGGAGCGAAATAATATTAACCATATAAGAATTATAAGGCTGTATTAGCTTAAATGCGCTAACATGGCTTATATGTTTAGAAATAATAGAACATTAAAATCGAAGATGTTTTTAAAGCTGAAATGTTCTCCCCTCTACCGCCAGCTCTGTGTTTTCAAAACCTGCCTGCGCTTCTTCGAAAAGCATTTGTAAGGTTTTATAGCGTGATGAAAAATGACCAATTAACAATTTCTTTGCGCCAATGATATTGGCCACCTCTGCAGCTTGTTGCGCAGTAGTATGATGTGTTTCTCTGGCCCTATCCAGCAAATCGTGCATAAAAGTAGCCTCGTGGTAAAGCGTATCGCAACCCATTATTGTAGGCAAATAACTTTCATCAAATAAAGTATCCGAACAATAGGCATAAGCTCTTGGCGGGTCGGCGGCTACGGTATAATCCTCACTGCGCAAAATTTCTCCGTCAGGCAGCTCAACATCAATTCCTTTTTTCAATGCCGTATAATAAGCCATCGGCACATTTCCTGCCTTATCTTTAATCAGTTTACGCTGTCTTTTCTTTTGCTGAAAAAGAAAGCCTGTGGTAGGAATGCGATGATTTAAAACGATCGTTTTTACAGTCAGGTCGCTGTTTTCAAAAATCAGTTTTGGTTCATCTGCCTCAATCGGGAAAAACTCAATTGGGTAGCGTAAAACAGTATCAGAATATTTAAACTGGATTTCGAGGATCTCTAGCAATGCTCTGGGTCCAAAAATTTGCATGGGTTTGATTCGGCCGTTTAAATGCAGGCTCGAAAGTAAGCCAATCAACCCAAAATAATGATCGCCGTGTAAATGACTGATAAAGATATAATCGATGCGGGCAGCTTTTAAATTAAATTTTGCCAGCTGCTGCTGTGTGCCTTCGCCACAATCAATTAAATAACATTTTTCGTTACAATTTAAAAGCTGTGCGGATGGATTCCGGTTAAAAACAGGAGTTGCCGAACTGCTTCCTAAAATAGTAACTTCAAATTTCATAATGTTGAGATATAAAAAGCCTCGTAGATTTTTAGAAACTACGAGGCTATAATATTATTGGATAATATAGATTATTTAGCGCCTCTGAATTCTTTTTCCAGTTCATCCATAAAGATGAAATCGGTTGCCTCTTCTATTGTATTAACAAACGTTACAGATTGAAATATGTTTGATAATTCTACAATTGTAGCCAGCTCATCGCTAATTCCGGTTACGATAAATAATCCACCAGCTGCTTTGCAAAGCCTGTCGCCCACCAATAAACAACTTAAATCCTGTGCGTCATTACATTCGGCAACATGGCTCAGGTCAACTATAATGTTCTTAAAACCCTCTGCATTAAGTAAATACAACTCAGATTTTAAACCAGGTGCATTATCGTTTGTAAACCTGGTTTCTTCCAACTTAAGGCTTACATATTTATCGTGTTTATCTACTGAAAATTTCATCTCTCTAATCTTTATTGCACTAATGTATAAATTTCTTTCGAAAATTAAAGCGTTTCAAGTGCCTTTAAAACGTTAGTTTCGATACGATTTGAAATTGCATCTGCATCTGCTTTGATAAAGGTCTCACCTACAATCTTTTCGTAAAGTTCGATATAGCGCTCTGAAATAGAATTTACAATTTCAGGAGTCATTTCTGGTACTACCTGACCGTCTTTACCCTGAAACCCGTTTTCGATTAACCATTTACGCACAAACTCTTTTGAAAGTTGTTTTTGTGGTTCATCATTATCCTGACGTTCCTGATACCCTTCTTCATAAAAATAACGAGATGAATCTGGAGTATGGATTTCATCAATCAGGTAAATTACACCATCTGCCTTACCAAATTCATATTTTGTATCAACTAAAATTAATCCGCTTTTTGCAGCAATTTCAGTTCCGCGTTGGTAAAGCGCGTAAGTATATTGTTCTAATTTTTCGTAATCGGTTAAAGAAACAATTCCCTTAGCCAAAATATCTTCTTTCGAAATATCTTCGTCATGGCCAACAGCTGCTTTGGTTGTTGGAGTAATAATTGGCTGAGGCAATTTATCGTTCTCTTTTAAACCATCAGGCAAAGAAACGCCACAAACCGAACGTTTACCTGCACTGTACTCGCGCCATGCGTGACCAGCCAAATAACCCCTGATTACCATTTCTACCTTAAAAGGCTCGCAAATACGACCAATGGTTACCATCGGATCTGGCACTGCTAAAACCCAGTTCGGAACAATATCCTGTGTAGCTGCTAAAAATTTAGCTGCGATCTGATTTAAAACCTGTCCTTTAAATGGAATAGCTTCCGGCAATACAACATCAAATGCAGAAATGCGATCTGATACCACCATTACCATAAACTGATCTGCTATAGTATACACATCGCGAACTTTACCTTTGTAAAAATTGCTTTGATTTGGAAAATTAAAATGGGTTTCTTTAAGTGCTTTCATGAGGCCGTAAAAATAGGAAAAAAGATGGAAAGTCGGAAGACGGAGGTCAGAAGTCCGAAGCAGGTTCAGACTCAAGACTATAGACTTCCGACTCAGGACTGCTTATTGAATATCTCCATAAGCTTTCAGGATATCTTTAACCAGTTTATGACGAACTACATCCTCTCCGCTTAAATAAATAATATCAATGCCTTTAATATCTTCCAGAATCCTTAAACCGTTAAACAAGCCCGACATTTGTTTTTTAGGTAAATCTACCTGTGTAACATCACCAGTAACAATAAATTTAGCGGTTGGCCCCATACGGGTTAAAAACATTTTTAACTGCATATCGGTGGCGTTTTGGGCCTCATCCAATATTACAAAACAGTTATCAAGCGTACGCCCACGCATAAATGCCAGGGGAGCAATTTCTATCGTGCGGTTTTCGATATAAAACTTCAGCTTTTCTGCCGGGATCATGTCATCCAATGCATCGTAAAGCGGACGTAAATACGGATCGATTTTTTCTTTTAAATCGCCCGGAAGGAAACCAAGGTTCTCCCCTGCCTCAACAGCCGGACGGGTTAAGATGATACGTTTAATCTCCTTATTTTTTAGTGCCCTTACGGCTAAAGCAACCGCCGTATAGGTTTTTCCTGTTCCAGCGGGACCAATGGCGAATAAAATATCATTTTTGGCAATACTGCTGACCATTTTGCGCTGATTTGCCGTCCGGGCTTTAACCAACAGGCCATTTGTACCAAAAACAATCACTTCTCCACCGCCACCAGTTGGTTGTTCGACATCTTTTTTGGCCAGATTTGTTGCCTTCGCTCCCAGTATCGATTCTACATCGTTATTGGTTAACGAACTATATTTTTCAAGGTGCGCAATCAGCTGGTTAAACTTCTCTTCAAATGACTTAAGTTCCTGTTCATCACCGAGAACCTTAACATCACTTCCCCTCGCCACAAGTTTCAACTTCGCGAAAGCACCTTTAATCATTTCGTAATTCTCATTATTCGGCCCCCAAAAGTGAGCAGGATTTACGGTATCCAGAGTTAATTTTAATTCGTTCAAACTGTAGTATTTTAAAAAGTTATCGGGGTATATTAATTAAAATTTGAATATTTGCAGACGCTTAGGCCTGTACACAAGAATAAGCAATAATAATGAATTTTTAATGGGGATAATTACTTTAACAACAGATTTAGGTTCAAAAGATTTTTACCAGAGTGCACTAAAAGGTAGTCTGCTGAGTCTTATGCCTAATGTTAATTTAGTTGATATTACCCACGAGGTTCCTTCATTCAATATTTCGTATGCGGCCTTTGTTTTAAAGAACGCTTATCCTTATTTCCCTAAAAATACGGTACACTTAATTGGTATCGATTCGGTGTATAGCGAAAACACGAAATACATTGCCGTTAAACACCGCGACCATTATTTTGTAGGTGCAGATAATGGCATTTTCTCCCTGCTTTTTGATGAGCATCCGGAAGATGTGGTAGAGCTGAATATTATGCAGGATTTGAAATATCTTCACTTTCCGCTTGTTGATATTTTTGTAAAAGCGGCAACACACCTGGCCAAAGGTGGCAAACTGAAAGACATTGGTTTACCTGTAGCAGAGATTGAGCAAAAGATGCTTTTACACCCTGTTATTGAGAAAGATGTGATCAGAGGCAGTGTGGTATATATCGATACTTTTTGCAATGTAATTACCAATATTACCAAGGATCTTTTTACGCGCATACAGAAAAACCGCGACTTTACCCTTCATTTCAGAAAAAGCGAAACCATTACCCAACTGAGCTGGCATTACAATGAAGTACAGGAAGGCGAAAAACTTTGTCTGTTCGGGATCAGTAACCACCTCGAAATTGCCATTAATAAAGGTAAAGCCAGTGGTTTGTTAGGGTTGCACCTGGGTGATATTGTAAGGGTGGAGTTTCATTCTAAGCTGAGCTAAAAGCTGAAAGACTAAAGACCAAAGACCAAAGCGGAAAGACTAATGCCTACTTAATACATCTTTAGTAAAACAAAACAAGTTGAGTCTTTTTCGCGTTTATAGCACATGAAGAAATACTTTTACCTGCTTGCTGCCCTCCTTTTCTATTTTCAGGGTTTTGCTCAACAAGATACTACTGCCTATGCAGCGCAGCGCGCTAAAATAAATACCTTATTGGCCGAAAGAAGTGCCAGGTTTGGGCAATATGATGAAAGTTTAAACCAGCGTACAGGTATTTTTGGCTGGCAAACCAAGCGTGATATTAAAAATTCAAATGAAATCCTGCGTCAGGTGGTTTTAACGGATAATAATATTTTTACAGAGCTAAAGGTATTAATGGATTACAAAGACCTTCAAAACCAGCAGAAAATTGCCGTATCCGATCAATCAGAAGAACGTATACAGCGTTACATGCAAACCATTAAAAAATTACAGGATCAGAACGAGCAGTTAAAGGCAGCAGCCGACAAAAGGGATAAAAGTAAAAATCTGGTCAATTACCTGGTTGTATTTTTAATTTTGGTAATGGCGGGTGGCTTTTATTTTTTCAATAAAAAACTACAGCAATACAAAAGGCATGAAAAAAGCACTGTTTAAAGTCCTGGTTAAAATTAACAATGTGGTTTTGCCTAGTTTATACAAGAAAGATCCCAATAAATTAAGCACATGGCAAAAGGCGATATTAGGTTATCGCTACTGGGTGCTAACGCAGGCGTTGGATGAATAAAAAGACCTTATAGGTTTCAAAAACCTATAAGGTCTTGCTTATATTATTATTTCTTAAAATGCTCGATAATCAACGTAGCCAATTCAGCACCAATGCGCTCCTGAGCTTCGTTTGTAGATGCACCAATGTGTGGTGTTAACGAGATTTTAGGGTGTGTTAGAATTTCTGCCAATGGTGTAGGTTCGTTATCAAAAACGTCTAAACCTGCAAAAGATACTTTACCAGAATTTAAGGCTTCAATTAAAGCGGGTTCATCTATTGTTCCACCGCGTGAGCAGTTTACAATACCAACACCTTTTTTAACTTTAGCAAATTCTTCAGCACCTAAAATTGGTTTGTCTGCAAATGGAGTGTGTAAGCTTAAGAAATCACTTCCGGCAATTACTTCATCCAAAGAAACAGTTTTAATCGGAATACTTACCGATTGACCTCCCATGAAATCTAATGTAATTTCAGTTTCGGTTGGATATAAATCATAAGCCAAAACATTCATTCCTAAACCTAAAGCAACTTTAGCGGTTGCACGGCCAATACGACCGAAACCGATAATACCAATGGTTTTGCCGCTTAGCTCAGTTCCTTTAGCATAAGCTTTTTTAAGATTATTGAACTGGCTCGAACCTTCAACAGGCATTTTACGGTTAGCATCCTGTAAAAACCTGATTCCGGTAAATAAGTGTGAGAATACCAATTCTGCAACTGATAGCGAAGAAGCAGCAGGTGTATTTACAACCGCAATACCCTGGCTACGTGCATATTCCACATCGATATTATCCATACCTACACCACCTCTACCAATTAATTTAATATTTGGTACAGCATCAATCAGCTCTTTTCTAACTTTTGTAGCACTACGCACAGTAATGGCATCATAGTTTTTTAAAGCTTCAGCTAATTGATCTTGTGCGATAGTTTCAGTATCAACCTGGAAACCTGCTTTTTCTAATAATTCTTTTCCGATCGGATCAATTCCGTCGTTTGCTAATATTTTAAACATTGTTATTTATGATTGCACAGCTTAATAGACCGGACTGATCAATCTACTAAGCTGTGGTTATACTTTATATTAATTTGCTTTTGCCTGTTGTTCTTCAAATGCCTGCATGGCATCAATTAAAGTATGTACACTTGTAATTGGTAAAGCATTGTACATCGAAGCGCGGAAACCACCTACACTTCTGTGGCCTTTAATGCCCACAATACCTTGCTCTTCAGCATATTTAAGGAATGGTTTTTCCAGTTCGGCATTTTCCATTACAAAACAAATGTTCATTTTAGAACGGTCTTCAATTGCACAAGTACCTTTAAACAATGGATTACGGTCAATCTCTCTGTAAAGTGCTTCGGCTTTTTGCTTGTTTTCTCTCTCGATTTCGGCAACACCACCTTTTGATTTTAACCAACGTAAGTTTAATAAAGCTACGTAAATAGAGAAAACCGGAGGAGTATTGTACATCGAACCATTATCAATATGAGATTGATAGTTTAGCATTGATGGAATTTTACGATCAACCTTGTTTAAAATTTCGTCTTTAACAATCACAATGGTTAATCCCGCCGGGCCTACATTTTTTTGTGCACCTGCATAAATTAAATCGAACTGCGAAACATCAATTACACGGCTCATGATATCAGACGACATATCGCATACTACCGGAACAGTGGTTTTAGGTGCTTCGAAAAGCTCAGTACCGTAAATGGTATTGTTTGATGTATAGTGGAAATAAGCGCTATCAGCCGGAATCTCGAAATCTTTCGGGATAAAGGTATAATTAGCATCTTTTGAAGAAGCCACCACATTTACATTACCTACTAATTTAGCTTCTTTTAAAGCCTTGCTGGCCCAAACACCAGAATCTAAATAACTTGCAGTTTGTCCATCACCCAATAGGTTCATTGGCACCATTGCAAACTGTAAACTTGCTCCTCCCTGTAGAAATAAAACGGAATATCCCGATGGCACATTTAATAATTCCTTTACCAATTTATCAGCTTCCGCAACAACTGCCTCAAACTCGGTTGTTCTGTGCGAAATTTCTAAAATCGATAATCCATCGTTAAAATCTAAAACAGCCTGAGCTGCTTGTTTAAACACTTCTTGAGGTAAAATACAAGGGCCTGCGCCAAAATTATGCTTCATCTTATTATATAATGTTTTATAGGCGTAAATGTAAAATTTTTATAGCAGTTATGCCCATAAAATCGTATCATAAAAAATTAAATATTGTTAAAAAAAAGACTGAAATTGATCTTTTTGTTGCAGTTTTTGCAATAAGCGATATAAGCAGATTAAAAGGCATTACCTATACCATATAAATACTGCTTTTTTAACAAAAATGAACTAAACTTTTCTTCAAATTTTGCCTTGAAAGATCTCTTTTTCCACCGGTTTTAAATAAACGGAAGCGGTTATCTGATTAATTTTTCAGCTTTACAATCAGTTTTAAATTAAACTGCCTGCCTGTTAAATAATTTGGAATGGCGTATTGTACGTTATCTACATCTTTTAGCCACAAATAAGAAACAGTATTATCAATATTAAGCAGGTTGAAGACCTCAAAAAACAAAATCACCGAACTGAAGTTACGATCTAAAAATTTGGGTTTATGCAAGGCTGCATCGTCCAGAAAATCTTTGGAGAAACCAATATCCACCCGTTTATACGATGGAACAAAAAACTGATCCAAATACCTCGGTGTTTGCGAAGGCCCAATAGGCAAACGAGAACCATACAGCGCATTTAGGTGCACCTTGTAAGTAGGACTGTTTAACAACCTATCCTGAAAGAAAACAGAGAAATTTAAGCGTTGATCAGTCGGTCGTTTTAAATACCCGGGATAAATGGTAGTTCCACTTTGCACGTAACTATCGCCAATAATATCTTCGTTGGCATGCATTACCGACATCCTGAAATACGAAACCAGGTCTTTTACAAACTCCCCTCCTATACTAAAATCGGCGCCGTAAGCATAACCTTTCGAAATTTCGTTTGCCAGGTATTTTATCCTTAAATTATCAATTTTGTAAGGAATTAACCTGTCAGAATATTTAAAATAAGCCTCTGAAGTAAATTTTAAACGTGTACCAAAAGCATCGAATGCATATTCGTAGCCCAATGAAGTATTGTAAGAACTTTGTGCTTTCTGATCGATATTTAAAACACCCGAAAAGCCACGAATGGTACGGTATGAAGGTGGTTGTTTGTATACGCCAGCTGTAAACCTTAAAATTTTATTATTCGAGTTGGGCCTGTAGGCAATCAGCATCCGCGGACTGATTAACAGTTGTTTGCTTAAGGAACTATAGGTAGCACGCGCACCCAACTGCAGTTCGGCTGAGCTGGAAAGCGAATAACTATCCTGAATGTAAGCGCTGTAATTTTTAATATCAAGGTTATTCTTAACGTTAATTACATTCTGCATTACAATGTTTTTACCGTTATTAGGTAAAATAAAACCTGCCGAATCGGTATAGTTATACTCATTCAACTGATCGTTATACTTAGACTGATCAAATTTTAATCCCCATGAAAAAACATGACTGTTAAAATTCTGATCTACTTTAATTTCTGAAGCAAAAACCTGCGTATTTAAACTGTTTCGTCCATAATTATAGTAACTGCCAATGCCCCTGTTTTTACTAACAGGTCCAAAATTTTCGCCCGAAAAGCTGTTGTCTACTTCTGCAAAAACATAGCTTCCGTTAATATCAAAACGCTCGCGCTCAATGGTATTAAAATAGCTGTTTATAAATTTAACCACCAAGTTAGGCCTGGGCGAATAAGCAGCAGTTATGGCACTGCCAAAGGTTTGGTAATCGTCTATTTCCTGTCCGGTATAATCAACATTTAATTTCAGCGTGGTGCTTAAGGTACCAAACTGGGTTTCGCGGTTGGTAGGCACCAGTTTAAACTGACCAAGGTTAAAATTACTCAAAAAACTGATGTTAAATTTAGGCGAAAAATCATACTGGTACAGCACCTGCGCATCGGCATAATTGGGGCTGTAGCTTCCTTTTTCATCCTGCTTGATTAAAACGCTGGTATTGTTTTTATACCGTAACCCGGCCAGTAAAAAGCTATGCCTAAATACGCGCTTTGTACTTAACGAAGTATTTAACAAACTGGTGCTCAATATGGTTTGATTGCTATCGGGTTTATCGTACCTGATATCGAGAATGGATGAAAGCTTATCGCCATATTTCGCTTCGAAACCACCTGCCGAAAATTTCGCCTTACTTACCAGATCTGAATTGATAAAACTCAACCCCTCCTGCTGCCCGTTGCGGATAAGCACCGGCCTATTAATTTCTACATCGTTGATGTAAATTAAATTCTCATCAAAATTACCACCACGAACGCTGTATTGCGCGCTTAACTCGTTATTGGTTGATACGCCAGGCAAGGTTTTAAGCATCGTTTCAAAATTGCCCGAAACCAAAGGCATGGCGCCAATATCGGCAACGTTTATAGTTGTGGCATTACTGAGCTGGTTTTGTTTATTGGTAATGTTTACCTGCTCCAATTCGTTAATATTGGCTATCAAATTAACCTTTTGCAATATCCTTGCGCCAGAGCGTTCATTAAATTTTATGGTTTGGGGCTGATAACCCAGCAGCGAATATTTGATACTAAAAGACTTCGATTTAGAATATATGGTATATACGCCAAATTCATCCGTAACAGTCGATTGCGCCTGACCGAGTACAATAACTGTAACTTGTGCCAATGGTAACTTTTCTTCATTCTGCACAATTCCCGAAACCCTTACAAGCGGCTGGGCAACGGCTAAACTACAACCGGCAAGTAAAAGAAGAAAAAGCAGCCGAAATCTGAGCATTGGTTGTATCAACAGGTATTTGTTTGGCAATAAAAAGTCTCAGCATTTAATTGCTATAAATCATACTCGTTATTGCCAGAACAATTTAGCAATAAAACAATTAAATACTCACACTATTATGGGTTAATTGTTTCATTTTAGAAATGGTTGCTGTAGGGCTTTCGGTTGCGAAAATTGCATTACCGGCCACAAAAGCATTAGCTCCAGCCGATACCAGTGTAGCTATGTTCTGCAAACTTACACCTCCATCTACCTCAATAATTAAATCGTCGTTTACACCTTTAATCAATGCTTTCAGATCCTGTATTTTTTTGTAAGTATTATGAATAAAAGCCTGACCGCCAAAGCCTGGGTTAACCGACATAATCAAAACCAGATCCAGGTCTTCAATTACATCTTGTAACAAAGTAACCGGAGTATGTGGATTTAGGGCCACCCCCGCTTTACAACCCGAAGCCTTAATTAACTGAATAGTACGATGTAAATGGGTACAAGCTTCGTAATGTACTGTAATACGGTCTGCCCCTGCTTTTGCAAAATCGCCAATGTATTTATCGGGCTCCACTATCATTAAATGCACATCCAAAGGTTTGGTTGCGTGTTTTTTAACCGCTGCCATAACCGGAAAACCAAAAGATATATTGGGTACAAATACACCATCCATCACATCAACATGAAACCAATCGGCCTCACTGTTGTTAATCATTTCAATATCGCGCTGTAAATTGCCAAAATCGGCCGAAAGTATGGATGGGGCTATAATGTATTTCATTTCTTATGGATTTTCGTCATTGCGAGATACAAAACAATCTCTTTAGAAGTGACTTTCAGTAAGATTGCTTCGTACCTCGCAATGACGATTTGTTTTTAAAGTTTTACTAAGTATGCAAGTTACAAAAGATGTACGAAAGTTTTAATTAAGAAACAGTCAAGTTATCATTTCATATGAAGAAAAAGGCTCTGTACGTAAGCTTAATACAGATTATTTTTTGGAATCCCTTTCCTTTTCATGATTTTTAACTGTACTTAAATAAGTTAAAATTAATTTTCTTTTTTCTTTATCACTCATTTTGTTCTTTAGCAGATCGTAAAAAACATTTATATATAGCAGCTCATTATCCTCAACATAATAAGTTAAAATTTGGTTTTTTGTAATCTTCGATTTTTCGTAAGCTCCTTTTAATGTTCTGCTATTTTCATCCCAACTATACTTTACAATGGTAGAATCATTTAACAAATAATTCAAGTCCGGGTAATCCGTATTCTTCCATTCATTAAAGCCATGGTAGTAAACCATTTTTAATATCAAAGGATTGGTTTTCAACTTGATTGACTCCAGCCATTTTTGACGCGATCCCAAAGCACCTGCGGTATTCCCATTAGACAATTCATTCAATACAGGGATGAAACGGTTATTATAATATTTGTAGAAGTACAAATTATTCCACCAAATCCCCGAGCCTGTGATATAATCTTCTCTATAATAAACTATCGTTTTACCATCTGTATCTTTATAATGATTAACCTCTAAGCCATAATAATTGTAAATCGCCTTTTTTGCCAGCAACGAATCAGCGTTAAAGAAATAAAGATTAGCCCTTCCTCTCACCCGCTCTTCATCAAAAGAAATAGCAAATTCCTTATCATTTTTACTTCCATTACCAAAAGCATAAAATTTAACCGGAATATTTTTTTTGCCCAAATAAATACTGTCGAGTTCTATTTTACCGAAGATTTTTTGAGCTTGATTAACATTTATCAATTTTTGTCTGATAGCGGTTCTTAAAACACTAAAATCTGATTTATTTAACCTCCGGTTAATTTGTGAAATATCTAAAAATACAGAATCGGCATAAAAAGAAGTTTGCTTCACTAATGAATCGGTCGAAAGTCTTTTAACACTATCCATGAATTCAATCAGGCTTTTTTCACTAAAACTAACCTGTTTTCGCTCAATTATTTTTTGCAATGTTTTTTTATTTGTATTATTTTTTGATTTACTTTTTTGATTACAGGCGGTAATCAAAGCGAGAAATAACAGTAGAAATATATTATTTTTCATACCAGAGAAACGATTTAGAACTTCAATAAATCTAAGAAAAACCTTTTAAACATAAAAAACCCCTTCCAGTAAAAACTGAAAGGGGTTTTATATATCTTCCGACTCCGGATTACCGACTTCGGACTTTTACTACGCTTTTGGTGCAGCTGGTTTTTCTGGTCTTGGTAATAAAACCTTACGTGAAAGTTTCATTTTACCTTGTTTATCGATGTCTAATAATTTAACCTCGATTTTATCACCTTCTTTCAATACACCGTCCATGGTTTCTAAACGCTCCCATGAAATTTCAGAGATGTGTAACAAACCATCTTTACCTGGCATTACTTCAACAAATGCACCGAAAGGCATAATTGATTTTACTTTACCCTGGTAAATTTCACCAATTTCTGGTTTAGCTACAATGTTACGGATACGGGTAACAGCTGCATCAATTGATGCTTTGTTATCAGCAAATACTTCTACAATGCCTTTACCATCAACTTCTTCGATAGAGATCGATGCGCCGGTTTCGCGTTGCATTTCCTGAATAATTTTACCTCCAGGGCCGATAATTGCGCCAATAAATTCTTTATCGATAGTTAAAGAAACAATACGTGGTGCGTGTGGTTTGTAATCTTCATTCGGCTGGCTGATGGTTTTCTTCATCTCGTTTAAGATGTGTAAACGACCATCCTTAGCCTGCAATAAAGCTTTAGTTAAAACTTCGTACGATAAACCATTGATTTTTAAGTCCATTTGACAAGCAACGATACCATTTTCAGTACCAGTTACTTTAAAGTCCATATCACCTAAGTGATCTTCATCACCTAAAATATCAGAAAGGATTGCGTATTTACCAGTTTTCTCGTCGGTAATTAAACCCATTGCAATACCCGAAACCGGAGATTTGATTTTAATACCGGCATCCATCAAAGCTAATGTACCAGCACAAACTGTTGCCATTGATGACGAACCGTTTGATTCTAAAATATCAGATACTACACGGATAGTATATGGATTAGCTTCACCCTGAGGTAAAACTTTTTTCAACGAACGTTGTGCTAAAGCACCGTGACCAATTTCGCGGCGACCAGCACCTCTGTTAGGTCTAACCTCGCCAGTTGAGAAACCAGGGAAGTTATAGTGCAATAAGAATTTCTGGTAACCATTAAAGAAAGCACCATCAATCATTTGCTCATCATCTTTACTACCTAAAGTAACTGATGTTAAAGATTGGGTTTCGCCACGTGTAAACACTGCCGAACCGTGTGCAGCAGGTAAATAACCAACTTCACTCCAGATTGGGCGAATTTCAGTTGTTTTACGGCCATCTAAACGGATACCTTCATCTAACAATAAATTTCTGATTGCATCGTACTGAACATCATGGTAATAATGTTTAGCCATTGCCTTAGTTAAATCAGCAGTATCTTCTGGCATTGCTTCGAAGAATTCGTTAATAATTGCTGTGAAACCAACTTTACGCTCATCTTTATTCGAACCAGATTTTGCAACTGCATAAACTTTATCGTAAGTATCAGCATAAACTTTTGCCTTTAAATCAGCGTCGTGATCTTCGTGGCTATATTCGCGTTTTACAGTTTTACCTGTAGCTTCTGTTAATTCAACCTGGATTGCACATTGAACTTTAATTGCATCGTGTGCAAATTTCAATGCTTCAACCATTTCATCTTCCTGAATCTCGTCGCACTCGCCCTCAACCATACCGATATCGTTGGCTGAACCAGCAACCATAAATTCTAAAGTTGCACGTTCTAAATCGCTGGCGTATGGATTGATTACCAATTTACCATCAATTTTAGCCACACGTACTTCAGAAATCGGACCGTTAAAAGGAATATCTGAAACTGATAATGCAGCCGATGCCGCTAAACCAGCTAAGCAATCAGGCATGATATTTTTATCAGCAGAGATTAATGAAATCATCACCTGAGTATCAGAGTGATAATCTGAAGGGAACATTGGACGTAAAGCCCTGTCAACCAAACGTGAAATTAAAACCTCGTAGTCAGATAATCTGGCCTCACGACGTAAAAAGCCACCCGGAATACGGCCAGTAGCCGCGTATTTCTCCTGATAATCAACCGATAAAGGTAAAAAATCAGTGCCTGGTTTTGCACCAACTGTTGATACTACTGTTGCTAACAACATGGTATCGCCCATTTTTACTACAACCGAACCATCGGCTTGTTTAGCCAATTTACCAGTTTCAATTTCTACAATTCTGCCATCGCCCAAATCGAACGATTTTTTTATTACATTCATTTAAATAGAATTATGGTGTGTTTTCCTCTTTCTACACACCGTTGTTTATATATGTTTTTGTTTTTGCAAACGAAGATAAAATTAAAAACTCATCTGTAGTCATCCAAAGTCAAAATTTTTCTTTAGAAAGTAAAAAGCCATTCCCTAAAGAATGGCTTTTACAGATAAACTTACGCTTATTTTTGTTTAATGATATCACGCAACTGAAGAGTTTTGATGATAGCACGATAGCGCTCAATATCTTTTTTGTATAGGTAAGCCAAAATACCGCGGCGTTTACCTACCAATTTTTGAAGTGATAACTGTGTAGAGAAATCTTTACGATTTTTCTTTAAGTGTTCTGTTAAGTGCGCAATACGGTATGTAAATAACGCTACTTGACCTTCTGCAGAACCAGTGTTGGTTTCTACTTTGCCATGCTCTTTAAAGATTACAGCTTTTTTCTCTGGACTTAAATACATTCTTGAATAATATTAAAGCAATAAAATTAATTAATTGTGGCGCAAAGATAAGGTTATTTCTGATTATAAACAAATGATGTAGCGGATAATTTTAAGATCTTAATCCCTTGATTATTAACGTAAATATTAACAGGATTAAGAATCAATCATCAAGTTTTTCTATTTTAGAACCTGGATATAATTAATTTAAGAAAATGCAGAAACCGAAAGTTAACAAAGAACCCCGATTATCATTAAATACTATCGTTGGTGTTTGTGCCATTGTAACCAGTATTTGTGCAATTATTATAACATTATACCAAACCCGATTACAGCGAATCCAGCAATATGCATCAGTAAAACCACTATTAATGAGCTATTCAAATAGTTTTTCTGACAATAAAAATTCCAGCAATTCATCTTATCATTACGAACTGGTGATTACAAATCAAGGTTTGGGACCGGCAATTGTATCTGATTATGCATTTTATTATAAATCAAAACCTTATCAAAACATAGCCCAAATTCTTAAACAAATTAAAACTGAACACAAATTAGATTCCACTAAAACGGTAATAATTACCAATCTATGGAAAAATGAGGTGCTGCCGGTTGGCGAAAAATTAAGCGTAATAAAAATAGAGGATGAACAGCTAGGTCCCTTGGTGGAAAAGTGTGACATTAAAATAATGGTTCAATATAAGTCTTTATACGGACAAGAGTGGCGTTTCGTAAACGACGATAAATCGGGGCCGAAGGAAATTGAATAATTTTTTTCTTTTGAAAAGCAATTTCCTGTTTCAATCGGTTAACCCACTCCCGCCCTCGCTGCAATCTTTTACTTAAACCTTATGGGTTTGAACCTGCAACTTACCGAAGAAACCCATAAGGTTTGTAAAAGGATTTCCGCTAAATCGGGTTTAGAAAAACTTAAGGCAGTGCAAAAAACTTAATTTCGCTTATTAATGCGCTCCAATTCCAAAATGTCAAGCTGATCTTTTGGCCTATTCGTTGTAAGAAAATTAGATGGTAGACTTACGGATCACTCCCCCTTTGCCTTGAGGCAATTTTAAAGGCTTACCACCATTCATAGCAACAGAGATGCGGTTAAGTTGTAACACAGCAAAGAAGCGCTACTCTGAAGTCTGGCTTAAATAAACACTTTCACGCCCTTCAACAATTGTTTCGCGTGGAGTATTCATGTCGTATAATTTAAGCTTCCCATTTCATCTCAAAAATACGATAAAACAGATGAAATATCTTTATTTCAGGATATCAAAACCTTATTTATACTTTTGCAGAAACATTTTATAAGTGGAAAAGAATCAATACAGCATTTTCGAAAGTGAATTACGTGTACGTCCTGATGATATAGACATGTTTAACCACGTACACAACAGCAAGTACCTCGATTATGTATTGGCTGCCCGTTATGAGCAGATGGAGAAATTTTACGGTATGCCCTGGGAGCATTTCACCAAACAAGGTTTGGGTTGGGTGGTAAGCCGTGTAGATATCAGTTTTAAACGCCCCCTATTGATGAACGATTTGATGCTAATCCGTACCGGAATATTAACCATGCACGAAAAAGGTTGCTCTGTACAGTTCGAAATCATCAATAAAAAAACCGGCAAAGTAGCTTCGGATGGCATTTTTGATTACGTATTGATTGATTTAAACACCAATAGAGGTACTAAGGTTACCGAAGAAATGATTAAAGCCTACAGTATATAGTGTGATTACCCAGATTTGCTGGATTGCATCGATTATTGGATTGAAAGGATTCAAGACATTACTCCGTGAGTTCCGTGCCTCCCCGCCTGAACGGCTGGGCAGGCGGGGCAAAAAATTAGCCACCAAAGCCTTTGAAGTTAAACTAATGGTCTGTGAGCCACAGACCATAGAATAGCGCATAAAGGGTTACAAAGCTATTTTGATTGAAGATGTCGATCCGTGAGTTCCGTATCTCCCCGCCTGAACGGCTGGGCAGGCGTGGCAAAAATCAATCACCAACTAAAAAAATCGTCATCAAAATTTGACGTTTAATATTTTTCTTTATCTTTGATTTATCAAAAAGACCAGAACAATGATAGTATCTGCAATCCGTTTGAGGTTCTAAACAACCGAGGATTCCCTCCCATCTCAATTTTAGATAGGTACGCATAATTGCGTATCATTTGGTTTATTCATTACATTTTAATTTTATTATATGTCACAGTCCATAAAGACAAAGGGCAAACTATCTTCTTTTTTCGAACTATTGGTGCAATCTATTAAAGGTCACGAGGTCGATTTAACTGCTATCAGTATAAAAAGAGCCATTATTTTACTGGCCATCCCCATGATGTTGGAAATGGCTATGGAGTCGGTTTTTGCACTGGTTGATTTATATTTTGTTGGCCACCTCGAAAATAGTAGCAACGCCATCCAAACCGTTGGCTTAACCGAATCGGTTTTAACAATTATTTACTCGCTGGCCATTGGTTTAAGTATGGCTGCTACAGCCGTTGTAGCCCGCAGAATAGGTGAGAAAAATCCCGAAGCTGCTTCAAAAGCAGGTATGCAAACTATTGTAATTGCCGTAAGTGTTAACCTAATTATCAGCATTTTAGGCTTAATTTATGCCCGCGATATTTTATTGCTGATGGGTGCCACTTCCATAACTGCCGATCATGGTACCGCTTTCGTACGCATTATGATGGGGGGTAGTATCATTATTGTGCTCTTGTTCTTAATTAACGGAATATTTAGGGGCGCAGGTAATGCTGCTATAGCCATGCGGAGTTTATGGATCGCCAATATTGCCAATATTATCCTCTGCCCTGTTTTTATTAACGGGTTTGGACCTATACCTGCATTTGGTTTAACCGGTGCAGCCATTGCCACCACAATAGGTCGTGGCTTGGGTGTAACTTACCAGGTTTACAATTTATTTAATGGTAAAAATGCTTTAAAAATTCAAATCAGTCACTTTATTCCGGATTGGGAGCAGATTAAAGCCATCATAAAAATTGCAGCACCAGCCATTTTCCAGTTTGTAATAGCAAGCTGCAGCTGGGTATTTTTGGCCGAGCTGGTGGCTACTACAGGTGGCGATACAGGCTCGGCAGGCTACCAGACAGCTTTGCGCTTAATGATGTTTTTTATGCTGCCAGCCTGGGGTTTGAGTAATGCCGCGGCCACTTTGGTTGGTCAGAATTTGGGCGCCGGACATATAGACCGTGCAGAAAAATCAGTTTTTCAAACCTTAAAGTATATTATCATTTTTATGGCTGTGGTAAGTGTATTGTTTTTAACTTGTGGCCATTTGTTCGCAGCATTTTTTACCTCCGACGAACAGGTAATTGCCATTGCCAGTAAAGCGCTTAAAATTTTAAGTATCGGCTTTGTTATTTATGGCGCGGCCATGGTTTTTAGCAGTGCATTTAACGGTGCAGGCGATACCTGGACACCAACAAAAATTAATGTTTTTGCTTTTTGGCTGTTCCAGATTCCTTTAGCCTACTTTTTGGCCAGGTTTTTAGAAATGGGGCCTACCGGCGTGTTTATAGCCATACCAACCGCCGAAGCAGGCATTGCCGTAGCTGCTTACATTTTGTTTAAAAAAGGCAAATGGAAGAAAACGGTGGTGTAAGGTTATAAATTTAACCACAGATTGGAAGGAAAAGCAAAGACAGTTTAATCTTTGCTAATCTGTGAAAATCTGTGGTTAAAATTTCTATGGGCTAATCGGCAAGTTCTTTTAAATCGGTTTTATTAAAAAATCGCAGGTAATACAAACTACAGGTCACTAACAATAACACACTGAATACAAGACAATAATGTGCCAGTATAGCCCACATGGCGATAAAAAAGAAAAACAACAACCACTTAAGGTATCTATCCATATCTAATTTTACCAGATAGAGTAAGCTGAGCATTAAAAGTAAACTTGCCAGGCCAAACAAACACACACTCAAAAAAGCATAAACCGTGGTGTGCGCTGCTGCTATTGCAAATACCCACTCGGGGATTAAAACAATAGCGAATATCAACAACCAGTTGAAAACCCTTTTTAATAACGAAACGGGCATACTTTTAACGAAATTTAAATGCGATATATCGAATTTAAGCACACTGTAAATTAAAACGGCATGGCATAGAACTGATGCTAACATACCTACCAGAACGACCCTGCTATCGTTACCAACATCAGCAAACATCCACAACATACCTTTAAAGAAAATAAACGATAGGCCTTTACACATCAATAACATTAAAGGTTGCTCGTTTAACAGATAAAAAATTGGCCAGCTAAAAAACGGGCGTTTCACTTTTATACCCGTGCTAAGCTGCTTTCGTTCTTGCTTTAAAAAACCAAAAGTTACCAAACGCAAGGTGAGCCACGATAAGGCAAAGCATAATGCTGAAAATACCAAAACTATACTTATAGCGCTCCACAACAAATGATATTTAAAACTCAGCGCGATTAATAAAAACACATAAACACCTATTGGTAAAAGCATTACCAAAAACAATTTAAGCCAGAGTTTAAATTGACTCTTTACATCAAGCGCTGCTGTTTCTCGAACAAAACTGTATTGTGCCTCTGCCAGTTTCTGCCTGACAAAGAACAGCACCTTAAGACTATACAACAGCCAGGCTACAAAAACAACAGCTAAGCCAACAGGCGAAGTTATACCTGCAAGCAATAAGGCTTTTTGATAGCCAATGAGTTGCGAAGGCTCTACCACGCCAAATAAAATATAAATGCCTACCAGAAAAAAACCGGCATGTTGCTGATAAAAGGCTTTGGCTAAAGTATTAATTAACAGCTTTAACATTTACAATTCAACTACCTGTTTATCAATAATATTAAACACACCATCTAGCTTCAGTTTATTAGCGCTAACTTCCTGATGAGAGGATAAAAGAAAGGACTTTCCTTGTGTTGCTTTTTCCCGCATCAATTGATAAAGTTTTTCGGCCGAAGCTACATCGATGGTAATTAATGGTTCATCTAAAATATACAAAACGGGATCGCCGATGAACGCACAAATTAAAGACAGTTTTTTAAGCATGCCGCTTGAATACCCGCCCACTTTTTGACCTAAAAAAGCCGACATTTCAAAATAATCGGCTAAAAATGTTGCCTGACTGGCTGCTGCTTTACGGGTTTTGATGTAAAAATCAATCAACTCCTGCCCGGTAATAAATAAAGGATATTGTGGCTCAGCCTCGGCAAAGCTGATCATGCTTCGAAATTTAATAGCTTCTTTTTTAAGGTTAACACCATTGAGTTCAACCTCGCCTTGAAAAGGTGTTTGACCAGAAATAATCCTGAATAAAGTTGATTTACCGGTACCGTTCCCTCCTTTTAACCAATGGATTCCGGGATCGATTTTCCATCCGTTAAAATTTAAAACTTCGTGACTGCCGTATTTTTTATGAATATGGTTTAAACTGAGCAAAATGTTTGGATTTAGTTATACCTTAGAGCGATAAGGCAGCCAATTGTTACTTTTTTTAAGCACCATGACCGGAAACCGACCGAAGCACCACTACATCCCATTTAATAAACCTGACTACAACAGCATCCTTTTTGGCTAAGCGATTTTTATGGTTTAACGACAATTATTGCCAAAAAGATATAGTGAAAGGCAGGACCGCAATAACCGAAAAACTACTCCTTTTGCTTTTCAAAACAATAAAAATTCAGCCTTTGTAGCAATCCATTTTCCCTCTTATATTTTCCATTAAAAAGCATATCTTTGCGCAAAGATGAAGCATATACGTAATTTTTGCATTATTGCACATATTGACCATGGTAAAAGTACCCTGGCCGATAGGTTATTAGAATATACAGCGACAATTTCGCAGCGTGAAGCGCAGGCGCAATTGCTCGATAACATGGATTTGGAGCGCGAGCGGGGCATTACCATTAAAAGTCATGCCATACAAATGAACTATAAAATTGGTGGTGAAGAGTATGTTTTTAACTTAATTGACACCCCTGGACACGTAGATTTCTCGTACGAGGTTTCGCGTTCAATTGCTGCCTGCGAAGGTGCATTGTTAATCGTTGATGCCTCACAAGGTATTCAGGCACAAACCATTTCAAACTTATACCTCGCTTTAGAGCACGATCTGGAAATTATCCCGATCCTGAATAAAATGGATTTACCCGGGGCAATGCCTGAAGAGGTAAAAGACCAGATTATTGACCTGATTGGCTGTAAACGTGATGATATTATTCCTGCTTCTGGTAAAACAGGAATGGGAATCCCCGAAATTTTACAGGCAATTGTTGACAGGGTTCCTGCTCCGGTTGGTGATGCCGAAGCTCCATTACAAGCATTAATTTTCGACTCTGTTTTTAACTCTTTCAGGGGTATTATAGCCTACTACAAAGTGGTAAGCGGCGAAATTAAAAAGGGCGATAAAGTAAAATTCATCAATACCGGTAAAGAATATCTTGCTGATGAGGTGGGTATTTTGAAACTGGATATGTCGCCACGCAATGTGGTTAAAACCGGTGATGTAGGTTACATTATTTCGGGGATTAAAGAAGCACGCGAAGTAAAAGTTGGTGATACGATAACAACAGTTGCAAGGCCAGCAGATGGTGCCATTCAGGGTTTTGAAGAAGTAAAACCAATGGTTTTTGCCGGTATTTATCCTGTTGATACAGATGATTTTGAAGAATTACGAGAAGCGATGCACAAGCTGCAGCTAAACGATGCTTCTATCGTTTTCGAACCTGAGAGTTCAGCTGCTTTGGGCTTTGGTTTCCGTTGCGGTTTCCTGGGCATGTTGCACATGGAGATTATCCAGGAGCGTTTAGAACGCGAGTTCGACATGACGGTAATCACTACGGTTCCCAACGTATCGTACATTGCACATACTACCAAAGGTGTCGAAATTACGGTGAACAATCCATCTGATTTACCAGATCCAAGCAAATTGGATTCGGTTGAAGAGCCGTTTATCAAAGCCAATATCATTACCAAGGCTGAGTTTGTTGGTCCGGTAATGTCGCTTTGTATTCAAAAACGTGGTATTATTGTTAACCAATCCTACTTAACTTCCGACCGTGTTGAATTGGTTTTTGAAATGCCAATGGGCGAAATTGTATTCGATTTTTACGATAAACTGAAAACCATTTCTAAAGGCTATGCCTCTTTTGATTACCATCAGGTTGGTTATAAAAAATCGGATTTAGTTCGTTTAGATATGCTAATCAATGACGAACCTGTTGATGCATTATCTTCATTGATTCACCGCAGTAACGCTTACGATTTTGGCAAGAAAATTTGCGAGAAACTAAGAGAATTAATCCCACGCCAGCAGTTCGAGATTAAAATCCAGGCTTCAATTGGTGCAAAGGTTATTGCCCGCGAAACATTGAGTGCTTTACGTAAAGATGTAACTGCAAAATGTTACGGTGGTGATATTTCGCGTAAACGTAAGTTATTGGAGAAACAGAAAAAAGGTAAAAAACGTATGCGCCAGGTGGGTAACGTAGAAATCCCACAATCTGCATTTATGGCGGTTTTGAAATTAGATTAATATAGATATGAGGTGTGAGATTTGAGATTTGAGACAGAACCGTCTAATCTCACATCTCACACCTCATATCTCACATCTCATAAGAATGAAATTATTAGACGGTAAATACGTATCAGAAAAAGTTAAAATCCAGATTGCTGAAGAGGCAGCTGAGTTTTTGAATAAAAGTGGTCGCAAGCCGCACCTTGTAGCGATATTAGTGGGTAATGATGGTGGTAGCGAAACTTATGTAGCCAGTAAAATGAAAAACTGTGAAAAGGTAGGTTTTAAATCTTCGCTTCACCGTTACGATAACTCGGTTACCGAGGCCGAATTGCTGGCCAAAATTGAAGAAATTAATCAGGATGCTGATGTGGATGGTTTAATTGTACAATTGCCATTGCCTAAACACATCGACCCTGAAAAAGTAACTGAAAAAATAGATTACCGCAAGGATGTGGATGGTTTCCATCCGGTAAACCTGGGCAGAATGATGCGCAATTTACCTTGCTTTATCCCGGCAACACCATATGGTATTTTGTTGATGTTACAGGAATACAACATCGATACTACAGGCAAACATTGCGTTGTAGTTGGTCGCAGTAACATTGTGGGCAGTCCGATGAGTATTTTAATGGCACGTAATGCTAACCCTGGCAACTGTACGGTAACGCTTACTCACTCGCGTACCAAAGATTTAAAAGAACAGGTTTTACAAGCTGATATTGTAATTGCAGCGATTGGCAAAAAGAACTTTGTTACGGCGGATATGGTTAAACCGGGTGCTATTATTATCGATGTGGGTATTAACCGCGAAAATTCTACCGAAACTAAATCGGGCTTTAAGCTTTATGGTGATGTGGATTTTGACAATGTTGCACCAATATCATCTTACATTACTCCGGTACCAGGTGGTGTAGGTTTAATGACTATTGTAGGCTTGTTGAAAAACACATTGGCTTCGGCAAGGAAAGAAATTTATTCTTAGAGGCAGAAGGCTGGAAGGCGGAAGGTTAAGGGTAAAACCCACAGCCTAAAAATATAGAAAGCGGTTCATTTTTGGATCGCTTTTTTTATTTGATAGCCAGGGCCGGTTTACTATTTTATAACCACAAAGGCAAAAAGACGCTAAGTTTTCAATTATCAGTTTACAGTACGCGTTGCAACAATTACAACAATACAATTAACCACTTACCCCTAAAGTAGCTTGCAATTGGCCGTTTGCAGTTACTAATGACCAATGAACTAATTATCCAATTTGCAATTTTCAGTTGACAATTTGCTTGGCAACAATTTAACAATTACAACAATACAATTAACCAGTTCCCTATTATCCCCAAAGTTTACTCCACCAGCTTTCTTCAAAACCGATATACAAGCCATCTTCTCTTAGCTCGGTTGGATAAATGCGAATGTAATCTCCCTGACCTTCTGCTCCCCTTCCGGTTTCGAGGCTGTATTCGTAGCGGTGAATCGGGCAAATCAGGTTTCCGTTTTTACACCAGCCACCACTAAAGTGACCACCTGCATGCGGACAATGCGATTGTGTGGCGATAATTTTATCCTCATTATTAATCACACAGATTTGTTTGCCATCAACAGAAATGGTTTTAATGTCATTGGCATGGGGAATTTGATTGTTATTTAACGCTTTAAACCACTTCATACTGCTAAAATACTGCAAATAAATATCAGTATTATTTCATCTTTCTATTAAATTTCGAAATAGGAACTGCTTCCCCATATTTTTTTAGGATATTTGCATCCTCAAAAATGAAACAAGACATTCCAGAAGACGGCACATTACTTCCTTTAATGGAAGAATTTTATACGATACAGGGCGAAGGATTTAACACCGGCAAAGCGGCTTATTTTATTCGCTTAGGCGGTTGCGACGTAGGTTGCCACTGGTGCGATGTTAAAGAAAGCTGGGATGCAGAAATGCACCCGCTAACTGCTTCGGATGTTATTGTAGAAAATGCCGACCGCTTTCCGGGCAAAGCTGTCGTAATTACAGGTGGCGAACCTTTAATTTATAACCTCGATTACCTGACCAACAAACTGAAAGAAAGAGGAATTCTTACTTTTATCGAAACTTCTGGCGCCTACCCGCTTTCGGGTAACTGGGACTGGATTTGTTTATCGCCTAAAAAGTTTAAAGCACCACGACCAGACATTACGCCTTTTGCCAACGAATTGAAAGTAATTGTTTTTAATAAGAGCGATTTTAAATGGGCAGAAGAATATGCAGCAATGGTATCGCCAGGCTGCAAACTTTATCTCCAGCCTGAGTGGTCTAAATCAAAGGAAATTACACCAATGATTATCGATTATGTGATGGCCAACCCGAAGTGGGAAATTTCTTTACAAACACACAAATTTTTAAATATTCCTTAAAAACGATACATTAGCTTTGTAACCAAAGTTTAATGTATGAGGTTTTGTCTGTTCCTATGTTTTAGTCTTTTAAGTTTTTGTGTATTTGCACAAAACTCGGGTAATAAAAAAGCGCAAAATGCTTTCGAAAATGCTGGTGCTGCAATCCAAAAACAAGACTTTGCCGGCGCAGAGCAATTATTGAAAACTGCAGTTGAAAGCGATCCTCTGTTTCAAAATGCCTTCATTGTTTTAGCCGGTGTTTACAAAATTCAAAGAAAATATCCCGAAGCTAAAGGAGCTTACCAAAAAGCGATCCTCATTAATAAAAATGTAAAACCCGAAGTGACTTTTGGTTTGGCCGAGACCGAATTTGCTACACAAGATTACACCAAAGCCAAACAAGATTTCGAAGCATTTCTGGCGCTTGATGCTTCATCAGATCGCGCAAAAAAAGCAAAAAAATACCTGCTGGATTGCGACTTTGCCATTTCGGCTGTTAAAAAGCCTATAAAATATACCCCAATCAATTTGGGGCAAGGTGTAAATACTAGCGATGCCGAATATTTCCCGGCACTGACGGCAGATGGCGAAACCCTGATATTTACCCGTCAGGTGAATGGTAATGAAGATTTCTGGACTTCACAGTTTAAAAATAACACCTGGAGTCAGGCCA